>JGI12635J15846_10001343_pt1 | contig 21461 bp, 20 predicted proteins | sample BlaSpr_A8_OM2_M2_FD_15846 | JGI IMG/M metagenome (IMG submission 15846) | reverse complement strand
TGGTATTCCAAATCTCGAAGAAACGAGGGCCGTTCGGGCCCATCGGCCGCTGCTCCGGGGGGCTGGTATCGCTTGCGACGATGGCCACGCCCTTGTCATTGTGGCCGGTAACGATGCGCCGGAAAGATTTCGACATAGTGCCGATCCTTCGATATTCAGTAATGTTGGGGAAACCCGTCAACTGACCATGATCGTAGTATCCCGAGTGATGCGAATCCCATCCAAGCGTGCTTCCCTCAAACGAGATTTTGGCTTTCGACCGTCAGGTCCTTTATGTGCACATTCGATTTCCTGGCCTCGCTGCCGATTACACGGAACGGATCGAGCGAGCGCCCTTCGGGATCCAGTCGTACCTCCCACCCTGCCTCGAGGGGTCCGAACATCTCGAGTCTGTCGTGCGCCCAAAGTACGGCGCCGAATTTCCAATTCCACACCCGCGGGATCCAGTTATCATCGAGATAATCGGTATCGCAGGTATACTCGGCTTCCCCCCCATTGGGATTGTGCACATAGTAGTAAATCGCCGATGAGATGCGATGGCGCGAGAGGCCGCCCAGCTTGTGTCCCTCCTCTCCCAGCCAACCCCGTTGCGCCATGATGTTGGCGCCCAGCATGACCTCATCGATATCCTCGAGGCCGAAAGCGGCGTGCATGAACGAGATCTTGCCCGACGCGAACGGCGCGTCGGCGCTCACCCAGAAGATACTATGATGCTCATGCGTTCCGTCCGCACGGGCGAACGCGCCCAGTCCCTCCGAATGATCGCTCAAGCGAAAGCCCAGGCGGTCGCGGTAGAACTCATAAGACGCCACATAGTCCTTGGAATAGAAGACGACGTGGCTCAGCGTCTTGGGAAGCGCGCGCAGGCGCCATTTTCGGTGCTGATTGAGCCGCTTGATGTTTCCCGGCGCATTCACCTCGTCGGGAGCGGACACGACGGGACGCTTGTTCCAGACCCGCAGACCAAACGGAATGCCGTCATCCGCCACCGCGTAGGCAGTGCCGTCCGGATCCCGGCGAACTTCGCGGTCGCACTTCACGTTGGCAACCAGCTCCTCCAAATTCTCGCGCGTATCTACTCCCCAAATCACCAGCTTCACGCCGTTGCCGTCGAACCAATCGGCAACGCCGCAGTCGGCGCGCGCGCGCACCACCAAACGAGATCCGGTGGCAACCTCGAAAACGCTCTCGCGAGCGGAGCGCGTAATCGGAGTAAGGCCGAAGTCGTTCCAGAAACGCGTGCACGTCTCCATGTCATCGACACCGTAAATCAGACTTTCGATTCCCAGGATGGCCAAAATATATATCCTCTTCGTTCGCTACCGGTGAGCCGCGCCGGCCACTCCTGGCGAGCGGGGCTCGTGACCTGAGCCTGTATTGCTTTTCATATTCATGCGACCGGCAAACCAAATGTCTCGGCAATCCAGTCACCGATGTAGTCACATCCCACGGTGCCGTTGTCCGCTTCGCAATGTTCGATTGCGTAATCGTCGGGCGTGAAGATGTGCAATTCGCGTTTGGGGCTGTTGATCGCCTGTTCATAGCTTTGGTGCGCGTACTCGATAGGAATCTGACGATCACCCGACCCATGCGTAACGAGAAACGGGACGGTGATCTTGTCGACTACGCCGTCGAGGCACATCGAGGGCGCCCAGGCCATGAAGGAGTCGATATCGGGCTTGCCGAATACCCACATCACGTGGTCCCAGTAATGCGGAACCGGGTTCTCGCCCTCGCGGTGACGACGGCGCTTCTGCAATTCGCCCCAGTTGTGGTTCGCACCCAGAACGGCACAAAGCGCAAAACGCTTTTCAAACGCCGCCGCTCGCGGCGCAAAGTATCCGCCTAGCGAGAGCCCAAACATGCCGATCCGTGATTTGTCTACATCGCTTCGGGTTTCCAGATAGTCCACCGCGCGCGAGGCCCAGCGCTCACTATCGTAGACGCCCGGAAGGTTCTTCAAGCGCAGCGCTTCGCCGGACCCGGGCTGATCAACACACAGCACCGATATGCCACGCGCGGTAAGGGAGCGGCCAATGCCCGTCCAGATGACCAGTTCCTTTGTGCTGTCCAATCCGTTGCAGCACACGACCGCCGGCGCCCGCCGACCGTCGCGCGATTCCGCTTTCCAGAACAGCGCCGGGAAGCTCGACTTTTCGTACGGGATTTCCGCACGTTCGATCGGCATACGACTCAGTGCGATCGATTGCTGGAACGTACTGAGCGCCCTAACATACGCTTCCCGCCGAGGTGGATAATCGCGCGCTTGCATGCGCTCGCCCGTTTGGTAGTAGATTGACGAGCGTCGCAACTTCGCTGCCGCACTGAGGGCTCGTCCCTTCTTCAGGTCCGCTTCCGCATTCGCGGCAACGCGATCGGCCAACTTGATCCAGCTCTCAAAGAACTCAGCGGTGCCAGCGTCCTCGCCACGAGCCCCCGCTTCGCGAAGAGGGCGGCAAACAGCGTCGATTTCGCCATGGTTTCCGCCGACGTAAAGCGCCAGGTTTGTGGCCAGATTCCATACGTAATTTCCGGGAAACGGTTCGAACATGTTCAGTGTACTCGGTCAGCGCTAAGCGCTCTGCAAGGCCTTCGGAGCAAGGCGGCGGCGCTCTTCTTCGACCAAGGCTGCCATTTTCTTGCGAAAGTTAAGCGCGGCGGCATCGGCGCGGACGCTGATTTCCGGCAAATCCCAGCCCTCTTCATCGAACCGCTTCTGAACAGCCTCCAGCACCACCTTGTCTTGCGCGACAAGTTTCTGGATATGTGGGATAGCGTCTGGAGGCTGCTCATCTTGGTAGGAGGAGGAGACGACCATGAAATTGAAGCAACGATTCTTGCCACTCGGTGTCACGCCTTGCGGATTGATGAGGATGTGCTCCGGGGCGTCAGGTTCGTCCGGATAGGTGAAAATATTCGTGATAACACTGAGGTGCGGCGGTATGGCATCGGTTACCAATGTTCGCTTTACAGGCCTGTTGTCCGCATGCTTCAAATGGAACGTACGCGCCATCATCGCCGTCGGGGTTTCCGTTATATCCCGAGAGATTGTTACTCGACCGTTTTTGTAGCTCGTATTGAAGCTCGCTTTCGCCATATTCCCGCCGTCTATCATGCCGGGGTGGAGAAATGTGATATGCGAGGTATCTAGGAGATTCTCATGTAGCATCTGAAAATTGCAGCCGATTTCCATCACGAACAAGGGCGTCACTTTGTAACCCGGCCGCGTCAGGCCGAGTGCATACATATCAGGTAGAAGGGAATCGTCGCGTTCGGCGGGAAGACCCATCCAAATCCATATATAGGAGCCCACTTCAAATAATGGGTACGAACGAACTGCAAGCTGGTCCACGATCGTAGTTTGCGAGGGTATATGCGTGCATATACCTGCCTTGCCGTATTCGAATCCGTGATACGCACAGCGAATGCCGTTCCCCTGAACCGTACCCATTGACAATGGCACGCCTCGATGCGGACAGCGATCTGAAAGTGCCACCGCCGTTCCATCTTCGGTGCGGAAAAATACGACGTGATCATCGAGGATCTGCCGGGTCATCACTTTGCGACTGACTTCGCTCGATAGCGCTGCGATGTACCACTGATTGCGCGGCGCCGGCATCACGCCGGGGCAGGTAAGCATTTGTTCCTTTGTAACAATCGAATCGGTTCTGGCGTTCATAATAAAAAACCACCTCTGTTGTCCGCCCATAATTCAGGGCCGCCTGATGCAATCACGAATTCGCGATACATTCCCGCTCCGGTCCATTACCCAGCCACGCAGACGAATGTCTAGAACAATCGATCGCCGCCGGCCTCTCGGCCCCCTCAAGCCCGGCGTCCGCCGCCTCTTTGGTACCCGGCGCAAATAAAGCACCACATCCAAAGGGTTCCCCGCGAAACGCACGAATAGAAGATAGCGGAGCGTCATCGATTGCCAAAGGCGTTTCTTCAGATAGCCCGCATCGCTGCCTCAGATGGGTTCCGCACTGGCTGCGGTCGGGCTCCGGCTCGCCTAAACTGCATCCGACTTCCACCATCTGATCTCGCAGCCACACGGTAGGCTGGGCGTTTGTCGCGATCCCTATGCCATTGAATAAATTCAACAATTCGCAATGCGGATTTAACGTCAAAGACGCTCGACAATAGTGACGTTCGAGAGGCCGCCTCCTTCGCACATCGTCTGCAAGCCGAAGCGCTTGCCGCGCGCTTTGAGCGCGTGGACCAGCGTCGCCATCAGCTTAGTCCCGGTGCCCCCGAGCGGATGGCCGAGCGCAATGCTGCCCCCGTTTGGATTGACGCGCACCGGATCTGCCTCGGTTGCCTGCAGCCAGGCCATTGGAATGGAAGCAAACGCCTCATTCACCTCGAACAGATCAATGTCGTCGATCTTCATGCCACAGCGATTCAAGGCACGTGCCGTGGCAGGAATGGGGCCTTCGAGCATAATGACAGGATCATGGCCGATCACGCTGATGTGGTGCACGCGCGCGATCGGCTCGATCCCCGACACCTTCAGCGCGTTTTCATTCATCACCAAAACCCCCGATGCGCCGTCGCAGAGCTGGCTCGCGGTAGCCGCGGTCAGCGACCCGCCCGGCTGGATCGGTTCTACACTCGCAATCCGCTCGAGAGTTGCATCGAAGCGGATGCCCTCATCGACAGTGTGAAGATCCTCGCCGCCCTGCAGAAGCGCTACTTGGATAGGTACGATCTCGTCGTTAAATGCCCCGGCCTTCGTCGCCGCCGCAGCCTTGCGGTGGCTCTCGAGCGCGAACCGATCCATCGCATCTCTCGTCAACCCGTACTTCCGGGCCATCATTTCGGCGCCCGTGAATTGACTGAACTGAATGTCGGGGTAGCGCGTCTTGATGCCCTGCGCCTTGTAGTAACTTCCCAAACCCGCTTGCTCGGCGAGTATCGAGGGGGTCATCATCGGCACGCGGGTCATGTGCTCGACGCCTGCCGCGATCACGACATCCTGGGTCCCGCTCATCACCGCCTGAACGGCGAAGTGCAGCGCCTGCTGGGACGAGCCGCATTGCCGATCCACCGATACGCCGGGCACGCTCTCGGGGAGCATCGAGGCGAGAATCGCGTTCCGTGCAATGTTTTGAGACTGTTCCCCCGCCTGCCCTACGCAACCCATGATGACATCCTCGATCATGACCGGATCGATATCGGACCGCTTAACCAAGGCATTGAGCACGGATGCGGCAAGGTCGGCAGGATGCACGTTGGCGAGTCGCCCTTTGCGGCGCGCTCCTGCAGTGCGTAGCGCGGCCACTATGTAGGCTTGGAGCATAGGCTTGAGTTCCTTGACTATGAGCGTCAGGTAAACACGGGGCGACGTTTGGAAAAAAAGGCATTGAGTCCTTCGTCGAAATCGGCGCTGCCGCTCAAGTGGACGAAGCATTCGAGCTCCGCCTCGAGCTGCGTTCTCAGGGAGCCTACGCAGGACCGGCGAAGCAGTGCCTTGGTCGACGCGAGCGCGAGTCCGGGCCCATCCGCGAGCCGCCTCGCCATGGTAAATGTTGCCTCCCGAAGCTCTGCCGCGGGAACCACTTTATTCACCAGCCCCCACTTGAGCACTTCTTCCGCATCGAGCGTATCGGCCAACAACGCGATCTCCATGGCTTTGCGAAGTCCAACGAGCCGCACGAGGGCATATGTGCCTCCGCAATCCGGATTCACGGCAACCTTCGTATAGGAAAACGTGAACTTGGCATCATCCGCCGCCACCGCCAAATCAGCCATCATGGCAAAGCTCATGCCCGCCCCAGCGACGGCTCCCTGCACCGAGGCAATGGTCACGAGCGGGCTCTCCGCCAGCTTTACGATGGCAAGATTCAAGGGTCGAATCAAGCGTCGGCTGACCTCCGGGCGATCGCTCCGATCCGTCGCCTTAAAAAGAGCCAGATCACCCCCCGCCATAAAGGCACGGCCTGCTCCCGAAATCACGACCACGCGCACCGCTTGGTCGTTGAGCACCGAGTCCACCGCCGCGGCAAAATGCTCGGCAAGATCTACGTCGAGTGCGTTGAGCCGGCTGGGTCGATTGAAACGAATCTCCGCTATGCCTGACTCGACGGTGAGATCCACCAGACCGTTCACCAAGGTATTACCTCGAAGCCAAACGGAGGATACTCATCGGGCGGACGAGGCACTACTGTAGCGAGCGAACTCCATGCGAGCGATGCTGCGGTTATGCACTTCGTCAGGGCCGTCAGCAATGCGCAGCGTTCGGATATGCGCATAGCTCGCGGCAAGCGGGAAATCCTCCGATACGCCGCTGCCGCCGTGCGCCTGTATGGCATCGTCGATGATCCGAAGTGCCACTCGCGGACCTGCCACTTTGATCATCGCAATCTCCAAGCGCGCGCTCTTATTGCCGAATTTGTCCATGCGGTCGGCGGCCTTTAAACACAACAACCGCGTCATTTCGAGGTCACGCCGCGCCTCCGCCACTCGCTGTTCCCACAGCGAGTGCTCGGCGATGGTCTTGCCAAAAGCGATACGCGACATCAGCCGCTTGACCATGAGTTCCAGTGCCAATTCGGCCGCACCCAACGTGCGCATGCAGTGGTGAATTCGACCTGGACCGAGCCGACCCTGCGCGATCTCGAAGCCACGACCCTCTCCTAGCAGGAGGTTTCCCGCAGGCACACGGACGTTGTCGAGCAGCACTTCCCCATGGCCATGCGGCGCATCGTCATAACCGAATACGGGCAGCATACGCAGTATTCGCACGCCCGGGGCGTCGAGAGGAACGAGAATCTGCGACTGCTGGCTATGGGGAGCCGCACTCGGATCGGTCTTGCCCATCACGATTGCAATCTTGCATCGAGGGTCGCCTACCCCCGACGACCACCATTTGCGGCCGTTGACGACGTAGCCATCGCCATCCCTGCGTATCGAGGTCTCGATATTGGTCGCGTCCGAGGAGGCGACAAGAGGTTCCGTCATCAGGAAAGCCGAGCGAATCTCCCCGGCCAGCAGCGGCTTCAGCCACTTGGCCTTCTGCGCAGCGCTCCCATACCGGTGTATCACTTCCATATTTCCGGTGTCAGGCGCCGAGCAATTGAACACTTCCGAGGCCCATGGCACTCGTCCCATCTCCTGAGCGCACAAGGCATACTCGAGATTGGTAAGGCCCGCTCCCAGGTATTCCGCGGAGTCATGCTCGCTCGAGGGCGGTAGGAACAAGTTCCACAGACCTTCCCTCTTGGCCTGCGCCTTGAGCTCTTCGATCTTCCGCGAGGGCTGCCAGCGATTGGCCCCCATGGCGGCAAACTCATCGCGTACGGCAGTCACGGCTGGGTAGATGCGCGAGTCCATGAATTCGCGAACGCGCCTCAGCCAGTGTTCCTGCTTCTCTGAAAGTGAAAAATCCAAAGTGTTAGCTCCCTAAATGCTCCGGCGTGGGGACCGCGGGACAGCGAGGATAGAACATCGATCACAATTATCAAAACCGTGTCTGAAGATGCTGCGTATCTTTCAGAGCGATGCATTGGCCCCCATGGTAAGTTGGTCATCGTGCTCGCAGATACAATGTATTCCTATGAACGCCTTTGACGATCATCCACAAATCGCCAGACTAGTGCTGGGGTAATGTAAGTCATGCCCCGGAAGCGCAACGGATAATTGGAAACATCGATGATTGGGGAGATCCAATGAGTAGGGATTTCGACGGCTACGTCATCGTGGTCACCGGCGGCTCAACTGGTTTGGGGCGCGCCATCGCGGTCGAGGTAGCGAAGGGAGGCGCGAAGGCCGTCGTGATCAACTATTCGCGCAACGTCGCCGAGGCTGAGGAAACCGCCGACCTCGTGCGCACCCAAGGTGCGGAGCCCATTTTAGTGCAGGCGGACGTCTCGGATGACGCTGCTTGCCGTTTGATCGCGCGAACGGCGGAGCCCTACGGTCGTATCAATGCGCTGTTCAATAATGCGGGAGTCACGAAGTTCGCCCAGGATCACGCAGACATGGACGCGGTGTCGGCGGAGGATTTCCTGCGGCTCTACCACGTCAACGTGGTCGGCGCCTATCAAATGATTCGTGCCGCGCGCACCCTATTGGCAGTGGGGGATATGCCTGGCGCCGTCGTAAACACGAGTTCGCTCGCCGGTGTCAACGGCGTCGGCAGTTCAGTGCCGTACGCCGCCTCGAAGGGGGCACTTAACACGATGACCATATCGCTTGCGCGCGCGTTGGCGCCGAAGATCCGCGTCAATGCGATATGCCCGGGCTTTATCGATACCCCTTGGTACGGCCGGAGCTTTCAGAAGGCTTCGCTCGATAAACTTCGCGAAAACGTTGTGTCAATGACACCATTGCAAGTTGCCTCGACCGCCGCAGACATAGCGGTGTCGGCGGTCTTCCTCGCCTCGCCCTCTTCCCGGCATATCACGGGTGAGACGTTAATTGTCGACGCCGGCCTACATCTTGGGCGCTCCCCATACCAGAAACTATAGAATGGGAGCGGCGCCACTCATCAGAAGACTAACTCATGCCCATCGCGCCGCTGGCGATGGTTATGCCGCCATCCACCACGATGGTCTGGCCGGTAACGAATCGTCCCGCGGCGGACGCGAGAAATAGGGCCGCGCCCGCGATATCATCGGCTTCACCGACTCGCTTCAGCGGCGTTGTCGCGAGCGCGGCCTTCAACGTCTCCTGATTCTCAACCAGCGCGCGCGCGAAATCCGTGCGGATGAGCCCCGGCGCGATGCAATTCACCCGTACGTTGTGCGGTCCGTACTCCACCGCATAGTTTCTCGCGAGTTGCATGTCGGCCGCCTTGGATACGTTGTAAGCGCCTATCACGGGCGAGCCTTTGAGCCCACCGATGGAAGAAACGAAAATGATGACACCGTCCGTGCGCTCGATCATCTGGGGCGCGGTCAATTGCACGAGCCAGTGATTCGAAAGGATGTTGTTGTCGAGCACTTTACGGAACTGCTCATCGCTGATGGAGCCAAGCGGACCATAGTAAGGGTTGCTGGCAGCATTACAGACCAGGATATCGACGGGGCCAAGTCGGGTATTGGTCTCGGAGACCAGGTGGCGCAGTGCCTCTTTGGAAGAGATGCTTGCGGCAACCGCGATCGCTCGACCGTCTCCGTGAGCGCTCGTTATCTCATCGACCACGGCCTGACAAGCTTCCTGCTTGCGCGATGCGATGACAACTCGCGCACCCTGTTCGGCCATCCGCAGCGCGATCGCACGGCCGATGCCCCTCGAAGAGCCCGTAACGATGGCTACCTTGTCGGTCAGATCAAATAGGGACATGTGGGTTCCGTCCTTTCGTGTAATGATCGGCGGGTCGTGCGGCCAGAGTGTCTATTTTCTCAGGCGCCGGCACGCAGCGCAAAATCCCAAGCGATCCTCGCCAAACGCGGGGTACGGGATTCCACGTCGGCAGTATTGGCATTCGCGGCGGTTCCGTCTCGTACCCGCCCGGCAATTCCCTGAAAAATACACGTCAAGCGAAACACGTTGTAGGCAAAATACCAGTCCAAGTTCGGTACGCCGGAACGCCCCGTGCGTGTACAGTAGAGCAACAACGCGTCGTTGCGCGTCGGAATTCCGAGGGCCTTCAAGTCCAATCCGCCGAGCGCTCCGCGCTCACTCGCCGGCAGTTCCCAATGCATCAACAGGTAGCTCAAATCTGCCAGCGGATCACCCAAGGTCGACAGCTCCCAGTCCAACACGGCTGCTATCCGATCGCCGCTTCCCGCAACCGCCAGGTTGTCGATCCGGTAGTCCCCGTGGACGATCGAAGTCCGCGTCTGTTCGGGAATGCTCTTCGGTAACCACTCCATTAAGCGTTCCGCTTCATCGATTCGTCGGGTCTCGGATGCGCGATATTGTTTCGTCCAACGCTCGATTTGCCGGGCAAAATAGTTTCCGGGACGGCCATAATCGCCAAGACCTATGGCCGTGTAGTCGATGAGGTGAAGATTCGCCAGGGTCGAGATCATTGCTTCGTAGATTTTGCGACGAGTATCCGAGGTCAGGGTCGGAAGAGCCGCGTCCCAATGGATTGTTCCCTCCACCGCTTCCATCAGATAGAACATCGCACCNATGACGTTCGGATCCCGGCATATCGCGTAGGCATGCGGAACGGGAAACCGCACGGTCTCCAATGCGGTGATCAGTCGATATTCGCGATCGACTGCATGAGCGGTCGGCAGCAACACGCCGAACGGCTTGCGACGCAAAACGTATTTTCTGCCCGGAGTGTCCAATTGATAGGTGGGGTTTGATTGACCGCCCCTGAATTGCAGCACCGTGAGCGGCCCGGTGAATCCGCCGACGTTCGCTTGCATCCAGCGCCCGAGCGCCGCTTCGTCGAACCGATGGCGTTTCTCGACAGGCTGCACGCCAAGGAAGTGGCTTTCGGTCGCGCTCATACAAAAGATCCGAGTTCAAGGTGATCGTGACCGAAGTCTCTGGGCGCCCAGGTGCCGCGAGAAGGTGGAAATTCCAACGCGATCACTCCCCAAGTAAATCCGGCGGCGCCGTACGACCACCGAAGATAAAGCATTCACGGTAATTCACAAAAGCGCCTCTCGAGATACACATATCGGCCTCAGCGATGGCAGCCCGAGGTCGTCGTGCGATCTGCGGCACAGATGGCTCGCATCTCGGGAAGCAGCTTTGACGGGCTGTCGGAAACCTTAAGATACATGGCGTGCAAATCGCACGGGAGCGGCCGCGGGACGGGGAATAAGAAAATGATTGCGTTTGCACGCCACAGCGGCTGCTTGCTTGTCTCTTGGCTTATCGACGTGTCTTCCGCGTAGCCGGGTGAGGAAGACGCGGCTGCGACGTCCGCACTCCAGGAGGTCGTGGTGACGGCTCACAGAAGCAAGTCAGCTCTTCAGACAACGCCCTTGGCTGTAACGGCTCTCTCGGGACCCGCGTTGAAGGCATTGAACGTCACGGACCTTGATAGCCTCGCGCTGGTCGTTCCTGGCGTGAGTTTTGGTGATGAACTCGGCGAAGCACACATCGCAATCCGAATCGGTTCGGATGCGGTTAACCCCGGCGCAGATCCGCGCGTCGCGTACTATCAGGACGGGATTTACATTGGCCGGCCGACCGCCCAATTGGGAGGTATTTTTGACCTCGAGCGGGTGGAGGTCCTGAAGGGTCCGCAGGGCACCCTGCGCCCTGTCATACGTGTACTTACTCCGCCTCGCACATATGGGGTTAGATTCGGTGTCGCCTATTAGTACTTGGTCACGCAACAGCTGTGCGCGCTGGCGGCGCAACGAATCCCAATGCTGACCCCTTTTTTTCGATGCCGCATGGCGCGAAACTATAGACCGAGGACATCGCGTGACCGTTCGGCGCTCGATCGGCATCGTGATCCGTATGCTGAGCGGTGCCAAGAGAGGGAATCGGATCCGGCAGCAAAAATCGCTTCTGGAGATAGTTAGCATCAGCGGTAACGATCGTTCGATGGAGGCGCGTCGAAGTTGATTTCATTTGCGTGTCGGCTCCGTTAACCCAGCGTACCGCCCTGCCCGCTTCGGCCTATGCATCGCCTGCACAGATGCCAGACATCCATATAACCGCCTTTGGCGACTACTAACAGATACCTATACTCGCGGGTACGGGAGACGACGATTGATAAAAGAAGCTTTCTCCGGATTGTATCTCCCAAGAACAAGCGGCAAAGGACCCGGTTGCCACCAGACAANAGTCATACTATTTGGGGAGTACACGTGGTAAATACATTTGTTGTAAGAGGTTGCGCCGCTATATTGGCGTCCTTCAGTGCATTCGCNATCGCAGCCGGCGCGACGGAACTCACCGGCAATGGCTCCGATCTCGGGTCTAGTACTCTTGGCGGACGAGCTCCGGCNAGCGATCAGGGACTCGAGGAAATCATTGTGACGGCGGAAAAGCGTTCCGAATCCATCAATAATGTACCGCTCGCGATCACCGCGTTGTCAGGCAACACACTGCAAGATCAAAACATTCATTCGGTGCAGGATTTGGCGTTGGTGGTTCCGGGGTTCACCTACGCAGCCTCGCTGCTCGATACCCCGGTTTATTCCCTGCGCGGCGTGGGTTTCTACGAGACAACGCTCGCCGCGTATCCGGATGTCAGTATTTACGTGGACCAGGTTCCGCTTCCGTTTCCCGTTCTTACCCAAAATATAGGGCTGGATCTCGAGCGTGTCGAAGTGCTGAAAGGACCGCAAGGCGTGCTGTTCGGACAAAACTCGACCGGCGGCGCGATCAACTACATCGCCGCGAAGCCGACGGATAAGCCCGAGGGCGGCTTTGACTTTGGCTATGGCCGTTTCAACGATACTCGCGTTGATGGCTTTGTGAGCGGCCCGGTCGCCGATACGCTGAACGCCCGGTTTGCGTTTCAGACCGAGCAAATGGGGCCTTGGCAGCATTCGTACAACACGCCGACGGAACAAACCAGTGGCTCTATTTCGCGATCAGCCGCTCGGTTGCTTCTCGACTGGACGCCTACCGATAAATTGAAATTCGAGTTCAACGCGAGTGGCGGCGTCGATCGCTCAGAGCCAATCGTTCCGCAGCTGATCGGCGTTTCACTGCAGGCGCCCGACAGTCCTGTTAATGGACCCTTCTTGTTGGCCTATCCGCACGCACCTAACAATGCGGAAGCGGCCGACTACAGCCTTTTGAACAAGCCGCGCAGCAATAACAGCCAATACCAGTTTTCGCTGCGGGGCGATTTCACTCCGGGCAGCGACCTGACTATCACGTCGATCACATCGTATGTGCATTACCTTCGGGACGAAAATGTCGAGTTCGGCGGTGTCTCGGTTAACACCGCGAACGCGCGCAATCTGGGAGATGAAGAGCTCGTCTTGGATTTCGGGCAAATCAACAGCATCTATCAGGAGCTGCGGGTTGCCAACAGCACCTCCGATGTGCTGCGGTGGGTGGCCGGCGCGAACTTCGAACATTCTTCGGTACATGAGTTCAACTTGTATGACTACGCGGGAAGCAGTGAGGCAGATTCACCTGGGGTCGCGGCGGCGCTGACGCGAAACTTAACCAACACCCCATTCTATTCTGATCAGCTAATGAAGAACTACGCCGTGTTTGGCAATATCGACTGGAACGTCAGTAATCCAGTAACCGTGACGGGCGGGGTTCGACTGAATAAGTCGGATCGCCACGCCACGATGTGCACGCAGGGAGGATACGGGGGAGGCGTTGATCAGGCTTTCGACCATTTATTGTCTGTCCTCCACGGCGGTGCTGTATACCCGCCATTGACTGCGTCGGACTGCATCACCCTAGACCCCGTGACGCTGCTGTCGGTTCGGCAGGGGTACATTGCTGACCTGGACGAGAAGAACGCTTCCTGGCGCGGCGGCGTTGACTATAAGCCGACCTCCAACGCGCTGCTTTACGTCAACATTACCAAAGGATACAAGGCCGGCAGTTTTCCGATGCTATCCGCATCGACCAGTTATCAATATCTGCCGGTCAAACAAGAATCGGTGCTCGACTACGAAGGCGGCTTCAAACTCAGTTTTTTCGATCGCACCGTGCAGTTGAATGGTGCGGGATATCACTACGACTACACCAACAAGCAGATCCGCACTCAGACGGTCCAGCCAATCTTTGGCATTCTGAACAACCTGCAAAACGTGCCAAAATCGACGGTCGACGGTGGTGAACTGCAGTTGGCTTGGACGCCGCTTCACGGTCTGCGGTTGACCGCTGCGGCGACGTTCCTCGAAGCTAAAGTAATCGAGTTTGTCGGCACGAACGCAGACGGTATACGTCAAGACTACGCCGGATCCGCCGTTCCCTATTCGCCCAAGTGGTCGACCAATGCCACGGCGGACTACGACTGGAACCTCTCCAGTGCGCTGATCGCGTCAGTGGGACTTACGGCCGCCCAGCGAAGCGTGTCCTACGCCACGGTCGGACCGACACCCATTGATCGCATCAGCCCCTACACCTTGTTGGACTTGCGCGCGAGCGTTCGCACACAAGACGGAAAGTATCGCGTGGAAGTGTACGGAAAGAATGTAACCAACCGCTTCTATTGGGACAATGTTTCCCACCCTTATGATACGGTTGTGCGCTATGCCGGCATGCCGGAAACGTGGGGGATCACTTTCTCCGCCCGTTTCTTCTAACGACGACGCCATGCGCTGCAGGGAAATGGGTGGGGCCACGGCATGAGTAAGTAAATGACCGGACCGAATTACGATCAGCATGTCTCCGTCGCCCAGGATCGGATTGGGTCCTAAGGAACGAACATATTCAGATCGGAGAGACACAATGAGTGGACGGCTCGAAGGCAAAGTATGCGTCATCACCGGCACCGGTGGCAGCATGGGGCGAGCAGCGGCTCTGCTTTTCACGCGCCAGGGAGCTATGGTCGTCGGCTGCGACATCAGCGAGGCTAACGGCCTGGCTGCCCTGAAAGAGGTCGATGCCGCGGGCGGTAAAATGGTGTCATTGCAATCCTGCGATCTTACCAAACCCGAGCAATGTCAGGCGGTCGTAGATCTTGCCATCAAGACCTTCGGCAGGATCGATGTCCTGTACAACAATGCGGCAAAAGCGTATTTCAATTGGATCGAAGACGTGTCGGACGAAGAGTGGCGCGCGACCATCAACGAAGAAGTAGACCTCGTCTTCTATCTCACGAGGGCGGCGTGGCCTCACCTTAAAAACAGCGGGGGGACCATCGTCAACACGGCTTCGGCCACCGCTTGGACGACTTTTACCAATCTTGGCGCCATTGCGCATAGTACCGCCAAGGCCGGCATCGTTGGCATGACGCGACACATGGCCATGGAGGGCCGCAAATTCGGAATACGCGCTAATTCGGTATCTCCCGGCGTTATCGTGTCGGACCAAACACGCGATCAGCTCACGAACAAAGAATGGTCGGACTATATGCTCGGCCGCACGTTGCTCGGTCGATTTGGTGAGCCGGCGGAAATAGCGAACGTTGCGCTATTTCTCGCATCTCAGGAGAGTTCCTACATCACCGGTGCTGACATCATCGCGGACGGTGGGATGATGGCGTCTTGAACGCCAGAGGTGCGAGATGAGAGCGTTGTTGAGCAAGGGCGCGGGTGGATTCGATACACTGGTCCTCGAAGCAGTAGCCGATCCCACACCGCAGGCCGGCGAAGTGTTGATCGCGGTGAAGGCGTGCGGCGTCAACTACCCCGATGTGCTCATCATCGAGGACAAGTATCAGGCGAAGCCCAAGCGTCCCTTCGCGCCCGGAGGCGAGATCGCGGGAAACGTCGAAGCCGTAGGCGAAGGCGTCACTCGGCTGAAGGTAGGTGATCGCGTCATTGGACAGCTGGTGTGGGGCGGAATGGCGGAGAAGGTCGCAGTCGCCGAAACACATTGCCTGCGCATGCCGGACGCGATGAGCTACGAACACGGTGCGGCTTTCATGATCACCTTCGGGACCACCTACCACGCGCTGAAGCAGCGTGCCAAGCTCCAGGAGGGCGAAACCCTCTTGGTCTTAGGCGCGGCGGGAGGTGTGGGACTTGCCGCCGTCGAACTCGGCCGGGTGATGGGAGCGCGCGTGATCGCCGCTTGCTCGACTCTAGACAAGCTCGATCTGTGCCTTGCGCACGGCGCCCATGATGGAATCATTTACCCTAGAGGCCCATTCGACAAAGACGGCAAAAAGGCGCTCAGTAAACTCTTCAAGCAGGCCTGTAGCCCGAGCGGGCCGAATGTTATCTATGACGCTGTGGGTGGCGACTATACCGAAGCATCGCTGCGCGCGATCGCTTGGGAGGGACGCTTGCTGGTGATCGGATTTCCCTCGGGTATCCCATTGATTCCGTTGAATCTCGCCTTGCTGAAAGGTTGTCAAATCATCGGCGTGTTCTGGGGCGCCTGGACCGAGCGCGATCCCAAATCCAATGGCCAGAACTCGGCGGAGCTTTTGGGTCTTTACGTCGCCGGCAAAATCAAGCCGCACATTTCCGCCGTTTATCCGCTTGCGGAAGGCGGCAGGGCGCTCGCCGACCTGGCCGAGCGTCGCGCGCATGGGAAAGTAATCGTTCGATGCCTTTGAACGATCGTTGAGGTGCAAGGCGGCTGCGGCGTCCGCCCTTTAGGTTGAGCCCCGCGCGATAATTGAACCAGCACAGCATTAGGGAACTGAGGTATGCCTCAACAGACGGGACGGGTCGAGGGAAAGAAAGCATTGATCACAGGGGCCGCCCAGGGCCTGGGGGCAGCGTCGGCACACCTGCTCGCGCGTCATGGCGCGATAGTCGCGCTTGCCGATATCAATCATGCAGGCGTAGAAGCGGTCGCAGCGAAAATCAACGACGAGTTCGGCGCAAATACCGCACATGCATTTCGTCTCGATGTCCGGGACGAAACTCAGTGGATGGATGTTCTGGCGAGCGCCGACTCTGCTATGGGCGGATTGAGCGTGCTCGTCAACAATGCCGGCATCATCGGGCCAGGCAACATTGAAGAACTTTCGTTTGCAGATTGGAAGCGGACTCAGGAGATTAACGTCGACAGCGTATTTCTAAGCGTGAAATACGGCTTGAAATATCTTCGTCAAAATCAACCGGGCTCGATCATCAACCTGTCTTCGATTGCCGGTCTGATTGCGGCCCACAATATGCCCGCTTATAACGCCTCCAAGGCCGCGGTATGGTTGCTCTCGAAGGGAATCGCTTTGCATTGTGCCAAGCACGGACTGAACATCCGGTCCAACTCGATTCATCCGACGTTCATCGATACACCGATTCTCGATTCGTTTCGCCAGAAGTACGGCAAGGAAGTTGCGGAAGAGAAGCTATCCAGGCAAGTGCCCCTGGGGCGCCTTGGCGAGCCCAACGACGTCGCATACGCCGTGCTGTATCTCGCGTCGGACGAGTCCAAGTTCATGACCGGTGCGGAACTTAAACTCGACGGCGGCATTTCAGCGATGTGAAATTGGACGCGAGAAACATAGGCTTCCCCGTTTGGAGACATTCATGCAAGGTAGATTCGAAAAGCGTGGCGACATCGGCATCATCTGGATCAACAACCCACCGGTCAANGCCATCAGCGTCGGCGTACGTATAGCCATGATCGCGGGGGTCGCCAATCTTGCGGGGGACCCGGAAATCAAGATCGGCGTCCTAGCGTGCGAAGGTCGTACGTTCATGGCAGGAGCTGATATTACGGAATTCGGTAAGGCACCGCTGTCGCCAGGCCTGCGGCAGGCACTTACATCGATCGAGAATTCCACTAAACCCGTTGTTGCAGCAATCCATGGCACAGCCTTGGGGGGCGGTCTCGAGACTGCCCTCGCCTGCCACTACCGTGTTGCAATTGCGAAAGCGCAGGTCGGTCTGCCGGAGGTCAAACTCGGCATACTTCCGGGCGCGGGCGGAACCCAGCGCTTGCCGCGACTCATCGGGGCTGAAGCGGCGCTCGCCATGATCGTTTCGGGGGATCCGATCCCTGCGGCGCAGGCCGCTAAAGCGGGTGTGATCGACAAAATCATCGAAACGGATTTGATGGAAGGTGCCTTAGCCTACGCGAGGGAACTGGTCGGCCGGCGAGCGCCCCCGCGCAAAATACGCGACCTCAACGTAGACGCCTCTAAACTGCCGCCGGGATTCTTCGACAACGCACGCAAGCGCATTGCCGAGGAGAAGAGGAATCTTTTCGCACCCCAGCGCATCGTCGATGCGATCGAAGCTGCGGTCACCCTGCCCTTCGACAAAGGCATCGCTCGCGAAACCGAGTTGTTCATTCAGTGCCAGCAGCACAGCCAGGCCAAAGCGCTGCAACACGTCTTTTTTGCGGAGCGTAAGGCGGCCAACATACCCGGTCTCGGTAAGGGCGTCGCGCCGCGCGAGATCAAAACCGTTGGAATCATCGGCGCAGGCACCATGGGCGGCGGTATCTCGATGAATTTCCTGAATGCCGGCGTCCCTGTCACACTGCTTGAAGCAACGCAGGATGCACTCGACCGTGGTATGGCGGTTATCCGCAAGAACTACGAAAGCACCGCTGCGAAGGGTAGATTGACGACGGACCAGGTGCAAGCGCGCATGAGTTTGTTGAAGCCCACTATGTCATATGCTGATCTCGGACAAGCGGATCTCATCATCGAAGCGGTGTTCGAAACCATGGCCGTCAAAAAGGATGTGATCGGCAGGCTAAATGCCGTAGCGAAGCGCGGGGCCATTCTAGCCTCCAATACATCCTATCTATCGATTGATAAAATCGCCGACTCCACCTCGCGCCCCAGCGACGTGATCGGCACGCATTTTTTCTCACCGGCCAACGTGATGCGTCTAATGGAAATCGTGCGCGGGGCGAAAACTGCGCCGGATGTGTTGAGGACCATCCTCGAGTTGGCAAAGCGCGTCAACAAGGTTGGCGTGGTAAGTGGGAACAGCGATGGCTTCATAGGCAATCGCATGCTGGGCGCCTACAGTTATCAAGCGTTGCTGATGGTGCTTGAAGGCGCGATGCCGGATCAAGTCGATGCCGCACTCCGACACTTCGGAATGCCGATGGGCGCGCTGCAGATGCACGACTTAGCCGGCCTCGATGTTGGTTACAAATCCCGCAAGGATCGGGATCCGAAGAGTTTCGATGCCCGAGTGTGGCGCGCGGCGGACTTGCTGGTGGAACTCGGACGTTTGGGTCAAAAGACTCAAGCCGGCTTCTACGACTACTCACCTGGCGATCGATTCCCACGGCCGTCGCCGTTAGTCGCGAAACTCATCGAGAAAGTGTCGGCGGATTATGGTGTCGAACGTCGCAGGATTAGTGATGAGGAAATCACCGAACGGTGTTTTCTGGCTTTGATAAACGAGGGCTGCGATGTATTGCGTGAAGGCGTGGCATATCGCGCCAGCGACATCGACGTCGTTTACTTGTATGGTTATGGTTTCCCCTCTTATCGTGGGGGCCCGATGTTCTGGGTCGAGAACGAGATCGGCTTGAAGACGGCGCTGGAGAAGTTGCAGAAGTACAGTGCGCAGAGCAGTGGCAAATGGCTGGTGGTTTCGCCGCTGCTCGAGAAATTGGTGGCCGAGGGCAAGGGCTTCGCGAGCGTCGGTCAGGTCTAGGCGCCGGTGGGCAGAAGCGAAGGGTCCGGTGATAGATTGACCGACGCCATTACCTCGGAGTACCCGTCGCGCCACCATGTTTCTCAGGTCTAAGTGCTCAAGGTTGCATCCCGTTCTGAAAGGAGCCGACCCGGTGGCCACGCTGCCGTCCGACCCGCCTTAGAGGCGTTGGTGCGATCCGTCGCAAAGGGGAGCTTGGCCGCTGCCCTTGCAACCACAGAAGTAAATCGTGTCATCCTTGTTTGCTTCGTATTTGACCGGTACAAAGGAAGAGCCCTGGTGGGTTCCATCGCAGAACGGCTGCTTCTTGCTCTTGCCACACGCGCACCACCAGTAAACTGCGCGGGCTGACACTCTCGTTGCGTACGGACCCTTCTGGGCAATCGTTGGATTAGTCATCAGTCTTCCTCTTATTTAGCACTATTTGGAATCAACGTGATCATATAAATTCGAATCTTCGGATCGCCAAGCGTTTGAGCACGAACGCGACGTTCGGACACGCGGTCAAGACTGTTGCTCAAAAGCACCCGCGATATTGAGCTGTACGTCATCGCCAATCGCCGGTACGTAGGTCGTGACACCATACTCGCTGCGTTTGATAGTGGTNGTTGCCTCAAATCCTACGGTATATGCTTTGGTAATAGGATTGACCCCTGCGCCGACGAAGCGAACATCGAGGACGATCGGCTTGGTCGCCCCGTGCAGTGTCAGATTGCCGGTCACCGTAACGCCCTTGGCAGTAGGGACGACCTTGGTCGATGAGAAGGTTGCCGTTGGGTACTTCGCCGTATCGAACCACTTGTCTCCCTTGAGTTCCTCCGTGAGCTGAGGAACCGTTGTCGAAATCGTGTTCACTTGCAGGGCGACATCGAGTTTGGCGGCACCCAGCTTCCCGGGATCCAATTGCAGCCCACCAGTGGCGCCCGAAAACAGCCCATGGTAGTTCGTGAAGCCGAAGTGTGAGATCGAAAATCCCACCTGCGTGTGGTACGAGTCGACCTTATAGGTACCTGCTTTGGCAGAGGCGAGATCTACCTCTGCAGCCTGCATTGCGGGGACAAGGCAAAACGCCAACAGCACCGAACAAACGCCAATCACAGATCTATTCATGAATATGCTCCTTCGTTATATGGAAATCACTGCACAGACGGCCAGTTTTGCAATTGTGAGGACCGGTTGTCGCACCCTCCGCTTTCACTGCCTCGGCGGTCTTATCGGCCTCCGATGCGCTCCGTGAGTAGTTGATGATGACGGCCTTCGCACCCCGGCGAGCACTCTCCAGCGCAATCGCGCGTCCGAGGCCGGTTGAGCCTCCAGTGACTAAGACGATCTGGTCGGAACAGTCGGCACTCATCGCGTCCCCCCGGATGTGCGTCATTCGATCATCGTGTTCCCAGCATTCTCCATGTAATGCCGCGAGTCTCACACCTGTTCCGACCGATATGTCGAATCGGCGCGAGCGATCCGTTGCCAGATCGGCCCGAGGCCCCTTTACCGTGGCAACCCAAGGTTAGTTATGACTCGACACGCGTGATTGTTTCGACGGCGCGCACTCCGATCGGCCGCTCTTTTCGAGGTTCCTTTAACTCCAGCTACTCGGGAAAATGGGACGATGTCAGAGGCTGGCCAGAGTTGGCTGGCCACTTTTAGTGGAACAATACCTGCTCGACCATGGTTTGGCGCCCACTTGTCCATATTTCATTTATTCTTCTACTCTAATTTGCTTCTGATCTGGCGTGTGACTCCTCGGCACCAAATCCACGATCGCTCGGATGGGGGGGATGTTCGATCCCGGTATCCGGATGTCGACTGCAATGCCCGCGCCGTATATGGGAAATCTTGTCGGGTGCTACCCAAAGGAGCGCGTGATACATTCTTCCCCAAACGAGCAGGCCCTCAGGTGCCGCGAGCTCAGTACCGGTACGATAAGGTGACGCCGTATGTCGCCGGCAAGCCTTCTCAAATCCATGGTCGGCGGGCACGAATTAGGGTGTGGCCAGCTTGGGGGGCAGCTGCTCCTGGCTCCTAACACCCTCGATTCCAGTGATCAACTAATACTCAATGGAGATCTGCAATGAATACATCCACGAATGTCTCGGCCCCGGGGTTGAGTGATACCGTCAGCAAACGCAATGCTACCCTTGCGAGTATCGCCGAAGTCGCAGGCCGGTTTCTCTTGGTCTTGCTCTTCCTGCTCTCAGGGCTCGGCAAGCTCGGTGCGTACGGCTCAACCGCCGCCTACATGTCTGCGACCGGCGTTCCTGGTGCCTTACTACCCGCGGTGATTGCCACCGAGGTATTTGGCGCGCTGGCGATCGTCTTGGGTTGGAAAACCCGAGTGGTCGCTTTCCTCCTCGCGGGTTTTTCGTT
>JGI12635J15846_10001340_pt1 | contig 21543 bp, 17 predicted proteins | sample BlaSpr_A8_OM2_M2_FD_15846 | JGI IMG/M metagenome (IMG submission 15846) | reverse complement strand
CGCGCCCGAAAATCCGCGGCAGCAACCCGTCGCGCGACATCGCGAACCACACCCGCGCCTGGCCCAGCTGAAACACCAGCAGCGAAGAGATCATCCCCATCAGCGCGCCGCACAAAACCACCAGCCGCACCCCGCCGAAATGCAGCTTCTTCATCGTGTTCACCACCGGCGCCGCGTCATCCATCAGCGTTTGCCACGGCACCAGCCCGGTCAGCACCACCACCACCGCAATGTAAAGAATCGTGCAAACCACCAGTGTGGCGATGATTCCCCGCGGCAAATCGCGCTGCGGATTCTTGCACTCCTCCGCTGCCGTCGAAACCGAATCGAACCCGATGTACGTGAAAAACACGATCGACCCGCCCGTCAAAATCCCGGGCCATCCATTCGGCGCGAAAGGATGCCAGTTCGCCGGCTTGATGAACCGCGACGCAAATCCCACAAACACCAGGATCGCCACAATCTTCAGCAGCACCATGATGTTGTTCGTCTCCGCCGATTCCTTGATCCCCCGCACCAGGACCACCGTCAGCAGCATCACGATGATGAACGCCGGCCAGTTGAACCCGAAATGCCACCCCGGCCCATAAATCATGTTCCCCTGCAAATCGGGCAGCCCGGTCGGCAAATACGCCGGCGAAATCCACTTCGGATCAGGATGCCAGCCGAACCAGTCCAGCAAATCCACAATGTGCGCCGAAAATCCCACGCTCACCGCCATGTTGCTCACGGCGTATTCCAGAATCAAATCCCACCCGATGATCCACGCGATCAGCTCGCCCATCGTCGCGTAAGTGTACGTGTACGCGCTTCCCGCAATGGGAATCATCGCCGCAAGCTCCGCATAACAAACCGAAGCAAATCCGCACACCACAGCCACCAAAATAAAGGAAATCGCAATCGCCGGCCCCGCGCCCGGCCGCCCAAACGATGTGGATCGCGTAATCAGGTATTGCAACAGTGGAGCGTTCAAGATGGAGGAAACTTGCAGCTTCTGCCCGGCAATCGCCGTCCCCACCACTGTGAAAATTCCCGAGCCGATCACCGCGCCAATGCCCAGCGATGTCAGGCTCAGCCACCCCAGCGATTTTTTTAATCGGATCTCTGCGTTTTCGGAGTCGGACAGCAGTTGATCAATGTTCTTACAGCGAAACAGTGGTGACGCCACCCAAGCTCTCCGATCGCATCCGGGCGCCCCAACCGTTATCGGGGATTGGCCATGCTCCGTGAATCAGGCCGGATACGCAATATGGGAATAATTACGGCCCAATGTATCGCGAGTTCGCCCGTGGCGCAACTCAGCTGCCTCATTCCTTAAGCCACTCGATCGGAAAAAGTTTGCCCGCATCTTCTGGGGAAAGTTCCCCGCCGGCAAGGTGCACGGCATAGGAAAGGACTGGATCACGATTCGCGGCCATGTCCTTGGCAACGGGGAGATTTAGTTCGTCGGGGGTCACGCCCATGTGCTCCAGGCTTTTTCCGTCCGGCATTAGGAGGTCGGCCTCGCTAATCATGACGCCATATCCCTGTCCCGAATCTAGCCCGACGGTATGAAAATGGTACCGCGCTTCCATCACTTTGCCGGCTGTAACATCCCCCACGATGATGGCTCGCTTTTGCAATTGCATCGTGCGAGCAAACAACTCCGATGCTGACGCCGATCCGTTATTTACAAGGACGATGAGCTTTCCACGGTAGGCCTTATCACCGCGGCTCTTGGCCAGGAGCGGAGGACTCGTTTTTCGCACCACGGGGGTCCCCAGGGTTAAATCATGATCAATGACGCTTCCAACCAGCCGAAGAAGCGTGTTTACGGAACCACCCCCATCACCCCGCAGATCCAATATCATCGCGGGATACTTGCTTGATTGCCCCATCATTTCGTCGATCGCTTTTTCGTCCACCGCGAAGGTCGGGAGATTCCAGATAATGACGGAATCGCCGACAGTGAAAGATCGCCGGCGCATGAGATGCGAATAAGACTGCGACTCGCGGATCAGGTCCCAATAATCGATCCCGAGATAGTTAATGACCCTTTCCGATGTCACCTTTGGATTGATGACCAGGGTGCGCTCTGTGCCATCTGGGCTCCGGAGTACCAGCTCGTCAGCGGCCTGCGGGCGCAATACACGGAAGAGATAGTTCACCTCCCAGAGATTTCCTCGATTGGGTGTGACCTTGTTCAGGGTGACGATACGATCGCCGACTCTTAAGCCCTTCTTCTCAGCGTCCGTCTCCGGTTCCACCGCCGTGACATAGCAGCCATCTCCCACCACGGCAAACTGATAGCCGTAGAGCATCTTGTAGGTTCTTCGCGGGGGTAGCAGAAAAGTATGCGAGTCGTTGAGGGGTAGTAATGCCCAGGCCACCGCGGCGATTGCCTGGTTATACGTCTTGGCGCTCTTGATGTGTTCTTTGGCCTCGTTAAAGCGTTGATCCAGGTCCATACCGTGAAATTTCGGATCGTAATAATTGCTCTTGATGTCCGCCTTCACGTCCTTCAGCATGGTGTCAACAATGCTGCGTTCCAATGAGGAAATTGGCGCCTCTTGCGCAAGACAAATCCGACCAATGGAGCCTTGCAGGTACAAAACCAGAATTGCGCCATAAACGATCCTCAACAAAGGCGACTCATGCAAACCCTCGCGCATTAGCGGGATACTCCTCTCCTCTTGGGAGCCGGGCGTGTCGGCGAATCGCTCCTCACACTGGTCCTCACTAAAGATAGTGGCGGAAAAGTACACCCATCCGCATCCAACGTCAACCGGCAAAGTGTATTGGATTTTTATACTTGTTGGAGTTGCGCGAAACGTTCGACGAACTTCTTAGTGCCGCGGCCGGGAAAGCTGACGCTGACCCGTCGATCGTCGTCTTCACCTTCGACACCAACCACCGTTCCCACTCCATACTCCGGATGCCGCACCTTCTGCCCCAGCAGCGGATCGGCCTGCCCCCCGCGTTTCATCCCCGACCGCCCAAACGTCGGCGTCGTCGAAGCCGCCGCGCGCCGCTGCGGCACTCGCGCCGCAGGCGTGGATATTCCCCGCACCCTGCGCGTGAACTCTTCCGCCGAATACGAATATTCCGGGTCCGGCTCATACCGCCGCGTCTCCCCAATTTCCGCCATCGACCCGCGCACCGTCTCCACCAGCTCGCTCGGAATCTCCGCTAAAAATCTCGAAGGCAGCGACGCCCGCATCTGCTGTTCATTCCCAAACACCCGCCGGTACACCGCCCGCGTCAACGTCAGCGTTTTCCGCGCCCGCGTCATCCCCACGTACACCAGCCGCCGCTCCTCCTCAATCCCTTTTTCCTCATTAATCGACCGGCTGTGCGGGCAAATCCCATCTTCCATCCCCGTCAGGAAAACGTGGTCAAACTCCAATCCCTTCGTGCTGTGCAGCGTGATCAGCGTAACGCCCGGCTTCCCCTCAAACGAATCCGCGTCGCTCACCAACGCCGCCGCATCCAGAAATTCCGTGAACGATTCCCCCGCATCCATCGCCTCGGCCACCGCGCGCACCAACTCTTCCAGGTTTTCAATCCGCGCCACGTCCTCCGGCGTGTTCCGGTCCTTCAGCGCACTCATGTAACCGGTCTCATCCAGCACATACCTCAAATATTCCGCCGGCTCCTTCGTCGAATACCCCTCCTGCAGCCGCTGAATCAATTCGCGAAACGCCCGCAGCGGCGCCACCGCCCGGCTCGACGCCGGATTCGTCATCAACGATTCCATTGCATCCCAAAACGACAGCGATTCCTTCTGCGCCACATCGCGCAACGCATCCACCGTCGTCTTCCCGATTCCGCGCGCCGGCACATTCAGCACCCGCAGCAGCGAAATATCATCCTCCGGATGCAGCGCCAGCCGCACATACGCCAGCGTATCCTTCACTTCCGCCCGATTATAAAAACTGAATCCCCCCACCAGCTTGTACCGCACCCCGCGCCGCCGGAACACCTCTTCAAACGACCGCGACTGAAAATTCGTCCGGTATTCCACCGCGCAGGTCTGGTCCGAATCGTCGCCCAAAATCCGCTCCAGCTCCCCCGCCACAAACTCCGCCTCCGCCTGCGCGTCTCGCGCCTCGAAATAACGAAGATTCCCCCCCGCTTCATTTTCCGCCCGCAGCGTCTTCCCCAGCCGGTCCGGATTGTTCGCCACCACCGCCCCAGCCGCATCCAGAATCTTCTGCGTCGAGCGGTAATTCCGCTCCAGTCGGATCACCTTCGCGGCAGGGAAGTCCTGCGAAAAGCTCAGCAGGATGGAAACATCGGCTCCGCGCCACCGGTAAATCGACTGGTCCTCATCGCCGACCACGCAAATATTCTGCCGCTCGTTTGTCAGCATCCGCAGCAGTTCGTACTGCACCCGGTTCGTATCCTGATATTCGTCTACGTGCAGATACGCAAACCGCTTCCGCCAGCGTTCGCGAACCTCAGGCACCTCTCGCAGCAGCCGCGCCGATCGCAGCAGCAAATCGTCAAAGTCCACCGCCTTGCTCTGCTTCAGCAGCGTCTCGTAGCCCGCGTAAATATCCGCAACCTTCCGCGTATCCGGCCCAAACGCCTCCGCCCGCACCTGCTCCGGCGTCTGCGCATGATTCTTCGCAAAACTGATCCGGCTCAATACATTCCGTGGCGTCAGCGCCTCGTCGTCAATCTGCAGCTTCGCCATCGCCAGCTTCACCGCCGCCAACTGGTCGTCATCGTCGTAAATCGCAAAATCCTTTGCCAGGCCCGCATGCACCGCCTCGCGTCGCAGCAGCCGCGCGCAAAGCGAATGAAACGTCGAAATCCATGGCCGCTCCGGAGGCACACCCGCTCGCAACAGCAGGTCGCTGACGCGCGTCTGCATCTCCTCCGCCGCCTTGTTCGTGAACGTCACCGCCAGGATCGCATCCGCCGGCGTCCCCTTGGCAATCAAGTTCGCCATCCGAAACGTAAGCGCGCGAGTCTTTCCCGTCCCCGCACCGGCAAGGATCAGCACCGGCCCTTCAGTGGTTTCAGCGGCAAGACGTTGTTCAGGATTCAATTTTTCCAGCAGGTTTTCCATGTGGTCCGGGGGAATCAGATTTGTATTCGCACAACCATGTTAGCCGACGCCGCCGCACCGGGCAAATCCGCGTGTAAATCTCCACGAAATTCTCGTTATTTCGCACAAACAAAAAACGACCACTCATTGCGCGCCAAGCAAAACTTGTCATCCTGAGGCTATCCGACAAGGATAGCCGAAGGACCTCAACCTTGAGAACTTGCACGGATGTCACGTTAATGCGGCTTAATTCGACGAATTGTGGCTGAAATCAATATCAAAATATAAAATCGCCTGCTTCGTCGTCATCCTCTGCAAATCCGGCACATACAATCTTGCCGTCTGCAACAAATCCCACTCCCCGCGCAAATCGAAATACACCAACCCCTCCATCGTACTGTGCGCTCCAATCACGCTCGAGGGCATCCCCGCATTCTGGCAAGCTTCCTGAAACTGCACCCAATTCTTATCCCGCGTAGGTTTCGGCCTGCTGATCGGCAGCGGTATCGGACTCCTCCGCGCCGTCGGATCTTTCCCGTTCTGCTTCAGCATCACCGTGTCCGCCACGTCATCCGGCGACAGCGGCTCCAGTTCCTGCCGGTTCTCCGGGTCCAGCAGCACCAGCAGCCGAATGCGTTGCAGATTCAATTTCACCGCCTCATCGTTGTCGTTGCGAACGCTCAGCCGCAGCGCGACGATGCCTCCCCCAAACGGCGTCTTCTTCGGAAATTTATCCTTGTAACGGTTCGCCTGCGTCCACGGCTCCACTCCGATCGTCACGCCCTCGTGCGCATCCAGGATCGACGTCCGCAACGGCTTGCTCTGTTGCCCCAGCGCAACCCGCCCCAACAAAACCCCCCAAAAAACCCCCAAAAACACCACCACAACCACAGCAAGGAGTTTCCTCATGAGGCTATAATAGACTGTTTGCATCCTGAGGCCTTCGATTCTTGGGGGAGAAGCAGGGTTGCTCCGCTTCTCGGCTCTTGGGCGCACGCGAATCCCGGAACAGCCGGAGTCATATCGAGTGTATTTCCTCTATAGCGCTTTGATGGGCCTGGCCGCCCTGCTGACGTCGCCGTATTGGCTAATCCGGGGCCTGCGCCACGGCAAATATCTTTCCAATCTCGGCCAGCGCCTCGGCTTTTCCATTTCGGGACTCGAAAAGCTTCCCGCGCAGCATCCCGGCGCCATCTGGATTCACGCCGTCTCCGTAGGCGAAGCCCTCTCCGGCATAACCCTCGCGCGCCGTTTGAAAGACTCCTACCCCAAGCGCCCCCTCGTCGTCTCCACCACCACCCTCACGGGTTACGCCCTAGCCAAAGAGCGCATGCCGTTCGCCGACGCCGTAATCTATTTCCCGCTCGACTGGGCCTTCAGCGTTCGCCGCGTCCTCGACGCCGTGAAACCTGCCATCGTCGTCATCCTCGAAACCGAAATCTGGCCCAACTTCCTCCGCGAATCCGCCCGCCGCAATATCCCCGTCCTCTTCGTCAGCGGCCGCCTCTCCGATCGCTCCTTCGCCCGCTGGCAAAGTTATCTCAACGTCTTCGGCTTCTACCTGAAGCCGCTCCTGAAATCCGCGCTTGGCCACGCCACCGCATTCCTCATGCAATCCCAGCAGGACGCCGACCGCATTCGCGCCCTCGGCGCCCTGCCCGAAAAAATCACCGTCAGCGGCAACCTGAAATACGACCTGGAATTGCCCGCCCCCACTCCCCTAGCCAAATGGCTCGAAGAAGAATGCGCCCGCCACGGCCGCCGCCCGCTCATCGTCGCCGGAAGCGTAGTCGCCACCGAAGAACCCTTGGCGCTGCTCGTCTTCGGAGTAGTCCAGGGCGATTTTCCAAAAGCCCTCCTCGTCCTCGCTCCCCGCAAGCCCGAGCGCTTTGCCCCCGCCGCCGAATTTATCAAAGAGTCCCATCGCAAATATGTACGCCGCTCGGAATTGGCTCTGCCGGGCCCCGGCATTTCCCCCAACGCAAACGCCAGCCAGAACGGCATTTCCGACGATGTCACCGTGCTCTTGCTCGACTCCATCGGCGAACTCGCCTCCCTCTACCGCCTCGCCGACGGCGTCTTTGTCGGCGGCTCGCTAGTGGATTCCGGCGGTCACAACATTCTGGAACCCGCCGCTTTCGGCAAAGTCCCTGTGTTCGGCCCCTCCATGGAAAATTTCGCGGCCATCGCGTCTCGTTTCGTGGAATCCAGCGCCGCCATCCAGGTCGAAAGCCCCGAGGACGCCGGCGTCGAAATGATTCACCTCCTCAAGGATCCCGAAAAGATGAACCGCATGGGCGGCACCGCGCGCCAATTGGTCGAGAGCAGCCGTGGAGCCCTCGACCGCGCCCTCGCCGCAATCGCCCAGCACGTCGGCGGCGCCTCTCAATGAATCTTCCGCCGTGGCTGCGTCTGCTCCTGTGGCCCGCGTCGGTAATCTACGGCGATCTCGCGCGCCTGCGTGCTCGCCTGTACGCGCAGGGCACTCTCAAAACAAAACGCCTGAACACTCCCGTAATCAGCGTGGGCAATCTCACCGTCGGCGGTACGGGAAAAACCCCCATGGTGATCTGGCTCGCCGAAAAATTTCTCGCCGAAGGTAAACGCGTCGCCATTCTCACCCGCGGCTACAAAGGCGTCGCCGGCACCAGCGATGAAATCGAACTGATGAAATTCCGCCTGCAAGATCGCGTAATGCTCGGCGTCGGTCCCGACCGTTACGAACAAGCCCGCAAACTCGAAGCCAAAGGCGTGGACATCTTTCTTCTCGACGACGGCTTCCAGCATCTCCCCCTCTTTCGTGACGTCAACATCCTCCTGATGGACGCCTCGCAACCCCTCGGCCGCGAAAGCCTCTTGCCCGCTGGCCGCCTCCGCGAACCCGTTTCCGCCATGGATCGCGCCGATCTCCTCGTCATCACCCGCCTCGAAGCATCGCCCGCCACCCTCTCAACAATCGAAAAACTACAGGACTACCCGGTATTTTCCGCCGTCACCCGCCTCCTCGGCTTCCGTCGTCTAGGCGCAGGAATTCAACTCCTCCCCCCCCAGGAAATCGGCCCCGGCCCTTTCTACGCCTTCTGCGGAATCGGCAACCCGAAAGCATTTTTTCAGGACCTGAAAACCTGGCACATTCCCCTCGCTCAAACCAGCGAATTTCCCGATCACCATCGCTACGACCAGCGCGACGCACTCGAGCTCGAGCAAGTAACCCGCAGCACCGGCGCCAAAGCCTTCGTCACCACCGAAAAAGACGCCCAAAATCTTTCCGGCATGTCATTCGTCGAATTTCCCGTCTTCATCGCGGTAATCGAAATGGAACTCCCGCAGCAAGACGCGTTTTTTCAATTCATCCGCGAACGCCTCGCAGCCAGGAGCGCCGTGGTATGAAAATTATGATCCGCGCCACAAACTGGGTCGGCGACGCCATCATGGCCCTGCCCACCTTGCGCGCTATCCGCCAGCGCCACCCGGATGCAAAGATCAGCATCGTCGCGCGTCCCTACGTCGCCGATATTTATCGCGAGCAGCAGGTCTCCGACGAACTCATCCCCTACGATCCCGACGGCGAGCATCGCGGCTGGCGCGGCCGGGAGAAACTCGCGTCCGAACTCCGCAGCCGCAAGTTCGACGTCGCGCTCCTCCTCCAAAACGCCTTCGACGCCGCCTGGCTCGCATGGCGCGCCCAAATCCCCGAGCGCATCGGCTACGCCCGCGATGCCCGCAGCCTCCTGCTCACCAAAGCCGTCCCGGTTCCTAAGCCCGGCGAAATCCCCCCGCACGAAAAATTTTACTATCTCGAACTCCTCCGCCGCGCCGGCTGGCTCGATCAGCTCCCTGACGAACAGCACATCACCCTGCGAGTCCCAGACGCAGCCCGCCAGCGCGCCGCACAAACTCTGCTCGAAGCCGGCTCAAAGCCCCACGCCACCCGCATCGCCGTCGGTGCCGGTGCCTCCTACGGCTCCGCCAAGTGCTGGCCCCCTGATCGCTTCGCTAAAGCCTTAAACTCGCTGCTCTCACACGCCGACGCCGACATCATCATCTTCGGCACTCCCAGCGAACTCCCAGTCTCCACCGCCATCGCCGCCGAATTGCAACGCCCTCCCATCAACCTCACCGGCAAAACCTCCATCGCCGATCTCCCCGCTCTCCTCTCCCAGTGCCACCTCTTCCTCGGCAACGATTCCGGCGCGATGCACGTAGCCGCCGCCGTCGGCCTCCCGGTCGTCGCCGTCTTCGGTCCCACCGATCCCGAAGGCACCGCCCCGGTAACTCCCCGACTCACCATCGTCCAGCAGAAGCCCTACTGCAGCCCATGCTTCCTTCGCCGCTGCCCCACCGATCATCGCTGCATGTCCGCCGTCACCCCCGCCATGGTCGAATCGGCCTTGCAATCAACACTCGCGGAGGTGCCTTCTGCCTGATCCCTCCGCCCGCCGCCCCGCCGTCTTCCTCGATCGCGACGGCACCATCGCCGAGGAAGTCGGCTACTTGAATCATCTCGACCGTTTTCGTATGTTTCCGTTTGCACTGGATTCTGAGGGATAAATGACGAAGCGCTCCAAAAAACAGTTGGCTCCCGCTCCATCCGTGGATCTGGTTGCCCTCGCCGAATACGTCGAGCGCTTTTCCACCAAGACCGTCGCCGTCCTCGGCGATTTCGTCGCCGACGCTTTCCAGTTCGGCGACATCACTCGCGTCTCCCGCGAAGCTCCCGTCCTCATCCTCAAGCACCGCGAAACCCAGATCATCCCCGGCGGCGGCGCCAATGCCGCCAATAATTTCGCCGCTCTGGGCGCCAAGGTGATTCCCATCACCGCCGTCGGCGAAGATCAAGCCGGCGACAGCCTGCTCGAATTCTTCCGCGAGAAAAAAGTCGACGTCTCCGGCGTATTCCGCGTCAAGGGCTGGACCACCCCAACGAAGACCCGCTTCCTCGCCGGTTGGGCCCACAAAGTCGGCCAACAGGTTCTCCGCGTAGACTACGAACCCGACCACCCGCTGCCCCCGGAAATTCACAACAAAATTCAGTCCGCCCTCGCGAAAGCTCTAAAAAAGGCGCACGCCCTCGCTGTCTCCGACTACGGCTTCGGCGTCGCCAGCCCGCAGGAACTCAGCAAAATTCTTTCCGCCAATAAACGCCCGCTCCTCGCCACCCTCGACTCGCGTTACCGCCTGACCGACTACAAACGCGCCGGCCTCCATTCCGCCACCCCCAACGAAGGCGAAATCGAATCCCTCCACCACACCTCCATCGGAAATAATCTCGCCGAACTCGAACGCTGCGGCCGCGCCACCCTCGCCGAAATGAAACTCGAATCCCTCGTAATCACGCGCGGCCGCGATGGCTTGGCCGTCTTTCAGCCCGGTATGGAGACGGTGCACATACCCGTCCACGGCAGCGATCAGGCCGTCGACGTCACCGGTGCAGGCGACACCGTTCTCGCAACTTACACGCTCGGCCTCGCCACCGGCGCAACGCCCCTTGAAGCCGCGCATCTCGCCAACATCGCCGGCGGCCTCGTCGTCATGAAGCGCGGCACCGCCACCGTTTCCCGCGCCGAACTCCTCGAAGCCATCGGCTTCTCCGCCTCGGGCATACCTTCCTGACCCATGCGCAAAGCCCACGAAAAAATCGTCTCCCGAGAAAAGTTAGTCGCTCTGCTGACAGCCGCGAAGCAGCGCGGCCAGCGCATCGTTCTCGCCAACGGCTGCTTCGACACCCTCCACGTCGGCCATGTTCGCTACCTCGCCGGCGCAAAAGAGCAAGGCGACCTTCTCGTCGTCGCCGTCAACGCCGACTCCAGCGCTCGCCCGCTGAAAGGCCCTGGCCGCCCCATTCTCGACGAACAAGCCCGCGCCCTTCTCGTCGCCGCCCTCCGGGTCGTGGACTACGTCGTGATTTTCCCCGAACCGAACGTCGAAAAATTGCTCGAAGAATTGCGTCCCAACGTTCACGCCAAGGGCACCGACTACACCGCCGACACCGTCCCCGAGCGCGCCGTCGCCGCCCGCCTCGGCATCCGCGTAGCCATCGTCGGCGATCCCAAAGATCATTCCACGCGCTCGCTACTCGATGCCATCCGCAAGGCCCCGCATGTCTGAGCCGCGTTTCCTCATCGTGCGCCTCGGCTCCCTCGGCGACATTGTCCACACCTTTCCCGCCGTCGCCGGCCTCCGCAATTCTTTCCCGCGCGCCGAAATTGTCTGGCTCACCCATCCCCGTTGGGTCAATCTCGTCGCCAGCAGCGGCCTCGCCTCAGAAATCTGGCCCGTCGATTCCCGCGATCTCTCCAGCGTCCGCCAAACCATCGCCAAAATCCGTGCGCAAAATTGGGATGCCGCCATCGACTATCAAGGCCTCTGGAAATCCGCGCTCCTCCCATTTCTAGCGGGAGTCTCCCAGCGAATCGGATTTTCCTCCGAGACCATTCGCGAATTCGGCGTGCCAGTCCTCTACACCGACCGCATCCACCCGCGCGCCGCACACATCGCCGATCAAAACGGCGAATTGTCTTTCCGAGCGGGCTCACAAACCGGAGTCGCTCCGGTGAAACTCAAGGTCAGCGAAACAGACCATCAGCGCGTTTCTTCCGATCTCTCTAGCGCAGGCATCAACTCCTACATCATCCTCAGCCCCGGCGGAGGCTGGCGCTCCAAATGCTGGCCTGCCGAGCGCTTCGGCGATCTTTGCCGCAAGATTCGCGACGAGTTAAACCTGCGCTGCGTAATCAACTACGGCCCCGGCGAAGAAAATCTCGCCGCCGCCGTGAAATCCGCCAGCGGCAATGCCGAGCCCCTCATTTATGACGGCGAGCTTGGCCAATTAATGGCCCTGCTCCAGGGCGCACAGTGCGTCGTCGGCGGAGACACCGGCCCTCTCCATCTCGCCATTGCCCTCGGCACAAAAGCCGTCGCGATCTTCGGCCCCACCAATCCCGCGCGCAACGGCCCCTATCCGCCTCAACCCATCGTCTTGCGCGACCCCGCCGCTATCACAACCCACAAACGCGAAACCCAAACCAATCCCGCTCTCCTCAAAATCTCCGTCGCGCAAGTTTTCGATGCCGTGAAGCAACGCCTCGGAGACCCCGCATGACGCCGCTCAATTTCTTCGCCCGCTGGCGAGTCCGCATCGGCTATCTGCTCGCCGTCGTGGTCTTGTTGCTCTCTCGCCCCGAACCCCGTCCCATTCTGATCGGCGCCTGCGTCGGCCTCATCGGCCTCGCCATTCGCGCCTACGCCGCCGGCTATCTTCACAAGCAGGCCGTCCTGACCACCACCGGCCCCTATGCCCGCACCCGCAATCCTCTCTACTTCGGCAGCAGCATCCTCGCCCTCGCCGCCGCCATCGCCATGAACTCCTGGCTCTCCGCCGCGCTGCTCCTTTTTTATTTCGCGCTCGTCTACACCCTCGTCATGCGCCGCGAAGAAATTGAACTCCGCGGCCATCACGGCGCCGACTTCGACGCCTACGCAAAATCCGTTCCGCTCTTTTTTCCCCGTTTGACCGCGCCAATACAGCCGGCCGCCGCCGGCGCTTTCTCCTGGGCGCAATACCGCAAAAATCACGAATACCAGGCCGCCCTCGGTTTCTTCTTTCTACTGGTGGCCCTCATCCTGATCTGGCGCCTTCACGTAGCCTAGCCGCACCCCGTTTCGCCTTTGTAGGGGGCTCGCCCCTCCCTCTTGCCCGGGTGCCGCACCCTCCGTTTTTAAGGGAGCGGGTTTTCTCCCCCACCTCGATCCTCCCCCTGAGCGAAGCGCGTTTTTGCGCCCCGCGTGCTTCACCGGGGTCGAAGGGGCTGTGCGCCTCTCGTTTCTCAGCGTCCTCTGCGTTCTCTGCGAACTCTGCGTTAATTCTTTCTTTTCAGCTTCACCGATTCCCCGAAGCCCGGCTCGGCTCCTCCTCTCCTCCACACCCCACAAAACATTTCACTCGAATCCCATGCCCGTCCGTAACCACCTCCACCGCCCCCTCTTCATCCGTCCGCAAAATCCGCGCCCCGCTCGCCCGCAGCCGTTCCAGCAGCTCCGGACTCGGATGCCCATACGGGTTCTGCTCCCCCGCGGAAATAATCGCGATCCGCGGTCCCACGCTCTCCAGGAATTCCGGCATCGTCGAATTCTTGCTCCCGTGATGCCCCACCTTCAAAACATCCGCATGAAGTTTCCCCGCCTCAGTTTCCGAAAGCATCGCATACTCCGCCTGCTTTTCCGCGTCACCCGGCAACAGCACGCTCCGTTCCTTGTATTGCAGCCGCACCACCAGCGAATCGTTATTCTTCGCGCTCGCCGCAATCTCCTCCGGCGGAATTTGCGGCCACAGGAAATCCACCTGCACGCCATCCCACAAAAAACTCTGCCCGCGAAGTTCGTGCTCGATCCGAATGTGCCGCCGTTCCGCCATCTGTTTCAGTTGTCCCAGCGCCGGAGTCTCCGTCTCTCTCCCAATCCACAACCGCCCAACCTGAAAATTCTCCAGCACCGCCTTCAACCCGCCGATGTGATCTTGATGCGCGTGCGTCAGCGCCACCGCATCCAGCCGTTGAATTCCCCGCGACCACAAATACGCCGACACCGCCTCTTCTCCCGGATCGGGCCCCGGAACCTCTTCTCGCCCGCGAAATCCCGCAAACTTTCCCCCTCCATCAATCAGCAACGTGCTCCCTTTTGGCGAAACCACGAGGATGGAATCCCCCTGCGCCACGTCCAGAACATCCACCTCCAACGCCCCGCGCTCCACCGCAGCCGGGAAGGGATACGTCGCAATTACGAGCGATGCCACCATCAATCCTGCCGCGGCGAACCACTTCACCCGCTTCACTAAACTTCCCTCCGCGCGCAGTGCCCACGCCAGAACCAGCCCGCACGCAAAAAAGGAAATCGTCGCCCATGCCGGCGGACCCGGAATGCGATAGCTCCCATGCGCGAAGCTCGCGAACCACCCGACAACATGTCCCTGCAACGCAACCAGCCACCCAAGCGGCCAAGCCATCACTCGAGCAATCTGCGGCACGATCGCCGCGCTTCCCAAAGTGAAAAATCCCAGCGGCACGATCACCCCCGTCAACGGCACCGCAAACAGATTCGCCACCGGCCCCAGCACCGTCACCCGGTGAAAATCCCGCGCCATCAGCGGCAACATCCCAAACTGCAGCACCACCGAAAGCGCGATCATCTCCCCGCCGCGCAAACACCACCCAAGCCCCTTCACCCCAAAATCCTGTACCCATTTTGCGTTTCGCGCCGACAGTCGCCGCGTCATCGCCGTCGCAGCCGCCCGCAAATCCAGCCGGAACTGCACCTGCCGCGCAGAAAACGCCGCGTCTCGCGTAACATCGCGCCATCCGCTCAGCGCTCCAACATACGGCTGCACATGCCGCTCCATCCACGGCAACGCAATCCCCGCAATGCATCCAATCGCCAAAAACGACAACTGAAAACTCGTATCAAAAACCTCCGACGGCTTCGCCACCAGCAGCGCCAGCGCGGCCACTGCCGCCGAGTTCAAAATCTCCAGCCTCCGGTAAAGAAAACTCGCCAGCACCACAATCCCCGTCATCAGCCCCGCCCGCAAAACCGGCGCTCGCTGCTCCACCACAGCGATGTAAGCGAACAGCGTCGCCAGCAGCATCACCGTCGCCAGCGTCCGCGGCAATCGCAATCGATTCCCCAGCCAGAATAAAAAAAACGCCAGCGCCCCCACATGCAATCCCGCCACCACCAGCACGTGAAACACGCCCGTCTTCTGAAAATCCACTGACTCCGCCTGATCCACAAAACTCCGGTCACCCAGCAGCATCGCGCGCAGGATTCCCGCTGTCTGCGGCGCGTTGGGATAAAGTCCATCCAGTCGCTCGCGTATCAATGCCCTAAATCGCGCCAGCCGCGTCCTCATCGTCGCCGGCGGCGTCGAAATTCGCTCCAGCAGGGAACTCGCTCGCAACGTCGCTAGTAAATGGATATTCTGCCCGGCAAGATATGCGCGCCGGTCGAACCCCCCGGCGTCTCTGAAAACCAGCGGCAGCCGCGCCTGCGCCATCACGGACACTGTATCGCCCGCATGCATCTCCGGAAGCGCCGCCTCGCCTTCCTTCGGCGTAAATCCCATCCGCATCCCGCCCGAAATCGGAATCATCCCATTCGCGGTTTCCACGCCCGAAAGTTCCATCTCCAGCCCCACGCCCCCCGGCAAACGCGCTGGCTCGCTTCGCAACCGCCCATACCACCGCAGCGGCGTCTTCAATTCGATTTGCCCCGCCGCAATCTGGCTCAAAACGTGTTCCGCCGGCAACGGTCGCGAAGCCACAACAATCCCAGTCGCGCCCAGTCCAATCCATCCGAGCAGCGAAAAAACCGCCGCGGCCCAAAGCCTGTCGCGCAACGCAAACAACAATCCAGCAATCAGCAGGAAGAAAATGCCAAGGAAGGAAATCCCTAAAATGTCGTTCGTGAGATGCAACGCCCGGCCGAGCAAAATGCCGCCCGAAAATGCGACGGCAAGCGCTACGGCCGGAATCCTCATGTGACTCTTCGCAACCTCACCAGTGTCTCGATGTGATACGTCTGCGGGAAAAGATCAAACAAATGCACTTCCGTAAGCTCATAGCGATGCCCAGGCGCCGTTTCCGTCTGCGGCTTCCGCTCCGAACCAGTCAAAACCGCCAGGTCTCTCGCCAGCGTCGATGGATCGCACGAAAGATAAGCAATCTCCGGCGCGCCCAACGTCGCAAGCCGCGCTGCGGTATCCGCTCCCAGCCCCGACCGTGGCGGATCCAGCACCACAAAATCCGGCTGCTCCGTAAATCTCTTCAAAAACTCCTCCGCGTGCTCGTTCTCCGACACCACTTCCACCCCGGCATCATTCACGTTTGCCCGCAGGTCCTGCGTCGCCGCCAGATTCGCGTCCACGCTCACCACCCGTGAATACGCCTTCGCCAACGGCAGCGTGAAAAATCCAACGCCCGCATAGAGGTCCAGCGCAAACCCGCCTTTTTTTCCTCCCACCACCGTCTGCAGCATCTCCTCAATCATGAATCGGTTCACCTGAAAAAAAGAAAGGTGATTCACGCGAAACGTAAATCCCCCCGCCTGCTGCTGCAAATAACCCGGCCCCGACAATTCAAATCGATTCTTGCTCTGATCCAGCAGCAAAAGGCTCTCCAAATTCGGTAATGCCTTCTTGAAATCCGCCACCAGATCCTTCGCGGGTTTCACAAACCGCTCAAACGCCGCATTCAACGCAATCTTCGTATCCGTGGAATCGGCAAACGCCTCAATCTCCAGCAATCCGGTCGGCAAGGTATTCGCCCGCGCCATCTCCTGCAACCTCTGAAACGCCTCATGCAACGCCGGCGAAAGCACCAAACACTGATCAATCGGCACAATCCGCGCGCTCTCCGTCTGAAAATATCCCAGCGCCCGCGGCAGCGCCTCCCGGTAAGCCCACTGTGCCCGGTTCCTGTACCCATAAGGCTGCCCCGTATGCTCCGTGATCGCGCCGTCCCACGAAATCCCTCCCAGCCGCGAAAGCGTATCCTTCAATATCTCCTTCTTCTGCCGCACCTGCTCGGAAATCTCAATGTGCTGGTAATCGCATCCCCCGCACACCTGAAAGTGCGGGCAAGGCGCCGCAATCCGCGCCGCCGCTGCCTGCTCCACTTTCACGAGATTCGCGTGGATCAATTTCTTCTTCCGCGTGCGCACCGCCGCCCGCACCTGCTCCCCCGGGAGCACGTAGGGAACGAAAACCGTATTGCCGTCGGCGTGCGCCAACCCCTCACCGCCGTAAATTAGCTTCTCAATTGATAATAGTAACTCATCAGCCATAAATGTCCACTCTCATCCTTTTTCCAGGAAGCCACGCCATAGCGCGAAAAAATGTAGGGGCCCGATAAATCGTGCCCTATTCGCTCGCCTTCGTAGCGGCCACCTTCAGGTGGCCCCGCAATCCATCGTAGGGGCGGCTTTACGCCGCCCTCTTGCTCTGCTCCCGATTTTGTAGAGGCCGTCGTCTGCGGCGGGCGCCTTTCAAACGCCACCCCACACCCGTCCGCTCGCCAGAATTCCGGCCTAGGCAAAGTAAAACAGACTCAATCGCGGCAGCCGGTATTCATCCAGCAGGCGTTTCTGCAAATATTGCTTTTCCACCACGGCCAATTGCGCTGCCTTCATTTTGCGCCGATACGCCGACAATTGCGAATCCACCTCGCGCCGGATCTTCAGCATCAGCTCTTCGCTCGCATGGCTCAGCAACGATGCGTGCAGCTTCTCGTCCAGAATCGTCAGCCGCCGCTCCAGGTCTTCCAGGTCCACCTGCCCCGGCGCTTCCAGCAGCGTGATCGTCCCGGAAAGGGAATTCGCAACAGTGCCAAGCAGCGCAGCCACCGGCTGCTGCGAATCTGCAACCCGCAAGGCTGTTTTCTGCAACAACTCAATATTTCTTTCCAGATAAGCGCGCACATCTCCCCGCGAAAACGCTTCCTTCGCCGGCCCGCTCCCATTTGCCGGCTGCGCCCCCGTGGCTGCCTCCTGGCTCTCCTCCGCCGCCTCCAGCACCGCATCCGTGCAATACGCCAGGCTCTTCAAGGGCTTCCCCGCGCCGCGCCGCGACCTCTGATAACTCTCAAACGCCCGGTCAATCCCCTTCAGCGCCGCCTCCAGCGGCACCCCCGCCTTCTGCCAAGTCTCCATGATCGCCCAATCCAACGGCGATACCAGCAGATGCGCCCCGCGCTTCTTCCAGAAATGTTCCTCAATTTCCGTGAAGTAATTAAAGTAGTTCCAATTTTCCATTTTGGAGTGCGGAGGATCAGCCTCCGCTTTTACGGTTTCAAATCGCGCGCCAAACAATCACTTTCGCCCAGTGCAAAAGTCTGCAATGCAATCTGCAGCCGCCAATCCCCCAAGACCAGCTATCTCTTTGCCTTCTCCGCGTTCGGCGCAGCCGACCGCCCGGTCGCGACTCCCCCCTCCCGCTGCGCCTCCCCATGTTGATTCTTCTCCCAAATCAGCCGCAACCCAGTCAATGTCAAAAACTCATCCACATGCTGAATATGCTTCGTCCCCCGCGCCACCAGCCGCGCCTGACCGCCCGTCGCCACCACGGTCGCCTCGCTTTTCAACTCCGCCTTAATGCGCGTCAGCATCCCGTCCACCATATCCACCGCGCCGTAATACAGTCCCGCCTGCATATGCGTCACCGTGTTCGTTCCAATCACTTTTCCCGGGTCCTTAATCTCCACGCGCGGCAACCGTGCCGCCCTGCTGAACAGCGCCTCCGACGCAATCCCAATCCCCGGCGCAATCACTCCGCCCAGGTATTCGCATTTCGCCGAAATCACGTCAAACGTAATCGCCGTCCCAAAATCGATTACGATGCACGGCCCGCCATACTGGTGAAACGCCGCCACTCCATTCACAATTCGGTCCGCTCCCACCTCCATCGGATTGTCCACCAGCACCGCCATCCCCGTTTTCACCCCCGGCTCCACAAACAGCGCCTTCTTCCCCAGATAAATCCGCGACATCTCTTCCAGCGTCCAATTCACCGGCGGCACCACCGAACTGATCATCACTCCCGTAATGGCTTCCTGGTTCAACCCCGCATATGAAAACAAATTCCGCGTCAGCACGCCATACTCATCCACCGTCTGCGCCCGCGCCGTCGTCAGCCGCCAGTTCGCGATCAACTCCTCTCCGCGAAACACCCCCAGCACCGTGTTCGTGTTCCCCACATCAATCGTCAGTAGCATCCCACCGGCCTCTTAGACTGACCCTATTACTGCGGAGTTGGGGGTCGGAGCTTTAGCTCTGACATCAGATGCCCGAAAGAAACGGGCTTCAGCCCCTGAGGAATTGGTTCAATTCCTCTCCGGCCAAATTATGGAACAAATCCTACTTCACCTCCACCACATCCCCCGCAATCACCGTAACACTCCCGCCATCCTCTTTCTTCACAATCAACAATCCCTCCGGACTCAACCCCTCCGTCGTTCCCACAAACGTCTCCCGCCCCGTATCCACTTTCACGCGTTTCCCATTCGCAAAATTCGAAACCAATTCAAACCGCTGCACAACATACACCGCACCTTCCCGCAGGAACCGATTGTAGTCGGTCTCGAATTGGCTGAGCAACTTCACCAGAAAGTCCAGCCGCGAATACAGCCGCCCGGTCTCCTTGCGCATGGAAGTAGCCTTCGCCGCCAGCTCCCCGGGAAATTTCTCCTGGTTCACATTGATGCCGATTCCGATGATCACAAAACGAATGGCATTCGGCTCCGCGTGCATCTCGGTCAGAATCCCGCCCAACTTCTTCCCGTTCAGCAGCAAATCGTTCGGCCATTTCAACTCCGCCGCAAGTCCCGTCTGCGCCTGCACCGTGCTATGTGCCGATAATCCCGCCAGCATTGTCAGCAGCGGCGCCTGCACCGGCGAAAGTTTCGGCCGCAACAGCAGCGTCACATAAAGCCCCGCTCCCCGCTCCGAATGCCAGCTCCGCCCCGCGCGTCCCCGCCCCGCCGTCTGCTCTTCCGCCACCACCACCGCGCCTTCCGGCTCGTCCGCGTACCCCAGTTCCATCGCCACGCGGTTCGTCGAATCCGTCTTGAAAAAGTGGTACACGCGTTTCCCGAACAAGCTGCCCTTCAGCCTCTCCCGCACCAGGCCTGGCGTCAAAATGTCGGGAACCTTCTCGAGGAAATATCCAGTCCGCGGCTGCCCCTTCACCCGCACGCCAAGCGCGCGCAATCGCTCCACCCAGCGCCACACCGTCGAACGCGACATCCCCGTCTCGCGCGCAATCCGCGCCCCGCTGATCACAATCGTAGAGTTCTCTGAAAGAAGCGTCAGCAGTGCTGCCAACCTCTTGTCGGTTGTCCCGGGAAGGGAATTAACTTGCGTCATCAGGCCCTGGTCCTGTGCATCACGCGCACTAGCTTACTTGCACACTCCCCGCTCCACAAGCCCGCGCCACAAGCCAGGGTGTGTCCGCCCTCTTGCTCTTCTCTCTAGTAGCGGCCACCTTCAGGTGGCCCCGTACTCCATCGTAGGGGCCGCTCTTTACCCTGAGGGCTTCCAGCAAAGGGTACCCGCCTTCTCTGTGACACAGCCATTCCTGCTCGCCCTGAACAAAGTCGAAGGGGCTGTGCTCTTGGGTTTTCTCTTTTCTGATTCCTTCATCCCGACCGGAGCGGCCCGATTTTCTCTTCCGTGCCGTTTTGTGGCGCGTCGGGCCGCGCAGTGGAGGGACCGTGGCAACCAACGATCTCCCAAGACGTTTTCTCTGTGATCTCTGCGCTCCAGCCTCTGTGTTAAATCTCTTCTTCCGAGATCCGAGGCTTAAAGCAATTCGCGCCCGCTCTCGCCAAAAACTTCCACAACGCAATCCGCCCGCAACCCCCGCGCAATCTCCGCCAACCTCCGCGCCTCTTCCGCACTCACGCTAACCAGCAGCACCGCCTCCGCCCCCGCCCCAATCGCCTCGCGCAATTCCCCTTCGCTCCGCACCTCAATCTGCACCATCATCCCTACTCCATCCTCTTCCGTAGGCACGCTTCCAACCGCCTCATACGCCGTAATCGCCCGCGGCGTCATCCTCATCGAAGCAAAACTATGCGCCTCATCCAGCGCCGCCTTAATTCCCCCAGCCAGCGAAATCTCCGCTCTCCCCACCAAAATCCTGCCAAATTTTTCCGCGCGTCCCATAATCCCCGGGAACGCCAATCTCCGGATCGGCGTTCCTCACCTCGCAATCCTACTGGCCACCAAAAAACTCTCCGCGCCCTCTGCTCGCCCTGAGCGCGTTTTGCGAAGGGCGTACCTCCGCGGCCTGTGTGGTAATCCTTCCTCTTCTCACCCCTCCAACTGTGCCTTCCTCTTCAAAAGCTTCTCTAGTTCGATTTTCTGTTCGGCAAGCGCCTCTTCCATCTGCTTGATGATATTCTCCGGCGCCCGGCTCCGAAACGTCTCGTTCCCCAACTGCTTCTCCTTCGACGCGATCGCCTTCTGCAATCCCTCAATCTCCTTCTTCAACCGCGCCAACTCTGCCGCCACATCAATCGTTTCCTCCGCATAAGGAATCCGCAAATCAAACTCCGCAGTCGATCGCATGCCACCGCCGCCCTCCGGCAATTTCCCCGCCACCACACTCAATCCCGAAAGGCTCCCCAGTCGCTGAACAGCCTCGCGGTTCGCCTCAATCACCACGCGCGTCTTCGCCTCCCCACTAGCAAACTCCGCCGCCACCTTCTTCTTCGGATCCAGCTTCATCTCCGCTCGCACCGTCCGCAATCCCTGTATCACTTCCTGGATCAACCCAAACTCCGCCAGCGCCGCCGCATCCTTCCACGCCGCCCGCGCCTCCGGATACAAATCCAGCGCAATCGACTTCGCTCCCGCCTTCTGCGGCAACTGGTGCCACAACTCCTCCGTCAAAAACGGCATGAACGGGTGCAGCAGCCGCAGCGCCGCATCAAATCCCGCGAACAGATTCTTCCATGCCA
>JGI12635J15846_10001337_pt1 | contig 21558 bp, 18 predicted proteins | sample BlaSpr_A8_OM2_M2_FD_15846 | JGI IMG/M metagenome (IMG submission 15846) | reverse complement strand
TGCTTCCCAGCATCCCAGGCACGCCACCAGCCACAAAATACCCCATTCTGCTTCCGTGGTTGCTGTCTTTCGTATGGCGCTACAATTCTTCATTTCCAGGCAACGTTCCTCTCGCGACCGCCGTTATGGTCACATTCGGCTGCGGATACGTTGTAGCAAGTTTCCTATTTTTGCGGCGATATCCCGGAATTAAAGACTACGAAGTTCTGTTGCTGACGGCGTTTTGTGCTCTGCATCCGGTAGTTTTGCGGTATAGCGCGTTACTTTCGTCCGATATTACCTTCGCGGCTCTAAGCATCATCACTTTTGTTACCGGAGATCGTTACATGCGCCGGGACGCCGGACTATCCGGGGCGGCCGTCACCGGAATACTTAGCGGACTTTCTTTGCTTCTGCGGGTTTTGGGAGCGCCTATCGCAGCAGGAATATTTCTTTGCGCTATCTACCGTCGAGCATGGCGGCAAGCGGTCACTCTCGCGGTAACGATCGCCCCGTTTTTCTTCTGGGTGATGTGGACCTCAGCGATCAAGCTAGCCCCAACGCCACCTGCACCATTTGTCAAGTTCGGCATGGGATGGCAGCAGACGTGGCTGTTTTACACCAGCTATACGGGGATGTGGAAGCTGAGCATTGCTAATGTTGGTTTAGCCAGTAATATCGTTGTTTCGCACTTCGTCTATTTCATCGCCGATACTTCGGGCTATCTTATTTCCCCTCTGTTCAAAAGCAACGTTGTGGTGTGGTTTGTAAGCACTCTTCTAACATGGGCGATCGTCCTTTTCGGCGCACGGGCGCAGGTCAGGAGGGCTGGATGGAAGCCTGTACATTTTTCTTTCCTGCTGTCAGTAGTCATCATCACCTTCTGGCACTACTTAGGATGGGATCGTTTTCTGCTCCCATTTTTGCCGTTAATTGCGGCAAGTTTTTATTTCGGTAGTAAGAAACTGATTTCGAGACTGTGGCTTAGTCGATCGAAGTTTGTCGCTGATAGAGTCATACTGGGAATGCTTTTCGCGGTTATTGTGATTTTATCAACGGCAGTAATATGGAATTTCGCATTCGGTGAGCGGGTGGAACTTCTTGAGGAGAGCAAAAAGCGCGAAATTTTACTGAGTGAAAAACGGGAAATGTACCAGTGGATCAAGTGGAACACAGCGGTAGATGCGCGGGTAATCACGCCGGACACTGAAGATGGAGAGCTGTATCTTTACACCGGACGGAAGGCCATGCGCCGGATAGCGTTTCTTCCGGCGGGCGCCTACGACGAGCAAATCACCCGGCGCGATCTCGATCATGTAATGGACGTGGCGCAGGCGATCGGGGCGCAGTATTGGATGACGATCGATGAATACGACACGACGTGGAAGGCTTACCACGATCTCGTCCAGGCGCGGTTGAGTCAGTTAACCAGTGTTCTACCTGAGCTTTTCCGTAGCAGCAGGGGACACGTGCGCATACTCGGATTACGGTGCGTCCAAAAACCGACCAGTCCTGACTGTCGCGCTGCCGCCGGAATTCTGTTTCCAGGCAATCCAAATTGATGGCCTGGATGAACATCGTTCGGTGGCAAGCAAATCTGTCACCAAAATGCTTTATGAACCCGACAGTTTGTCAACAAAGCGTGACATCTGTTAAGGCCTGTCCTTATCGTCGCCTTACCCAAAACTGAAATGTTCTAAGTTGTTCAATATTTTGAGTTTATGAATACCCGCCCGTGGGACGCGGCGCGGATAACGGACTTACAGATGCAGTGTAAGTGGGGAGCCTGTAGTCCGCGCCGGACGTTAGCTTGGGACTGGGCGATATGGGCAACCCGGACTTAACGAATTTACCGAGAGGAATTCCATGAAAGATCTTTTTGTAAGACTTTGGAAAGAAGAGGAAGGCCAGGATTTGACTGAATATGCATTGCTTTTAGTTTTGCTGGCTTTGGCGGCGACTGCCGCGATCGGTGGTTTGGCGACGGCCATCAAGGGTGTATTTAGCAACGCCGCAACGAACCTGAGTACGGCCACGTAGCTGATCCGACGGAGTTCGGCTGTCCCCGAGCGGCGTGCACGGCTCAGGGTTCGTAACGATTCATGGTTTCAAAATTTGCTCGGGGGTATTTGATGAGGCACGTACTGGCACGGTTGTGGAAGGAGGAAAGCGGCCAAGACCTAACGGAATATGCTCTCCTATTGATCTTGCTACTCCTCGCCGCTGTCACCACCATTGGAACGCTTGCTAATTCCATAGGAAATGCATTTAACGCGGCCGCTTCCAATCTGAGCACCGCTAATTGATTGAATCTCACGATCTTGATGTTTTGGCATGTCGACCGAAATATTGAGAAAGTGTCCAGGACCGGTGGTAAATGGATGCAACGGAGGATATCTGGATATTCGTAATCACACTAACCCTAGTGGCTGGTTTAGTGGATTTCCGCACGCGCAAAATCCCTAACTTAATAACGATTCCCGGGATGGTGGCGGGAATAACGCTACGAACAGCGATGTCGGGTTGGACGGGAACCAAAGTAGCGGTTGAGGGAGTTGTGCTGGCACTGGCGCTGTTGTTACCCCTGGTATTGGCGCGGGCACTGGGAGCTGGTGATTGGAAATTAATGGGCGCGGTAGGGGCCTTCGTGGGCCCCATTATTTTTTTATTTGTGTTATTCGGCAGCATCGTGGTCTCAGGTTTGATGGCGCTCGTGGAGATGGTGCGTACGAAACGAGTGAGAGAGACGTTCGAAAACATGCTGGTGCTCTTGCGCGGATTTATTTCCTTCGGATTGCGCAGAAATGCGGAAATCTCGCTCGACAATCCGAAATTGCTGAAGGTGCCGTTTGGTGTCGCTGTAGCTGTATCGACCGTGGCTTGTTTCTGGGCTGCGCGATTAAGCAAGTGAGTAGAGACGTGGGAGCTCAGAGTTTATGAAGCAAAATCGCATGCTGATTGGGCTAGGCGTGGCAGTAGTGGTCGCGCTGTTTTTCAGCACTTACGTTTATAAGCAATTTCAGCAGGCCACTAGCGTGAAGCCGGTATCCACCGGGCATATAGTGGTGGCCGCGGTTCCGATGCAGCTTGGTACGCGCATCGATGCTAGAAACCTTCGCTTGATTCCCTGGCCTTCGAGCGCGCCGGTGACAGGGACCTTTACGCGGATTGAAGACTGCGCTAATCGTGCATTGATTACACCGGTCGCAGCAAACGAATTGATACTTGAAAGTAAATTGGCTTCTGTGGAAGCGGGCGCAGGATTGCCCGCGACCATACCAGAAGGCATGCGGGCGATTTCGGTGGCGGTGAATGAAGTAGTTGGCGTGGCCGGATTCGTGATTCCAGGAACAATCGTCGACGTACTGGTGACGGGCCGATCCTCGAACGGTAGCAACATCACGCGCACCATTCTCGAAAATGTGCGCGTACTGGCGGCCGGACAGAAAATTGAACAGGACCGCGAAGGCAAGCCGCAAACCGTGCCAGTGATTACGTTGCTGGTTTCACCGGAAGATGCTGCGAAACTGGCTATGGCCAGTACGCAAGGAAAGATTCAACTAGCGTTACGCAATACCATCGATTCGAAGAAAGTGANTCCGCCAGCAGTTATGGAGGCCGCGTTGTTCGCGGGCTCGACGACGCCTCCGCCGATTAAGCATGCCNCATCCGCAAAGAGCGCACCTCCTACCCCATACGTCATTGAGGTTATTACNGGTAGTAAGCGCGAGAATAAGAGTTTTCCAAATCCATGAGCGCGGCGCNAACAACTTTCGAGTTTTACGCAGGCGCGCGGGTGCCTTGCCACTTGCCCGCGTTTGTTTTTTTGACTGCGCTGTTCCTATGCNCGGCAGACCTAATGGCTCAAGACCAGCCTGCAATGCCTTCGCCCGTGCAAGCGGAGCAGCTGACAGATGTTGAAGCACCTCAAGCCTTGCATTTGCTGGTCGGACGCTCGCTGGTGATTACCTCACCCGCACGGATCAAACGAGTTTCCTTGGCGGATCCCAATATCGCAGAGGCTATCGTAGTGAGCCCGACGCAAGTGCTGGTTAACGGCAAACTTCCGGGCGGAGTTTCGCTGCTAATTTGGGATGAGACAGATCAGAGCCAGGCCTTCGAAGTATCTGTGGATATCGACGTGCTTGGCCTTAGCCAGAAAATTCACGAAGTATTTCCCGCGGAACCCCTACACATTGAAACTTCCAAAGATATGGTGATGCTCTCCGGTCGCATCTCGTCCTCCGCGGTAGCGGACAAGATTCTTGAAGTGGTGAAAAACACTACTCCCAAAGTTACCAGCCTGATGGAAGTACCCCCGGCGTCACACGCGGAAATTATGTTGCAAGTGAAATTTGCGGATGTAAACCGGTCGGCTGTGCAGCAATTAGGAATCAATATTCTAAGTTTGCCCGGATCAAAAACTATCGGAGCGATTGGGACACAACAATTTTCCCCTCCGCAGCTGACCGGTGGCGGCCCGGGTACCGGACAAATCGGTTTGAGCGATTTGTTGAACATTTTTATTTTCCGGCCAGACATCAACTTCGCAGCGACGATAAAAGCGCTGCAGAACAATAATGTGCTGGAAATTTTAGCCGAGCCGAATCTGATTACCTCGTCTGGCAAAGAAGCCAGCTTCCTGGCCGGCGGAGAATTTCCATATCCGGTGCTGCAGGCCAGCGGCGGAGCGACGACCAGTTCCGCGATCACGATTACGTTCAAGGAATTTGGAATTCGCCTGAACTTCACGCCGACATTGATGCCNGACGGCATGATCCATTTGAAAGTTAAACCAGAGGTAAGCTCTCTAGACTTTTCTAATGGCCTAATCATTCAGGGGTTTGCGATTCCCGCTCTGGCAACGAATCGAGTGGAATCAGAGATGGATTTGAAAGACGGTCAGAGTTTTGCAATCGCAGGTCTGCTGGATAACCGTGTTACCGAGGTCTTGGAAAAAATTCCAGGCATCGGCGACATTCCGATATTAGGCAAACTGTTTCAAAGCCGGTCGATCAACAAGAGCAAGAACGAATTGTTGATTGTAGTAACACCACGGGTGATTCAGCCGTTGGACACCGCCCCCACGGGGCCGGCGATGCCAAAGCCATTTCTGGAACCACTTCCGGCAGCACGGACTCAGCGGCCGGCTTCTAGATAACGTGGACGTTGCAAAAATGCCAGAACATTTTATTGACAAACAGAATTACGGGTTACAGGGAAGCAGCCAATGTTAACGGTGGGTATAGCCAGCGGCGACCTTTCTAGTTCTGCGCAACTACTGGCATCCTTGCAGCAGACCGGGACGGTGAAGTCGATCAAGCAGTGGGCGATCCCTGCGGAGAAGCTCCCGGATTCTGCAGAGTTGCTTCCAGACGTTATTTTTTTGGACCTGGGCCGTGATCCGGATCCTTATTTTGCCTTTGGTGCACAACTGCGGAGAATTCGTCCCACTGTGAAGGTGGTGGCGTGTTCTTCCTCTGTTCCACCCAATCACCAACTTTTGCTTGAGGCGATGCGCAGCGGAGTTCAGGATTTTTTGTCGAAGCCGGTCAACCCTGAGGCGTTACGAGAGATGCTGGCGCGTTTCATACACGACATGGGGATTAAGGATCACTCATCTCTGGAAAAATTGATTGTGGTCATGGGAGCCAAGGGCGGTGTGGGGACGACTACAGTAGCTGTCAATCTCGGAGTGCAGCTTTCGAGTTACGCGAGAAAAACCGTGGCGCTACTCGATTTCGCGCGCCCCTTAGGCAACGTCCACTTGTTGCTGGATCTTCACCCGAGATTCAGCGTTCGAGACGCGGTGGACAACATGGACCGCCTTGATAGTCATTTTTTTTCCGGGTTACTGACGCATCATAAATCAAAGCTCGACATTCTGGGCGGAGCTATACAACCCGAAGAATGGCAGACCATTGCAATCCCTCCCCTTGAACGTGTGGTGAACGTAGCACAAAACAATTTCGACATGGTTTTGGTGGATATCGGATCGCAATTCTCATCGGAATGGAGCAATGTGCTGCGGATGGCGCGGATGATCCTGCTCGTGGCGGAAGCCAACGTGCCGGCGCTGTGGACCCTGGAACGGCGACTGCTGGCGTTGAAAGGTTTTGGGATAAGTTCGGATCGCATGCGCATCATCATAAACCGTTGGCACAAAGGCGACGAAGAAGTGCTCAATAGCGTCCAAAGGGATATCAACCTGCCCATCTTTGCGTGCCTCCCAAATGATTTCCGCAAAGCCAGTGAAGCGGTCAATTTGGGCACTCCGTTGCATGGAAACAACCATAACAACGTATTGAGTAATCGTTACCGGCAAATCGCAGGTCGTCTGGCAGGGCTGGAAGCGTCGCCAGTTCTCAAAAAATCCACATTGGGCGGGTTGTTTTCATTCCCCGCAAAAGGCAATTAGCGAATGCTTCCTTTTATAACATCGCCGACAAGAACTAACTTTGGAAATGTGAAGAACGCGATTCATCGCAAGCTAATCCAAAAGCTGAATCTGGATCGCCTGACGGAGATTAACCGGGAAGACGTGCGCCGAGAAGTCGGGGTGATTCTTGAGAGCCTGGTGGTGGGTGAATCGACCCCCATGAATCTGCAAGAACGGGAGCGTCTGGCGCAAGAGGTCCTTGACGAAGTTTTTGGCTTGGGTCCGCTCGAGCCACTATTGGCAGATCCAACGGTCTCAGACATTCTTGTCAATTCCTACAAGCGCGTCTACGTGGAACGCCGAGGAATATTAGAAGCGACGGGAATCCAATTTCGAGATGACGTGCATTTAATGGCCATCATCGATCGAATCGTTTCGGCAATTGGACGACGAGTCGACGAATCTTCACCCATGGTAGACGCTCGATTGGCTGATGGCTCCCGTGTGAATGCCATCATCCCGCCCCTGGCTGTGGATGGGCCATGTCTTTCTATCAGGCGATTTGGCAAGGATCCTCTAGTTGCCGAGGATATGTTAAACAAAGGCTCGCTCACGGCGCCGATGCTAGAGCTACTGTCAGGGTGTGTGAGAGCGCGGCTGAACATATTGATCTCGGGAGGAACCGGCGCGGGCAAGACCACCCTTCTCAACGTTTTATCGTCATACATTTCCAATCGTGAACGCATCGTTACCGTAGAAGATGCCGCCGAGCTTCAACTAAAACAAGAGCATGTAGTTCGACTCGAAACACGACCTCCGAATATTGAAGGCAAGGGCGCGGTCCAGCAGCGGCAGTTGGTTATTAATTGTTTGCGTATGCGTCCGGATCGCATCATCGTCGGCGAAGTTCGGGGCGAGGAAGCCCTAGATATGTTGCAGGCCATGAACACCGGACATGACGGTTCACTTACCACCATTCACGCGAATACGCCGCGTGATGCCCTGAGCCGATTGGAAACGATGGTAGCCATGTCGAATTTGGGTATTCCGGATCATGCGATCCGCAGGCAGATTTCTTCGGCGATCGACTTGGTCATTCAAGTGAGCCGGTTGAGCGACGGTACACGCAAAGTGATTACCGTTGCAGAAATCACTGGCATGGAGGGCGATGTTATTTCCATGCAAGACATATTCTTATTTCGGAAGCGCGGAGTTCGCGAAACCGGCGAAGTACTGGGGGAGTTCGTGGCTACTGGAATCCGACCAAAGTTTGCCGAAAGGTTACTCGTGAGTGGCATTCACTTCCCGATATCCATGTTTAGTGTACCGCTGGAGATGCGCTGAACAATTTCGCTCGGGGATTAGAGTTTGAGTTCACTGCATTTATTTGAGGAATTGCGATGGCAGCCCTGATTTTTGTTGTCACTTTCACTCTGGTCACCGTGCTATTGGGAGGCGCGTGGATAGTGGCCACCGCGGACAGTAGCCAAGATGTGGTGCGCCGCCGCATGCACTCGGTGCGCAAGGCCGAGCGGCGGGGTGACGTTTCCGTGGGGTTGAAGTTAGTGCGTGACGAAATGTTGAGCAGCGTTCCACTTTTGCATAGGTTCATGCTGAGGTGGTCGTGGTCCGCGCGGCTGCGAGATTACTTATTACAAGCTGGAATGTCGATGAAACCGGCGAAACTTGTTTTGATTAGCGCCGTAATGGCAGCGGCTACTGAATTTATTCTTAGCAATACGTTTAAGAATTTGCCGGGACTGGCAGCTTTCGGGTTGTCCATTGGGTTGTTGGTGCTCCCATTTTCATTTGTGGCCTGGAAGCGAAAGCGGCGACTGCGGCAATTCGAAGAACGATTCCCGGAGGCCTTGGATTTGCTAGGGCGAGCGATTCGCGCCGGACACGCATTTACCACTGGTCTGGAAATGATATCGAAAGACTCGCCAGAGCCGGTTGCCAGTGAATTTCGGACCGCGTTTGAAGAGCAGAATTTCGGATTACCATTGCGCGATGCGCTGTTGAACATGACGGAAAGAATCCCGCTGATCGATGTGCGTTTCTTTGTCACCGCACTTCTGATTCAGAAAGAAACGGGCGGAAATTTAGCAGAAATTTTGGATAGTCTGGCGCGGGTTATTCGCGAGAGGTTCCGTATTTTTCGTGACGTTCGCATCCGGACGGCGCAGGGTCGGCTGACGGCTGGAATCATGATTGCTCTACCAATATTCATGCTGTTGGTGTTGAGCATTTTAAATCCAGCGTATACTCGGGTGCTTTTTTACGATCCCAAGGGGCCACCGGTGCTGGCGGTGGCGGCTTGCTTGCAAGTAGTGGGATCACTAATTATTTGGAAAATCATCCAGATCGAAGTTTAAGGGAAGGACACGCAGATGGTGTGGGGCATTACAGCCATAACATTTATCGCGACGGTGATAGTACTGCTAGCTCTGTTTTACGCCTTGGCACCCGGTGGGGCCGAAGTGGCCGGGCGTTTATCGCGGCTGATTAATCCTGTGGGGCTGGTCGAAGAGGAGAGGTTCGCAGGCAAACAAAAAGAATGGATACGAAATTCTTTGGCGAGTTTGGGAGAAATCGTTCCGGGTGATGCCAAAGAAGCGCCGCGCTCTCAATTGTTGATGGCGCGAGCGGGGTATCGCAATCCTGAAGCGATCATGGCGATTCGAGGCTTGAAACTATTGATGCCCGTAGCAATGGTCGGCTTAGTGTTCCTTACGGGCATATACCGTGCAAATCCATTTTTTATTACTTTGTTAGCTCTGATAGTCGGATATCTGATCCCGGAAACGTGGCTGCTTTGGCGGGTGAGTTCGAGACAGAAGGAATTGCGGCGCGGACTCCCAGACGGATTGGATCTGCTGGTGATATGCGTCGAAGCAGGGCTCGGCCTGGATCAGGCATTTATGAAGGTCGCGGAAGAACTGCGCATCGCCCACCCGGAACTCAGCGAAGAGTTGCATCTTGTAAATTTGGAAATGCGCATCGGGAAAACGAGGCTTGAGGCGTTGCGAGAGCTGGCGCGACGTACTGGGCTGGAAGACATTAAGGCTCTGGTGGCGATGTTAATTCAGACAGATCGCTTTGGTACCAGCGTGGCGCAATCGTTACGAGTGTATTCAGACGAGCTGCGCCTGAAGAGACGCCAACGCGCGGAAGAAATGAGCGCGAAGACGAGCGTAAAAATGGTCCCGGCGCTAGTGTTTTTCATCTTTCCGGCTTTGATGGTGGTGATTCTGGGTCCTGCGGTGATCCAGTTGATGAGGCAAGTGGTACCCGCACTTCAGAAGTAATGATTTTCCCGCGATCTCACAGACGACGTGAGGCCGGTTGGTAACTCAAAGGAGCGTGTGATGGACAATGTAACAATGATTCGACTTGCCGCGGGTATTCTTGCGGTCGCAGTACTGTTCATCATAATTTGGCGACGCAAGCGCAAGTCTCTCGAGTAAGGGCAGGATGCTCGTCGGTCATCCCATCTCTAAAGATCAGGTGGTTGCATCCATGGCTAAAGGCGTGAAAAGTCGTCCGTTATACGTTTACAACAAGACCCGCGAGACTTTTGTGGCTACGGAGGCCGTTGTGGCCGACAGCTACATAAGGCGGCTTGTCGGCCTTCTCGGCAAGACCAAGCGCTGGGCACAACTGGGACGAGGCCTATGGATTGTTCCGTCGCGTGGTATCCACACGATTGGGATGATGTTCCCCATTGACCTGATTTTCTTGAGCAAGGAAAAACAGGTGGTGCATGTTGAAGAACACCTTCGTCCATTTCGTATTTCGAGAGTTTCCCTCAAAGCCACAAGTGTTCTGGAGCTTCCTCCGCATACGATTTATCGCTCCGGTACACAGGTTGGGGATACTTTCGAGATCGCGCCGGTTCGTTGATGCGGACCACCGTCCTAGCGCAAGCCACAAGGTCCCAAGTGTAGTCAGTCATTTTACCGTAGTGGACCGTGAACTCTTCTGAACATTCAAAGGTGAACGGATGAATCAACGCCGACACGTCCGCCACATCGTTAAGCCGCGGCTCTACGTAACCCTTAGTGGCTCTAATGCCGGCGGGATACTGCATGACATTAGTGACGATGGTGTTGCCCTCGATATCGTTGATTTGAAGCCCTCCGAGCAACGCGTTCTCCTGGATTTTGATATGTCCGAGACAGGAGACCGATTCGAAGGTTTGGGCCGGATTATTTGGGAGAACGAATCGGCAAGTAGAATTGGTATTCAATTTGTGGATTTACCGGATGCATCGCGTAATAAGGTTAGAGATTGGCTGTCTGTAAAATCGTCTGCACGTGACACACTACAAAATATGGAAGTCCGCGACCGGGGCGAGTCGCCGAGCATGGACACTCCGCCGCAGCGCAGTTCGGCACGGGCGGCCTCAGCAGTTCTTGAGCGGCGTCAAAAAGAGCAAGCAGTGATAGACGGTGCCGGCGATCGCCCTCCTCAGAAGATGGAATTCGAGCCGGTTTTGCCTTCACGGGACAACGCAGATGGGCCACCCCCTCAAAAAGAGGACCGCCCGGTCACAGACTCTCAAGTCTCCTTCTCTAGAACCGGACACGACGAGCCCATACCAAGTCTAGGCGTTCCGTTGCGGTCCGTTTCAGCGGACCGCAACGCTTACACTTGGAGGGGTTTGAAGCGATTGGTGTTAATCGTGACGATTATTTGCATTGCGATATCCGTGGCCGTAGTAATCAAGGTTGTGAGTACAGGCCGGACGCCCCCGAGCGTCAAGTCGTTTGTGGCAAATTCGGTAAACTCGTCGGCACGGGTGCGTGTGCCATCGCCGAAGCTTTCTACCTCCGCACGGAACAGGGCACCCCACCAGGCCGTAAGCGACACGATAACAGACCTTAACACTGGTAAACCGATCGCCGCCGATCAATTTGAAGTAATGGACGCACAGCATGGCCGGCGATATTTTCCTCGCACCGGAACTAATGTCGCGATCCAAACCGACCAATCACTTGCGACCGAACCAGCGAGTACTATATCGCCTCTTTTCGATGCTAGCAAAGCGAAGACAGGCCGAGTATCTCAGCAATTCTCAGGGGAGCTCCCTGTCGTGGAAACAATTCCCGAATATCCTACTTTTGCTTTGCAAACGAATGTTGAAGGCAGGGTGGTCCTAAACGCGACCGTCGGGACAGACGGTACACTCCGCAACGAGCATTTAGTAAGCTCTCCGTCGATGTTGGACGCGACGGTTTTGGATGCTGTAAAGAAGTGGCGCTATCACCCGCATTTGGAGAAAGGTAAACCCGTGGAGGTTGAAACCCAAATTACAGTGGAATTCTCAATAACTACCCAATAGGAAAGACGTGAGAGTTCGACTCACGGTTTTTTCAATTTTGTTTTTTGTTAGTGACCGAAGTAGGTGCATTGCTCACGGAACCCGCGGCTCCGCCACTGTTATTGTTCGCACTGTTGTCGCCGCCACTGCTGCTACCGTTGCCGCTACTGGCGCCGCCCGAGCCACTGTTGCCCGCGCCACCGCCGCCAGTTTGCTGACCGGTTGTTCCCTGACCGCCGTTGCCCGCCGCACTACTCGCACCGCCACCGCCACCCTGACCCGCAGAAATTCCGCCAGAAATCGAGTCGGCAGCGCTATTCATTTGATTAGAATTCCAGGTTCCAAAAACATAAATAGCACCAATGGCCAGCAGAGCGATGATAGCTAGCGTTAGCGCATATTCCGTGGTGCTCTGACCCAGCTGCTTTTTTTGTGGACGCTTGAGTAAAAACATAGGGACACCTCTTGCAGAAACGAATCACATAGTTCATGCAGTTTCTAGCGACACCAGTAGGCTAATTCTACGCACTTTCACTACGGAATGCTAGGGCCGACCACCGACGCTTGCAGGTACGTTTTGATTTTGTCGCAGCGCGAAACTTCTGAGTTCCCGCATGGTTACCATTCGGCCAGACCTCGGATTTCTTCGCCGTGCCTAAGGCAATTCGCCGGCCACCCAAAATCTGTTTCAGATTAAAGCGTTTAGATATTCGGGGACCGCAGAGCGAGAAATTTTACTGCTGGAATTCTTTCGCGCGTCCCAATCCGTAAACTGGAGCGCAAGTCCGTATCCCCGGTTCAAAAGCATCAGTACTACTATACGTGCAAAACATTGGGCAGAACCGACGTTTACGCTAGAGAGTTTGCAGCTTTAGATATAAGATAACGCGGCAGAAGTGGCGAAAAACCAATAGAAATTGGAAGAATTAGCCGGCGGTACCGGCAACCATGGAAAAGCCTGTGACGACCGATCGACGCCGTTTTCGCTACGCTGTCGGGCCGCGGCCATTCGTGGTAATGACAGGTTCTGGCGGAATTCTTCGCGATGTCAGCGAGGAGGGCCTGGCAATAGATGTGGTTGGTCCGAGTCTGACAACCAAGCGAATTCATTTTAATTTTGACATCTCGGAAACCGGAGAGCACTTTGAAGGTCTTGGAGAAATTATTTGGAAGAACGAACCCGGAAGTAGGATCGGTATCCGCTTCGTAGATTTGCCCGATACGTCTCGTCACAAGTTTCGAACCTGGCTGTCAACAAAATCTGAGTCAGCCCTTAATTCCAAGAACGCGAACCTTCAGAATCGTGGGAAGGCCAAGGATTCTGGGACTCATTTATGGATGCGCCCCCGTGCGGATGCGTCCGGAGAAGTTCTCAATTCGCCGGAAGAAACAAGATCAACGGTCCCTGCCTTCAACTACGGCCTCTCGGCGGGTAGCGCGATGAAACCGGCGATGCCGAGGCAGTATAGCAACGTCACGCCGCCGAAGCTCGACGAGAGTCAGGCAACCTCGCTATTGTCTGCCAACAACATCTCGACAATAGAAAAGGAATTCGAAGTGGTTTCCTCTCCTCACTTTATTAGTTTTGCGGCGCCAAACTTGGAAAGCCGTGAATGGCCGGGCACGGAAATCTCGGCAACATCGCCATCGCTCGAATCCGCCGAAAAAGTAATACCGTCGGTATGGCCTGGCCGCGCTGCCACTACACCAGAAAAGGAATTCAAATCGATCTCCACTCCGCACACTGCGAACGTTGCGATTCCAAATGTCGAAATTGATGAATGGCCGAGGACCGAGAACTCGGCATCATCAGCTGTGCTGAAATCCGCGGAAGAGGCAATGCCACCGGTGGTGGGTCCTCTTGGCGTCGCTTTGACACCACAAAGGGAATTCAAATCGGTCTCCCCTCCGCGCTTTACGAGCGCTGTGGTCCCAAACGTCGAAATTAGTGAATGGCCAGGCACGGAAAGTTCGATGAAATCGGCATTGCCGGAATCCCCGGAAAGACCACTACCGTCGCTATCGCTTGAAACAGAATTCGCAGCGAGCTTATCTCAGGACGACGGCACCGTTAGTGTGCCGAACTTTGACACTCAAGCATGGCTACGGCCTCGCATACAGGCGTCGGGCACGACGAAGCATGTGGAAAAAATGGAGCCCACAGCCAATGGTCCGTCACACACTACCGAATCGCATGCGATTGGCTCACTAGCAGGTGTTGTACCGCCCAACGAGGTCGAAGAACCCGTTCAAACCGACGTGCGATCCTCATTCAAAAAGATTCTTGCGGCCAAACCAAATTCGGACCCAGAGATTGATCAGGTGGCCGCCGCTCGCGCATGGCAAGCTCTGTTCCGATGGGTCCTAGCTGGGGCAATCGTCTGCCTTGGAATTTTAGCCGTTGGTCTCGGTATCAGGTTATCCGAGGATCAGTCAGCAACTAGTATTACTTACCAGACCGTTAGGTCCTTCCTTTTGGAAACGTTCACATCATCAAACGCGACACCCAAAATAGCGCACAATGTGCCGACTAGTGTTTCTACACACCCATTGCATCTGAGCAAAGAATCGAAAACGCCACGAGTCCGCGTAACGGATCCGGCGCCCTCCAGTAAACCGATGGTCCGTACAAAGTATGAGGTCTTGGATGCAAAGACGGGACGTCGTTATTTCCCGCATACCGGCACCACTGTGGCGGTGAGCTTCGTAACAACACAAGAAAAGGTTGGCGAAGGTGGACCTGGATCGCCTGCATCTGCTGCGAATGCGAAACTGTTGGCGGGTTCTCAGGTAGAGTTGGGTGACGGAAAGATTGGAAAAGTATCGCAGAAATCTTCAGGTGAGCTTCCCGTGAAGGAAGTAATTCCCGAATATCCGCCGTTGGCGTTGCAAAAAAATGTACAGGGAAGAGTAGGGCTCAGTGCAATAATTACTACCGACGGGAGTCTTCGTGATGTTCGGGTGGTTGGTTCTCCGTCGATATTAGACAACGCAGCTTTGAGCGCGGTGAAAGAATGGCGCTACCAAGGGCACTATGAAAATGGTAGGCCGGTGGAAGTTGAAACCCAGATCTTCGTCGACTTCATTATCAGCATCGAAAAGTGAAGGACCGCTATTAGCTAATTCGGCCCATCCACTCTGATTCACAGGCCTTCACATTATCTGCAAATATTTCTTGGCAGCAATAAATTTACAGGCTTTAACGTTTATGGTTCCGCTTCTACAGCGTGTCCACTGGGCGTCGTGTATAATCTTAAGAGCTACGCACGAATGATTAATTTTCATCGAGTTATTTTAGAAACATAGACGCCGTTTGGCTTCCGCGTCTAGCACATATAAGTCGGCTCATGGACCTTCTCGAAACCCAAATGATGTTACTGACTTGGCGCTATTTCTACGATCTCCGGCGGCCGCGCTCATTGCCGACCAGATGACATCATGGACGGGGGAAACTGTTGAATAGCGGAGTACGCTGGCCCCAAGGAAAGTCGTTCGCCTTCACAATTGTGGATGACACGGATGAGTCAACAATAGAGAATACGAAACCCGTCTACGACGTACTCGCTGGCCTAGGTTTCCGCACGACGAAGACAGTCTGGCCTTTGAGGCCACATACGAAGGGCAATTATCCTTACGGATCGCTCGAAGATGACCGCTACCGTGAGTGGATCACCGACTTACAGCAAGCAGGATTTGAGATCGCCTTACACGGAGTTGCCGATGAACCGTCTTGCCGCGATCGCATTATCACAGGCCTCGAAGGATTTCGCGACGTCATGGGTGCCTATCCGCGAATGCATGTCAATCACGTAGGCCAATACGAAAATCTTTACTGGTATCACGATCGGCTCGTCGGGCCGCCTCGTTGGATATATCGCATCGCCGAACAACTGAGAAAGAAACGTAGCGCAGTCTCTCTAGGCCACGATCCGCACTCCGCTTATTTTTGGGGTGATCTAGCCAAGAGCCGCGTGGAATACGTTCGCAACTTTACTTTCGCCGAAATTAACACCCTAAAGGTCGATCCGTGGATGCCGTACCACTCGCCTATGCATCCATATGTCAATTTCTGGTATAGCGCTAGCCAGGCAACTGATGCTCGTAGGTTTGCGGAAATAATGACGGAAGAGAAGCAGGACCAACTTGCCGCCGAAGGTGGGTGCTGTATTCTCTACACGCATTTTGGATTCCGTTTTGTAAATCAGGGAAGGATTGATGAGCGGTTCATAAGAATCATGAAGAGGCTTGCCTCTCTCGGAGGATACTTCGCGCCAGCATCGGTGCTCTTGGATTTTCTGCGAACGCGTGAGACCTGGAAGCCGCGCATCGCACCCTTTGATCTCCAGCAACTACAATGGCGATGGCTTCTCGAGAAGTGGCGATTTGGATCGTCATGAACGTGCACGATCCCATAACTTCCAGGTATCTGATCCGATTCGCCACACCCGATGATCGCGAAGCGATTCAGAGATTCAATGAGCGCCTAGCGGCGGGTGGGGCGACCTATCGTATGCCGCTCGATGAGCGCCTTGATGGAGAAAAGCATTCGGCGCCGGGCTATTTTCTGTTCCGCAAGCAGATGCTCGTGATGGAAGGCCAAGAGGTGCGCGGTGGTGTGCTACTACAGCACCACCGTATTGCAATTTGGGGTGTTGAGAAACCATTTTGCTGGCTACAGCTGCCAGTTTCTGAGGGCTTGGTCAATAATGCATACGCGACGGCTGTGATACCGCTGCTCAACAATATGTTGCGGCACGAACGGATAGTTATGGGGCTGGGTGTCGGTTCGTACCAGGAGAAATGGTCGCAGATTCTGGTCAGAACGCGATGGCGGCACCAAAAGGTGCCATTTTTATTTTATCCCCTACACCTTAAGAAAGTCCTTACTGAAGTCCGTCACTTAAATTCAAAGCCTGCACTAAAACTCGCAGGGCACGCTGCATCTTACAGCGGCCTTGCGTCACTGGTTGGCTTTGCGACGTCTATTGCCAGTCATTTCAAGCTAGACCGCTCGGGCTGGACAGCACGGGTGGAACCTGGCTTCGACACGTGGGCTGATGAAGTGTACGTTCGGGCACAATCGCAATATGGCGCTCTCGCTAATCGTCAATCGGCTTCGTTGAACGTACTTTACCCGACCGATGACCAGCGATACACTCGCATTCGGGTACAGTCAAAGTCGACTAATAAGGAGATTGGTTGGATGTTGACTGTGCACAAGCAAATGCGTGACGATCAGCACTTCGGCAATCTGCACGTCGGTACTCTCGTCAACGGGTTGGCGGAGCTACAGGATATTCGTCGAATCATCACCGCGGGTTTCGATCATCTAGCGAGCATCGGAGTGGATGTTATTGTTTGCAATTGGTCGCATAGCGCCTGGGTGCAGGCTTCGCGCTCACAATACTTCCTTCGCGGTCCGAGCAACTTCATTTATTTCGTTTCCCCTGCAGCGACGCCCATCCTGGAGGAGCAATGCCCACTGGGCGATTGTCACGTGACACGGGGTGATGGCGACATACCGTCCTCTCTGATGCCTCGGCGGAAGTAAACACTTGGTCGCTATCCACGGGCCCTCTGGCTCTCATTAGCGAGCAGTGCGATGCAGAAGTGTTTTCGCTGAATCGTTATGCGGGGTCCCCGGCGAAACTCTCCGTCCCTCTGTCCAGTCGTTCTCCGAAGCGATTATCTTTTGGCTTTGTAAGTCTGTTCGGCGATTGATTGAAGATTAGCATTTGTTGCCCATGCTCCAACGGCGCCAAGCCAATGATCGGTTTTATTCATACGTCGGTACGAACAAAAAATCGCGCAACCTAAGCAGCGACCCGAATCCAAAACGGCGTAAAAGTCGCCGTTTTAACGAGTCACGCTGCTTACGGAAACAGACTGTTCGTGTAAAATAATCGCTAGGTTTGCCGCACTGTCCGGCCAAGAGGGTCGCACTCTTCGACAGTTGTGTTAAGTGCCATATCTTCGCCGGAGGATCGGCGGCTGTGCCCTTGAATCTCTTCGGCATGCTGGACTCCCAGAGTTCGAGCGCCGCGGATGGATCAGAGACGCCCGGTAATAAATTAACGGCGTTAAATAGCGCTACGGTTCGAAGTATCGGCAACCAGTCCTTAACTTGCCCCGTCAAGCTTGAGCCCGATCGGCGGTAGTAAACGAGGACCTCGGGCATGTTATTCATCTCGGTTAGCAGGGCCATGCGTAGCCAGAGATCCCCGTCCTCGTATACGAAATCCCGGTAATTACCTGCGGCTAATACCAGCGAACGTCGGAACATGACCGTGGGGTGACAAAAGCGGGTAGCGTAGCGGGTCATCCATCGGATGTCTGCGTCGGAGTTTTCATAGGCCCATATCTCTCGCTCGGCACCGCGTTCATCGATAGTTTGCACGTAGCTACCAACGACGCCTACATTCGGATGCGCCGAGAGAAACTCTACTTGCCGTTCTAGGCGATTGGGCAAGTTCACGTCGTCGGCGTCGATTCGCGCGCAAAGTTCACTATCGGCCTGTTCGACGAGAAGGGCTAGGCTTCGGCCAACTCCCAACGAAGATCCCGAAAATATTTGGCCGGGAATGCGAGACGGGATCCAGCGCCTCAACTCATCGCCTGTGCCATCCGTTGACCCGTCGTCGCGTACCAAAAGTTTGTGATTCTTATAGCTCTGATTTGCGATCGACTCCAATGTCTCACGGAGGTACGCCATCCCATTCTTGACCGGCAGCAGCCAGGTCACCGGTGGTTGAGAACTAGACATTTTCGTTCATCGTAACATCTGCGTTAGTTGTCGATGTAATGACGGACTATTCGTGCTCACATTCAAGTTGCAGCGCTCAACCACAGCTGAACCTATGTGCTTATTTTTCAACTTCGCTTTTTCAGAATTGCGATACAATTCCATTCTTCTAAAGAAAATGAACTCGCGATTGATCTATGATGTCGGCGCACACTTGGGGGAAGACACAGACTTTTATTTGCGAAAAGGGTTCAAGGTTGTCGCCATCGAAGCAAATCCTTTCCTAGCAGAAAGACTGAGAGAAAGATTCCGATTGAACCTTTCTGGAGGGAGCCTCTCACTGGTTGACGCCGCCATCGCAGAAACAGCCGGAGAGGTGGATTTTTTCGTTAACGAGTCACAGTCCATTTGGGGAACCATTCGACCAGAGTGGGCCGAAAGAAACGCTTTGGCTGGTGGTGCTCCATCAAAACCAGTCAGGGTGAAGGCGATCACGTTCCCCGAAGTACTGCGCCAACATGGAACCCCGTACTACCTGAAAATTGACATTGAAGGCGCCGATGTCCTGTGTCTGGAAGCTCTCCTCAAGGAACCGGATCGACCAAAGTTTATTTCTATCGAGAGCGATAAGAGATCGTGGCGTAACCTTCTTTATGAGTTCGAGTTATTTAAAGGTCTCGGATACCGGAGGTTCAAGATCGTCGACCAAAAGGAAATTGAGCAACAAAAACTACTCGATCCCGCTGCAGATGGTAGCGATGTGGAACATAGGTTCGAGCCGTGGTCGAGCGGTTTATTCGGGAACGATCTTCCTGGAAAGTGGTTGACGAGACGCCAGGCAATTCTCCGATATAGGTTCATTTTTCTCAAATATTGGCTCTTTGGAGATTTTGGAATCTTGCGATTTGTCCTGAAGGTTCGCCGGTTTCGAAAAATTCTCCAGCCCCATTGGTACGATACTCACGCGACGACTTGATATCTTCCTGGACTTAGCGTTCTCCGACCCGAAGCCAAATGAGTTGGTGGACGCTTCCGGGACATACATCCGAGGACGATCACTGAACTCTGTGGTCAACGTTACTGCTTATGGCTCCGAGCACGTAGAATTCGATGCAAATTGCGCGATGCTGCGCTCACACGTGATCCAACAAATTGAGGATAGTACCGTACGATACTTAATGATTGCTGGATCACTTCCCAACTTATGCCGTTACCAGCGACACGCTTACGGAGATTTTCAATCATCATTTCGGCATAATGCCTTTTCCAATTAGCAAGTCCCGCTCTAAGGGCCGGTTTGTATTGCGGGTTGTCTTTAACGTACTGCCATTGCTCATGCAGGACTTCGACACTGGAGCGTAAACACAGACGATAATTGAGCGTCGCGTTCTGATTGTGATGCCGGTATTCGGCGATGACACTATCGTGCTCCACCACAGGTAACGTCCGAGCAATCCTGAGAGCCAAGTCGTAATCTTCACCTAGCGTAAAGCGCGAGTTGAAGCCGCCGACACTCTCGACCGCAGCTCGACGGAACAGGACAGTTGCGGGTACGCCAATTATGTTGCCTCGTAGCAACGCATCGTAGAAATCGTGAGCGCCACTTGGACGATTTGGTCCACTGATAAGCGAACCGTCAGTTGCAATGTTGCGGTAACGACCAACCACAAAGCCACAGGATCGAGATTTGCGGAAACAATCAATACCCGCAGTCAGCGCGTCGGGCAAAAGGCGGTCGTCTGCGTCGAGAAACGTTAGGTATGTGCCGCGGCTTTGGCGAATCCCCGCATTCCGCGCGGCTGAGACGCCCTGGTTAGGTTGATGAATGTAGCGAACCCCCCCATATCTTTGGGCGACCGATCGGGTCAAATCAGTCGAGCCGTCATCCACAACGATCACTTCATGTTGGGTATGCGTTTGGTTACAAACGCTATCGATAGCTTCAGATAGGAACCGGCCTTGGTTGTAGCACGGGATCACAACTGAAACGAAGTCGTTGCTGATCATGACGTCTCGGTTCCCATGAGACAACCTAACAACTTACTCCAGTAGCGATAGATGCAGCCGAGATCACCGTTAGACACATGGCAATGTTGAGCGACCCATTCGTCGGATCTTTGCTTAATCCAACCCTTTTAGCTTTGATCGACAACGGAACGTTCCGATTCCCAAGAGATATAAGCAAACTGTACTTCAGCAGGATAGGAGAGTCAGTTCGTGGAGTTCCGCCCAGTAACAAGCGACGATTGTTTTTTAATAGACTTAATATGTAAACGTAACATCGCGTAAAACTACCGTCTGAGTTGTATCTGTGGTGGAAAGTATTGCTTGATATTGAATATATCGTGAGCTTCCCCCCAGTGCCATGCCCGATGTCGACACCGGTGTGAAGCTGCTCCAGGTTCCGTCCGGAGTCGGTGTGTTCCCAGTCCGAACATTCATGGTCAGAGTCGTACCAGGTGGCTGGTCCGCCGTCCACGACATGGTCGCCCATGACACGCTTGCTCCGGCATCCAGCACTCGGGAAAGGAAGGTAGCGTTCGACGCATACGGACTAATGTGAATCCAATCGATGTTAAGCGCGTGACTGCTCGTAAACTCGTTACTGAGCATTGCTTGCATCGATGTGGTGATTGGTGTGGCACGCGAGTCGACCTGTTGTCCGTCCACTCTGTATACAAAACCGGTGGAGGTCCAATCGATTCTGTAGCGATGAACCGCACCGGTGAACGTGCCACTTAGAAGGGTATTTGCCTGATCCCCGGCATTAGTTCGTGCCATCACCGCGGAAGCGGAATCCGTGCTGAAGATCGCCCATGGCGCGGATTGCAGGTCAACGGCGAAGCCGATGTGCTGATCCGGATCAGCCGTAAAGGTGGCTGCAAAATCCATGGAACCCTTTTTCATGGTTCCCGGAATCGTTACATTGGCGGCCAGGATACTGAGGAAGCCGTTGGCGACCTTTGCGTAACCGGCAGGATTGTACAGCGAAGCGATCCATCCTTGTGGCAAAGAACTGCCCGAAAATTCGTTGCCTACGGCGGGGGATTGGATAACTTCGCCATCCACCATTTGCGAAACGTAGGTGTTCGTGCCGGTGCCCGCGGAAAAATCACTGACCAGCGTGTCGGTCAA
>JGI12635J15846_10001335_pt1 | contig 21576 bp, 20 predicted proteins | sample BlaSpr_A8_OM2_M2_FD_15846 | JGI IMG/M metagenome (IMG submission 15846) | reverse complement strand
GTGCCGGACATTGGCACGGTGCTCGCCAAGCCGGACCTCCAAGCCGAGACGCTCGCGATGGGACACATGCTCGATCTGACGGGAGAGTCGTTCGCCGCGCTGCGCCTCCCCGCAATTCTGGCTGCCGTCATTCTCTTGATAGGGCCCGCATTTGCATTCTTGCTACGACGCCGCGGCGCGCAACTCGCCGCCACTTGGGCTACCGCCGCTACCATGGCCGTCTTTCTGATCGCAGCGCACATTGCGCTCGTGCGCTTCGATCCTTTCCTGGGATCGCGCAGCATGGCTCGGGAAATCGCTCCCGAACTCACTCCCAAAGACCGCGTGATGATTTACGGCGACCAATCGTTTGGATCGTCATTGCTGTTCTACCTGCGCCGGCCGATCGAACTGGTCAATGGAAATACCACTTCCATGTGGTGGGGATCCACCTATCCCGATGCGCCGCACATTTTCCGCAACGATGAGGAGTTACAGCGCGCGTGGAATTCTTCCCAGCGAGTTTTTCTTTTTGTCCCGCAGCACGAGCGCGCCAAAGTAGAAGCGCTGCTACCCGGACCGCTGCACATTGCCAGCGAAGCGTCAGGCAAGGTGATTTTTGTCAACCATTCTTGAGGGCGGACAACTCGCTTGGCGAAGCTAGTTTAACGGCGTGAAACTACCGCCTCTCTCGGCTTCACGGTCGGCAGGGAGTAGCCCGATTTCACCGCATCGCGGCGAAACATCTGCACGGTTTCCTGCGAGAACTCGTGCAGGTCTTTACCCACAAGAGAAAGCTTCTTCAGAATATCCGTCGTCGCCGTAATTACGTGGCATCCGATCTCGTCAGCCTGGAAAACGTTGAGCAGTTCCCGCGGACTGGCCCACATAAGTTGAACGTTCGCATCGCTGGCCAAGGCTACCGCTTCCCGCATCAGAGGAACCGGATCGCGGCCTGTGTCTGCGATACGGCCGGCAAACACAGAAACGTACGCCGGCGCTTTCCCTTTCAATGCTCCACAAACTTTTTTTACTTGCTCGAGCGTAAGCAGCGCGGTCACGTTTAATTGAATTCCCTCGGCGGAGAGATGCCGGACAAGATCGTAAGTTGGCGCACCTTCCGTATTCATCACCGGCATTTTGACGAACACATTCTTTCCCCAGGCCGCAATGTGCCGCGCCTGCTCTTCCATCTCCGGTTCTTCATCGGCGAACACTTCAAATGAAATCGGACAGTCCTGAATCGTTGTCAGCAGATCCAACGCAAACCCCTGATAATTCGAAACTCCCGACGCCCGCATCAGGGTGGGATTGGTGGTGAAACCTTTGATATAAGGCTGGCGATGCATCTCAAGGATGCTGGCTTTATCGGCTCCGTCGGCAAATATTTGTATGCGCAGGTCGGACACAGCCTTCATGCGGGATGCGCTCCTTCCAGCGTCGAACGGATGATCCAGTCGGCCGCCTCGCGAAGAGAACTGACGCGCAAGTCGGGAACATGGTCTGGAGCCCTCTCCGAATACCCGTAATCAATAAGAATAGTCCTACACCCCGCATTATAACCGGCCTCGATGTCGCGCCATCGGTCGCCGACCATGAAGCTGGCCGGCAGGTCAATATCGTGCTTTCGAGCCGCTTCGAGAAGCATCCCCGGCAAGGGCTTGCGACAGGCACATTTGCCTTCATCCGTGTGCGCACAAACAAAAATATCGTCGATGGGCAGGCGCGACAACAATGCCTGATGAATTGCGTCAAGCGTTTGCTGCGACTGCGTTCCTCGCCCGACGTCGGGCTGATTGGTTACAACCAGCAGTTTGTAGCCTGCTTTCTTGAGCACCTGAAGAGCCTCGGGAACCCCCGGAAGCACCTCCAACTCTGCCACCGTAGACGGAGGATAAGGCTTGCCCTCGCGGACCGAAGCTCGGTTGATAACCCCGTCGCGATCAAGGAAGACGGCGCGGTTTTTGCCAGCGGGCGCCATCGATTCCCATTTCGTGGCCTGCAACTTTACCGCGGGATGCGATACCAACAGATGCCAGACCACTGCCTGGAAAGCTTCAGCATGCGGAGTAATGTGTGCAGCGTTGACCGTAGGAATCAGCACGCAAACGTCGGCAACAGTTGCGGTATAGCCGCCGTCGCGGCCCACCACTCCGATGATCTTCGCACCTGCCGACTGCGCATACTTTAACGCGGCCACCAGATTCGGGCTGACGTTTTGCTCAATGTTCCCGCCGCCTACGGAAAAAATCAGCAGCAAGTCTTCGGATCGCAACCGGCTCGTGCGCAACCAGCTGTCAAAGATCGAACTCCAACCTTCGTCGTTGGCGCGTGCCGTCAACTCGGAAACGTTGTCGGTGGGCGCATAAGCCTCCATGCCCGCGATCTTGCGGAAATCGTTGACCGCATGCGACGCATTGGCCGCGCTTCCGCCCACGCCAAGAATAAAGAGTCGTCCGCCGGCGGCGCGAGTCGCAGCGAGCAACTGAGCGGCTTTCTCAATGCTCGCCACATCCAACTTCGCAATGATTTGCGTTGCCTCAGCCAAAAAAGCCTCGGCAAACCTGCGGCTGCTCATTTCCGCGCCTCTCCTCGCCGGGTAAAGAAATTCGTCATTTCCGTCAGGCCCGCCGGCGAACCTATTTCATAAAAGCGTTCGCGCACTTCCACGGCGGCCAACTCCCCGCTCTGGAGAAGCTCTGAATAAACGTCCGCCAAATCCGCGGCGCGCGTCCTGGCAAAGGCTTCGGCGCGAAACGCACCTAGCCCGTAGTCGATAAAATTCATACGAAAACTACGATCCTTTTTGCTGTAAGCCAGTATGCGACCGTTTTCAAATTCGACATTGCTGGCATCCCACTGCCCGTCGTTGCGGAATACTGTCATCAACCCCAGTTTGCCGCTCCGCGAAAACTTCTGCTCGATCGTGGCATAATCGCAGGCCAAATACGAATCGCCGTACATTACGAAAAAACTCTGTCCTAGCTTCGGTAAAGCGGTCCGAATCGCTCCAGCTGTGCCCAGCAGCTTCGCACCGTCGTGGGAGTACTCCACCATGATTCCGAACGAGCTGCCATCTCCAATCACGCGCTCGATCTTCTCCCCGAGATGACCGACGCACAGTATTGCACGTAGGATGCCGCTGCTCCGCAACAGCCGCAACTGATGCGCCACAAACGGCTCGCCGGCGATTGGGATCAGTGACTTTGGAATTTTTTCCGTCAGCGGCCCCAGCCGTGTTGCCAATCCGCCGGCGAGTATGGCCACAGATAGCATGGATTCTTTAGGAATGCGCCAGGACTGAAGTACCGCTGAAATCAAACTGCAACCGCACCTCGCGCAGTCCGGCGCTTCGCATGGCAGAGCGAAGCCGAGTTTTGTCCTCGGTGTAGAGCAACAAAAAACCACCACCGCCCGCGCCGACCAGTTTGCCGCCGAGCGCGCCGTGGGCTCGCGCCAATTCATACATCTCGTCAATAAAGCCGGTGCTCATTCCCGGCGAGCGCTGCTTTTTGTGCTCCCAATGCACGTGCATCAGTTCTGCAAACTTTCGCAGATCGGCTGCCAGCAGCGCGTCCCGGGTCTCATAGCCCAGCCGCTTGGTCAGGTGCAAGTTCTCCAGCATCTCGATCGAGTTCTCCCGGGTGCGCTTGTCCTGATCGCGGAGAACCTCGGCCGCCGAGCGCGAGGCTCCCGTAAAGAACAGCAGCAAACCATCTTCCAGATTGGCCAATGTTTCGGAAGCAATCTTCAAAGGCTCCGCAATCACGCGGTCGTCCGGCCGAAACTCGAAACAGGTGATGCCACCGAACGCGGCAATGTACTGATCCTGCTTGCCGACCGGTTCCTTCAGTAAATCGATTTCGATGTGGCAGGCCTGTTCGGCCAATTCCTGCGGAGGCACGAAGTTGCGTTTCATCGTGTGCAGCGCGCGTAGCAATGCCGTGGTAAAACTCCCCGACGAGCCCAACCCTGTGCCGGCGGGGATATCAGAAAGGCTGACGATCTCCAGGTATGGGCCCATCACTCCGGTCATTCGCAGCGCTTCTCGAAAAATGGGATGCCGAATATCCTCCCACCGCTCCACATCTTCCAGCTTGGAATACTTCAAAATAATCCGCGGACGGAACGCTTCGTTGATGGTGATATAGACGTATCGATTGATTGCAGCGGAAAGCACGAATCCACCGTGCTTGCGGGAATAAGAAGGAAGGTCGGTGCCGCCGCCACCCAATGAAATTCTCAACGGACTTCGTGTGATGATCAATCGATCGGTTCCCGGAGGCTGATAAGTATGAGGCTGGCAAGTATAGCGTGACTAGAATCTCGCCGTCACAACTCTGCCTTCACCATGGCCGCGTCTTCACTTACGAATTTGATTGTAGCCAACACCGCTTCTTTTATCGTGAGCCGCGGCCGCCAACCGAGAGTTCTCATGCGCGAGCAATCGAGCAGGATAAATGGACTATCCCCGACCCAGCCGCGTTCTCCACCGGCGTACGTCAGCTTGGGATGCAAACCGAGATGCTCGCAAATCCAACCGATCGAATCGTTGACCTCGCAAGAGTCGTCCGTTCCCAGATTAAAAATGTTCACTTTGCCGTTGGCCTTGTCGATGGCGGAAAGAATCGCATCGATGCAATCCTGCACATACAAATAGGATTTTCTCTGATGCCCGTTGCCCAGCACATGAAGATGTTCGGGATGCTCAGCAAGCTGCTGGTAGAAATCGAACACGTGCCCGTGTGTATAGCGTTCGCCAAGGATCGACACAAATCGAAAAATGTAGCCTTGCATTCCGAAGCCTTCGCAGTAGGCCTGAATCAAGCCTTCGGCGGCCAGTTTGGATGCGCCGTAAAGCGAGGTCTGGATCGGAAAAGGACACCTCTCCGGCGTGGGGAAAATCTCCGGCTCTCCATACACCGATCCCGTCGAGGAAAAGACGATCCGCCTACAATTTTGCTCATGCATGGCCTGCAACACGTTCCAAGTTGCGATCGTGTTCTGGTCCAGATCCTTGCGAGGATGGTCGGTACCGAAGCGCACGTCGGCGTTGGCCGCGAAATGGATCACCAGGTCCGCTCCGCACATCGCCTGGGCCAGAGTTCGCCGATCCAGCAAGTCCGCCTGATGAAATGTAAACTGGGGATGAAGCATGGCGCTCTGCAGAAAACGGCGCTGGCCGGTGGAGATATTGTCGAAGCCAACAACGCTGTGACCCGCTAAAAGCAGGCGATCTACCATATTGCTGCCAATAAACCCAGCCGCGCCCGTAACCAATACCCGCAATCGAACCTCCCGCTGAGCGATCTAAAAAACGAAGAAAAGAAACCCGGCATCAATCTCAACGAAGTTCGCTAGCTTCGATCAGAAGTTGACTGACGAAGCGCGATTCGCGTTCCCTTCAATTCGAAGCGGCTGTCGCGCCATACATAACGCAGCTTCAGAAAGCTGGCGAACCACACGACAAAGCCAAGCAAATCGCGGAGCGGGTAAAGCCACGGTGCACGCCGTATTTGCGGGTCTCGAACCACGGTCCAACCAACGAGCCAGGCCTCCGCCAGGCGATTCAGCACGGCCACGCCCAACAGCATCGCCCCAATCCACCAATGTCCCAGCAATCCTGCGGCGATAAGGCCGATCGCTCCATAGGGAATTGCGAAAATCAAACCGCTTCCGAAGTGGCCTTTGGGGCGCGAATAGCGTGTGGTCTGCGCCCAGCGCAATTGATTCTGCCACATGTGCCGAAACGATTTCTGGTTCACCACGTGATCGATAATGTGGCCCGATAGCACAACGCGATAACCCGCCTTCACCATCAGATTGCCGATGGCGAAATCGTAGGCGATGTAATCGCGCAATGCAGTGTAACCGCCAATGCTTGCCAGTGAATCCTTGCGCACCACGGTGGTTGGGCCCAAACCAAACTTCATTCCTTCCAGCAGATTCGCCACCAGCACTCCCGCCGTCATCTCCACCGACATACCGATGGCCGTGAGACCGGAAAAAAATCCCGCGGCATTCTTGCCACGATAGAGGCAGGTCACCATGCCTACTTTGGGATCCAGCAAGAGTGGCGCGATCTCGCGCAAATAACGTGGATCTACTTGTACGTCGCTGTCGGTCGTGACCAGAATTTCGTGCGCTGCCGCCTCCGCCATGCGATGAAAGGAGTAAACCACCGGATTCGGCCACGGCGTTCCCGTGACAAGAATGCGGGTGCGGATATGCGGATAGCGGGCACAAACTTCGCGCACCACATCGAGCGCTGCATCGTTTGCCTCGTCCGCGGCAAACAGAATTTCGTAGTCGGGATAGTCCTGCCGAAAAAAACTCTCGATGTTGTCCTTGAGGCGAGCTTCCAAACCATGCACTGGCTTGAGCACGGACACGGAAGGAAGGTGCGAATCGTCAGGAACGGTGCGCCGTTGCCGTCGTGCCTCCGCGTGAAATCGGACCACTCCGAGCATCGCAAGTCCAAGGAATACGCCCGAAGACAAGGTTCCAATTACGGCCACAGTCAGAACGAGATAGAGAAGCAGGGGAATCAAAGTGGCGTTGTCCTCAATCGCACCTTTCGTCGGCGTACCCATCCAATCATTTCGGGCTGAGACTCCATCCGCTGATCGCCGACACAGCAAATCACACTATACATTTCCCTGTAGCAGCGGTGTAAGTCAGGCGCGTACTGGCCTGATGATTAGAAAAGCTTTCAGATAGGGCGTCCAGCACTTAGGTCTCAACTCAGCCCCTCCACACCGTCTTCGGCACAATAACTGCTGGAAGAACGCAAAGAGAAGCAGCGGCAGTCCGCCGAGTCTGCCGCGCATTTTCCGGGAGACCCGCGGTGCTTTCTTCGCCACTACTTCGCCCTACCTGTTTGCCGACCCGGTTGCACAACAGAGCTTCCGCGCTCGCTACGCCGATGGCAGAAGACTGGCCGGGCTGGCTTGGCGCACCGATCGCAAAAAAAACGGGCCGTAACCGCTCCATCGACCTTCACGGTCCGCCCCCCTATTCGCAAGGTCCGATATCCGTTGGATCAGCCTGCAATATGGGGATTTCGATTGTTGCAACAACCGGCAGCCTCAGTCTCCACGCCCATCCTCATCGATAGATCGGTCGATCCGTTCAAAGACCTCGACCTGTTCGCGGCACAGAGCGCCGCCATGGACATGGTGATGCCATCGACAATTCCACGGCGCATCTGGCTGGTGCTCTCGGCGTTCCGGCTTGCGTTCTGCTGCCCTTCGCCCCCGATTGGCGCAGGCTTCTGGCGCGCCACCATAGCCCCTGGTATCCCACTCTGCGACTCTTCCGGCAACCGAAGCGCGGCGACGGGCAATCGGTAATGCAAGCTGTAGGCAGCGCTCTGTGATCCATGCTCACCCTGCCCCACAACCCGCGATGAGATCGGCGCACAATCTGCCTTCGTTCGAGCCAATTCAATTTACGTGATTACTTGGAAAGAGCAATCAGCGCCTCACGAAACGTTGCATCGAACGATCCGCTTTTGCCGTTCTTCACAACACTTGCCAACGCTTTCTCGGCCGCAGCCCGTTGATATCCCAGGTTCAGCAACGCAGAGAGCACATCCTCTTCCATTGTGCCCATTGCAGCAGCAGCCGTGGAAGCTCCCACGGTCTCGGGTAATTTGTCGCGCAGCTCCAGCACCATGCGTTCGGCGGTCTTTTTCCCGATGCCCGGAATTTTCGTCAACCGTGCCAGATCATTGCCGCGAATCGCCCCCGCCATTTCGTTGGCCGCCATCCCGCTGAGTATCGTGATAGCCAGCTTGGGTCCGATGCCACTCACCGTGATCAACTTTTCGAACAATTGTTTCTCCGCAGGCCGGAGAAATCCATAAAGCGCAATCAGGTCCTCGCGCACATGCGTGTGGATATGAAGCGCCACTTCTGAGCCTTGGGCTGGCAGTTCGGAGAACGTCGGCACGCTGATGTTGATCTCGTAGCCGACACCGGCAGTTTCCACCACCGCTTGGTTCGGATGCTTGGACAATAATGTTCCGCGCAAATGGGCAATCATGTTCAGGCCATTGTAGCCGCAGGGACAAATTCGACCGCGTTCCAGCGGGCACGAAAAACGGCAGGGCCGACCCCCTGCCGTTCGCGATACAAATTTGTCCGTCTTACTTCTTGTTCACAGCTTTTTTCAGTTCAGCCCCAGGGGAAAACTTTGCGACCTTGCGGGCGGCGATCTTGATAGTAGCGCCGGTCTGCGGGTTGCGCCCGTTCCGCGCCTTTCTCTGCGATATCGAGAACGTGCCGAAACCTATCAAAGCCACTCGATCCCCTTTGCGTAACGCACCAGTAATGCTGCTGACGGCGGTGTCAATCGCGGTTGTAGCCTGCGCTTTGCTCATTTCGCAAGCGCCAGCGATTTTGTCAACCAGATCGGCCTTATTCATAGTTTCTCCTCGCAGGTCTCGTTCATACCCAGCACCATACCGGGAGGACAAAAAGCTTGTGTCTGAGTTGGGAAACCTGACGGGACGTATTCTCCTCTCTCCGGCGAGAATGTCAACTGTGAAAATCCGCGCCCGAAGCCTGTTTCGCACCCCCACCTCCCGGCTTGGGGCTGCCGGGGCTGGTTTTGGCAGCGGAGGAGGAGTTTTCCTCGTTCCTCCACAGCTGTCGCCGAAGCTTCACAGGTTGTGCACAGGGCTTTGGTCTTTGGCACTTGCGGGAAGCAGGCTTGCGGGTGCAAAGTCAGACGATATAGTTTGTTCGAAGAGAGGTTTGGGAAGTTTGCATTCGATCAAGAACGCAGCCGAGGTTTGTCCCCTTTGCGAAGGGACTGGATGGAAGACGCTTCCTGTAAACGCCCATGCGCCCAGGGACCGTCGCGTGACCCGCTGCGACTGCCAGTTGCGGGCGCGGAGCCAGACTTTGCTGTCCGGCGCTAGATTTCCGAAGCGATACGAGCATTGCGAACTCGCCAGTTACACGGCGGACTTTCCCGGAGCCCATCCTTCGCTGGCGCTGGCTCATCTCTCGGCTGCCAAATTCGCTCACGAGTACGATCCTCGCGATGGCGCTGGACTTCTGATCATCGGCAAGATTGGTACCGGCAAGACTCACCTGGCCGTCGGAATCACGAAGGAACTCATCCTCAACAAAGGAATTCCTTGCCTGTTCTACGACTATCGCGAACTGCTGAAGGAGATCCAGAATTCATATAACTCCACGGTTCAAACCACTGAATTGGACGTTCTCCGTCCCGTCTTTGAGACGGACGTTCTTGTCCTCGATGAATTAGGCGCAGTGAAGCCGACCGAGTGGGTGTGGGACACGGTGAGCTTGATTCTGAACACACGTTACAACGACAACCGCACGACGATTATTACTACGAACTTTGAGGATCAACCCGCCGCGGGCACAAGCGGAGGCGGCTCCATCCGCATGGCCGCTCGCGCAGAAAGCCTGGGCGATCGCATCGGAGAGCGGATGCGCTCCCGCCTGCACGAAATGTGCCGCATCATCAAAATGGAAGGCGAAGACTTCCGCCAGAAATTCCGCAGCGCCAGCTTTCGCTAGCTCCGCACCACTGAGGCACGCAGAAAACAAGAAAACAAGAAAACAAGAAAACAAATGATAAGCCGCGTGATTCGCTTGAGTTGTGACATTGATCCGTTTTTCTCCGTGCCTCCGTGCCCGCGGTGGTGAATCCGCACTAGAATGGCTCCGTGCTGACCGAGCGCCTGGAATTCGCACCCGAACGGGACGAGCAAATCTTTTCCACCGTTCCCGCCGCGCCAGCCGTGTCCTTGTTGCGCGGCGAGGACGCCCATACCGAGCCTTACGTCAGCAAGACGGCGAATCTTCGGCGCCGCCTGCAACGCCTATTGGGGCCGATGGACGAACGCACCAAGAAGCTCAATCTTCGCAATCGTATCCGCTGGATCGAATACGCTCCTACCGGCTCCGATTTTGAGTCGAGCTTTGTGCTTTACAAAATTCTGCGGTCCACTTTTCCCAAAACCTATTCCAACCGGCTGCGATTCCGCTTCGCGCCCCTGGTCAAGATGCATCTCGAAAATGAGTTCCCGCGCGCCTCCATCACCACGCGCCTGGGGAGGCTCAAAAGCGGCAACCTTTACTACGGCCCCTTCCCCTCCCGCACGGCCGCAGAAAAATTCATGAACGACTCGCTCGACTTTTTCAAGATGCGCCGCTGCGTCGATGATCTGCATCCCGATCCCGCGTTTCCCGGGTGCATCTATTCGGAAATGAAGATGTGCCTTGCGCCTTGTTTCAAGGGATGCAGCGACCAAGAATATTCCCGCGAAGTAGGCCGGGCGCGAGCTTATTTCGACTCCGGAGGAGAATCCCTAGTGCGGGAGTTATCGCTGGAACGTGACGCTGCGTCTGCCAAGCTCGCCTTTGAAGATGCTGCCGCGATTCACCTACGCCTGGAAAAACTAAAGCCGGCGATGAGCCAATTTCCCGAGATCGTTCGCCGTTTGGACCGGCTTTGCGGGCTGATCATTCAGCCCTGCCACCTGGCAAACTCAGTCACCTTTTTTCGCGTTGATCGGGGAGCGATCTGCGGGCCGACGATATTCGGCATCCAAACCGGGGAGCATACGAAGTCACAATCCATGGAATCGCGCGTGCAAGCGGTTCTGGGATCATTCGCGCCCGCGGAAGTACAGCCCGCGCTCGAAACCATGGAGCATCTTGCTCTGCTCAAGCGCTGGTACTACCGCAGCCGCCGCGTCGGAGAAATATTTCTTGCGGATGACAAGGGAGGCTTCCCGATGCGCCGGATCGTGCGCGGCATTGGACGCGTATTACGAGGCGAGCAGCCTGAGGCAATGCCGACGGAGAGCAGAGCGGGAATAAGGAATGAGACGATAAGCTAGAGAGAAAAAAGAAAGAAAAAAAGAAGAGAAGGACAAATGGCAATAAAAAAAACGGCACCGACAGGGACGAAAGAGCTTCGCGAACACCTGGTCGCACTGCTCACTGGCGGAAATGCCCATGCCAGCTTTGATGATGCAGTAAAAGATATGCCTGAAAATTTGCGCGGCGTGAAACCCCAGGGCCTGCCACACTCTGCCTGGATGCTGCTCGAGCATCTCCGCCTGGCGCAATGGGACATTCTGGAATTCAGCCGCAATTCCAAATACCAATCTCCCAACTGGCCTGGGGATTACTGGCCCAAGACGGAGGCTCCGCCGAGTGCCGCTGCATGGAAGAAAAGTGTTCAGCGATTCCGCAAGGATCTGAAGACCATGCAGGATCTGGTGGCGAACCCGAAAACCGATCTGTACGCCCGCATCCCCTGGGGCGATGGGCAAACCATTTTGCGTGAGGCTTTGCTCGTGGCCGACCACAGTGCCTATCACATCGGTCAGCTAATCGACGTCCGTCGACTGCTCGAAGCGTGGCCTGGCTAGCCCCGGGCGGTTGCATCCCTGAATTTCATGCATTAAGAAATCGAGCCAGCCCCGAATTAAAGAGGCTGGCTCGAATGGTGGATAGAGCACTCCGATCTTTAACCGTAACCGTTGCGGCGTGCCGCTGCCGCAAAACCAAAGATCAGGTCGTCAACGTGCCACCGTCAATGTGACGTTCGCGTTGTGACTGAGTGATCCAGAAGTTCCGATCAGCTCTATGGTTGTGGTTCCGGTAGTCGCCCGCCTGGAAGCGCTGAACGTTATGGTCACGGCAGTGCTGCCATTCGCCGGCGGAGTCACCGGGTTGGCCGTCGCCGTCGCCGACACCCCGCTGGGGAAAGCGTTAGCGCTCAACTCCACCGCGGAATGGAAGCCGCTCTGGCTGGTGACGGTAAGCGTAACGGATCCGCTGCCGCTTTCATCGATGGTCAGAGAAGCGGGTGAGACGGCCATCGTGAAGTTTGGCGTCGCCGAAGAAGCATTGACCGTAAGAGCGACGGTAGCGCTGTGAGTGAGCGAGCCGGAAGTTCCTGTGATCGTCACCGTAGCAGCTCCGGTGGTCGCTGTGGCAGACGCGGTTAGCGTCAGGGTTGAAGTAATGCTGCCGTTCGCTGCTGGAGTTACCGGGTTGGTAGAGAACGTCGCCGTCACGCCCGTGGGCAGGCCGGCAACGCTAAGCGTGGTTGCCGAACTGAAGCCGCCCGTGCTGGTGACGGTAATCGTACTCGTTCCACTGCTGCCCTGGGTTACGGCCAGCGAAGCTGGTGCGGCTGCGACGGTGAAGTTTGGCGTCGAAGTGGCACTGACCGTAAGGGCAAGCGTAGTGGTTGCGGTCAGGCTACCGGAAGTTCCGGTGATGGTCACCTTGGACGATCCGGTAGTGGCTGAACTGCTGGCCGTCAGAGTCAGCACACTGCTCCCGGTAGTGGGGTTGGTGCCGAACGCCGCACTCACACCACTCGGCAGACCGGACGCAGCCAGGGTTACGCTGCCGGTGAATCCGCTCACGTCCGTCACCGTGATGGTGCTGGTGCCGCTGCTGCCTTGCGTAATCGAGAGACTGCTCGGCGAATCGGAAAGCGTAAAGCTCGGCGTCGCAGCCCCGGTCAGAGTATTGATCAGGGTCGCTCCGTTCGGACTACCCCATCCGGTCACCAGGTCATAGCCAGTAACGGCGTTGTAGGATTTTCCATCGCCATTGTTGTTATTCCCGCTGGTGATGTCGTGGAAGTTGCTGTCGTAGCTGCTACCGAAGCCGATCGGATAGATGAGCGGATTGAGAAAGCCCAGAGTCGTGCCCTGGTTGGTCACGTTCTGCTGATTAGCCAGCGCGAGATAGCCAGCCCAGCGCGGCGCGGCATAGCTGGTGCCGCCAGTTTCGTTATAAGTGCAATCTCCGTCATCGCACAGAATGTTGTCGAAATTGGCCTCCGCCGCCACGTCCGGCAGATTGCGAATAGTCGTGGAGGCGTCATTGGATGAATTGGCCACGCCTTCCTGCCAGCTGGGAATGGCGAAGCCATTGTCGGCCGGCCCGCCGCTGCTGTCTGCCCATGCCGTTTCCGATTCCCACGCGCCACCGGCGCCATTGGTCGTCAGGTCGGTTCCGCCGACAGCTGTGACGAAAACATCTTCCGCCGGATAACTCTCATCGTTAGCGTTGTTCCCGGTGTACGCTCCAGCGTCTCCGGAAGCGACGAAGAGATTCTGCCCCTGAGTGGCAAACTCCTGAAAGATAGGATCGTCGTCCGAGGTGTCATCCGGATTCCATCCCCACGAGCAGCTCAGCGACTTGGAAATATTGTCCGTGGCCATCTTGTTGAAGATGTCGACATCGCCCACGCCGATGGAAGAGGTACCGGGCGCAATGTAGACACGAACGGAGGTCAAGCCCGGGGCCATGCCAATTGCTTGCGCAATGTCCAGAGCCTGTTCACCATCGTCGCCGTCGGAAGCCGCGCTGCCGCCATCGACCAGCACATTAGTGATGGGAACGGTATAGCTGACGCCACCTTCGTCGCCCGTCACATCGGCTGTCTCATAGCCATCAAATTCCAGTAGGCCGACGGATTGGCCGGTGCCGGTGAGGGAACCGGAACCATAGTAGGCTTCCCGCATGTCGGAGGGACGGTAGGCGCCATCCGGGCCCGAGCCTGTGGCATTGCTGCGAGCTCTCGATCCCGCGGCAACTCTCTTCAGTTTGGGCCGCGGTATGGAGTAGTCATTCAAACCAGCGATGTGCGCTAGCGGCACGCTTAAAGCGAGCGCGGGCTCACGATCCGGCGAATAGAATGTGCGGTTTTCCGTAGGATGTTGGTACACCATCATCACTACGTGGAATGCACTCTCGATCTGCGCCACCGTGCCGTTAATATCCACCAGCAGGCGATTCGAAGGCGTATCGGTCACGGTAAAACCGTTGGCCTTGGCAAAATCTATAACTGCCTGATAATCCTGAGCAGTTGGACCGTAAGCTTCGGTGAACTGAGTCACGCTGAGAAATTTACGATAGTCAGGGCTTTTGGCATCATAGAGCCGCTCCAGAAAACTTGTGAGTTCGGACTGGTTGCGCAGCGGGAGCATGATGGCAAGGTTCAGGCGTTTGCTGGCTGGAAGTAGGCCTACGGGAGTGGCCTGACCATTGGCAACAACGGGACGCACATGGTTGTGCAGTACTTGAGTCTTCTGCTGGGCTTGTCCGGAAATTGTGAACAGCAAGAACAAAGCAGTGCAAATGCTGACGGTCAATGGTGTCAGTGGGGGGTTGCTATTTCGCATATTCTCATCCTCTCGATTTTTCTAGGTTACCAAGGCGAGTAGCGGCTGATTGGGCAACTATTTTGCCCGATATCCGCGGCATGTTAACCCACAATCGAGTGGTCTATTTAAGTTTTTCGCCAAGCGTTACGAAAAACGGAACACCGGAATGGGAAAGAGGTGATCGGGGCCGCATGGACCCCGTTCCGGGTAAATATCAACGACCACCAACTTGGGAGTATCCCACTTCGACTTGTGGTCTACAGTGCCAATTACGTGGCCGATCACTGGTGTCAAAAGGGACACATAGTGTTCGTCGTTGCCGGCCACCTTGTCATCGAACACCAGGTGGGAATGAGAGAGACGAGCGCAAGTGAACCTCTGGTTAAACATCGAAAGTCAGCCAGATGACATCAAAACCGGAGTTTTGTAGTGGATTCCGGGATAGGCGTGGTGGAAACTTACTTACTGACCAGTGGAACTTGATACATCGATCAGGGGCGGACTGCCCCGTAGTAGTGATGAAGCGATTGTAATGATCGTGGAGCGAAGGGGGTGGGTCACCAACGTCCGAATCGGGCCAACTGGCAACAGGATGAGCCCTCATATTTGGACGGAAGGCGGTAGCCTTCAACTTGGTGGCACGAGCCGGATGAGTCGAGAGGCTCACGTCCGGTCCTGTGAGCGGCTCTGGGTGAAACTCCCGGGGCCGACTCGACCGATCCGCCTAGTGCTTCTCTGGAGTCTTGAAGCCCTTGCGGCGTTGCTCGCTGTAGCGGTGCAGTGCGCTGAGGATGATGGGATAGGCTTCGCCCGCTGGGCGTATCTCGTCCACTTCGACGGCCTTTCCCTCAAGCTGTTTGTAATCCTGGAAGAAGCGCCGGAGCATGAGCATGCGGTGCGGGGGCATCTCGGCGGCTTCGCGGTAGGAATTAAACTCGGGATCCTCGGTGGCCACGGCGATGATCTTGTGGTCCTGCTTGCCGGCGTCGATCATGGTCATCAGGCCAATGGTGCGGGCGTGGATGATGGTGAGGGGCACAACGGTTTCCTGGCAGAGCACGAGGACATCGAGCGGATCGTCGTCTTCGGCGAGCGTCTGCGGAATGAAACCATAGTTCGCAGGATAGTAAACCGCGGAGTAGAGGATGCGATCGAGCTTGATGAGGCCGCTGGCTTTGTCGAGTTCGTACTTCACGCTCGATCCGAAAGGGATCTCGATCACGCAGTCGAATTCCTGCGGGAGTTTGTCGCCGGGGGTTACGTCGTGCCAGGGATGGATCATAGATTCGTGTCCGGGTTCGCCTCTGTAACATTCTAACGGACAGTGCCTGATTCAGTCGTGAGACCTTCGGGCATTGCGGGGCCCATCAGTGTCGCAGCATTCCGGATCCGTGACTGGCTCGCGACCGCAACTTTCTCAGGTTTATAATTTTGGTATCATGCAGGCTTTTCTTCGCAACCTTCGTTTTGGCGCGCGCATGCTAAGCAAGAGTCCCGGATTCGTGGTGGCAACGATCCTGACTCTGGCTTTGGGAATCGGCGCGAACACTGCCATCTTCACTGTAACCAGCGCGCTGCTGCTGCGGCCGTTCCCTTACCCTGAGCCGCAGCAACTGATGAGTGTAACGTCGAGGGACCAGACATCGGATCGCGGGGGGACGCTACTGCGCTATGAGTTGGTGCGCGATCTGAATCAGTCATTTCAGTCGGTGGCGGTATGGGCGAATGACAATCTGAACCTTACCGGCTATGGCGAGCCGCTGCAGGTACCGGTGGCGCGGGTCTCGCCGAGCTTTTTTTCCGCGCTTGGAGTTGAACCGCAGTTGGGACGGACGTTTACTGATGAGGAAGGCCGTCCGGAAGGCAAGCCGGTGGTCATGCTCAGCGACGCAATGTGGCGCGGCCGGTTCCGCGGCGATCGCAACATTGTTGGGCAGACGGTGACTCTCGACAATGCGCCGCGGACCATCGTTGGCGTTCTTCCCTCGAATATTCAGTTCCCCTTCGTTGGTTCAGCCGACATCTGGACGCCGCGCTACTTTGAATATTCGCTGATGACTCCGCAGCGGCTGCGCTTGGGTGTGGGCTATCTCAACATGGTGGCACGGCTGCGCCCGGGAACAACGCTGGCGCGGGCCAATGCGGAACTTGCCGTACTCAACCAGCACTATCGAGAGCAGAACCCCACGGCGCCTGACGCCGATTCCGCGGTGTTCATGATGGCGGAACCGCTGCGCGACCTGGTCGTGGGCAATGTGCGGAGTAAGGTTTTGATCCTCTCTGCCGCGGTCGCGGTGGTGCTGCTCATCGCTTGCGCCAATGTGGCCAGCCTGTTGCTTTCCCGCGCGCTTGCACGCAAGAAAGAAATTGCAGTGCGCACGGCGCTCGGAGCAAGCCGCAGCATCTTGGTTCAGCAACTTCTGACCGAGAGCATGATGCTGGCCCTCGTTGCTGGTGTGCTGGGCATAGGGTTGAGCTGGGCCGCTACTCGGGCGCTGGTTGCATGGGGAGGAAGCCAGCTTCCTCAAGGGATTCCCATTGGTCTTGACGTTCGCGTGCTGCTTTTCACGTTAGTTATTTCGCTCTTTGCCGGAATTCTGTTTGGGACCGTTCCTGCGCTGCAGTTGGCCCGCGTCGATGCGAACACTTCACTTCGCGATGAAGGCCGTGGCATCTCCACCGGCCACAGCCGCGCACAGATGAAAAACTTGCTGGTCGTAAGCCAGGTGGCTCTCTCTCTGCTGCTGTTTATTGGAGCGGGACTGCTGCTGCGCAGCTTTGTGCAGTTGCTCCGCGTCGATCCCGGCTTTGACGCGCAGAACGTGCTCACCATGAACATCTCCCTGCCCACTGGGAAGTACACAAAACCGGAGCAGCAGATCGCTTTCTTTGACGAAATACTGCGCCGTGTCTCGACGCTGCCCGGCGTACGCGGCGCCGCAACATCGGCGGCGTTACCGCTGAGCTTTATTCGCCTTACTCCGGTGTTGGCGGAGGGGCAGCCGGAGCTACCTTTGCCCAAACGACCGTTCATCGATATCGAAGCCATCAGCCCGCAGTGGTTCCAGACCATGCGCGTTCCCTTGCGCGGTGGCCGCGACTTCACCGCTGCGGACAATGCACAGGCGCCCAAGGTCGTGATTGTGAATGAAAGCTTCGCCCGTCATTTTTGGCCCAACCAAAATCCCTTGGGCAAGCACATCGTCGTAGGTCGCTGGCCGGAGCCAGCTGAAGTGATCGGCGTGGCTGCCGACATCAAGAACAAGGGCCTCGAGCAGGAGACGCAGGTGCAACTTTATCTTTCTTTCCCGCAGTTGCCCTGGAGCAATATGAACCTGTTGGTGCGAACCGCGGTTGCGCCGCAGAGTATAACCTCGGCGGTACGGGCGCAGATTGCCATGGTGGACCCTGAGCAGCCGGTAGACAAGATTCAAACCGTCGACGAGCTCATCGACAGCTCGCGCGCGCAGCCACGCTTCACCATGTTGCTGGTCGGTACTTTTTCCGCTACAGCGCTCGCGCTGGCGGTGATCGGAATTTACGGCGTGCTGTCTTATTCGGTAGCGCAACGGCGTCACGAGTTCGGCATCCGCCTCGCGCTCGGGGCGGAACGCGCGGATATTCTGCGCCTGGTGGTGCGCCAGGGGTTCATGCTGGCTGGTGTGGGTGTTGCAATTGGTTTGATCGTCGCGCTGTTGCTGACCAAGCTGATGTCGAGCATGTTGTACAAAGTGGGTGCGCGGGATTTGACAACGTTTGTTCTCACCCCGCTGGTGTTTTTCGGCATCGCTCTTCTTGCGAGCTACCTACCGGCGCGGCGAGCGATGAAAGTGGATCCGATGGAAGCGTTGAAGTGAAGGGTTAATCCGAGGGCAGTGGTTTGAGGGCGGTCGACTGGTTGGAATCTAACCGCAGAAACGGTCCTGTGGAATCTTGATTCCGCCCGCTGAGTCGCGTAGAGTCTTAGGGAACGGCAGACTCACAGGGTGGTTGCTTATGTACAGTCAAGGTAAGACTTATCTAAAGTTCGGCGCGGCTACGGTGGTGATCTGCCTTCTGCTTGGATATCTCGCTTACACCGGCGTACAGGACAGCAAGAGCTACTACGTGACCATCAGCGAACTGCACAAGATGGGGAATGGCGCTTATACGAAGCGTTTGCGAGTCGCGGGGAATGTACAGCCGGGATCGATCAAGCGAACGGGTACCCATGTTCAGTTTGTCTTGATGGAGCAGGATCAGTTGCTCTCGGTGGATTACACCGGGACCGAAGCGCCTCCCGATACTTTCAAAGATGACTCTCAAGCGCTCGCCGATGGTAACTTCGGGCGCGATGGCGTCTTCCACGCCAAGGCCCTGCAGGCCAAGTGCGCCTCGAAGTATGCGCCGAGTCAGCCTGGCAATCAAATGCAAGCCGAGCCAGCGAAGAGCATGACGCAGGTGCAGCCCGGCACTCAGCCTGTTCTTGCTTCGAACTAAGGACCCACTGATTAAATCCTCGTTGCCGAAACGAGAAGCCTGGGCAGTGCGGCGCTCCGCGGCTAAAAAGCCACAAACTTGGCGGGTTCTAACGGCATGGCTAAAAGCCATGCCCCTTCAAAACGATTCGAGAACGGACTCAAGCAGAGTTTGCCTAAGCTGGGTTCGAACTAAGCTGGCTACGAACCCAGGCTGAAGCGCGCTGGAGCCGGAGGTTTGTTGTCCGCCGCTCTGGTAGTGCCTGAGGCACTACCGCCGCTCTCACGTCCTCGACTTCGCCGCGGGCTTTCGCTATCTTCGTAGCTTTACCTTTCAACTCGGCCAATCATTGTGAGCGCCTCCGAAATCCCGATCGCTGCAGGAATTATTACCGTCAGCAACTTGGTCAAGCAGTTTGGGCGATTCGCGGCGCTTCGCGGAGTGGATGCGGAGTTTGATGCCGGTAAACTTCACGTAATTCTGGGCGATAATGGAGCAGGGAAGACTACTCTGCTGCGAACCTTGGCGGGGTTGGCTCATCCCACGCGGGGGACGGTTTCTATCCTGGGCAAGAGTCCACACCAGGCTTGCCGCGAAGTTGGCTATATGGCTCACCCGTCGCTGCTTTACGACGAGATGAGCGGGATGGAGAACCTACGCTACTTTGCTCGCCTGTATGACATTTTCGGCGACAGCCACTGTGAGCAGGCGATTCGCTCCGTGCGGCTTGATCCTGAACTGGCGCGGCCGGTCGGCCAGTATTCGCAGGGCATGCGACAGCGGATGTCGCTGGCGCGGGCGATCCTGCACGATCCTAAGATTCTGTTGCTGGATGAGCCATTTTCCAACGTGGATGCGAACTCGGCCCGGGAGATGGTCGGTTTACTAAAGAACATGCGCGATGCCGGCAAAACGATTTTTGTGGTTACGCATCAGGCGTCGCTGCTGGAGGGCGTAGCCGACGAATTTCTGTGGATGCGGGCTGGGCGAATCGTAGAGCGCACGGATGGTCTCGTTGAAAACGTTACCCGAGCGGACGACCAAGAAGCACGAACCATGAAAGACGAATCATGAAATCGGTCTGGTCAATCACGCTCGCAACTCTAACGAAAGACATCCGCCTGGAATGGCGCTCCAAGGACGCGCTGAATGCCATGCTGTTCTTCTCGTTATTGGTAGTGGTGATCTTCGTCTTTTCCTTCGACCCGCTGGCGGAAGAATCTCGGCATATCGTTGGCGGTTTGGTTTGGGTGGCGTTTCTATTCGCGGCGGTGGTTGCGCTCAACCAAACCTGGGCCCGGGAGTTGCGTAATCAGGTGCTCGACGCTTATCGCGTCTCTCCGGCGCCGGCCAATTCATTGTTCATGGCCAAAGTGCTGGGCAACTTCATTCTGGTCACGCTGCTGGAAGCGTTGATGGCGCCGCTATTCGTTGTTTTCTATAACCTGCGAGTGCTCGGTCCGGCTTGGCAGTTGATTCCCGTGGCACTTCTCGGAACCTGGGCGCTGGTTGTGAACGGAACATTCTTCGCGGCGATGTCGCTGCGCACGCGCAGCCGCGAACTGATGCTGCCGCTATTGCTGTTTCCTATCTCTATTCCCGCCGTCTTAGGCATGGTGGCGGCCACTACTGCCATTCTCACGGGGGACAATCCTGCTCACTTCTACATTGTGTTGCTTCTCACCTACGACGTGGTGTTTACTACTGCTTGTATTGCGTTGTTTGAAACGGTATTGCAGGCGGAATGAAAAAAACTTTCCCCATTTTGGCGCTAGTGACGGCGGCCTTCTTAGCTTACGCTTTCTATCAGGCTATGTTCGTGGCACCGACGGATGCGCTGCAGGGGGACGTTTATCGCATCATCTACTATCACGTGCCCTCGGCGTGGACGGCGTTCCTGCTGTTCTTCATCAATTTCGTCGCTTCCGTGCAATACCTGGCCAGCGCGAAACCGTCAACTCAACGCGCCGCAAAGTGGATCGTGATTGTGATCGGGGTCGTCGGATTCATCGCACCCTTCGTCCCTCAGGTCAAACAGCAGTTGCCGGTGGGGATGTATCCCAGCTCGGTCGCGACCACGGCCCTGATCATGGTCGGCTTTTATTTCCTGATCGGAAAGTATTTTCCCGGAAAGAGTCTCGACCTGCTAGCGGTGACTGCGGCCGAAGTAGGAGTAGTCTTCTGTACAATTGTTCTGATTACCGGCCCCATCTGGGCGCGGCCGGTATGGGGCATCTGGTGGGCGCCGGGCGATATACGGCTTACCTCGACTTTAGTGTTATGGCTGATTTACGTAAGCTATCTGGTGCTTCGCCGTTTCTCTGACAGCGCGCAGACTCAGAAACTGGCCGCTGTGCTCGCGGTATTTGGCGCGCTTGACGTCCCTCTCGTTTATTTTTCCATCTGGTTTTTCCGAACGCAGCATCCTCAACCCGTAATCGGTGGAGGCGGATCGATGGATCCGCGAATGCTGGATGTCCTGCTGATCAGTTGGATGGCGTTTTTATGTTTCGCATTTCTGGTTTGCTGGGCGCGTTACCGGCTGGAGTGGTTACGGCGCGAAGTTGATGAGGCGGAGGCGCTGGAGACTCTGTCGGACAATGACGGTTCATCGGCGGTTTCGGCGCGGGCTGGCGCGCCGTTGAACAAGATCTCATCGGGGCGGGGCAAGGCATGAATTCCGTCAAGTTTCTCTACGCCGCTTACATCGCCACCTGGCTGATTCACGGCCTCTATCTGGGCAGCATCGTGAGGCGGTTCAGCCGTCTGCGGCAGCGGATGAAGGATTTGGGGAAGTGAGAGCGGCGGGCTAGCAATTAGCCAATGGCCAAATGCTAATTGCTAGCCGCGAATGGCTGGTTTTCAGTTTGCGGCTTTCCAATCTTTTTGCAGCGAGCTCAGAAAATCGGTGGTACTGCTGGAGCGGAGGAATTCGTAGTCTTCGATCACGGCTGCGG
>JGI12635J15846_10001329_pt1 | contig 21601 bp, 21 predicted proteins | sample BlaSpr_A8_OM2_M2_FD_15846 | JGI IMG/M metagenome (IMG submission 15846) | reverse complement strand
GCCGCTGGCCGCGCCACTCACGCTGCTACTGGCGGGAGCACCAGAAACGAGAACCACGCCGCCACCGCCGCCGCCGCCAGGGCCGTGGCGATTCCCCAACGTAAAGGGCTCAATCTCCCAGGCGTTGCCGCCGATTCCGCCGTTGGCTTGCAGGGTTAATCCGCTCTCGCCGCCGTTTGCGGAAAGAACCACGATGCTGCCGCCGGCTCCGCCGCCGCCGCCGGCATCATTAGCGGTGCCGTTGTAGGCCGAGTTGCCATTTGCCGTCAGAGTTGCGGTTCCGCTGAGGGCGTAGGTGCGAATAATGATGATGCCGCCGCCCGTGGCGCCACCGCTGGCCTGATTGTCTCCATCAGAATTGTTGCGCGTTCCGGCGCCGCCGCCGCCGCCCAGGGCAATGCGGTTGATGGTTGCCGGGAAAGCAGTTCCGCCTTCGCCCCCGTTGCTAAGATTTGTCTCCCACGTATCTCCGCCAAAACCTCCAGCGCCACCGTTCGCACCGCCACCGCCGCCGGCATTCTGATCATTGCCACCTTCTGGATCGCCGTCAGTACCACCAGCGCCTGCGTTCCCCGGTGCGCCACGCGCCATGCTGCCATCGGTTCCAGCAGTGCCGCTGGGATACCCGGTACCGGTGGCCAGAAAAGTTGTGCCTGATTCAACCCAGGCAGGAGTGCCGGCAATGCCTTCGGCTTTGTTAGCGTCCCAGCCGGCTGCGCCGCCTACGGCCCCGGTGTAGGTGGTTGGAGCCGGTTGACGATAATCCGTGTTGGCGCCGCCACTGCCGGTCAATTGCATGCCCGCGCCGCCGCGGAATCCCATACCGTTCACCGAGACGGTTGCTCCGTTTAGGGTGAGCGTGCTCGAAGTATCCATGACCAGAACGCCGCCCGTGGAACCATTCCAGGCAAGCGCGGTGGGTGGTGAAGTGGCACTGAATGAAGCACTCGTATACTGCGGGACCACGATTACCTGGTACGTGCTCTGCCCCGCGGTTGCCGATACTGCGGCGTGGTGATACGGGAAAACCGTTCCCGCGCCGACTCCCGCTCCGGCGATGCTTACTGTGCCTCCAGTGGCAGGGACTGCGTTTTGCGCGGTAACGAACTCATAATCGCCGGCACTATTCAGGGCGGTGAATCCCTGGCCCGTGTCGCCATTGCCATAGGCAACGGTGTTTGAAACGTTGATGCTGGCATCCTGCATCTGGATGATAAGAAGAAGATTTCCGGCGGCGATTGCGGTACCCGCGCCAGTGGCGGCGCCGACCGGGATGGAGGTTGCGCCCGCGGCCGTGCTGGCTGTGCCCGGATAATAAGTGTTCAAGGTGCCGGTGAGATTGGTTCCCGCCGTGGCCTGCGAAACAGTTGCGCATGCGGCCAACTGCACGGTCGCAACCGCAACGTATGTGTTGTTGCCGTTATTTGGATCAGGCGGCGTTCCGGAGTCGCTGACGGTGGCTATGTTGGGATAGGAACCGGCGGCGGAAGCCGTCTCGGTTAGCGTAACCATGACCGAGGCTCCGCTAGCCAGGGTCCCAAAGCTGCAGGTGATTGGATTGGCGGTAGTGACGCAGCTGCCGACGCTCGGAGTAACCGAGTTCAACGTCATTCCGGAAGCCAACGTATCACTGAGCGTGACGGCATTGGCCGGGGATGTTCCATTGTTGGAGACCGTAATGATGTAAGTAGTGCTCGACCCCACAAAGACTGCGCTGCCAACGGTGGTGGTCACAGAGATATCGGCAGCGCTGGGGTTGATCGATACGCCACCTTGCGACCAGGTGAACGTACTGTTGGTGGTCGCTGTTCCGGCACGCGTTTCTGCAACTCCGGCCGGGTTGCTGCACGTAAGGGTAGTCGCCGTGGATGCAGTACAGGTGAATGTTCCGTTGTTCCCTGCGTTGGCGAATCCCGCCACCGTAAAGCTGTCACCAGCAAAGCCATTTCCAGTGCCGCCCGTGATGGTCCCGACGTAAACACTGCCGGTGCTGGTGGCTGTCGATACGATCGCCGTTCCAGGATCCGTTTCCGCCACGCCGGCGATGTTGTTGAGCGTCAGCGTGGTCGCAGTGGATGCAATCGCAGTGAAGGTTCCGTTGTTGGCGGCATTGGTAAATCCCGTCACGGTAACGGCGTCACCGGCGAAGGCATTGGCGGCGCCGCCTGTGATCGTTCCGGTGTAAACCGTGTCCGGCACAGTTGCCGTTCCCGCGTGAGTTTGCGCAACCCCGTTCCGGTTGTTGAGTGTGATCGTACCCGCCGTGGATGCGGTACAAGTAAACGTTCCATTGTCGTTGCCACCGGTGAACCCCGTCACAACAACCCTAGCACCCAGGTAGGCATTGCCGGCGCCGCCTGTGATCGTGCCCGTGTACTGGGTAGTACCGGCAAAGTTCGCATTCGCAACCTGCGTGAGAACGAGTCCGACCGTGGACGGCGCAACCGACATGACATTGAATGTGGCGGCGTCGCGCACAACGGACGTCAGATTGAGGGCTTCGCTGAGACTTTCCGAGACAGGCACGCTGGGCGCGCCAGCTCTGGAGCTGGCCGTGCTGGTTACATCCTGACTTGCATTGGGAGTCGTTCCGCCGGTAGTTGCATTCCACTGAGAAACCTGGGGGGTATCTACGGTAACCGTGGACAATCCCGTAGCCAGCGTGTCAAACACCATGCCGTTGACCACGCTCGGTATGTTCAGCTGCGAGTTGCACTGCGATGCAACCGGGACCGTGCTGGCCGCGCATCCCGCGGGCGCACCGTCCGCGGAAACGAAGGTGCCCAGAGGAACCGTCTGGTCGACATCGGTGAATACAGTTGCTCCGGCCACCACGCCAACAGTCGCCGCCGAAGGGACATTGACGGAAACAACAATTGGCACGTTGGTTCCGGCCGCGGGATTGAGCATGTACCACATTTCTACCCGGCGCGTGTTTGCCGCATCGTTGTGCGCGCCGACCAATGTGAGGGCTGTTCCGTTGTACGTGATGCCGCTCACGGCGGCCGCAGTGCTGTTCGCAAGGTTGATGGCAACGCTGACCAGCAGCACGCGATTGGCTGTGTTTGAGGTGGAGTGAGTAAAAGTGAGCGTCGGCGTGCCGGTCCCGGTGAGATCCGCCGAACCACTCGTACTCGGGTCAGTATCTACCGCAACCGCCGTTTGCGCGGAAGAAGAAGTTACCGCGAGCAGAAGGAAAATCAGAGTCAGAGCGCCGAGCAAAGTGTTCGTTGTATTGCGTGCTCCTGGTGACGGGCGCAACAGCCGCGCCTTGCCTAAGACTTTGCCCGCCAGGGCTTGGCCGCGCGCCGCGCCGCGCAGTAATTTTCCGCCGATACCTTTGAGTTCAGTCCGCACTAATTTTTTTCCTAACCTCACCTCTTTGGCTACGACAACGCCGAGAATCTGGTCGCCGCGCACGGGAGGGTCATTTTGCTGTCCGCAATCGCCTCGGGTAATAAATAAATTCTTAGAATGATCAATAACCACAAGGCGGTGAACCCGGAAGCCGCTATGGCCTTTCGTAAGTACAATATCGCCCTTTCGTAATTTGCCCACTATTACGGGAGTAACATGGACAATCTGTCCGTTACGTATGCAGGGAAACATGCTGGAGCCGCGCGCCTCGAAGCGCACGTCCGCTCCGCGATTCAGCAGTTCGCGGCTGAGAGCCTCGAATCGCTCTGAATCGGACTCGCGGTTCATCATTTGCGGCTAGTCATTGACGCTGACTATCGACGCTAATCATTGAAGTGAAAAATTCTGTCTACAGCGCGCCGGTCGGGCTCGAACGAGTAGTGATAGCAAGGAACGGACTCGGCGACGCGCTCCAGAAAAATGAGTGCGGAGTCCAAGTACTCGTGCCGATGAAACGGAACAAACGCGCGCGCGAACAATTCGGCGACAGCCTGGCTGCGGCTTAGGCGTGTGATCACGTTGCCATGGCCGTGCTCGAGAACGAAGATGCGGTGTAACGGGGCGCGCTGCGGAAGAGCGAAATGGGCCTCACCATGCCAAGGGGTGCCGTACATATAGATTTGAGTGGCATCATCGCGTGAATCATCTTTGTGATGCGGATGTTCGCGAACGATGATGCGGTCGTCGCTTAGGATTTCGACGTCGTGAAGAGAAGTCCATAGCCGTGCCGTCGTGCTCTTCCCCGCTCCGGAATGCCCGACGAACAGATTGCTCGCGCCGTCCGGCCCGACAATACCGACGCCATGCAACTCAATCGCTTTTTCCTGGGTGAGGCGGTGCATGATCAGGAGTTCATCGAGGGGGTATTCAAGCGCCACGGCTTGAGGAAAACTCGCAAAAGACTCTTCGCTCATCTGGAGCGTCGCCTGACGAAATGCGGCGTCTACGAAAAGCCTTTTGTATGGCTGATCACCAAAGCTGGGACTTTCGAAGTCGAAACGGAATCTCGCAGCGTCCTCATACAGCCGCCAGATTGCTCCAGAATCGAAGAGCGGCATTCGAGTGGACGAAGAGAGCCTGTCTGCCCATTCGATCTGAATGTTGACATCGAAAGCGTCAGCCTGAATCTGAAAGGGCTGTAATGATGGAGCCAAAACAACATCGTCACATCTTTGACCGTCAATACCCACCGACACTCCGCCCACGCGGAAGCCATTGCTATGAGCGGTATTTGGATTGCTCAATAATTTCGGGTTTGCCTGGCCAGAATGCACTCTCGTCCTCGCCCCTGCGAAACTTGCCATCCTGGCTCGTTACGACCCGAGTGTCATGCAGTTCAAAGCCGCACAGGAGGCACTTACGGGCCCCCCCGACCCCGCAATTTTGCAGTGCCCCAGAACAGCCTCCTCGGGGCGGAGACTGATCGTCGTTAATTGGGGCGCCTCGTAAGGCTTCTTTATCTCGGGTTCGTTCAGTTCGTGATCCATTGGGCACCTGGCCGAGCGTGAGCCGTTAGTGGCCAGCGCAGCTTCCACAGCCGCCAGCTACATTTCCATTGTTCAGGATCTGAAACATTTGCTGAGGTCCTGTCCAACTTTCCACGTCTATTTCCTTGCTTGCGATCCGCCGCGCTGACTCTAGCAAGGCTTCATGCTCACTTCCGCCGGCGCAGAACTCACAATCTCCATGAGCAGGAACTTCAACTCCCACGACCCGAGCCCGCAAATGGGCAACGTTACAAAGAAATGCGACCGGACTTTCACGATCACTATTTTCCATTTCGCCGTTCGCCGGACACATTCCGCAGAGAGACTGAATCCGGCACTCGACACATTTCGTGATACGCGAGCGCTTGCGATTTCGTAGCTCATGCAGAGACTCTTCCCATACTCGCGCGAGCCCAACTTCCTGAACCCTGAAGGTCTCTTGCTGAGAGATCACACAAATTCCCATCTCTCCGTAGGCATTGATGGCGAAGGAATTCATCCCACCGCCGCAGAAATATACGGTGTTATGCTGTGCCAGATTCGGCGGGTTCTCCAGATCGTGCGTTGCCAGCCTGCGGTACTCGCTCATGCCTTTCGGAGCGTGCATATCGAGCGCCACGACTTCTTCCGGCGTAAGCCTCACGGCAAGCGGACTCTGTGAGCAGTCAATGCGGGGATTGATCTGGCCATCGCACTTAAATTCCACTCCAAGCTCTTGCTCGGCAAATTCACGCATCGCGGAAATCTCGTGCCTATTGATGCTCGTGGCCACGGTCTTCAATTTGAGTGGTAGGCCCCTTTCGCGCAGCAAATTGATTCCGCGCAGGCAGCGGTCGTAGGANCCGGGAATTGCGGTGAGGGCCTCATAGGTTTCCTGGGTAAGACCATACAGCGTGATTTCGATGGCGAAGGGCGGCCACTCTACCAAATAGTCGGCAATTTTTTCGGTGATGAGCGTGCCGTTGGTGAAGAGCGTGATCAGAAACCCTTTTTTCTTGGCGTAGGTGTAAATTTCCAGAAAATCTTTGCGGGCGAAAATTTCGCCGCCGGTATAGAGCAGCCAGAAGCAGCCCATCTCGACCAACTCATCGAGCATGCGGAAGTGCTCTTCCGTTGTCATTTCGCGGCTGCGGGCATCCTGATCGCCCATGGAAAGATTGTTGTAGCAGTGCTGGCACTCCAGAGGACAGCGGCGCGTAACTTCAACGGAAACCTGGATGGGCACCCGCTGACCGGCTTGACGCTGGTGCAGGTCGGCGCTGAATGCTCCGTAGCTCAGTTGTTCCATGATCCTCTTGTTCTGACTAAATCTGTTCTAACCCTAGTGTTGGCGCGCATTCCCAAGCGCATCAGTGCAAACCTGCCGGACGCGGTGACGGACGCGACGCTGAATTCATCGCCGACATTGCAACTTCCTCACGAGATTCCACAAGGCCGGCTACTAACGTGTCGTTCAGGAATTGCTTTACATCCCGCTCCGCTTGCTCGTGGCTGACGGCGTATTCCTGCTGGACCGTGTCGATCAAATCGGCGAGAGGCTTGGGAGCTTCCAGCGTCTGCCAAATCAGCGAACCGGTTTCGTTGAAGCTGTAGATGGACGCAAGGTCTCCAACTTTGCCGCGCACCGGAACGATTAAAGTTTCTCCGGCGACGCGGCGCGAGACGACGGCTTGCGAACGAACGAAGACCTGCTCCAACTGCGGACTACGCGGGGTTTCGAGGAATTCCGCTTTTTGTAACAAGCTTGTGTCCATAAATGTTTATAGAAAATTCTCCGCTTCCGATTACCGCAGAACTGCTCCTATAAAGCAATTGCGCGGATAGGCACGGGTACCCCACTAGTTATCGGCTTAAGAGAGTCTCCAGAATTCCGTTTTTCGTAACGAGAGGCATCCTCCGCGAAGGACTGGGAGATTTGGTGACGCAATCGTGCATGCCGCTGAATCGGGAATTGGATGGTTACTCTGGTTACCATCGGCGATTCAGGAAGTTGAATATGATCGAGATGGGCCCATCATGAAGAAACTCAGCTTCCTGCTCTCGCTTACAAACAACGACAACGACTATCAGCAGGAGCAGGCGACGGCCGCGGAAAAAGCAGCCCGCAGACTGGGCGTGGATCTCAAAATCGTCCATGCCAACAACGATGCCGTAACCCAAAGCCAGCAGTTGCTGCACTTCATCCAGGGCCCGGCTTCTTCGCGTCCTGATGCCATCGTGTTCGAGCCCGCAGGTGGAACGGGATTTCCGCAAGTGGCGCGTGCCGCCGCAGCTGCGGATATTGGCTGGGTGATTCTTAATCACGACGCCGACTACATTCGTCAACTCCGGCTAAATTTCCACGTACCAGTTTTCTCTATTAGTTCCGACCACACCGAGGTTGGCCAGATCCAAGGGAAGCAGTTGGCCGCGTTGCTGCCGAAGGGCGGGTCGGTTCTGTACATTGAGGGCCCGGCGAACAGTTCGGCGGCGAAGGAGCGGAGCGCGGGAATGCACCAAACGAAGCCCGCGAGTATTCCGGTGAAAAGCATGCGGGCAAACTGGACCGAGGAGAGCGCTTACAAGGCAGTGAGTTCCTGGTTGCGATTGCGCACCTCGCAAGAAACACATATCGATCTGGTTGCCGCGCAAGACGACAGCATGGCCGCGGGCGCGAGAAAAGCATTCTCCGAAACTGCCGAGCGTGATCGCGAGCGTTGGCTCAAGATGCCGTTCACTGGCTGTGACGGCTTGCCCAAGACTGGCCAAGCGTGGGTACGCAGCGGCTTGCTGGCGGCGACAATCTACATTCGTCCCAACACGGACATGGCTTTGGACATGCTGACCGAAGCAATCCGCACCGGATCTCAGCCAGCGGAGCGCAAGCTGATTGCGCCCGAGTCCGTGCCTTCCCTCGAGGAGCTTGCGGCGCGTGCTACAAAGACCGCAACTGAAAAGCAGCATCGCTGCGCGGGAGCGTAGTCGATCGAGGGTCTCAATCAGGCGTACGTCAGACGATCCTGCTTCTCGGCTTCATATCGCGCTGCTAATTTCCGATTGTCTTTCATCACTTCCCGGAAGTGTCTGAAAAGTGCGTTGAAAAATCAAAAGGTCCCGAATCTCTCCCCTGAGATAATCGGGACCAAATCTAACCGAGCGGGTGAAAGGGTAGTACTGCACTGGAAATTGAGCAAGAGTCTTTTGACTCTACTGTCTTTTGACTCTACCTATCCGATTTCCGGAGACGTGAGCATTATTGCTCAGAAGGGTCACGTTGCTCAGCGTACTGTTGGGTTGCCTTAGAAATGGAGTCCCGCTATGACCCTAGATGAAGCAACCCCAGAGTGGCGAACCCTCGCAGAACAGGCTAGCAAGGAATTGGATGGAACGAAACTATCAGAGCTTGTAGAGAAATTGTGCGCGGCGCTAGATAACCGCACGCCAAGGCCCTCAGACTCTCGTCGAAATACTGGGCATTGCCAGTCCTAATCAAGGCTCGGGCCGGAATGATAAGCCGGAAAGAATAGAAAAGCCCGGATGCCAGTCCGGGCCGATACACATTCTCAATCAGATCATGCCACGGGAGTGTTCCCGATGGCCAGATTAATCTTCTGTACGGAAAAACTTTCGGCGCAAACTCCCGAGCAAAAAGCCTTTTGTCAGACCAATATCCGAGGAGTACCGTTTCCCACTGGTTTGGGCTCCTAAACTGCATCAAATCTCCGCATTTCGAGGGAAATGCGATGCTATGCGTTTCGCATGTATATCGACTTCCGGCGCTTATTGCTTGGGCTTCTTTCCGGATGGGCTCTCTTCTGGCTTGTTCGCGGCCACAATAATGTGGTGATCGCTCAGGAATTGGAGAACCGCAGTCATATCGCGGGCGAAAGCAAGTCCATCCCACAACCCATCGCCTCTCTTTCTCATGATGCCAATGACGGTTCCGTCCGATGGGTAGAGCGGGCCTCCACTTACGCCGTGCCAGTTCGTTTTATCAATGACAATATCGAAGTGTCCAGCCGCGAAGAGTCTCCACCGGCGGCGACATTGGCGCGAGAAGTTATAGGAACAAGTATGTTCCTGGGGGAAACCGGTAAATGCCACGGGAGTCCCGTCGTTAATGAGCTTGGTGCTGAGTCGCAATCACCCAGCGTGCAAATTTCGGAACCTGGGGGAAAGAAACGGGCTCTGTATCGTTTTACAGACGGCGATATCAATGCGTTCATCTGTGACGCAACCATCGAACTGGAACCATCGGACTTGGGCATGCTGGGTTAGGAATGTAGACGACGGGGAAGCAATCTGCGCTCGGGCGTTCGTTTTTATACCCTTTGAAATGTTCGGTAATTACGTGAGCAGCGGTGATGAAGCCCCTTCATAATTCACGAAGAAACCGGTCCCCATAATTTGTTTGACGCTGACGCTGTTTCCATCGTCGGGCCACGTAGCGCACGCGACTGGAATAACGGCTCCCTTTACTTTGGTAATAATTTACTTAGCTAACCAAGAGGTTGCCGTGACAGGAAAGCAAGGTTGAAATTCCAAATTGACCTTAGCTTTTAGAAAACCAGCCGTCCCCGGTGCACCGGGATTTTACGCGGAAAGCTTCGATTGCTGCTGTTATCGCGTCACCAGTATTTGCAGGACGTAGCAGTCCTCATGAACTACCTTGCCGCGTTCATCGGCTTGGAGATCGACCGTGAGATCAACGGGCTTGGCGCAAATTGTACAGGCTATTTCTTGGAAAGGGTGACCACCCATAGATACCTCCTTCGGACGGTCACAACTAGCCTAGAGGAAAGCGGGATACGGGACTGGTCAATACATACCAATTTCGGATGAAGCTTTGTACGGTAGCGTACAATTGTCCGCTACCGGAGGGTCGGCCATGTCCTCAAAGGCGGAGATCGAAACGATCGAAGCCGAACTTAGGCCGCTGCAATCTGCCCTCAAAAGTCTCACGGATAGCCGCCTCCGCGAGGTTATCGAAACCCGGATTAAAATTTGCCGAACGAGGTTGCGCCAGCTTACAGGCCAGTCGTCCAAGGAAAGCTAGGGAGCGCGCTTCGGGATCGAATCTATTTAGCGTTCCCGGATAACATCGAAGCCACTTCCTCAACCAAGGTGTGGCGCTCCTGTTCCGAAATATCCTTCGGAGGAGCCCAGCCATACTTCGTCACTTTACGGTGGCGTGACGCCGAGGCGCCAAAGCAGTAAAATTGCCGGTTCTAGTCTGGCAGGTTCCGCAGATACCTATTTTTTTACGTCGAGGATGAGCACGTGCATCTCTGCGACCAGGGGCGAAAGACATGGCTGACGTTCGAGAGAAAAGCAAGGCAGCGGTCGAGACCAGCGAAGCGCAGATCGCCGTGCACTGGCGCGAGGAAGAATATTTCTATCCCTCGGCGAAATTTATCGGGCAAGCGAATCTGTCTGATCCCGCGGTGAACGAGCGTTTCAGCGAAAAGAATTTTCCCGAATGTTTTCGCGAATATGCCGACATGTTGAGTTGGGATCAATATTGGCACACCACACTCGACACCCATGATCCGCCCTTCTGGAAATGGTTCGTGGGAGGAAAACTCAACGCCTGTTACAACTGCGTGGACCGGCACCTTGATAAGTACAAAAATAAAGCTGCTTTGATTTTTGTGCCTGAACCCGAGCAAGATCCCACCGTAGCCGTGACGTACCAGGAGTTGTATGTTCGGGTGAATGAGTTGGCTGCGCTGCTGCGCGATTTTACCGGCCTGAAAGCTGGAGATCGCGTGACCATTCACATGCCCATGATTCCCGAACTGCCGATCACGATGCTGGCATGCGCGCGGCTGGGAGTCATTCACTCGGTTGTGTTCGGCGGATTCAGCGGAGAGGCTTGCGGGAAGCGGATCGCAGATTCCGGAAGCCGAGTCTTGATTACAGCCGATAGTTATTATCGCTCGGGAAAACTGCTCGACCATAAGGCCAATGCACAGATTGCGCTTGATGTGGCTCAGCAGGAGGGTCAATCCGTAGACAAGGTCCTGGTCTGGAAGCGGCACCGTGGGCAGTATGGATCGGCTGCTCCAATGGTGCCCGGACGCGATTACTTCGTCGATGAAGAGCTTTTGAAATTCTCCGGACGGATTGTGGCGCCGGTTTCCATGGATGCGGAAGCTCCGCTATTCCTCATGTACACAAGTGGCAGCACGGGCAAGCCTAAGGGTTGCCAGCACCGCACCGGCGGTTATCTCGCGTATGTAACCGGCACTTCGAAATATCTTCAAGATGTTCGCCCCACCGATGTTTATTGGTGCATGGCAGACATCGGATGGATCACGGGCCACTCGTACATTGTTTACGGCCCATTGTCTCTTGCCGCCACCAGTGTGATTTATGAAGGAGTGCCGACCTACCCCGATGCGGGACGAGCGTGGCGAATTGCAGAGCGCCTCGACGTCAATATTTTTCACACTTCGCCCACGGCGATTCGTATGCTGCGAAAGGCTGGTCCGGATGAGCCAGCAAAATACAACTATCACTTCAAGCACATGACAACTGTGGGAGAACCGATTGAGCCTGAGGTTTGGCGCTGGTACCACGACACAGTGGGCAAAGGTGAGGCGGTGATCGTGGATACGTGGTGGCAAACGGAGAATGGCGGATTTCTCTGCACCACCAAGCCGGCCATCGATCCCATGAAGCCAGGGAGCGCGGGACCTGGTGCGCCGGGAATTTATCCTACGATTTTTGACGAGAATAATGCGGAGATTACGGCGGGATCCGGGAAGGCCGGAAATATTTGTATTCGCAATCCGTGGCCGGGAATCATGCAAACAATTTGGGGCGATCGCGATCGATTCGTGGACCAGTATTACCGAAAATACTGCAAGGATTCCAAGAGCAAGGATTGGCATGACTGGCCATATTTTGCGGCGGATGGCGCGATGCTGGCGGCCGACGGCTATCTGCGCATCCTCGGGCGAGTGGATGACGTGATCAATGTTGCGGGTCACCGCCTGGGCACGAAAGAAATCGAATCGGCGTGCCTGACGTTGCCTGAGATTGCGGANGCGGCGGTGGTTCCGGTGGTGGATGACATCAAGGGGCGCGTGCCGGAGGTTTATGTTTCGCTGGTTCCGGGGATCNAGCCCAGTCAGGAAATTAAAGACAAAGTGACGAAGACGATCGAAACCATCATAGGNAAAATCGCTCGCCCGAAAAGAGTGCACATCGTTCCGGACATGCCCAAGACGCGCTCGGGCAAACTGATGCGTCGCGTTCTGGCCGCAATCTCCAACAATCTTAGTACCGGCGACATAACGACGCTGGCCAACCCGGATATTGTGGAGAGCGTCCGCGGAATGGTTCAGGGAAAAGAGGCTGTCGTGGTAAAGGATGGGCCGGAGGATTTGAAACAGTTTGGCGGCGTGGATTAAGCGTCAGCCGCTGCGAAATTAAATTGCTCCGCGGTTCTGCTGGCCGCGCGAGTCGATTTTGCCTTAGAGTCATACTTCCTTAATCTTTATTTTTTTTCGAGGTGTCTTTGGCCGGTCTTCCCAAAATATCTTCCGCACTAAGGAAACGTGCTGCGCAAATCAAAGTGCTTCTGATGGATGTAGACGGCACGATGACGGACGGCAGCGTTACTCTGCTCTCGCAAACCGATGCCACGGCCCTCGAAATCAAAACCTTCGATGCGCACGACGGACAGGGCCTAACTCTCGCGCATACTGCTGGGCTGAGGACGGGATGCATTACCGGCCGCGAAAGTGGGGCGCTGCTTCGCCGGGCCCGCGAGATGAAAATGGAATTTATTTATATGAAGCAGCCGTTGAAGATGCCGGCGTACGAAGAAATTCTAGCCAATGCGGGCGTCTCCGATGCTGCCGTCGCTTATATCGGCGATGACCTGCCGGATATTCCTCTACTGCGCCGCGTGGGTCTCGCTGTCGCCGTTGGCGATGCCGTCCCCGAAGTGAAACAGGCCGCACATTACACGACGAAGGCCCTCGCTGGGCACGGCGCAGTCCGCGAAGCGATTGAACTGATTCTAAAATCGCAGGGAGTTTGGAAGGAAATGATCGACAAAGCGCGGGCGTGACCCGCTGCGCTCGCGGTGAGAGCATTGGCCGGCTATTCTAGCGGCAGAGGGCCGCGCCCCCGGCAATGCCAGCATCTGCGCCGTAATGCGCGGGCAGCAGCGGGATCTCCTGGCAATGCGAATTTACGCACCACTCTGGCAGTCGTTCTCGAATTTCCCCAAAGAATGGCCGTAGCATAGCGCCTGCGCCGCCGCCAATGATCATCACATCGGGCTCAAGCAGATCCACAATATTTCCCAGCCACACGGTCAGGAGCCGCGCAGTCTCCTGCAAAACTTCCTTAGCCAACAAATCCCCGGCAGCGTAAGCCTTGCCAACCATCTCGCTCGTGATGCGATCAAGATGTCCGCCAGCTTGCTCCAGGATCAAAGAGGCGCGGCCTTCCTTCGCTATTTTTTCGGAAGCTCTGCGAGCAATCGCGGGGCCCGAGGCAAGAACTTCGATGCAGCCCAACTTGCCGCATCCACAGCGCGGTCCGCGATAGTCGATGGTATTGTGACCGCCCTCCGCAGCCGCCCCAGTCCGGCCATGATAAATGCGGCGGTCGAACACAATACCGGTTCCGATCCCGGTACCGATGGTGGCGCAGAAAACGTTGCGGAAACCGCGCCCCGCTCCCCACAAGGCTTCCGCTAATGCCGCCGCATTACCGTCATTGTCGACCCGGACCGGCAAACTGTAAGTCTTCGATATTTCGGCGGCCAGCGGAAAGTTGCGCCAGCCCGGGAGGTTTGGAGGATTAATGACGATACCGGTGCGGGGATCGAGCGGCCCGGGAGCGCAGATGCCGATGCCGGAAATCAAGCTATGGGAATGAGCATCGTAGGCATCCCGAAGCGAGTCGATCGCCGTGATCACGGCTGCCAAACCGGCGGCGGCGTCATTTGCCACCATGGGAGTTCGCGTTTGGCAGGTGATTTCACCTGCTCCATTAACCAACCCAGCGGCCACTTTGGTACCGCCGACATCCACGCCGATGAGGTGCCCGTCCGCCAGAACTTGCGTCATGCGATTCGCATCCGGGCGATCCTTACTTCCCTCTTCACTTCCCTTTTCCCCGTAGCAGCCATCCTACGCTTTAGTTTTGATTGCGCTTCATCCATTCTCGCAAGAATCATCTCTCGTGGATCATGGAAGGTCTTGCTGCACGGCCAATGGCACACTATTTCGACGGGTTGAGCGCGTAGCTCAGCTGGTAGAGCACTGCCCTTTTAAGTCTCGCGCGAACGCAGAATCAAAGAGTTAACAGACATCTCGGGAACGAAAAGCACGTTTAGAGCAGGCGGTACTGGGGTACTGGTTCCGTTCCCAGATTCGCTCCCACGAGCGAACAGCCACATCACAACGTTTCTCGCCGGGGTTGGGGCAAAAGGCCTCCCGTGTTCCGTGGCAGTTTCTTGCCCGGCCTAAGGGCGTCCAACCACCATTGCGGAAACTCGGCGTTCCGCAGTAAACGGCCAAACGAACTGTCGAAGATGTACGTCGCCCCGTGATCTTCGGCGTTGCGGACGATGCGGCCACTTCCTTGGACTACGGACAAAGCCGCTTGGTTGCCGAGCCACCCTGGATTTCTCTTCATTCGCGCCTTGACGTAGGGGTCACCCATATCCGGCCAGGGAATCTTAGGGAAAATGCAGAATCGTGCCGCATCATCGGCAAGGTCAATTCCTTCTGACATTGCGATAGAACACAGCACACCGTTTCGACTGCTGCGTAAACGCCCTATCCCCGCCTCACGATCTCCCTTGGAATCGTGAGTCAAAATTCGAGCACCGAAGCGAGACTGCAAGTGATGATAAAGAGTGTCCCGCACTTCGCGCGAGTGGCAGTGAATGATGCCGCGTGCTTCGGAGTGTGCTTCCAGCACCTCAACGCACGCTTGGAGAATTGCATCCAAACCTCGCCGTCCATACTGTTTAGACATGCTTCCCTTGGGGCCGAAGAAAATGGGGCGATTCTCCGGGCGAAAGCCACAAGATGCAAGATGCCCTCCACTCTCCTGTTCCTTGATGCCTAGACCCTCCAGGAAAATTCTTTTGTCCCCAATCGTCGCAGAGGCGAAAAGAACATGGTCTATCCCATGGAACAGCTTGCGAGCTGCCCGAATAGCCGACATCGGCGTGATGTGCAAAACACGCTCAAGTCGTTTGTTGGTGGTTAGCCACGCAATCCAATCCTCGCACTGAAGTGTGAAGTTGACGCCTTCCCGGAGATTGTCCAGGCGTTTACGGTCTTCATCCTCCAGGTCCGCCCCCTGCACTTCGTTGTGCAGCGCGTCCTCAAAGTACCTCAGCCACTTCTCGACGGCGCTCGTTTCGAGCAACTCTTTGTCATCTTTGCCTGGGAACTCATAGAGTTTGGCTCGAACTTCAGCGACGACGCCAGGCGATATTGTCCGTCTGCCCATGTCAATCAAAGCACTTTCCAGCTTGTGCGCTTCGTCAATAACGAGCACACGGCGCGGCCAGACAGCCCCCTCAATGACGGGGGAATAGTACAGAAAATGAAGATTGGTCACGCTGTGGTTTGATTGCCAGAAGGCATTTCGCGCCGGGATGTAGTCAGAACATCGTTCCGCGTGATGTTTCCAACCGGCCGCCTCTTCCGCCTGCTCACAGTTCGGCAAATAGTCGGCACGCTTAAAGGCGCGGCACTGGTACGTATTCTTCCCCCGCACTTCGGCGAGTGGGGCTAGTTTTTCATCATTTGCATATTGGGAAACGAGCGTATTCAGAGGCGCGGTGATGAAACCGGTTTGCTGCCAATTCAGCACTGTCTTTGCGACCGCCGATTTACCCGCCCCCGTTGGTCCTTCATAGACGAAATACTTCTTGCCATCGCCGAAGGATTGCTCTATCCGTAGCAGTGCCTCCAACTGCCCTCTACGCGGAGTCATCGTGGCCGGGAAACAATCGGTTATGTGTTTCATGAGGTTTTTCCACGTCGGAACGGTTAGAACAGCGGGGACAAGATTCCAGCTCAACACGAGCAGTGTTACCTTCCCAAGGTTGCGGACAAGGATGCTGGGGTAATTGCGCCCTTCGTTCCCCTATTTCTGCGATTGCGAATCTGTGTCGGGGGTCAGCATTGCGAAAGCAACTCGGGCGGAAGCCGTGACAGCAAATCTTGTGCTGTCCGCTCCAGTGCTCCAGTTCCGCGCTTTCCAATTCCAGTTTGTTCTCTGGAGTCAACCGGGCGAGCCGCACACGCGCTCCGCTCCGTGTGTCTGCATCAACGTTGCTACATAATCCCATAAGTCCGAGTGCTCACATCCTTTCTGCTCCAGCAACCGTTTCGCGCCGCTGCATTTCCGAGATGCGGGCCAAGAGAGTCTGTGTTGATGGGTGCGCACTCTCGCGCGGCCAACACCCCAAGTTTTTATATGAGTCTGTGAGTCTGCGAGTCAATAAGTATTTGAATCAATGAGTCTCTGAGTCTGAGGAGATGCGCTAAAGCATTGATGGCTATGCGGATAACGATGGTGGGGTGGGTAAAATCTTGGGGACTGTTCTCTTCCAGCCCGCCGAATCCCTTTTAGAGCCATTTACAAGCAATGGGTAGGACGGGCGGAACGGCAAAGGTGTGTTGCTGAACTGTTGGCTTATGTCCTTGGCCGTGGCTTCACCGCCACTTTCCGCCCCAATGAGCTGACCGTATCGAAATATGACGAGGACAAAGCAAAACGTTCGCTCAACAAACTGGAGGGCACGCGGCTTGCAACAGTTGATGAGTCTCTCGGGTCAAATCTGAACCTGCCGATACTGAAACTGATGTCGGGCGGAGACACTCTGTCAGCATCGCGGATGCGGCAAGATGACCGGCAGCTTAAGCCCACGCACAAGCTGATTCTGCCCACGATTTGCCGAACCCGGCATTCAGAGGGCGTGTCTATTTCGTACCGTTTCTTGCGGACTACAGCGACCGTGCGAAACAGGACTCAATCTTGGAACCCACGCTTGCGGCGGAGGCACCCGGTAGGCAAGACCTATCTGGCCAAGGTCATCGCCTGGCGCGCCTGTCAGGCCAACCAGCGCGCGCTGTTCACTACCGCCATGGATATGCTCAACCATCTCCTGGCTCCTCAGGTCGATCATTCCCTGATTCGCAAAAGATCTATACCGAACCCTCTCTTTTGCTGGTCGACGAGCTACGCTATCTTTCGCTCGATCAACGGACTTCCAACCTCTTCTATCAGGTCATCTCCACCCGCCATAGCCATGAGCGCAGCACGCTCATTACGACCAACACAGCCTTTTCCGACTGGGGCAACATCCTCTACAACACCACCATCGCCACTGCCATCGCCGATCGCCTGGTGGAAAACTCCGAGATCTTCCTTCTGGGAGGCGAAAGCCTCCCAAAGGTAATAAGAGCCAGCCTCCAACTGAATAATCGGTTCCGTTGGCTCAGATCAGGCGCCCCTCTGTGACGATATCCCGCACGGAGGAGTCCGTCGGGTAACCCCCAACGGCGCTGTCGGCCGGGGCGGGAGTCATGAACTTCCGCTCCCTGGTCCTCCCCTCCTTATTCCTTATGTTCAACTTCAGCGCCAATCATCTGCTCTTGCTCTCGCGTATGGAATACCGCAGCTGTGTCGTGTTCCTCATGAAGGACGACTCCACCCGCCGGGTCTACCGCCTCTACGACTTCACCAAATCCCAAACCATCACGTCAGATCACTATTACTGCGTGTCGGGAAAGGTCAATAGCACGGACAAACTCTACCTGGTTATCGAGTCGGTCAGGCGGGACACCCAACACAGCCCGCGGCCGAATCATGCGGCTCGGGCCCTCGCAGCAGAGAACAGGCATGCCGCAACCTCACGGAGGACCTGCTCGTAGTCAGCCGCTACCGCCCGCTCCACATGAATACGAGCACCTTTTACGCCCGCTTCTTGCGCCAACCGCTTGAACTCACTCTGAAGAAAGACTTCCACCTGTTTCGGCGTCAAGAAGGCAATGGGAACAGTAGAGGACTGGCCCGTCTCGGTCTCGATTCTTACGCAGTATGGGGATTCGTTCTGTTGCGTTTCTGGAGTCATGCGATACCCTGTTTTTGGAGTGACGAAAGCGGCAAACAAGAATTTTAGCATTTTAGAGCGTCCCGCAGCCCCGCCTGCGCGATTCGATGGATCGCTCCTACCTCCCCCGGTCTGTTTCTGATTGAAGGTGAGGTGACGATGAACCTTCGAGTATCGCGTTCTCTTAGGGCGTATCAAACGATTACGAACGAGCAAGGGCTACACGCAGATGATCTCGCCGTCCATCTCGACATGAACAGGGGACACCTGTCGGACATTGAACGTGGCAAGCGCGAGGCAGGAATTATAGCGATATTCGACGCAGCTCTAGCAAATATTCAACGCAAGCTGTGCGTTGAATACTGCCGTTATTCGACGCGTGGCCTTGAATCCCCAAGAGACCTCCGGTCCAGTTGCGTGATTTTCAGAGGCTTGTTGTTAGCGTTACGCCATTTGGCGTTACGCCAATCGGCATACCCCCCGAATCGGGAGCACTTGCCTATTACGCCATTTAGCGTTACGCTAATCGGCGTAATATGGCACCCCAAGAAAATCCTTTCGTTTTTGGCGAGATCATCGACGATGCAAATTTCGTCAACCGAACTGACGAACTGAACCAACTCGTCCGAGACTTGGGAGATGGTCAAAAAGTGTTCTTATTATCTCCGAGGCGCTTCGGAAAAAGTTCCCTCGTTGCTCTGGCGCTTCTCAAATTGAAGAAGAGACACATTCACACCGTCAATTTGACGGTGAGCAGCTATTCTAGCTACGCACAATTCTTGGAAAAATTTGCTGAGAAAGTGCTACGCGCCGCCGGGCCCTGGGAGCGGGTCAAAGATTGGGCTACGCGATTCGCCCGACAAGTAAAGCCTGATGTGAATATTAATATGTCGACAGGGGAGATCAGTCTGTCCCTAGGTAAAGGCGCGGGTTTCGATCCCTCGCCAATCGCACCCGATGTTTTTGCCCTTCCAGGAGAGTTGACCAAGAACGCAGGATTTCGCATGGCGATATGCCTTGACGAATTTCAGCAGATTTCCCAATTCAATGGGGGCTCGGTCGAGAATGCCATACGGAACCAGGTCCAAGAGCAAAGAGAGGTAGGGTACGTTTTCGCGGGATCTCAACCATCGCTGATGGAGGAGATGCTTTCTGCCAAACGTCCCTTTCATAAAGCCGGCCCTCAGATGTTCTTAGACAAGATTCCGGCAAAGGACTGGAAGGACTCTATTACTCGCCATTTTCGTAAAAGGGGCAGGACACTTGACGATCCGGGTTTGGAAACCCTGCTGGGTTCCGCTGACTTAATTCCATATGACGTGCAGCGTATCGCGCATGAGCTATGGGATTATGCGGAACTGAACGATAAACGCCAACTCCATGTATCAGACGTGAAATCCGTTATTGAAAGTCTTGTCACGAGCCAATCCACGTACTACGAACTTCTCTGGGAACAACTTTCGGCACGGCAACGTGCAGCGCTACAGGCAATCGCTTACCGCGGGGCTTCCGAAATCTACAGCCAGGGCGTCCGCGAAGAGTTTCGTCTCGGACCAGCATCATCGGTTCAGAAGGCNCTGCAGTCACTTGATTCCAGAGATATCCTGGATCGTTACCAGGGCAACTATTTCTTTCTGGACCCGCTCTTTCCTTGCTGGATTAGAAGGAAGGGTGCATAGGGGAGGCTACGCCGTTTAGTGTTATCCAAAAAGGCGTAATGAGGCAAATGCTTCTTAGCGACCGGCAATGCTTCCAATACCGCGAAGGCCGCCGTAACCTCTTCGATCTTGATCATAATGAAGATCTAATGCGACGGAGGGAATCAGCACGAGCGAGCTTCCTTCCAGACGCACGAGCTCAAATGTTTGCCCTTCGGTCTACTTCGCTTCCATCTTCTTCAGGCGCAGGTCCCACATGCGTGAGTCGCTCAGGCTCATTCCGGTTACGTGACCGCTCGTGTCGCGCACAAAGCCTATGCTGCCCAGTTCACACTCGAAGCCGTCAGTGTAGGTTGGCCTGAGCGGATAAACCTTATCGGGACGCTGATGAATCTCGAGCCCATTGGGCGTGAGCACCACTTTGAGCATGGTCTCAGCTTCGTCGCTCACGTAGTCGCCGATCATCGGCTGCATCTCAACCTGGGTTGGCTTGGAGTGCTCAACCTTGTCGAAAATGTCCGTCTGATACCCCATTGACATCGCGCGCATGGCGGCTACTTTGCCCGAAGCATCAGCTTCCAGTTCAAAAGTGGTGCCTTCAGGCATTAGGCGGAACGACGTGGCGGTAATAGCCGTGATGGGAGAGCGTCCACGCGCAATGAGCTTGTCGTCTTTGCGCTCGATGGTGAAGACGACGTGGTTGCGGCGGCTCTTGTAGAGCCCCTCGGCATCGGGAACGAGAATGATATTTTTCCCGCTTGCCCCCTGAGCGTCGTCTCCTTCCGAGGGGGGAAGGTACACATCTACTACTTTGTGCCCAAGCAGCGTCGCGTTGACATCGGCTTCGTTGCACAGCACTGCGACCGAAAGCTGCTGGCCTGGATAGTAACCGAGCCATGTGCTGTAGCCGGCGGTGGCGCCGGAGTGGCTGATCTCGCGCGCTCGATTGTGCGCGGTGATGAAGAGCCCGGCTGAGTAAAAGAGCGAGCGGCCGTCGTTGAGCTTGCCAGGCTCGAGTTCGCTTTTGATGAAAGTGGCATCGCCGATCTTCGCACCGCCAAAACGGGCGTTCCAGCGCAGCAGATCGTCTACGGTTGTCAGCAGACCGCCGTTGCCGTAGGCGTTTTCAAACGGCATGAGCTGACGTTGAACGCCGTCGGACTCTTCATAGGCGATGGCGCGATTGGGCACGATGCGCTGAAAGTCGTCACGCCAGCTCGTGGTCTGCATGCCAAGAGGCACGAAGATGTTGTCGTGCGTGAACTGGGCCAGCGATTTGCCTGAAACCCTCTGGACCAGGATGGCAAGCAGGTTGTAGCCGGTGTTGGTGTACGACCACTCGTCGCCAGGCTTGTAGTTCAGGGATTTTTGATGTGACGCGATGTCGAGCACCCAGGCATTGGAGTACTCGCGCGTGGCGCGCGGCCAGCCTGCGACTTCAGCAATCGAACCCCAGTCGCGTAAGCCGCTGGTATGGTGCAGTAGATGATCGATGGTGATGGACGTGCCGTAGTCAGGCAGTTCAGGGAAATACTTGCTGACGGGGTCAGAGAGCGAGAGCTTGCCCTGCTCGGCAAGCAACAGCACGGCCGCGGCGGTGAACTGCTTTGAGACCGAGCCGGCTTCAAAAACCGAGTCGGGAGCGAGAGCGACATGGTGTTCCAGATCGGCCATGCCGTAGGCCGCGTGTAAAACCTCGTTGCCGGCACCGGAGACGGCAACGGCGCATCCGGGCGTATCGGTATGGTCGAAGGCAGCGAAGATCTTGCTGACCTGCTCGGGCGCATCCTTGGGAGCGGTCAGGGGAGGCTCCGACTGGGAGACCGCGGACCTGGCAACGGCAAGCAACAAAAACAAAGTGCGGATGGGCATGGAAAACCCTCAAGGCAGTAGCGGCCCGGGGGTAAGGCCGCGTCGGATGTGCCGCGCGAAACATTGCTCTTAATAGTAATCGG
>JGI12635J15846_10001326_pt1 | contig 21611 bp, 18 predicted proteins | sample BlaSpr_A8_OM2_M2_FD_15846 | JGI IMG/M metagenome (IMG submission 15846) | reverse complement strand
TGCAGCGGATCGGCGGGTTGGTTCAGGAGATTGAATCGATCGCCGATCCCGCGGTGCGAGCCGCTACCAAAGGACTGGTGCAGTCGCTCATGGACTTGCACGGTGCGGCACTGGAGAAAACGCTCGACATCGTCGCCGCCGCCGGCGAACCAGGGATGAACATCATTGACCGCCTGGGACGTGATTCTCTGGTGAGCAGCGTTCTGATTCTTTACGGCCTGCATCCCGAAGATCTCCAAAGCCGCGTGGGGAAGGCAGTGGAGCGAGTGCAGCCGCAACTCCGTAAACAGGGCTGTGAAGTTGAATTGCTGGGTGTGAACGATGGTGCAATTCGCCTGCGAGTGGAAACTGGCTCGCATACGTGTGGTTCAACCGCAAAGACCGTGCAGGCCACCCTGGAAGGGGCTATGTACGACGCTGCGCCGGATTTGATGTCTCTGGAAATTGAAGGTTTCGAAGAGAAGCCGTCTTCCGGATTTGTGGCCTTGGACCAGTTGCGGGGAGGTGCGTCCGGATCAGGGATGAGCATGAATCCAATTCCGGTTCAATCGCAGGGTGCGGACTAACAAGATCGGTGAAGAAATCGTGGATTTGAAATCATGAGTTCAGGACCATTTACAGAATCCGCCGATGGCTTCGGGGCACTCCGCCAGTTTGCCCGGCGCGAGCGGGCGCTCGAACGTTGCGAGTTGTGCAGCGCGGGCTTGCGACCTGATCATCCGCACCTGATTGAAGTGGCTCAGCGCAAGCTCATCTGCACGTGCGAGGCTTGCGCGATTCTGTTCAGCGGTCAGGGAGTGAAGTTCAAGCGCGTGCCGCGGCGAGTCCGCTCCATGCCCGGCTTCAATCTCAGCGACTCCGAATGGAATGGCTTGATGGTTCCCATCAACATGGCTTTCTTCTTCAAGAGCAGCATCGAGAACCGGGTCATAGCGTTATATCCCAGTCCCGCAGGTGCGACCGAATCGCTGCTGGCGCTGGAATCGTGGAACGAAATTGTGGCGCGCAACCCGATTCTGAACGATATGGAATCCGATGCAGAAGGGCTGCTGGTGAATCGGCTGGGCTATTCCCGCGGATATGCGGCGGCCGAGTATTACCTGCTGCCCATCGACGAATGTTACAAGCTGGTGGGATTGATCCGCATCCATTGGAAAGGTCTCTCCGGCGGCGGGGAAGTGTGGCAGGAACTGGGCGAGTTTTTTACGAGTTTGAAAGCGCGATCGGTCGACCTGCCCGTCGGGGAAGAGCAATTGCATGCCTGATCTGAGCTTTCAAGTCGAGGGAGCTGAGGTTGTCGCCGACGCAGCGACACCTTTGCTTGCTTTCCAACTTCGTCTGACCGACGCCAATCCGGAACAGACGATTCACACCGTCGCGCTACGCTGCCAGATCCAACTCGAGGTCACGCGGCGCAAATACACGCCGGAAGATCAGGAGCGCCTGCTGGATCTATTTGGAGAGCCCAGCCGATGGGGCCAGACTCTGCGCAATCTTCTGTGGACTCATGCCAATCTGGTTGTGCCTTCGTTCAAGGGAAGCACGCTGATCGATCTGCCCGTCCCCTGCACCTTCGATTTCAACGTGGCCGCCACGAAATATTTCGATGGACTGGCCGGCGGGGAAGTTCCGATTTGCCTGCAGTTCAGTGGCACGGTTTTCTACGCGAGTACGGAAGGCGGATTGCAGGTCGCGCCCATTTCCTGGGACAAGGAAGCCCGCTTCAAGCTCCCGGCAAAAATCTGGCGCGACATGATGGAGTCTTACTACCCCAACAGCGCGTGGCTGTGCCTGCACAAAGATGCTTTCAACCGTCTGTATCAGTACAAAGTCCGGCACGGCATTCCCACCTGGGAAGAGGTGTTGGAAAACCTCATTCCAGCTGAAGAGACGGTGATGTGATGAATCTCAAGGCGGTAGAGCAGATCGCGAAGGCCGTACTGTACGAAGGATACATGCTGTATCCTTACCGCCCATCATCGGTAAAGAATCAACAGCGCTGGAATTTCGGAGTTCTCTGTCCGCGTTCCTACAGCGAGGCGCAGAACGGCAGCGAGGCCTGGACCATGCAGACCGAATGCCTGGTCGAAGGCAATGCCTTGACCGAGCTTGAGGTTCGGGTGCGTTTTCTGCAGTTGGGGTTCCGCTCCGTGGGTGAATTGAACACACCGGTGAGCGAATTGCCGCCGGGCGAAATACCCGCATTTCGACAGGTGAAAAAACTTTCGGTGAATGGCCGCGACTATAGGCCTTGGCAGGAAGCGGTAGAGCGCGAAATCATTGTGCCGCTGTGCAATGTGGAAACACTCGGTCATGGTCCGATCACCGAAGCATTCACTTTTCCGGCGGAAAAAGAATTTGATTACCTGCGCGAGTCCGGAAGCCAGATCGTTGGCATTCTTGCGCGCGAACGCAATGCACTTTTTGGAGAAGTGGAAGTTGCCNGAGAGCGCCAGAGCCATGGTGTCTTCAAGCTGAGGGTAACCCTTCGCAACACAACACATTTTGAAATTGCTAGGGCGACCAGCCGCGAAGAAGCCTTGTTGAGAGCCTTGGTGTCAGCTCATACCGTCCTCGGTGTGCAGGAGGGCAGATTTGTTTCGCTGCTCGCGCCTCCGGAGCAAATGAGCGGGCTGGCCTCGAGCTGCACGAACGTAGGAACCTGGCCGGTCCTCGTGGGAGAAGAAGGACAATGCGACACCATGCTCTCCTCACCGATTATTCTCTACGACTATCCCCAGATTGCTCCCGAGAGCGTAGGGGATTTGTTTGATGGAACCGAGATTGACGAGATTCTCTCGCTGCGAATCATGACATTGACCGACGACGAAAAGCGCGAGATGGGCCAGTCCGACGAGCGCGCTCGGCAGATGCTGGAACGCACCGAGGCCATGCCGGTCGAACAGTTTATGAAGTTGCATGGAGTGCTGCGCGGACTGCGCCCTCTCAAGGAGGAGACCCAATGAACGAATGGGAATGGCAACTCCTTGAAGAGAAGACTGCTCTCGATCATCTGGAAATCTCCGGATTTGAAGTGAGGACCGGAAGCCGTGTGCGCCTGCGTCCCCGTAAGGGCGGCGACGTGATGGACCTAGCTTTGGCAGGGCAGATTGCGACCATTGAATGCATTGAGCAAGATTACGAAGGCAAGAGCCATGTGTGCGTAGTTCTGGATGAAGATCCAGGTAAAGACATGGGTTTGCTTCGTCAACCCGGTCATCGCTTCTTCTTTGATGCGGAAGAAGTGGAATCACTCTCTCCAGAGGAAGCCGGACAAATTCACGCAATGCCGAAACCAACCCTCCTCGTGGCTGGTATCGGCAATATCTTTCTCGGCGATGACGCATTCGGAGTCGAGGTTGTCCGCCGCTTGGCCGACTTGAAGCTGCCGGAAGCCGTGCGTGTGGTCGATTTCGGCATTCGCGGCTTCGATCTTGCTTACGCTTTGCAGGACGGCTACGAAACCACGATCCTGGTGGATGCTTGTCCGCACGGCGAGGCCCCGGGCACCCTCTACATCCTCGAACCTGAGGTGAAGCTGCTAGACGATCCCGAAGCTCCGCAGGCTGTGGTCGAAGCGCACGCCATGAATCCCATGAGCGTGCTGCGCATGGCCCGCGCCATGAATATCGAAGTAAAGAATGTGCTGCTGGTCGGCTGCGAGCCGGAAACTCTTGGGGGCGAGGAAGGTCAGATGGGGCTGAGTGCTGCAGTCGAGGCTGCAGTAGATCACGCGGTCCAACTGGTCGAATCGATCGTCAATAACGTTCTCAATGGAGATGGGCCTGGTTCCACGTTTGGTTCGAAGTGATAAACATCTTGCATTATCTTGCATAAAGAGGAGACTGCCGTGGCAATGAAAGATGGTAACGGAGGCTTCAACGATAAGGACACGCTGTTCATGTTGAGCGGAGTGGCTCTGGTGGTCTTCGGGGCAGGCTTGATCCTTTCCAATCCGATCGCGAGACGTTATCTCGGCCAGTTCGGGGTCGGAAACTTAGCCCAGGCTGCCTTGCCGGATCTGGATCGATATTTGAAATTGCGGGCCATGTAATTAAGACCGGCGAACTTTTAGTTCGCATCGTTCGGGGGTGGTAACAACGGACCGTTACCGCATGCTTTCGGCGCGGTCCCGGAGGAAGACTCGATGGCGACGAGGACTGCCGGTGTTGGTTACGTGATCGATGCTCGAGCCGGCCAGTTTACGGTACAGGCTTTGGCCGGTGGTTTGATTGCGGTGGCGGCTCACAGTCCCAAGATCGCGATTCGCGATTGGAAAGGCTCCATCCAGATGGCTGCCAGCGCGCTTGAGGGTGTTTCCCTTCAGGTCCGGGTGAACGCAGTTCCACTGGAGGTGCTGGATGAACTGCGGGACGATGATCGGCAGGAAGATTCACCGCCTGATGAACAGGGAAGTGCTGGAAACAGATCGGTTCCGGAGGTCGTATTCGACAGCAGGGAAGCAGGGACTGAGAAACTCAAAGACGCTCTTTACCGCCTCAGGGTACGCGGGAGATTGACCCTTCATGGTGTTTCCAATGACCAGGATTTTGTGGCGCCAGCGTCTTTTAGAGTTGACAGTGCATGCGCCTACGGCACCTTTACGCCGCTGCAGAGCGATACGACATACGCATCGCACTCGATCGCTTGGGGTAGCTTGAGGCGTCAAGACGAATTGAAGTTTTCCTTTTATGCAATAGCTCGCAGACCGGAGTGACAGCATAGAGTGTTCTCAGGAAGACGCTCTGATTCCGGGAGGGTTTCCCGTGCATTTCGCCATAGAACCCGCGATAAAGCCGGAGGGCACCACGGTCCACTACATCATTGAGACCAAAGGGAGCACATTTAACGCCAAGGCATTTGCCGCGGGGCTACTTTCGGCGCTGGGTCATAATCCGACGATTGCGCTTCCCGATTTCGAGGGCGAGATCTTTCTGAATCCTGAGGCAGTGGACCAAAGTTCGTTTCGCATCGTGATCAATTCGGCTTTGTTGAACGTCACCGACGACATCAGTGAGAAGGATCGAGAGGAAATCAACAGTAGGATGCATGACGAGGTTCTTGAGTCCAGCTCTTTTCCCGAGATCGTGTACCAGTGTTCGCGCCTGTCCGCGAGTAAGACGGGGGAGGGGCAATATTGGGTAACTTTGAACGGAGAATTGACTTTGCACGGAGTTAGTCGGAAACAGCCGGTGTCAGCGCGGGTCTCGGTGAATGGTGACGTGCTGCGGGCGGCCGGAGACTTTTCTCTCCGCCAAAGCGATTTCGAGATTCGCCCGGTTTCCGCGCTTGGGGGAGCGGTGAAGCTCAAAGACGAACTCAAGCTGTCGTTCGATATTTCCGCTCGCAAGCAGGCATAATCTGCTCGCAACTACGAGATTTGAAGATGGATCGCGATGAAGCGAATCATGAGGTTGGCGGAGGATGTCACATGTGTCTAGCTATACCCGGCAAGATCGTCGAGATCTCTTCTGACAACCAGGATTCCGCGCTCGTGGATGTAGTCGGCGTGCGGCGCAAAATTGATCTGGGTCTGTTGCAGGACGACAAGCCAACGCTAGGCGACTGGGTTCTGATTCACGTCGGTTTTGCCATGAGCAAGATCAGCGAACAGGATGCCGCGGATCAAATGAACACGCTCCGGATGCTGGGAGAGATTGATGGAGCGATGCAGGAGATCCAAGGCTACGGCTTGGAGGATGTGAATTGACGACCGCCCGCATCCAGTCCGCCGAGGAGAGGTCAGCATGAGATTCGTCGATGAGTTCCGCGAACCGGAACTGATTTCGAAGACGGCAGAGGAGATACGCCGCCTCGCTGGCAGGGAACGTCACTATCGCATGATGGAAGTTTGCGGTGGACACACTCATGCCATTTATCGCTTTGGCTTGAAGGATATACTCCCGGAAAATATCGAATTGATCCACGGCCCCGGCTGCCCGGTGTGCGTGCTTCCCATGGGGCGAATCGACGATGGACTTTCGATCGCGCAGCAGCCGGACGTAATTTTTGCGGCTTTCGGGGACATGATGCGCGTGCCAGGTACGCAGGGTAGTCCGCTTGAGCATAAGGCCCGCGGCATGGATGTTCGCATTGTGTACTCGCCTTCCGATGCGCTGAAGCTGGCCCGGCTCAATCCCGACAAGCACGTCATGTTCTTCGCGATCGGATTTGAAACCACGGCACCCTCCACTGCGCTAACGATGATGCGTGCCAAGGCCGAAGGCATCCGGAACTTCTCGGTATTCTGCAATCATGTCACTATCATTCCAGCGATTCGTGCCATCCTCGACTCTCCCGACATGCGGCTCGACGCCTTCATCGGTCCCGGCCACGTCTCGACCGTCATCGGGTGCCGCCCTTATGAGTGGATCGCGCAGAATGAACGCAAGCCGATCGTGGTCTCGGGCTTTGAACCTCTAGACATACTGCAATCTGTGGTCATGCTTCTCCGCCAATTGAAGGCTGGGGAGGCGAGAGTTGAGAATCAATATAAGCGCGTGGTTCCGTGGGAAGGCAACCGCGCGGCGCTCAAGGCCATGGCCCAGGTTTTCCAGTTACGTCCGTACTTCGAATGGCGTGGTTGGGATTTATTTCGCAGTCGGCACTGCGGGTCAACGACAAGTACGCCGAATGGGATGCGGAACAGCGCTTTGAGGTTCCCGGCATCCGCGTGACCGATCCCAAAGCCGCGCAATGTGGAGAAGTACTGAAGGGCGTGCTGAAACCGCATCAGTGTAAACTCTTTGGCCGTGAATGCACGCCGGAGCATCCTATCGGCGCACTCATGGTTTCATCGGAAGGATCATGCGCAGCCTACCACAATTACGAACACCGCAAGGCAGCAATGGTGAGTCTGAGCTCGGTGGCCTGAGTGCTCCGGCAGACATGCCCGTTGAATCCGCACCCGTGCGCTTCCGCGATCCCCAAATCGAGATGGCGCACGGAGCCGGAGGCAAATCCAGCCGCAAGCTGCTGGAAGGCCTTTTTGCTCCTTTGCTTTTTGGTGCAGTTCCAGGCCCGCTGGGAGATGCCGCACACGTCGACATCAACGGAACCAAGGTTGCGATCACTACCGATAGTTTTGTCGTCAAGCCGCTGAGTTTTCCTGGCGGCTCCATTGGCGAACTTGCGGTGAATGGCACAGTGAACGACCTGGCGGTTTCGGGCGCAAGAGCGGAAGCCCTCGTGGTTAGCTATGTGCTCGAAGCCGGGCTGCCTACACCGGTTCTAGAAGCCGAAGTTCGAGCCATGGCCAAAGCTGCGCGGGATGCGGGTGTCCGGATCGCCGCCGGTGACACCAAGGTGGTCGAACACGGCAAAGCGGACCAGATGTACGTCACCACAACCGGCATCGGACGCCTGCTTCATGGCGTGACCATCGATCCTCGCTCGGTCCGTGTGGGCGACAGGATTCTGCTCTCCGGGCCCATCGGCGATCATGGCATCACTATCTTGCTGGCGCGCGGCGAGCTCGATCTCGAAGCCGACCTTCGCTCCGATACTCGGTCGGTGCTTCCTCTGGTTGAAGCTCTCGTGCGGGCGGCTGGACCGGGCATTCGCTGGATGCGGGATCCTACGCGTGGCGGGGCCGCAACGTCTCTCAATGAGTTGGCGCGCGATTGCGGACGGGGGATGGTTCTTTTTGAAGATCAGATTCCGGTGCGCGATACCGTGCGCGGCGCNTGCGAATTGCTCGGCCTTGATCCGCTGCACATTGCGAATGAAGGGCAATTTCTGGCGGTCGTTTCCCCCGAGTATGCCGACGCCGCGATCAACGCCTTGAGTCTCGCACCGGGCGGAGGCGAAGCGCAGGTGATCGGCGAAGTTTGCGAGCAGCCGGCCGGCACGGTTCTGGTGACGACCCTTTACGGAGGCAGCCGAATCGTAGATATGCTCGTCGGCGATCCCCTGCCGAGGATTTGTTAGGCGAGATCGGTTCCATGAAGATGAGTTTTTCAGGGACAGAAGGCGTGGCAACGGCTTGTAAGCTCTCGAGCCAGATCGAAGAGCGCCTGGTTGAGCGGAACCAACTCTTCGAACTCTTCTTCGCGCGCGAGGCGCCGCGCCTGGCGGTCGCTTGCCGTGAGATGTCCGAGCGCTTTCTTCGCGGTGGGCGGCTTCTCGCCTTTGGACGCGGACCCTATGCTACGGATGCGCAGCATGTTTCCGTGGAGTTCGTTCATCCCGTAATCGTGGGCAAGCGCGCTCTGCCGGCACTGGATCTGTCGATGCTCTTTCGGCCGTGGCTCGAAGCGATTCTTCGTCCTGAAGATATTGTCATGGGATTCGGTCCTCCGGAAGGCGATCCCGAAGTTTGGGCGGCGCTGCAACAGGCACACTGTCAGCATGCCATGACCTTCGCACTGCCCGGCATCGAAGGATCATACGCAGTGGGTGCGGCTGCGAATGATTCGTTCATGCATCAAGAGATGATAGAGATCCTCTATCACACGCTTTGGGAGACAGTGCACGTCTTTTTCGAACATCGTGAACTGGGCTATGACGTGGGCGAGTCGGAATTTCTCTATCCATTTCTAGGAACGGAAAAACAAGGAACCAGCGATCTGACGGTGGAGGTGGCGTCCTCCATTCTGATGAAGGTCCACGACGATGCCAAGCTGCGCGCGCAAGTCGCGCGGGAAGAAGCCGAGCAGATTGCAAACACCGCGCTGGCGATTCATGAACGTTTGCGCCAGGGCGGGAAGCTCATTCTTTTCGGCAACGGAGGGTCAGCGACCGACGCCAACGATTTTGCCCTCGATTGCGTGCTTCCACCGTCTGGCTATCGGCCGGTCCCCGCGGTTTCACTTTCCCTCGAGCCGGCAAATATCACGGCGGTCGCCAACGACATTGGCACGGATGCCATTTTCCTTCGCCAACTCATCGCGCAGGCTCGTCCGGAAGATGTGGCGATCGGCATTTCCACCAGCGGCGGATCACGCAATATCATCGCGGCCCTGGAAGAATCTCGGAAGCGCAAATTGTTGACTGTGGCCTTGCTCGGTTACGACGGAGGCGAGATCAAGCGCAAGAGACTGGCTGACTTTCCGGTGGTGGTGAACTGCGACTATATACCGCGGATTCAGGAAGTGCAGGCTTCGATCTATCACGTCATCCGCGGATCTTTGGAGGTGTTGAGCCGTGGCCATGTTTGAGCTCTATGGGACGGCTCGCTGTCCCTACACCGGCGAAATCCGAGATTGGTTGGAATGGAAACGCAGCGAGTTTGTGGAGTACGACGTGGAAGCTGATCCCGCAGCCCGTGGCCGAATGCGCGAAATTTCCGGAGGGCAGCGCACTGTGCCAATACTGGTCGAAGACGGCAAGGTAGTTCAAGTGGGATGGCAGGGTCACGGCTGCATGATTGACTACTAGAAACGACGACTAGATAACGACTCGAGAATTTGGATAGCAATTCGGATACCCATGGCCAGCGCTTGTTCCATTCGAGTTCGCGGTGTGGTGCAGGGTGTGGGATTTCGTCCGTTCGTCTATCGCCTTGCCTGCGCCAATACTTTGAAGGGATGGGTGCTGAACGCCGAAGAGGGCGTGGAAATCCACCTCGAAGGCGCTAAGACTGGGCTTGAAGCTTTTATTCGCGACCTGAAAGCGCAGCCGCCACCGGCGGCCAGCATCGCAGAAATCGATGTGCGGCCGGCAAAGCCGGTCGGTGTGAACGAATTCACCATCCGGAGGAGCCAGCGCCGGGAACGCCCGACAGTGCGCATTTCGCCGGACCTGCCCGTTTGTAACGACTGTCTGCAAGAACTCTTTGACCCCGCCGATGCACGCTACCTGTATCCCTATATCAACTGCACCAACTGCGGGCCGCGCTACAGCGTCGTGCTTGCTCTGCCATACGACCGGCCGAACACCACGATGAAGGATTGGCCGCTCGACGATTACTGCGCCACGGAATACTCCGACCCGGGCAACCGCCGTTTTCACGCGCAGCCAGTAGCCTGTACAACCTGCGGTCCGGGCTACTATCTTCATCCGCATCTTCACCCTACCGAGGAAACGGCACGAGGAAGTGACGCCAGCATCCGCCAGGCGGCTGAGATACTTCATGCTGGCGGGATTCTCGCCGTGAAAGGACTCGGAGGGTATCACCTGGTATGCGATGCGCGAAATCCCGCGGCAGTCACAGCGTTGCGCGATCGCAAATACCGGAAAGAAAAACCCTTCGCTGTAATGGCGAAGAACATGGAAGTCGCGCGCACTCTGGTCGAGCTTTCTTCTGAAGCGGAATGTCTCCTGGCCTCCATCGCCCGACCCATCGTGCTCGCGCCCGCAAGAATCGAGCTCAGCGGGGTCGCGCCGGGGAACAATGAACTCGGCGTAATGTTGCCCTATACCCCATCGCACCATCTGCTATTCGCAGCCGGCGCTCCGGAGATTCTGGTGATGACTAGCGCGAATCGTTCGAATGAGCCCATCGCGTATGAAGACGAAGATGCGTTGCATCGTCTCGCCGGAATTGCGGACTCGTTTCTGATTGGGCAACGGCCCATCGCGCGGCGGGTGGACGACTCGGTGGCACGCGCCGGCGTGTTCGGGCCTGTAGTTCTGCGCCGCGCCCGTGGTTACGCTCCGGGTGCGGTTGCGCAACTTCCCACGGAACGTCCGATTCTGGCGCTCGGCGCCGACCTGAAAAATGCAATCACGCTGGTTGTGGACGGCCAAGCATTTGTCAGCCAGCATATCGGAGACTTGGACCATTACCCGTCGTTCCGCGCGTTTCACAAGACTATCGGAGATCTGCTCTCGATGTATGAAGTTCGTAGAGAAGATTTGCTTCTGGTGCACGACCTCCATCCGCAATACGTCTCAACGACCCACGCTGCCATGCTTGAGGTCCCACAAGGCTGCGCGGTGCAGCACCATCGCGCCCACGTGGCGTCCGTGCTCACTGAGCGCGGAGAATGGACCAAGCGGGTGGTAGGCGTCAGCTTCGATGGCACCGGATATGGAGATGACGGATCCATCTGGGGAGGCGAAATTTTTGTGGGCAGCGTGCAAGAGGGCTTTCATCGCGTGGCTCATTTGCGCCCTGCGGCTCTCGCGGGCGGCGATGCCGCCGCGCTTTATCCGGCGCAAGCGGCAGCCGGGTTCCTCACCCAGGTTGAAGGCTTGCCAGATGTGTTTGCCGCGCCCTTCGACTTTCCCGAGCGCTACCGAAACGCGATGGAGTTAGTGCGTAACAATGTGCGGACGTTCGCTACCACCTCAGTGGGACGTCTGTTTGACGCCGCGGCAGCCCTGCTTGGCTTTACGCGCGGCGTCACGTTTGAAGGACAGGCCGCCATCTGGCTGGAGCAACTCGCTCGTTCCGCTCCTTTCGGAGAGCCCTATCCCTTCCCCCTAAACGGAAGCGACCTTGACTTCCGCCCGTTGCTGCGGGACGTGGCGCAAGACCGGGTTTGCGGCCTCGACATCAGAAACATCGCACGAGCCTTTCATCGCGGAATCGCTCAGGGTCTGCATAACGCTCTACGTGCAATCTCTCGGAGTCACGAATTGGATACCGTTGTTCTCTCCGGCGGAGTTTTTCAGAATGAGTTGCTGCTGGAAGATTTGAAATCTCTGCTGGCAAACGGACCGCTGCAGGTCTGGACGAATCACGCCGTTCCACCGAATGATGGCGGAATCAGCCTGGGACAGGCAGCACTGGCGGCGTTTGGTCAGTTCGACACAACTCAGAAACCGGACGAAATCGCCATGGAGGGAAGCTATGCATGAACTTTCCATCGCGATGAGCATCGTTGAACTCGCGCAAGAAGAAGCAGAGCGCCGAGGCGTTCAGGTTGATGCGGTTCACCTCAAGCTGGGGGCCTTGTCGGGCGTGGTGAAAGAGGCTCTGCTTTCATGTTACGAAATGGCTTGCGAGAATACGGCTTTGCAAGGTTCTCGCCTGCTGATAGAAGACATTGCCGTCGTGATCTTTTGTCCCAGTTGCCGGGCGCAGCGCCCTCTCAGCTCGGTGCAGTTATTTTGTTGCCCGGAGTGCGGCACTCCATGCTCTGAAATCGTGCAGGGCAAAGAACTCGAAGTCGTTGCTTTGGAGATACAGGAATGCGCCCCGAACCCCGCTTAATCGAAGTTCGAAAAAACGTGTTGAAGCAGAACGATGTGGTGGCGCATGCTCTCCGCGATCGTTTCCGCGCTGCCGGCGTGTTTGTGGTGAGCCTGGTCTCCAGCCCCGGCTCCGGGAAGACCGCATTCCTTGAAAAGACGCTCACTCTTCTTCGCCCTAACTATCGAGTGGCCGCTCTGGTGGGCGACCTTGCCACCGAAAATGACGCCCTCCGTTTGGCGCGCAGCCAGGCGCCAGTCAAGCAAATCACCACCGGCACACTCTGCCACCTCGAAGCTGCCATGGTACAGAGTGCGCTGGAAGAATGGGACCTTAACCAGTTGGATTTTCTATTTATCGAGAACGTGGGCAACCTGGTTTGCCCTTCATCGTATGACTTGGGCGAAGAGCTGCGCCTGGTGCTCATTTCGGTTACCGAGGGCGAGGACAAACCGCTCAAGTACCCAACCATATTCAACAGTGCCGATGTGGCAATCGTCACAAAACTTGACCTAGCAGCAGCGGTTGAATTCAGCTGGGAGACAGCCTACAACAATATCCAGGCTGTACGACCGGGGATGCCAGTCTTTCAGCTTTCGTCTAAGACGGGAGAGGGCATAGAAGCATATTTGGAATTTCTTGCGGCACGCCTGCCCGAGTTGCGGCTCGCAACAATCTAAGCAATCGGTCTCTTTGACGCGATGGAAAGCCTGATGGGATTTCTTCCCATCCTTGGGGAGGGATTTTCTGGGATGCGTGACAGCGCCGACAGCGAAATTCGTCGCGGTGGCTGAAGGTTTTGAAGATCCGCACTGGTATCGTCAGTAGCAGACTGAATCCAAGCAATTGAAACCGTGGGGGCCTACTGGTGAAGGCGGCAAACGTTTTACTGCCGCAGGGTGGGGCTTTGCTGGCTTTTCGCTTCCGCTTGGAACTACTGCAGGAGCAAAATGGATATGGTTCCATCCGTCGAGTTCACCACTGCTAGATCGAGCGTCCCATCGCCGTTGAAATCCGCCGCGGCGATTCCTACCGGTTTTTCCCCACAGCATAAGGCGAGCCGGATGACTGCGTAAACGTCCCATCGCCATTTCCAAGCGGCAGGGTGATTGTTGGCGCTTACTCTCAAAGAACGAACCCACAGTCATGGGATATCACCGCGAGAGGCTAGCTGTACTTGTCCTTCATTTCTGGCGCGGGCAATTCGCCCCCCCAGATTCACCAAGAATAAGGAGGAAGCCTCTAGACTAGAAAGTAAATCTCGCGGCGAGCTGCAGCAGTCTGGGAGCGGCTGCGCTCACAACTTGTCCGAAATTAGGATCATTTACCTCTCCATTCACCGATGCGGCCCCATAGAACTGGGCATGGTTGAATACATTGAATGCTTCGAGGCGGAATTCAAGCGATTTCGACTCAGTCACCCGGAGCAGTTTTGCCAGGGTCATGTCAAAGTTATTGATTCCGGGACCATAGAAAAATCGCCGAGGTACATTGCCCAATTGCCCTGGAGTCTCCGTCGTGAACGCCGCCTTCGAATTATCGAACTCAGGGCGTCCATTCCTCGGATTGGTGTTGATGTCGAGCGGCGCCCCGTGATAGTCCGGTGTATCCAGCAGGTAGTTGTTTATGCCGTTCCCCAAAGTTCCCAGTAGAGAATTATCCGAGTCGTCGTAAAGAGTCACGGGAAAACCGGAACTGAAACGGGTGGTCCCCGCGAGGCTCCATCCATCGGTCAGTCGATCCGAGCCTTTGAAAAGCAAATCGAAAGGCAGCGCCATCTTATAACTCGCCACAAAGTTCTGCCTCATGTCCCAAGCTGAAATTGCACGGGTGGTTCTAGCATTCAAGGGATTGAGTTGCTCGCCAAGGTTCGACGCTTGATCAATCGATTTGCTACAGGTGTAGCCGGCCAAAAAGTTCGACCTTTTCCCCACATGGCGCAGAGTTGCCTCGAGCGCGTTGTAATTTGAATTTCCAATCGTTCGTTGAGCGGTATCCTCTCGATAGTTGGGACCCAACCCCACACGCGTTCCGTGATAGACCTGACCTTTGCTGCTGGTAATCTCGGCATCCTCAGCAAAAGGACCGCACGTAGGACTGCCCGCGGCCACCTCGCTTGGCTGGCTCAGGCTGAGGCAAAGAGCCTGGTCGCTAGGATTCGCCGACACAACCGCGAGAATGTGGTGCCCTTGATTACCCACATAACTCATGGTTAGCAGCGCCTTCGTTGTGAGCTGCCGTTCGAACGAAAACATGTAATTCTCCGTGTACGGAACGGCATTGCGGGAGTAAAAATAAGGATCGGCGGCGATGGGAATTACGCTCGCCCAACCGAATGTAGTGTCCGGATTCCTGGCCGAGATGTTATGTGGAGGAAAGGTCAAAGGAAATGGATTCGTATTCTGTCCACCGTCAGCGGCGTTGATGAAAGGCGTGGCAAACAGCGGCGGCTCGGGAGTGAGATAGTTATAGCCAAACGGAGGCACGGCGTACATGACGCCAGCCGACAGCCCCGTAAACGCGGTATAGAAGATCCCGTAGCTCGCCCGAATACTGCTTCCTGCGCTATCTCCAAAGATCAGCTTGAGAATTCCGTGTTCGAATGTCGGCGCATACGCGATACCAATTCGGGGAGCGAAGTTATCTCCCTTCGACGGCGAAATCGTACTTGGAATTCCCGGATCGCCAGGAACCAACAAACCTCCCGGCGCATCCGGATAAAGGACGGACTGCCTGTCGGGAATGACGGTTTGAATTTGATTGTACTTCTCCCAGAACGGCATGACGTAGTCCCAGCGCAATCCAAAGTTGATCGTCAGCTCGCTGCGTGCCCGCCAACTGTCCTGCGCAAACAGTCCTTCATATCGATTCCGCAAATAAAAGGGTTGGCCCGAGGACTGCGTGAAATTGCTCGGCACGCCGATCAGGAAGTCTGCGTAGGCGGAACCGGTCTCGGTCCCGTCGATGTTGTAAGTTCCGTTGAAGGTGGCGTTGGGATGCTCGTTCGCCTGATCCGCGTGAAATTGTCCGCCAACTTTCAAGGTGTGCGAGCCGATCACTTTTGAAATCGTATCGCTTAGATACAGCGTGTTGTTGATCTGTGTTTCGTTCGTGATCGGAAGGCCCATTACGAATGCGGGAAAAACAATATTTTCCACTCCTTCAAATTGCGGGGCCTGAATGGCGAACCCCGGAGCGCCTGTGCCAGTCACAAAGCCCTGAGACGCCAGGCTTACTCCCAGTCCGCCCTTCGGCTGGCCGATCACGTTGGCGTAACGAAGGAAACCCATGTGGAATTCATTGACAGTGCCGTTCGCGAACCCCTTCGCATCTTCAAGACTGATGATCTGGGCCGTGCCGAAAGTCAGCGCGTCAAATCCCGGTATGCTTGCTCCGCCTTGCTGGCCGGGATAAGGATTGTCGAGCCGGTAATTATCGAAGAAATAGTAAGAGGACAGCTGGCCCCATCGAGTGTTCGCATCGACTCGTCCGGAAAACTTATCGTCGCGCACGGTTTGTGTATAGGCCGAGGTGGAGAATTGATCCGCTCCATTGTTGGGCGATGGAATATATTGCCGCAGGTCGAGAGCGGGTGACGACCATGCATTCCGCGGAATCACCGCGTTTGGGAAGACGCAGGAAGAAGTTATTGAACATCCTGCCGTGTAGTATGGCTCTCCGGCGGAAACCGCATAACCGAGCTTTTGCGAGAGCAAGCCGGCGAGGTAGCTTCCACTCACGGCTCTCGTCAAGGTGCTCGTCATGTCAGACAGATTGCCCGTGCGGTCTGCCACGGAGGGAACCGAGATCAGCCCCGTTTCGACGCCTTCATTTGCCCGCGTTCCTTGATAATCGCCAAAGAAATAGACCTTCTGATGCCGTATGGGACCGCCCAAGGTCCCACCGAACTGATTTTGTCGAAACGCCGGCCGTTCCGGATCGAAGTACCCGCGGGCATCCAGGGCTGTGTTTCGCAAGAATTCAAAGGCGCTGCCGTGAAACAAATCGCTTCCCGACTTGGTGATCACAGTCACCATGCCGCCGTTGTAGTTACCGTACTCGGGGTCGAAGTTATTAGTTAGAACGCGAAACTCATCAATCGAGTCCAGGTTAGCCACAATCGACGTTCCGCCATTCATGTGCTCCTGCACATCGATTCCGTTCAGCAAAAAGCCATTCGATGATTCTCGTTGTCCGTCGATCGACAAATTTCCCGGATTCAAATCGCCTGACGGGGAAAGACCTCCTGTTACTCCAGCCATAATCACGGAATTGGGTAGCAACGTCGAAACTGGCGCCACTCCTGGTTGAATCGGGAGCAAGTCGGTATAGCTCCGCCCGTTCAATGGCAGGGCCGCCATTTGCGAACCCGTTACAACTTCCCCCAAGTGGGTAGCTACTCGGTCAACTTCGGTCTCGACTGCGGCTCCCGTGCCCTCTACGGTTAATACTTCAGAACGCCGGCCCAACGCCAACACGGCGTCAAGCTTGAGGGCTGCATCCGTGTCCACTATCAAGTCGTTCTTCTTTTCAGTCTTGAATCCGTTGGCTTCAATCATCAGGTCGTAGTGTCCTACCGGGAGAGACGGAAAGGAATAGAATCCCAGTCCGTTCGAAACCGCTTCATATTCCGACCTTAGCGCGGTGTTGACCAACGTGATGTTAGCGCCAGGGATAACAGCGCCGCTTGGATCTTTCAGAGTCCCGGAGAGGCTGCCAGTAGCCGCTGCCCATACCCGGACTGGCGAACACACCAGAGTCACGACGCCGCAAAAGCTGAGGAGCAGGGATAACGTAATAGTCTTGATCCTCTGCATATCAAAGTTTCCTATCGGCTCTGCGCTTGTGGGAAGCCGCCCAACACGACTCGCGCCTGCTCCGAGTCCGCCGTGTTCAACTCCGCCGACTGCCTCAGATACCGCTGTGCCGCTGCAAGATCTCCCAATTGTAGAGCGATCTCTCCGGCGTGGCGAAACAGTTTAGCGTCACGAATGCCCACTTCCAGAGCGATTTCAATCTGCTTGCGCGCCTCCGCGTCTTGACCATTGACGTGCAACGCCCAGGCGTAAGCATCGACCGTGTAGACGTCCCTCCGCCATCCGTATTCCTGCTCGGCCACCTTCAGCGCTCTTGCGGGCTGGTTCGCGTAGTCAGCATAGTAAAAGATGAGATCCCAGTTGGAGTTGTCCTTGTTGCTTGATTCTAGGAGCGATTTCGCTTCGAACTCGGCGAAAGCCTTCCTTGCCTCGCTATCGCGCCCCGCGCGTTGCATCGCCTGCGCCAAGTTGTATAAATTCTCGGCCCGCGGCGAGGACTGGTAGCGTTGCCGGAACAGGACAATCGCCTCCTCGTAACGGGTCTGCACAATTCGAACCTCGGCCATCGTGCCCATGGCGAAAGGATAGTTCGGGAAGGCGGTCAGCGCCTGCTGCAAGAGTCTCTCGGCCCCATCTGGGTTGCCGGAAGCCAACCGTAGATGGCCCATCTGCGTGAGCAACCAGGCGCGTTCCTCGTCCTCGGTTGGCGGTGTCGACTCATAAGCCAATTGGAGTAATTCGTAAGCGCCATCCATGTCACCAAACAACTCGCGCAGGTGCGCTGCGTTGATTAACGCCGGCAGATTACCAGGGCGAAGATCGAGCATCCACTGCGCCGCCGTCTCCGCGTCCTTGTAGTTACCCAGCTCGGCGTTCGCCTCGGTCAGCAGGCCGTAGACCGTGACGTCGTCAGGAACTTGCTTGTTCAGTGCTTTCGCGGCCTTCAGCGCGGCGGGAAACTCATGTTCACCGAGCAGTATCGAAACCTTAATCTTCCCGGTGTCAAAGTTGTTGGGGGCCAGTTGCAACGATTTCTTCGCGGAGGCGTCGGCTTGAGCGTAGTAGCTGGAGTCGGAAGTTTCGCGCGCGCGGCGAACCAGCGCCGTCGCCAGAAGATTGTAGCCGGTGTTCTGCGCAGGTTTCTCGTGAATGGTCTTCTGGGCCTCCGCAATGCTTCGCTCCGCGGATGAGCGCTCAGCGGTACTCGTTGTTGGGTTGCTTTGCGCGACACAAAAAGTCGCAGCAGTCATCAACATCAGCGCAAGAATTTTCTTCATGACTCCCTCGTTTCTGGCGAAAAAATCGTAGCCGCCGCATCTTGCGCAGCGGCCACGAGGGTGGGTTTACTTAACTGGGCAGATACCGCCGGGTTGGCCGGTGCAGCCTGCCTGGCCCGGCCCGGTGTGGGCGCTGTCGCGTCCATTGTTGGCTGGCATTACGTAGGGGAAGGAGTTGTTAAATCCTTCGGTTTTGGTGTTCACACCATCTCCCAGAGGTAACCCGAACTTCGTCGAACTTACCAGGATGCCCTCAATTGCGCGGAGAGAGATGTCAAACACATCGTCGATCGGCCTGCGTCCATTGGGATAGCCCGCCACGTCGCCGGCGATGAATCCCAGACGTAGCTGCTTGTCCACCGGAGTTGCCGGAATGCCGGTGTTGAGACGCAACAGGTCCGCCACGGGACCGGCATCTTTGGGGCCGCAACCGGGACAGATCGGGGGTTCGTACTGCGCCAGAATCAGCAAGTCGGTGCGCGGATTGGGTGGGACCGGAACACCGAGCGAACTGAGAACGCCTGCCGCCACGGGATTGAGAACGAAGTTTGCGAACTGGGAGTCGTTTGCTGGAACGTCCATGCTGAACCGGTCCTTGAACCCGGTCCCGATGATCGCTTCGTTGATCAGCGAGTTGCCTTCACGGTTCACCTGCTGGAAGGCACCGAAGTTTTGGTCCGGATTCGGAGAGCGACGCACTGTGATCTCAGGCCGCGCCGTGGCACCGTAGGTTCCGAGGACAGCTTGTTTCTCGCCGGCAGGGTGGAGTTTGCCGTCGACGGTTAGCATCGCGATGGGAACCTCCAGCACGATGGAATTGACGTTGTAACCGCCCACTGCGTCGGGGGCATAGTTATGGGCGTTGTCCGCATCGATGGTCGGAGACAGGATCGGACCGACTCCCGAGCGGAAGTTCACTGAATCAAAGAACGCGCCCAGATCGATGAAGAATGGATCGTCGACCGTGCCAGCGAATACCCTGATTCCGTTGTTCAGATCGTAAATGCCCTGGTTGAAGAGCGCCTGGTAATCCGGCATGGTCTTTGGTCCCACGTTGGAGGGAACGGCATACAGAGTCTTTTCATCGTCCAGGCTGGTCGCTTTTCCGTCCTTGATCATGGTGACCGAGTAGGTCTGGCGCAGGCTCAAACCCTCGGAACCTGAGCCGGAGAGTGAAGTGATCGCCGGAATTCCGGCCAGGTTGCCAACCAATCCGGTGAACAAATTCGGCCGGCGGATTTCGGTCTTGAAACGGAATTGGAAGGTAACATCGGGTATGCCGTCCTGGTTGTTGTCAATGAACATCCTGTAGAGTACGCTGGGATCGAACGGGAAGTAGTTGGGCCCGTTGGCGGGCTCAAGCAGAGGGTCAACATTCAGAATGAATGTAACCTTAGTGGGATCATCGTAGCTGACAAACGCGTACCAGTCGGTAACGTCCGCGCTACGGTCTAGTGCCGTGATCGGCGCTTCGCGATGACTCGACGCGAACAGACTGGAAGGTGCCAGCATGAACAGCGCCATCGCGAGGGCCACCAGTGATTGAAGCTTCTTCATAGGGTTGCCTCGAATGAGCAAGATAGCGGACAGTGTAGGTCGCCCACTTGATCCCCCTTGATGGGTTGCCACGCCTGGGTCGGATGAAACGACTGAACACATCCGCTTCATGAACAAGTACGGCGCTGCCAGATAGAATGGATTTATGGGCCCCACCTTTATTCACAGAGTCGGCAAAGAGGGAAGCGGCTAATCCAGTTTCACCCGTCGTTACTCGCGGAGACCTATTCAAAAATGGGATATAGGACTCCGGAGACGGTCCCAAGTGAGTACCAACCGGCGTGATGAGGTCGGATTCAAAGCTATTGCGGGATCCAGTGGACATGTGAGGTAAACAGCCCGTCGACAAAACCGATGCGGTAGACGAGGAACATTCCGAACGCCACGCTCGCTAGGCCAGAGACCGCGGTCAGGTGACGGCTTATTCCGAAAAACTTTCTTCCCGTGAAAGCCAGAGGTAACGAAATCGCGGCGGTCATAAGCATCATCCCCACGATTGTTCCCAGCCCAAAAACCAGTAAATAAGCGGTTGACCAGAATGGATTCTTGATCGTGGAAAGAACCAGCAGCGCAACCGCTGCCGACCCGGCCAGTCCGTGTACCAGGCCAATCACCAGAGGACGCACGGTCTGATAGATCCCCAGCTTCTCTACCGTTCTACCCAGGAACGTTTTGTAGTGACAGGGAAGAATTGCACCTGACTTGCCATCATTCTCCGAAGCGGCGCTCGAGGAAGCCACTCGTCGCAGCGATCCTTCGGCACTCTTCGCCGGAGTGAAGCGCTCCGTGATCCATTGCAAGGCACCTGTGAGATTCAATATCCCCAGCAGGATCAACATGAGAGCAACGCAAAATTCCATCGAGAGCCCTAGCCGAGGCGGTATCACGACTCCGAAGATGATGATTGCCGATCCCACGAAGAAAATCGTGAGCGTGTGTCCCAATCCCCATAGCAAGCCAATGGTCACTGAGCTCTTGAGCGACTGCTGGCGGCTTGCAATTGTGGATACGGCGACGACATGATCGGGATCAGTGGAATGGCGCATTCCAAGAAACAAGCCCAGAAGTGTAACCGTGACAAACGGCACCAGTTTGTCTTTGGAGAGGAGGCTCTGTCCGATGGGAGCCGCAGCGACAGCTGAAACCGCAATGCCAACTCCCAGCACCACCATGAAAGCAGAGGATAAGAGTGGAAGATAGCGCAGGACCGTTCTTTCACTCCCGATGCGTGATGCCATGAATCGCTTCGTATAAACCATGGTCAAACCAACAATGACGAGCACTGCTGCCAAACCGAGGCTGAATGCAGTGATCAAAAACAAACCGAAACCGATGCGGTGCAGGGAAAAAGCACTCAGTAGCACGACCAAGGCCGCCGGGCACGGGACGATTCCTCCGGTGATCCCCAGCACCCATAGTTCTCGCAAGGACACGCTGCGGGTTTCGTTTTGGCTGGGAGCGGCAGACACGGAATTGCGATCCGCAGATTGCTGAAAGCCTCTTGGTTTGAATATGGAAAGAAACCAGTGCGAATGGTGATCTCCCGGAGTATGCGAGTGCTCTCCGCTTACCCCGGTCCAATGCTTTAGAAAGATGAAAACGCCAAGTCCCGTGACGCTCAGGCCGGAAATTGCCCCCAGCCATGGATAAAGCTGCTCTGGAACGATGTAGCGCGAAGCGAAGAGCGTGACAACTCCCAAGAGATACACGCCGGCTGTGTGCGCGGTAGTGACGACCAATCCCAGCAGCACAGCGTGTCCGGTCGTGCCGCGCGAGCCGACCAAGTACGCAGCTACAATTGTCTTTCCGTGTCCTGGCTCGAGCGCGTGAAGCGCGCCCAGGCCCGCCGCGATGAACGCAGCCGACAGCAGCACCCAAAAG
>JGI12635J15846_10001325_pt1 | contig 21614 bp, 19 predicted proteins | sample BlaSpr_A8_OM2_M2_FD_15846 | JGI IMG/M metagenome (IMG submission 15846) | reverse complement strand
CGCCGGCCCAGCCACGAACTGTTCTTTATTGCATGCGCGCCCCGGTGCGATCCGAACGGTGGTGCCGCGATCGCTTCGGGGCGACGCCGACGGTTTCGCCCGACGACCAGTTGCGGGTATCTTGCGCAGGGCCGCGCCGGTAATTGGAGTCGGTGTAGGGATTGCCAGGCCCCTTATTCTGGCAGTTCGCATAGGGGTAGAACTGGGCGCAATAGCCGGGTTCCGAAATCACCTGTTGCGCCGGCGCCGGGGTCTCGATCGCGGCCGACAGGACTGCGACCACGCCAAGAAGCTTGAAGGTCGACATTGCATTTCTCCGGGTGTGGGATTCTCCGCGTGAATGCGACCTAAGATTAACACCGCAGACCGGGACTTAACTCCGCCCCTTCTCGATCACACCAGCGTGACAATGACGCTTGGTGAGTTCAATCGCCAACGCGGTAATGCCCGGACTTGCCGCCCCTTTTTTCGACGAGATGAATGGCTTCGATGCGCACGCCGCGCTCCGCCGCCTTGATCATGTCGTAGATCGTCAGACAGGCGACCGACACCGCCGTCAGCGCCTCCATCTCGACCCCGGTCGGGCCGGTGACCTTCACGGTGGCGCGCACGATGCAGCCGGGCAGCCGTTGGTCGGGCGTAATGTCGACCGTGACCTTCGACAGCGCCAGCGGATGGCACAGCGGGATCAGTTCCGAAGTGCGCTTGGCCGCCATGATGCCGGCGAGCCGGGCCGCGCCCAGCACATCGCCTTTCTTGGCATTGCCGGAAACGATCAGCTCCAGCGTCGCCTTGCTCATGACGACGCGGCCTTCCGCGACCGCCGTTCGTTCGGTCGCGGCCTTGGCCGACACATCGACCATCCGCGCCTCACCGCGGGAGTCGATGTGGGTGAGGGCGGGCTTATCCCTGGAAGATTTGCGCGCCATGGCTCAGCGGGTGCCGGTCGCGCGAGCGGCTGCGTCACGGGCCAGAAGCGCGCGCGTCGCCGCCGCCACATCGGCCTGCCGCATCAGGCTTTCGCCGACCAGGAACGTCGACATCCCGACGCGCGCCAGCCGCGCCAGATCGGACGGCGCGAAGATGCCGCTTTCGCCGACCATCAGGCGGTCGCCGGGGATCAGCGGCGCCAAAGCTTCGCTGGTCTCGAGCGTGGTCTCGAAGGTGCGCAAATTCCGGTTGTTGACGCCGATCAGCGGCGAGCGAAGTTTTAGCGCGCGGTCGAGCTCGGCCCGTTCATGGATTTCGATCAGCACGTCCATGCCAAGCGCAATCGCCGTGTCCTCGATATCCCTGGCCGCAATGTCGTCGAGCGCTGCCATAATGATAAGGATGCAGTCGGCACCGAAGGCGCGGGCTTCGACCACTTGATAGGTGTCGTACATGAAGTCCTTGCGCAGCACCGGCAGCGAGGTGGCTGCGCGCGCGGCCACCATGAAGTCGAGATGGCCCTGAAACGACGGCGTATCGGTCAGCACCGAGAGACACGCCGCACCCCCGGCTTCATAAGCCCTGGCAAGTGCCGGCGGGTCGAAATCGGCGCGGATCAGGCCCCTGGATGGCGAAGCCTTCTTCACCTCGGCGATCAGCGCATATTCGCCTTGGGCGAGCTTTTGGCGAATCGCCCTGACGAACCCGCGCGGCGGCGACGCCGCCTTGGCCCGCGCTTCGACGCTGGCAAGCGGATGCGCGCGCTTGGCAGCCGCGATCTCCTCGCGCTTGTAGGCCTCGATCTTGGTCAGGATGTCGGACATCGGAGGGCCCCCGCGGTCAGCTGTTGGAGACCGCGATCAGACGCTTCAGCCGTGCCGCGGCCGCGCCGGTGTCGAGCGACTTCACGCCGAGCGCCACGCCTTCCTTCAGATCCTTGGCGCGGCCGGCCACGATCAGCGCCGCGGCCGCGTTCAGCAAGGCGACATCCCGAAAAGGGCTCGGCATCCCGTCGAGCACGCTTTGCAGCGCGACGGCGTTGGCGTCGGCATCGCCGCCCTTCAGCGCGTCACCGGTGGCGCGCGGCAGGCCCGCTTCCTCCGGCGTCACCTCGAAGGTGCGGATCTTGCCGTTCTCGAGTGCTGCGACGAAGGTCGGGCCGGTGAGGGTAATTTCGTCGAGGCCGTCGGATCCGTGCACCACCCAGACGGATTGCGCGCCGAGGTTTTTGAGCACCTGCGCCAGCGGCTGCACCCATTGCTTGGAAAAGACGCCAACCATTTGGCGCGTAACGCCGGCCGGGTTGGACAGCGGGCCCAGCAGATTGAAGATCGTGCGCGTCGCCAGTTCAACCCGGGTCGGACCGACGTTCTTCATGGCGGGATGATGCGACGGCGCGAACATGAAGCCGATGCCGGCTTCCTCGACGCAGCGGCCGACCTGCTCGGGCTTGATTTCGATCTTCACACCCAACGAAGACAAGACGTCGGCCGCGCCCGAACGCGACGACAGCGCGCGGTTACCGTGCTTGGCGACCGGAACGCCGGTGCCCGCAACGATAAACGAGGCGCAGGTCGAAACGTTGACCGAGCCCGAGCCGTCGCCGCCGGTGCCGACCACGTCGATAGCGTCCGCGGGAGCCTTGACCCGCAGCATCTTGGCGCGCATCGCGGAAACCGCGCCGGTGATCTCCTCGACGGTCTCGCCGCGGACGCGAAGCGCCATCAGCAATCCGCCCATCTGCGAGGGCGTGGCCTCGCCGGACATCATGCTGTCGAAGGCGGATGCGGACTCGTCGCGCGACAGCGTCGCGCCGGTGGCGACTTTTCCAATGATAGATTTGAGGTCGTCCATCGCGTGCTTTCGGAAGGCTCATATACTCTGGAGCATCAGGCTCAATTATTATTCGCGCCCGTCACCTGCGCGAAAGCGGCCTGATTGACCGACGTGCCGATGTCGGTTTCAAGCTTGGTGACATTTTGCGCGACCAGCTCATCGGTCAGGCCGCGCTGAAGGGTCTCCTTCAGTTTCTTGATCTCGTCGGAGGCAAGGTCGACCGGCGGCACGCTGACGTCGGTGACGCGGAATACGATCCACTCGTTGGCGCCTGCGACCGAGGTTTGTCCGGCGCCGTCCTTGGCGGTGCGAAACGCCGCCGCGATCGCGCCGGCGGGCACGCCGGGCAGCGAGGCGTCGCGCCGGAATCCGCTGGCGGTCTCGACCTTCAATCCCTGCGCCGCTGCCTCGTCGGCGAGCTTGCCGCCGCCCTGATCGAGCTTCTGCACCATTTCGGTCGCTTTGGCTTTCAGCCGGCTCGAGATCTGGTCGTCGCGCCATCGCGCCTCGACCTGATCCTTGACCTCGTCGAGGTTGCGCTCGCGCGACGGGGTGATGCCGAGAACGTCGTACCAGACATAGCCGCCGTTGAACGAGATCGGGTCGTTGTCGACGCCGACATCGCTGTTAAAGGCCTGCGAGACGACATCGAGCCCCTGCGGGATGCTGGCTGCCAATTGGCCGTTGCGAAGACGGCCGGAGCGATCGACGGCGTCGATGGTGACGGCGGCGAGCCCCAGTTTCTGGGCGGCCTCGACGACGCTTGCACCACCCCCGCGCTCGTCCTCCATCTTGTCGCGCAGCTCCGCAGACCTGACGCGCGCGCGTTCGGTCGCCAGTTCCCGCTTCAGGCCGGCGGCGAAGTTTTCATAGGCGGGTTCGGTGCCGGGCTCTATCTTGCCGATCCTGACCAGCGCCACGCCGAACTTGCCCTGCACCGGCTGGCTGACCTCGCCTGAGGGCAGCGAAAAGGCCGTGTTCGCAATCTCGGGATCGATGATGGCCGATTTTGCGACCATGCCGAGGTCGACGTCGCCGGCGCTCAGCCCGCGCTCCTTGGCGAGATCCTCGAACGATGTTCCCGAAGCGATCCGGCTGCGCGCGGCCTGTGCTTCTTCCGCGTTCGGAAACACGATTTGCGAGACCTCGCGTTTTTCCGGCGTTCCGAGCCGGTCGCGCCGTTGCTCGAACAGCTTCCTGGCATCCTCATCGGAGACCTCGGACCATTTGCCGACATCTTCCGGCGTGATCGCGACAAAGGCGATCTTGCGATATTCGGGGGCGCGGAACTGGGCCTTGTGGTCGTCGAAATAGCCGGCCAGGGTTTCCGGTGACGGCGGATCGATCGTTCCGGCCTGCGCGGCGTCGAGTTTGACGTATTCGATCGAACGCTGTTCGCTCTGGAAGCGGCTCAGCGCCTCGATCATCGTTTTCGGCGGCTCGAGACCGGCCGAGATGGCGCCCGCGATCTGTCGGCGCAGCGACACCTTGCGCTGGTCGGCGATATAACGCTGCTCGGTAAAGCCGTATTGGCGGATCGTGGCCTGGAAACGTGCCGGGTCGAAGCTGCCGCCGACGCTCTTGAAACTGGGATCGGCAAAGATCGTGCGCATGGTCTCGGCGTCGGACTGTCCAAGCCCGAGCCGGCGTGCCTGCTCATCCAGAGCGGCTTCCGCGATGGTCTGCTGCAGCACCTGACGGTCAAAGCCGAAGGCTCGGGCCTGATCCATCGTCAAGGGGCGGCCGAACTGGCGGCCGATCTGCTGCAGCCTGTCGGTGTAGAGCTGACGGAATTCATTGAGAGAGATTTCGGTATGGCCGACGGTCGCCAGCGTCGATTGTCCGAAACCCCGGAAAATGTCGGCGATGCCCCAGATCCCGAAACTGACAATCAATACGCCCATCACCACGGCCATAATCGTCTTGCCGAGCCAGTTTGATGAGGCTTTCCGCATTCCTCGAAGCATGGGTCCAACTTGTGTTGCAGGAGGGAACCGGGTCGCGTCCCAAGGAATTCGGCATCGAATTCCGCAAACGGGCGTCACCGGGTTGATAACGCATCATAAAGTGGCAAGGCCGTCGTCGCAACCTTGGCGGGGAGCCAATTGAGGCAGTTAACGGGTGTGGCTGCGGCGGTATCTAGAACTGGCCGGCGCGCTCTGCTAGCGCTGGCTTCGACGTTAAATTTCCGACAGGGAATTCCGACATGACCGACGCCATCCGGCCCCTGATCGCCGGCAATTGGAAAATGAACGGCCTGAGGTCTTTTTCGGTCGAATTCGAGGCCATGCTGGCGGGGGCTGCCGACGTGGCTGCCAAGGCGGATCTCCTGGTTTGCCCGCCGGCGACGCTGATTGCGGAGTTTGCGGAACGGGCGCGCCGCTCAGAGAGGCTCGCGGTCGGCGCGCAGGACTGCCATCCCAAGGCTTCGGGTGCCCATACCGGCGATATCTCGGCCGAAATGCTGGCGGATGCCGGCGCCCGCGCCATCATTGTCGGCCATTCGGAGCGACGCGCCGACCACGGCGAGACCGACGTGCTGGTCCGGCAGAAGGCGGAAGCCGTCTGGCGGGCCGGCCTTACCGCCATCGTCTGCATCGGCGAGACCCGGCATCAGCGTGATGCCGGACAAACTCTCGACATTTGCCAGGGCCAGCTCAACCTCTCGCTGCCGGATGGCGCGCGATCGGACAATCTGGTGGTGGCCTATGAGCCGGTCTGGGCGATCGGCACCGGCCTCACCCCGACGACAGCAGATGTCGAGCAGGTTCATTATTTTATTCGGGATCTTCTGGTCGCGCGGTTCAAGGGCGAGGGGGCTCGCATCCGCATCCTTTACGGCGGATCGGTCAAACCCTCGAACGCCCGCGAGTTGATGGCGGTCGCCAATGTCGATGGCGCGCTGGTTGGCGGAGCCAGCCTGAAAGCGGCCGATTTCCTGGCGATTGCCGCCGGCTGTCCCTAACCGGGCGCTGGCTGAGGCAGGCGCTTCCAATAGATCATCGTGCCCGTCAGTCCGCCATGCGGCTTGAGGGCGTAATCCGGGATCACGCCGCTCAACGTGAATCCAATCCCTTCATAAAGTCCGGAAGCGCCTTCCTCGACGGCGGTGTCGAGCACCAGCAGCGTGCGCCCGCGCGCGATGGCCATGCTTTCGGCCGCGTGCATCAAGGCCTTTGCCACGCCTCGGCCGCGGTGGCTGATCCGCGTCATCATTTTCGCGATCTCCGCCCGATGCGGCTGATTGGGCGGAAGCTGGAGCAGTAGCGTGACGGTTCCGACCAGGCGCGCCCCGTCAAACGCGCCGAGCACGATGCGCTCGCCGCGATCCGCGGATGCTAGCGAATCCCGCCAGAAATTTTCCGCCGTTTCCAAAGCCAGCGGGTGCATGAAGCTAACCGAACCGCCGCTCGCCACCGCCTCGACCAGGATTTCGCAGAGTTCAGCGCAGACCTGAGCTGAGGCCTTCAAGGGCATTATTTTGATATCGGACATCGCGTCAGCTCCGGGCGAGAACGACGACATAGGCGCAAGGCGCGCTGGTTTCGTTGGCAAACGTCACCTCGGATGGCGGCCCGAATCCGAGGCAGTCGCCGGGTCCAAGCAGATGTCGCTCGCCCGCCTCCGAGATGACGAGGTTGCCGCTGCGCACCCAGACCGCTTGACGGATATGGGCGTAAGACGAAGCGGGGAGCACCACTTGCTGCCTGGCCGGCAGTTCGACTTCGATGATCTCCAGGGGATGATCGGGCCGGCTGAACACTTGCTTGCGCAGATAGCCGGTCTTGGGGTCACGCCAGAGCGGCTGTTCGCTTGCCCGCGTCAACCGTCCCTGGCCCTCCGCCCGCAGCAAGAGACCCGCCAGCGTGAGGTCGAAGGCGCCAGCCAGCCGAACCAGAACCACGGCGGTTGGGCTTACCTCATCGCGTTCGATCTTGCTGATCGTCGCCTTGGACACGCCCGAGCGTTCCGCGAGATCCGCGAGCGACCAGCCGCGGCCGTCGCGTTCAAGGCGCAAACGGGCCGCGATCCGGGGGCCGGTTCCGTCTAACAAAATAGACATATATCTATTATATTAGACCATCGTCAGTCGAGCAAGAGGGCAGGGCAGACCGAGAGCGCGCGGACCCGCTGCAAACACGCGCTGCGGTGATTATCTCTCCGGCGCGGCTGGCGGGGGTGACAATGCCCCGTCCGATCGTGTAACACCGCGCCACTTCAAACACCGCAAACCCCTCAAGCAGCCGGACACCGGCGCTCCTGGTTTGTGACGGAAGGCAGAAGATGCAGACTGTCGCTATCGTAATTCACCTGATGATCGTTGCGACGCTGATCGCGACCGTGCTGCTGCAGAAATCCGAAGGCGGCGGCCTCGGCGTCGGCGGTGGCGCCGGCTTCATGTCGAGCCGCGGCACCGCGAATTTGCTGACCCGCACCACGGCGATACTTGCGTTTGGCTTCTTCCTCACCAGCCTGTTCCTGTCGTGGTACGCAAGCTACGACCGCAAGCCGAATTCGATCATCGGCGCCTCGCCGGCCTCGCAGTCGCAGCCGGCAGGTGGCGCGACGCCGGTCGCCCCCCCAACCAGTGGCGGCATTCTGGATTCGCTGAAGAAAGCCGACGAGCAGCAGAATCCGCCGGCACCCTCGGGGCCGCAGGCGCCGCGCTCGCAATAAAGCAGGGGGGCCATGCAGGACGGCGTCTGGCGTCCCGTATCAGAAATCCCCATCAAGAGCCTGATAACGCTTCAGATTTTACGTCACCCACAGCCCCTCAAAATGTTCGCTGCGGCGTGCGATTCGTTTTGGCGAATCGGCCCGGTGGCCTTAAAGGTTAAGTCCCATGGCGCGGTATATTTTCATCACCGGCGGCGTGGTTTCTTCGCTCGGAAAGGGTCTGGCTTCAGCGGCGCTGGGCGCTCTGTTGCAGTCGCGGGGCTACAAGGTCCGGCTTCGCAAACTCGATCCCTATCTCAATCTCGACCCCGGAACGATGTCGCCGTATCAGCATGGCGAGGTGTTCGTGACCGATGATGGCGCCGAGACCGATCTCGATCTCGGACACTACGAGCGCTTCACCGGACGGCCCGCCACCAAGGCCGACAACATCACCACCGGGCGCATCTATCAGGACATCCTGACCAAGGAGCGGCGCGGCGATTATCTCGGCGCCACCATCCAGGTGATCCCGCACGTCACCAACGCCATCAAGGATTTCATCCTCGACAGCAATGACGAATTCGACTTCGTGCTGTGCGAGATCGGCGGCACCGTCGGCGACATCGAGGGCCTGCCGTTCTTCGAGGCGATCCGCCAGATCAAGAACGACCTGCCGCGCGACCACGCCATCTACATTCATCTGACGCTGCTGCCGTTCATCCCGAGCGCCGGCGAGTTGAAGACAAAGCCGACCCAGCATTCGGTGAAGGAATTGCGCTCGATCGGCATCCAGCCGGACATCCTGCTGTGCCGCACCGATCGGCCGATCCCGAAGGAGGAGCGGCGCAAGCTTGGGCTATTCTGCAACGTGCGCGAAAGCGCCGTGATCGAGGCGCGCGACGTCGACAACATCTATGCCGTGCCAGAGGCCTATCACGCCGCCGGCCTCGACGACGAGGTGTTGGCGGCGTTCGGGATCGAGTCGAGAATTCCGCCGGCGCTGCAGAGCTGGAACGTCATCAACGAGCGCGTCCGTAATCCCGAGGGCGACGTCACCATCGCCATTGTCGGCAAGTATACCGGCATGAAGGACGCCTATAAATCGCTGATCGAGGCGCTCTCCCATGGCGGCATCGCCAACAAGGTCAAGGTCAATCTCGACTGGATCGAGAGCGAGGTGTTCGAGAACGAGGATCCCGCGCCGTTCCTCGAACACGTCAACGGCATTCTGGTGCCGGGCGGTTTCGGGCAGCGCGGCGCCGAGGGCAAGATCCGCGCGGCGCAGTTCGCGCGCGAGCGCGACGTACCCTATTTTGGCATCTGCTTCGGCATGCAGATGGCGGTGATCGAGGCCGCGCGCAATCTGGTCGGCATCGAGCAGGCCAATTCCACCGAGTTCGGCCCGACGCCGGAACCCCTGGTCGGCCTGATGACGGAATGGCTGCGCGGCAATGAACTGGAGAAGCGATCGAAGTCCGGTGATCTCGGCGGCACCATGCGTCTTGGCGCCTACCCGGCGGTGCTCAAGCGCGGTAGCCGGGTGTCCAACATCTATGGCGGCGCCACCGAGATTTCGGAGCGCCATCGCCATCGCTACGAGGTCAATACCGCCTACAAGGACCGCCTCGAGCAGCACGGCCTGAGATTCTCGGGCCTCTCGCCCGACGGCGTGCTGCCGGAGATCGTCGAATACGAGGATCACCCCTGGTTCATCGGGGTGCAATTCCATCCCGAACTGAAATCGCGTCCGTTCGAGCCGCATCCGCTGTTTGCGTCGTTTATTCAGGCCGCGATGGTGCAGTCACGGCTGGTGTGATCCGACGTCAACAGCCTTTGACGAAGGCGCGGATTGTTGCGACAAATCGCTCCCGTTACCGCAAGAACAGGAACTAGGGAGTAAAAGTCCATGATCTACGAAATGCGCGTCTATCGCTGTATCCCGGGCCGGCTGCCGGCGCTGCTGAAACGGTTCGAGACCATCACGACGAAGATTTGGGAAAAGCATGGGATCCGGCAGGCCGGATTTTTCACCACGCTGATAGGGGAATCCAACCAAGAGCTGACCTATTTCCTGGCATGGGAATCGCTCGCTGATCGCGAAAAGAAATGGACCGCGTTTCAGAGCGATCCCGCGTGGATCGAAGCTCGTGCCAAGACCGAGGCGGACGGTCAGATCGTTGGCAACATCGTCAGTCAATTGCTGGTGCCGGCGGCCTTCTCGTCGGTGAAGTGACCGTCGGTTCAATGGCGCAACCCTGATATTCAGCCGCCAAAGAGGGTTGATCCCTCGGGCACCGCCCGGCATGGTCGCGCCGGAAAGGAAAATGCCTTGAACGCGAGCGTGTCAGCTGCGGCGGTCGTCACGGCCGGATCGGTCAAATTCGGCAATGGCTTGCCGATTTCGATCATCGCCGGCCCGTGCGCGCTCGAGAGCCGTGCCCACGCGCTTGAAGTCGCGTCCGCGCTGAAGGAGATCGCGGCGCGGCTCAAGATCGGCTTGGTCTACAAGACCTCGTTCGACAAAGCCAACCGCAGCAGCGGAACGGCCCCGCGTGGCATCGGACTGATGCAGGCACTGCCGATTTTTGCCGAAATCCGCGGCTCGCTCGGCATGCCCGTGCTCACCGACGTTCATGAGTCTTCCCAATGCGCCGAGGTAGCGCAGGCCGTGGATGTGCTGCAGATCCCGGCATACCTGTGCCGGCAGACCGATCTGCTGCTGGCGGCGGCTGCGACCGGTAAGGTCGTCAACGTCAAGAAGGGTCAGTTCCTGGCGCCATGGGACATGGCCAATGTCGTCGCCAAGATCACCGGCGCCGGCAATCCGAACGTGCTGGTCACCGAACGCGGCGCGTCGTTCGGCTACAACACGCTGGTTTCCGACATGCGCGCGCTGCCGATTCTCGCGCGCACCATCGGCGCGCCCGTGATCTTCGACGCCACCCATTCGGTGCAGGAGCCGGGCGGCAAGGGCACCTCGTCGGGCGGCGAGCGCGAATTCGTCCCCGTCCTGGCACGCGCGGCCGTCGCCGTTGGCGTTGCTGGGGTGTTCATCGAAACCCACCCCGATCCCGACCACGCGCCCTCGGATGGTCCCAACATGGTGCCGCTGCGCGAATTCGAAGGGCTGGTGCGGACGCTGATGGCGTTCGACGCGCTCGCCAAGAAGCTCGAAAAGAATGTAGCGCGCTGATGCCGCCAACGCGATTGCGGCCGGATGAGCAGCGCCTGCCGCCGGCCCTCAATATTGTTGCGCTGGCGACCTTCGCGGCAAGCCTGTCGGGGCGCGCGCTCGATCCGGTGCTGCCGCACGTCGCTTCCGATTTCAATGTCAGCATTGCCGCGGCGGCGGGCTTTGCGTCGGTGTTCGCCTTTACCTTCGCGATCATCCAGCCGGTGCTGGGCGCCGCCGCGGATCTGTTCGGCAAGACGCGCCTGGTGATCCTGTGCCTGGTGCTGCTCGGCGTTGCCAATATTCTCGGTGCGATGGCCTCGTCGTTTTCGCTGTTGTTCGCGTCGCGGATTTTGGCGGGCATCGGCGCCGGCGGCGTATTCCCGATCTCGCTTGGGTTGACCAGCGATCTGGTCGGCTCCGAGAAGCGTCAGATAGCCATCGGCCGCACACTGGCGGGGTCGATGACCGGCAATCTGCTCGGGGCATCGCTGTCGGGCATGATCGGCGATTTCCTCGGCTGGCGCGGCGTGCTCGCCGTGCTTGGTTTGCTGGCAGTGTTGGCGTCGGTGGCCGTTGCCCTCGGCTTTCGCGGCGCCGCGCTGAAACGGGCTCCCCGAACAGATCTGGCAACGCTCCGGCACGGCTATCGCACCATCTTCAGCAATCCGAACGCGATTTGCTACGGCGCGGTCTTCGTCGAGGGCTGCTGCGTGCTGGGATTGTTTCCATATCTAGCCGCGTTCCTGTTTGATCTCGGCGAAACCAGCCTGTCGATCGCGGGCGTCGTCATCGCCGGTTTCGCCGTCGGCGGCCTGTTTTACACCTTGACGGTTTCGCGGCTGCTGCCGCGGCTCGGCATGGGCGGCATGATGATCGCGGGCGCCGCGCTGGTCGGCCTGCAACTCGCCGTCATTGCATTCGGTCCCGGCTGGAAGATCCAGGCCATCAGCCTGTTGTGCATGGGCTGGGGCTTTTACATGATCCACGGATGCATGCAGGTGTTCGCCAGCGAGCTTTCGGTGGAGGCGCGTGCCACCGCGCTGTCGCTGCACTCGTTCTTCTTTTTCATGGGCCAGACCGTGGGCCCCATCGGCTACGGGTTCGGCATTCAACATGCCGGCAAGGTACCGACCTTGCTGATGGCCGCCGCCGTGATGGTCGCGCTCGGATTGGCCTGCGCGCGGTGGCTGCGGGCAAGGAAGCCGGCGGACGCGGGCGCAACATAAGCTGCGCAAATCCGGAGATGCGGGCTACCAGGTATACCGTATGACGCCCTTGCCCGCGTAGGAGCGCGTGACCTCGGAGAATTCACCCTCGAAAGTGGCGGCGGCGGACCAGCCGTTCATCCATTTGACTTCGGCCGAAGCCGTGGTGAGCGTGGCGTCGCGCGCTTGCATCGCGCCGTTGACCACGAAACTTGCGCCCGGCAGCGCCTGGAAGGTGGCGCCGATGTTGCGGTCGGGGTTGAAATCATGCGCCCAGGCAAAGCGGCCGCGCAGCGTCAGGATGCCGTTCTGCATCGCGAAGGATTTGTCGGTGCGAATGCCGAGCTCGCTGCGGATATCGGTGACGTCCCTGGCGCCATAGGCCAGCGCGAACGTGTTGGCGCCCGAGACGGCCTGCTCGGCGTAGGCCGGCAGATCGAAGGTGGTGGATTGCGCGGCGGCATAGGGCGTAATGCCCATCCACGGCGTCGCAAAGCGATAGCCGCCTTCGACGCGTCCCGAAAAGGCGTTGGCGTTGAACTGGGCGCGCAGATGATCGACGCCGGCGACGGTGACGAAACGGTCGGTCGTGATGTTCTGCCAGCCGTAGGCGGCCGCCGCGGTGATATAGGCGGGGCCGACATCGTGGCGTACAAACGCGCCGGCCTGGAACAAGTCGGAGCGTCCGGTGCCGGCGTTAGCGACGCTGAAATTGGTGCCGCCGCCAGCCAGCGCGAAGCCGGCGATGGTGAACGGCGAAAATCGGTAATCGGCGCCGACGGCGGTGCCGAAAATATTGCTGGTCGCGGTGTTGGAGCCGAGCGCNGCATTGCCGTCGGTGGTCTGCGATCCGCCGTACCCTGCNGCCCATAGGCTCCAGCTCGGAACGAACGGGGCCGCCAGCGGGGCCTTCCGATAAATCGCGGCATAAGCATCGCGCTCGCTCTTGCTGCGCGGCTTGCCGTCGGCGGCATAGGCGCTGGCATTGTCCTCTTCCGCAAACGAGTTCGTGCCCGTTCCGCCCGTCCCGCCATTGCGTCCTGTGATGAACGGATCGGTCATGACGCCCATGAACTGGTCCATGGCGTTGAAGGTTGTCTGCTGCGATCCCGTCGCGGTCTCGCCGGAGATCTGGCTGAGGCCCGCCGGCGTCAGCCCGCCGAAAACCAGCGGAATACTGCCGTTGGAATTGAAGAAGCCGACGATCGCGTTGGCGACATTCTGCTGGTTTTGGTTGAGGCCGCCGTTCGGCGGCGGAGCGAAGCCCAGCGTCAGGTTGAGAAAGGCGTCGTGGGCGTCGTAACTGAGACTTGCCGAGAAGTTGGCCGGCAGGTTGGTGTTGACCAGCGACCCGAATGTGCCGCTGACGCCGCCCGCGGTCAGGATCGTATATTGCTTCGAAATATAGCTGCCATTGGCGTAAATCGCGTTGACCGAGGCGCCGCTGAGGGTCGCGGTCGCCATGACATTGGCGAACGACGCTGTCGTGGGATTGAGCATCACCTGATAGATCGCGCCGGACTGCAGCAAGAGGCCGCCGGCCACGGTCATGGAAGATCCCGGCGTGCCGCTGCCCGGCGCGAAAATGCCGCCGCTGGTGATCGTGGTGTTGCCGACGGTGCCGATGCCGGTCAAGGCGGCATTGGCATTTACCGTGGTCATGCCGGACTGCGCGATCGAACCTTCCACGTCCAGGATGCCGCCATTGACGTTGGTGACGCCGGTGTAGGTGTTGGTGCCGGTCAGGCTGACGGTCCCGGAATTCACGTTGACCGCGTGCACGCCCGAGATGGTATTTGAATAGGTGAACGTGCCGGCGCCGAGCGCGAAGTTCACCGTGTTGCTCGAGCCCTGGCCGACGATGTTGCCCGATATCGCGCCACCGGTGATGTTGACGGTGTCGGCCAGCGCAGACAGCAGGATGGCGCCGGTGATGGTACCGCCCTGCTGGTTGATGGTCATCGCCGCGCCCTCGCCGGTGAGGTCGATCGCCGCCCGGCTGCCGCTGATGTTGCCGCTATTGGTGATGCCGCCGGCAACCGTGCTGCCGCCAGTCACCATGATTCCGGTCTTGGCACTGATCGTGCCCTGGTTGATGATGCTGCCGCCTACCGACGCTGGTCCGGCGTTGACCGTGCTCGGTGTCGTGTTGGTGAGCAGAATGCCGGCACCCTGGTTAGCGGTAATGTTGCCGCCGACGGCGTTGGTTACGTTGTTCGTGATCGTGGCGCCGGAGAGCGCGATGCCGGCAAAGCCGGTGCCGCTGCTGGTGATCGAGTTGCTGTTGTTGATGGCCAGGGCGGACGGCGTACCGGCGAGACCGAAAATGTTGTCCAGCACGATGCCATATTGCACCGACGTGATCGTCCCGCTGTTGAGGACCGAGCCGGTGATGCTGGCATTGTAGATGCCGATGCCGATGCCGGTGCTGCCTGAGGCATGGATGACGCCGGCGTTGGAGACATCCCCGGCAATCGTTTCAGCGAAGCCAGTCGTGCGTTGAATTTCGAATCCGAAATTGCCGTTGATCGTTCCGGTCGAGGTGTTGATGACCGAGCCTCCGACCGCGACGCCATCGACCAGGAATCCGTTCCCAGTGGCATTGATGGTGCCGCTGTTGGTAATCGAACCTGTAACGCTGCCCCTCGCCACGCTCATGGCGCCGGACCCGCCATTGGCATTGATCGTGCCGGTATTGCTGACCGAGCCCCCTACGTTGAAGAATTGCACCGCCATGCCGTCATTGCCGGACGTGAGGGTGATCGTGCCGTTGTTGGTGATCGAGCCTCCGACCGTATTCGGACTCCCGGACGTGCCAAACAGGTCGATGGCAACATCCCGGCTGGTGATGTTGAGGTTATTGATAATCGAGCCTCCGACGTCCGACTTGAAGACATTGATGCCGGTGCCGGTGCTGGTGATCGTTCCGTTGTTGGTGATGGTGCCCGTCACCGTCGCGCCGGCATTCTGGATCGTCGGGACAACGCCATGCGCACCGCCGCCGATATTGATGCCGGCAAACAGCCCGCTGATCGTCCCGTTGTTGGTGATGTTTCCGGTGAGCTTGGTCCCGGTCCCAAGGACACTGATGCCAGAGCTGGTGCCCGGGTTGATCGGGGGATAGGGGGTGGTGGGGGTGATTGTTCCGGTGGTGTTGTTGACGATGTCGCCGGTGTGGTTGGCGCCGTCATTGAAGCTAACGCAATTGATCGCGCTGGAGTTGGGCAGGCCGGCGAACGTATTGTTGACGGCGCAGGGCGCCACAGGCACAGGGCCCGCCTGGGCCGAGCTGCCGATCCCGAGGATCAGCGCCAACGCAGAACTCGTGGTGAGCAACGCCCCGCGAAATTCGACCTGAGCCATGGTCGATACTCCAGCCCGCCGATACTGCCGATACTTGTGGCTCAAAAAGCTAGATCGCGGCCTTTCGCGGAGCAATCGGTTACCCCGGCGCGAGCAATGGAACCCGAGCGAATCCTGCGGGCTGTGGCTGGTTTGCCACGCGCGCGCCATCATTTCGGTTGTGCCTGAAAAAGTTCACACTATTGGCGCGCAGTGGACCCGCCACGAAGGCCATCGAGCGATGCGAGCAGCGGGCCGAGATGGTCGCGATACTCGCGCCAGCGGCCTTCGGACGTGCGATAGATCGGGCGGCGCACCTGGCTTGCGCTCGCGGTGCGCACCGGGCGTCGCGCCTTGTGAAAGGCGATGCAGGCCGGATCCCAGTCGAGGCCGCAATGACCGACGATCCGCCGCGCCGACGTTTCGAGATCGGCGATGACGTCCTCGTAGCGGATGTCGAGCACGCGGCCCTTCGGCTGCACGGCGCGCCAATGCTCCATCAGCTCGGCATATTTGCAGTAATAGCGGCCGAGTTCGCCGAGGTCGTAGGTGAAATCCTGCGGCGCCGAAAACAGCTTTGAATAACATGACAGGCAGGTATCGCGCGGATCGCGCATGACGTGAATGATGCGCGCATGGGGCAGCGCCAGATGGATCAGCCCCAGGAAAACGAAATTGGCGGGCATCTTGTCGGTTACCCGTTTGGCCTCCGGCGCCCGGACCCGCAGTCCCTCCGCATAGGCGTTGCCGAGTTCGCGCAACTGGCCGGCCGTCGCCGCCGCCATGTCATCGGGGTAACGCAAGGCATCGCCGCCGGCGTCGCGCATCCGGTCGGCGAGCTGGCTGAAATCGTCCAGTTCGCCGGCGCCGTGAACGTCGGGATGGCTCGCCAGGATCTGCTCGACCAGCGTGGTGCCCGAGCGCGGCATGCCGACCACGAACACCGGCAGCGTCGACTCGCAGCCGCCCGCCTTGGCCTCGATCAGACGCCGGTCGAAGGTCGCGCGTATCCGGTCGAAATGCGCGAACGTGCGCGCCTCGTCATAACCAACCCGCCGGCGCTTCAGCGCGTTGCCCGCGTGCATCCAGCGAAATGCATCGTCGTGGCGGCCAAGATCGTCATAGGCCTTGGACAACGCAAAACTGAGCCGGCTCCGCGCGGTGTCCGGCAAGGCGTCGGGCCTGGTTACGAGTCCCTCCATCGCCGCCAGATGGGCGTCGCCTACGGTGAATTTCTTCGCGTCGGCAAGATTGAAGTAATAGGCGGCCTCGCGCGGGTCGAGTTCGATCGCCCGCTCGTACTCCTCGCGCGCCGCGGCAAGCTGACCGTCTTCCTTCAGAATGTTGCCGATATTGTTGTGGGTGTCGGCGAGACCGGGCTTGAGCGCCAGGGCGCGGCGAAAAAACGCGAGCGCTTCGTCCGGCTTCTGCTGCTCGAAGCGCACCAGCCCCATCGCATTGATCGCCTCGGGTTCGCCGGGAGCCAGCGACAGCGCGCGCTGCGCGGCGATTTCGGCGTCCGGCACCCGCTTCTGTTCGAGCCTGACCAACGCCAGATGGGTCAGCGTCTTGACGTTGTTGGCATCGGCTGCCAGCGAGCGGGTCAGAAGCTCGATCGCTTCGTCGAATTGCTCGGCGTCCTTGAGCGCGAGCGCCAGATTGTTGAGCACGCCGGGATCGTTGGGCTTGAGCGCGAGCGCATGGCGATAGGTCGACTCGGCCTCGGTGAGCCGGCCCATTTCACGCAAGGCGGTGCCCATGTTGTTGATCGCGTCCGCATAGTCCGGGCGCAACTGCCGCGCCTGGCGATAGGCGATCAGCGCCTCGTCGTACTTCTTCTGCGCGCGCAGCGCGTTGCCGAGATTGCTCCAGGCTTCGGCGTAGTTCGGCGCAAGCGCCAGCGCACGCCGGTAATGCGCGACCGCCTCGTCGAACTCGTCGCGCTCGTAATGCAGGATCCCGACATTGTTGTTGGCCTGCGGCAGGCCCGGATCGATAGCGAGGGCGCGGCGGCCGGCCGCGAGCGCGGCGTCGGTTTGCCCAGCGAGCCGGCACATCTCGCCGAGATTGCAATGATAGAGCGCGACGCCGCCGTCGGCCATCGTGGCGCGGCGCACCAGATCGATCGCGGTGGGTAGACTGCCGGCCTGATAGGCGATGATCCCGAGCAGATGCAGGGCGGGGGCGCAATCGGGCCGGGTGCGCAGGATGTCGCGGCACAACGCCTCGGCGGCCGGCAGCCGGCCGGCCTCAAGATGCTGTTCGGCGAGTGCCAGCACCTGCTCGAGCGGCAGCGACAGCGACACCGGGATTTCCGGCGGTGCGTTGATGTCGGGCTTGCCCGTCATTAGCCGTCTGCCATCGCTAGCCCTTGGGTGCGCCGGGATGCGTGGCAAGCCGGCGTATGTTGGTTGCGGATATTTCCTCGGTGGCTTCGTCGAGAACGATCCGCTCCACGGTGTAGCCGACGTCGCGACCATAGAATACATGGGTTATGTTAGGCAGCGCGACCACCACGAAGCGGCCGGCATAGGCCGACAGCGCGGCCTCAATCCGCTGCTTGACGGCAAAGAACGGCAACGGATTCTTTTCGTCGATGCCGTGGGTGTCGCGCACGGCGATGCAGGCCTGTCCGACCCGCCGCAATCCCTCTTCGATCAATCGCTGATGGCCCGGATGAAACGGCTGATAGCGTCCGACGAACAAGGCGGTCGGCTGCTGCGGGTCGAACGCCGGCCGAAGCAGCGCGAGCGCCTGTTCGGCCCAGAACTGCGGCGCGCCATCTGCGCCGACACGCAGATCGAACCGGTCGGGCGCCACAAACATCCGATTGGTGTCCTCAAATCGTCCGGCTTCGATACGATCGAGCCAGATGATGAAGGCGTCGTCGCCGAAGGCCGCGCGGGTCTCCGGCGTCGGGCAAATGAAATCGGCGATAACAGTGCCGCCGGCTTCGACGACCCGATCGCACATCCAGCCCATGCGGCGGGCGTGCTCGACGCGATCCTGATGGCTAAAGCCGAGGTCGCGCGAGAGGTTGGCGCGCACCGCGTCAGCGTTGAACACGACCGCATTAATTAATGGCGCAAGCGCGGTCGCAAACGCCGTTTTGCCGGCGCCGGGAAGCCCCATGACGAGAATCTTGCGTCGCATCTGCTTTCAAACCGTTCGGACCGTTTTTCAACATATTGGCTTTGAATGCAAGCAGCGCCGGCGCCCGGCCCGACGTGCAGCCCTAACCGCGCCCGCGATAGGGCGCGACGCCCTGATCCGGAAGCCACATGCCGGCAGGCAGTTTGCCGGTCTGCCAGAACACGTCGATCGGAATGCCGCCGCGCGGATACCAGTAGCCGCCGATGCGCAGCCATTTTGGCTTGATTTCCATGGCGATCCGCTTGCCGATCATGATCGTGCAGTCCTCGTGGAAGGCGCCGTGATTGCGGAAGCTCGCGACGTAGAGCTTCAGGGATTTCGACTCCAGCAGCCATGACCCCGGCACATAGTCGATGACCAGATGCGCGAAGTCGGGCTGGCCGGTGACCGGGCAGAGCGAGGTGAATTCGGGCGCGGTGAAACGCACCACGTAGTCGGTGTCCCGTTGCGGATTGGGTACGCGGTCAATTTGTGCCTCATCGGGTGTGTGGGGCCATTCCACGGCGCGGCCAAGCTGCAGGCCGGGGGATGATTGGCGAGGTTTTTTGGACATGGCGGTCTCCGTTGCCGATTTCTTAGCCAATCGCCTCACCAAGGTCACGCGGCCTTTTCCGCCCCCAAGCCTTGCTGTAGAAGCAGCGCCAAACGCTCAATCCTGAAATCTGCAAAGAGGCTCCCATGACCGCCATCGTCGACATCATCGGCCGCGAAATTCTCGATAGCCGCGGCAACCCCACCGTCGAGGTCGATGTGGTGCTGGAGGACGGCTCGATGGGCCGCGCCGCGGTGCCGTCGGGCGCCTCCACCGGCGCGCATGAGGCGGTCGAACTGCGCGACGGCGACAAGTCGCGCTATCTCGGCAAGGGCGTCCAGAAGGCGGTCGCTGCCGTCAACGGCGAGATTTTCGATGCGGTCGGCGGCATGGACGCGGAGCAGCAGGTCCAGATCGACGAGACCATGATCGGGCTCGACGGTACGCCGAACAAGAGCCGGCTCGGTGCCAACGCCATCCTCGGCGTGTCGCTCGCGGTAGCCAAGGCCGCCGCCGAGTCCTCGGACCTGCCGCTCTATCGCTATGTCGGCGGCACCTCGGCCCGGACCTTGCCGGTTCCGATGATGAACATCATCAATGGCGGCGTGCACGCCGACAACCCGATCGACTTCCAGGAATTCATGATCATGCCGGTTGGCGCCAAGACGTTTGCCGAGGCGCTGCGCTGCGGCTCGGAAATTTTCCACACGCTGCGGGCGGAACTGAAAAAGGCCGGCCACAATACCAATGTCGGCGACGAGGGCGGTTTTGCGCCGAACCTGCCGTCGGCGGATGCGGCGCTGGAATTCGTCATGGCGGCGATCGGCAAGGCCGGATACAAGGCCGGTTCCGACGTCATGCTGGCGCTGGATTGTGCGGCGACCGAATTCTTCAAGGACGGCAATTACGTCTATAGCGGCGAAAACAAAACCCGCTCGGCTTCCGAACAGGCAAAATATCTCGCCGACCTCGCCGCGCGCTATCCGATCGTCTCGATCGAGGACGGCATGGCGGAGGACGACATGGACGGCTGGAAGCAATTGACCGACCTGATCGGCAATAAGGTTCAGCTGGTCGGCGACGATCTGTTCGTCACCAACGTCACCCGCCTTGCCGATGGCATCAAACACGGCCGCGCCAATTCCATATTGGTAAAAGTCAACCAGATCGGCACGCTGACGGAGACGCTCTCCGCGGTCGAGATGGCCTACAAGGCCGCTTACACCGCCGTGATGTCGCACCGTTCCGGCGAGACCGAGGATTCCACCATCGCCGACCTTGCCGTGGCCACCAATTGCGGCCAGATCAAAACCGGCTCATTGGCGCGCTCCGACCGCACTGCCAAATACAACCAGCTGCTGCGGATCGAGCAGCAACTGGGCACGCAGGCAAAATATGCGGGCAGGGCGGCGCTGAAAGCGCTGCGGTAGTCGGCGTCACGGCAACGATTTCATAAGAAACACAAACGGGAGGTCTTTCGATGAGCGCCGACACCAAATCCGGGCTGCAGCTACGCTCGCTGATCAAGAAGAGCGGCGAACTCGAAATTTCCCTCGTCAACGTGCCGATACCGGAACCCGGCCCCGATGAAGTCGTGGTCCGCGTCGAGGCTTCGCCGATCAATCCGTCGGACCTCGGGCTCCTGGTCGGCGCCGCCGATATGTCGACCGCGAAAGCGTCGGGCACCAAAGATTCGCCCGTCGTCACCGCGAAGGTCCCGGAAGCCGCGATGCGGGCGATGGCAGGACGGCTCGATGAATCGATGCCGGTCGGCAACGAGGGCGCCGGCGTCGTCATCAAGACCGGATCGTCGGATGCCGCGAAGGCGCTGATGGGCAAGACGGTGGCCATGGTCGGCGGCGCGATGTACGCGCAATATCGCTGCCTGAAGGTGGCCGAATGCCTGCCGCTGCCGGCCGGTACCACGCCTGCCGAGGGCGCCTCCTGCTTCGTCAATCCGCTGACCGCGCTTGGCATGACCGAGACCATGCGGCGGGAAGGCCACAAGGCGCTGGTGCATACGGCTGCCGCCTCCAACCTGGGGCAGATGCTCAACAAGATCTGCCTGAAGGACGGCATCGGCCTGGTCAATATCGTGCGCAGCCAGGAGCAGGCCGGCATCCTGCGCAAGATCGGCGCCAAACATGTCGCCGATTCCACCGCGCCGACCTTCATGGACGACCTGACCAACGCGCTGATCGAGACCGGCGCCACGATCGCATTCGACGCGATCGGCGGCGGCAAGCTCGTCGGGCAGATTCTCACCTGCATGGAAATTGCGATCAACAAGACGGCAAAGGTCTACAGCCGCTACGGATCGAGCGTGCACAAGCAGGTCTACATCTATGGCGGCCTCGACACGCGTCCGACCGAATTGAACCGGGCGTTCGGCATGGCCTGGGGCATCGGCGGCTGGCTGTTGTTCCCGTTCCTGATGAAAATCGGGCAGGCCGAGGGGGCGAGGCTGCGCCAACGCGTGGTCGATGAGCTGAAGACGACATTCGCCAGTCATTATACCCAGGTCGTGTCGCTGCAGGAGGCGTTGCAGCTGAACCACATTGCGGTCTACGGCAAGCGCGCGACTGGGGAAAAATATCTGATCAATCCGAACAAGGGCTGAAAACGCCAAGTCCGGTGTTATGCATCTGGATGCACGGCGCAAATCGATGGCGGGCGCATCCGGTTACGGGAGCTTTTGAAATCGCTTTTGAGGAGGGGGAGCTCAATGTCGACCGATCTGAAGTATCTCGGCTTTACCGCCATCCTCACGGCCTCGCTGTGG
>JGI12635J15846_10001322_pt1 | contig 21658 bp, 15 predicted proteins | sample BlaSpr_A8_OM2_M2_FD_15846 | JGI IMG/M metagenome (IMG submission 15846) | reverse complement strand
TACGCTCCAAAGCGATCGAGATGGGAATCGTCACGGCGGAAGAAGCGAGTCGCTTGAGCGAGCCCGAGACGCTCGAATTGATCTTCCGTCCGGGATTCAGTACGGCCGAACAAGTGACCGAGGTCTCCGGCCGCGGAGTTGGAATGGATGTAGTGCAAAGCGTGCTGCACCGGCTTAAGGCCACGATTCACATTGAAACCCGTCCCGGCCAGGGCACCACCTTCCGCCTGAAACTGCCGCTCACGCTGGCCATTATCAAGGCTCTGATGTTCTGGGTGGAGCAACGCTTGTACGCCATTCCGCTGAACGCCGTGAACCAGGTTGCCCGCACGACCGAGGCGGAAGTTCACCAGGTGGATCACTATGAAGTCTTGCAACTGCGCAATCAAGTGCTCCCTCTCTTGCGCCTGGGGCGCCGTGCTGTCACGGCGGCCGACCGCAAGTCCGTCAAGCTTTTTGTTCTCGTGATCACGGTCGGAGAAAAAAAATACGGACTGATCGTCGACGCTTTGCAAGGAGAAGAAGAATTGGTGATCAAGGCTTTGGACGACCAGACTTTCGTCACCGATCTGGTGAACGGCGCTTCGATTCTTGGAGACGGAAAAGTTGTTCTGATTCTGAATCTGCTGGCTGTGGTGGAACACGTCTCCCGGCTACGCCCCGAGGAAGCGGGCAAGACTAACTTTGGACTCCTGCTGAATCAGGTCGATCGGGCCCGGCTGGCATTGAGCGCATCGGGAGGCCAGGCATGAGTACGAAAAAAGTTCGCGTGCTGGTGGTGGACGATTCCGCATTGATGCGCAAGCTGATTCCGCAGATGCTCGAAACCGACCAATCCATCGAGGTGGTAGGCACCGCGATGGATGGGAACTTCTGCCTGAAAAAGATCGAGGAACTGAAGCCCAACGTAGTCACGCTAGATCTGCAGATGCCGGGCATGAACGGCATCGATACCCTGAAGGAAATCATGCGCCGGGAACCGCTGCCGGTGATTGTGGTAAGTTCCCACTCCACGGAAGGAGCCTCCATCACATTCAAGGCTCTGGGCTTGGGCGCTTTCGATTTCGTCACCAAACCGCAGGATGCTTCCGTGCACATGGCCGATGCGGCTCGCGAGTTAATCGCAAAAATAAAAGTCGCAGCCGATTGCAAGGTGGTGCGTCCTGGAACTTTGCGGGCAGCGCCGACGCGCCCTGAAAAAATCTCGGCCTCAAGATCTGCGCCACCGCCCACCCGCACAGTCGCCATCGGAATCTCTACCGGAGGACCGCAAGCTCTTGAGTTCCTGTTAGCGCAACTTCCTGCGGACTTTCCAGGAACGATTCTTGTAGTGCAGCACATGCCGGAGGGCTTTACCGACATGTTTGCCCGCCGCCTCGATGAACTGTGTGCCTTGCGGGTAAAGGAAGCCCAGTCGGGAGATGTAATGCAGGCAGGACGCGTGCTCATCTGCCCCGGAAGCCGGCACATGACGGTAAAGCGGCTGCCCATGGGCGACATTGTGGTGCTCAATGACGATATTCCAGTAAACGGGCACCGCCCCAGCGTGGACGTTTTGTTTCACAGTGTGGCGCAGGAATTTGGCCGGTTCGCCGTTGCGGTACTGATGACCGGCATGGGTGAGGACGGAGCGCAGGGTTTAGGGGCAGTGAAGAAGGCTGGGGGGATGACGATCGCTCAGAGCGAAGAGTCTTGCGTGGTTTATGGGATGCCCAAAGCCGCCGTTGAACGCGGCTACGCCACGCGTATCGTAGGTTTGGACGTGCTTTCGTCCACGTTACAGGTCCTGTGCGGGCGCAATGAGCGTTCGAAAGAGGGCGCACCCGCAGGAAAAGCTTTTCGTGCTGGGCGCTGAATTAAGGTCCTGGACAAACTGTTGATCCAGGTCTGGTGACTTGAGTCATTTGGCTGGCGGGAGACCGCCGTGGTGAAATTGGAAGGGGAGGTTGCTATGGAGCAGTTTGCAGCTGTCAAACGCAGTAAAGATGGACAGGCGGTACGCTACCTGATCGTGGACGATTCGGTATTCGCACGCAAGAATCTGGCCCGCATGATCGAGACCTTCGGCGGTCAGGTGGCGGGCGAGGCCGGAGACGGGCTCACCGCGATCAGCGAGTTCGATCGTACCCATCCCGACATCGTGCTGATGGATATCACGATGCCGCAGATGGAGGGCATCGAGGCCGCGGAGAAGATCGTGCAGGCGCACCCGGAGGCCCGTATCGTAATGGTCTCCTCGGTCGGTTACCAGGAAAACATTGTGGCTGCCTTGCAACGCGGGGCGCGCCATTTTGTGCAGAAGCCTGTAAAACCTGAAGTCCTGTACGAGGTCATCAAGTACGTAATGGGAGAAGACGGCACCGTGATAAACGCGGCCGGCGCGGGAGTCTAATCGCATGAAGATGGAGCTGATTCAGCCTTTCATCAACGCAGCCGACGCTGTGTTGTCCCAAGGCCTGCAGGGCACCACCAAGGTGGGCAACCTCTCCATGGAGGAGGAAGCCTATCGCCGCAAAGGTGTGGCGGGCATGGTGGCCCTTACCGGCGATATTGAAGGGCGCATCATTCTGGATCTCGAGCCGCAAACCGCCCTGCGCGTAGCCAGCCACTATGCGGGCGCCGACCTGCCCGAATCAGACGCGCTGATCAAAGAAACCATTTACGAGCTGGCGAATCAGGTGGTGGGGAATGCCGTCTGCGCTCTCAACGATCAGGGCTTTCACTTCCGCGTTCATCCTCCGCTCTTACTGACCTGCGCCGAAGGCGACAAGACCAGCGAAGACGTCGAGGCTCTGGTCATCTGCTTTGAAACCTCCCTGGGCAACGTCTACATGAACGTGGCCCTGCGCTACAACAAACGGCGCATGTCCGATCACGCAACTGTTGGCACTTAGTCCTTTCCGCAAAGAAAACGTTCGGCCCGGGGCGAATGAAATCGCCTTGCAGAATCGAATTAAGGTTAAGCCGCGATGTGAAAAATTCCGCTCGTAACCGTTTCGCCTCTCAGTCTCCCGTCCCTTCAATAGATGCTACGATTATCCGATGGACGTAAAAGTCCCAGCGAAGCAGGATAATATCGCGGCGAAGTTTCAGGGACGCACGGTTCTGTCTTTTGAGAGCCGACGGTCAGCTGAAATCGCCAAGCTGATCGAAAACTATGGCGGACAGGCGTTGGTGGCACCAGCCACCAGGGAGGTTCCCGCAGATGGCAGCGCCGATATCTCGCGTTTTGCGGCCGCTTTACTGGCAAGCAAGCTCGACCTGATTATTTTCCTGACCGGCGTGGGCACTCGCGCGCTGGCCCGCGCCATCGAACCTTTTTGTTCGCGGGAACAATTTGTGGACGCGCTCCGCAAAGTCCCCGTTCTTGCCCGAGGGCCCAAGCCCGTGGCCGCGCTAAAAGAACTCGGCGTGCCCATCACCTGGAACGTTCCCGAACCGAATACCTGGCGGGAGATTCTGCAGGTGCTCGAATCAAACAATGTACCGCTGAAGAACCAGCGCATCGCGGTGCAGGAATACGGAATCCCCAGTAAGGAATTCGTCGACGGTCTCACGCAACGTGGCGCCGAAATACTTACCGTCCACGTCTACGATTGGGCTTTGCCTGAAGACCTGGCACCGCTCAAGAATGCGATCGCTGCCCTGCTCGACAATCACATTGATGTGGTCCTGTTTACCGCCGCCGTCCAGGTACACCACTTGATGCAAGTAGCGACCGAGATGAATTTCAGAGATCCTTTGATTGCCGCCCTGCAACGCACAATGGTTGCTTCCATCGGCCCGGTGACTTCTGAGGCGCTGGCCGAGTTCGGCATTCCCGTCCGCCTCGAACCAACTCATCCGAAGATGGGATTTCTGGTCAAGGAAGCAGCCGCCGAAGCCATGAATATTTCTGGCAATCACCGGCCTTAAATTGCGCGGCGCGCTTGATGTCCAGAGCTTCAAGCTCTCAGCGGCAGTTGCGGACGAGAATCATCGTCAGAATCTTCCCCGGCATCGGCAAACTTTTGCAGTTCGGGATATTTCTGAATCAGTGTCGGCGGAGCCATTACCCGCTTTTGGCTTAACATGGCCTTCAACTCCAGCGCATTCACGCCCGCTTTGCTCTCCAGGTGATTGTTAGTGATCACGTAGGTCGTTTGCGCGCGTCCAGCCACCCTCTCGATTCTTTCTTTCCAAGCCGCGAGTTCCACCTCGCTGTAAAGATAGTTATAACGGTCGTTGCGATTGTCAGAATCGAACCATTGCTCATAATTGCGCCCATGCAATCGCACGTAGCCGATCGCGCCCGTCACGTGCTCGGTGGGCGCTAGCGAGCGTCCTATCACGGGCTGGTCGATGTTGCAGAAGCCCACGTTTCTCTGCGCGAATGCGGCCAGAGTTTCGGCATTGTTCCAACTGGAATCCCGCACCTCGACTACGCGCGGATACTCGATGAACTGGCGCAGCAGGCGGTCGAGATACTCGCGGTTGAGCGGAGTGTTCTTGAACGACAAGGGAAACTGGATGAGCAGCGCCCCCATCAGCCCTTCCGTAGCAATCGCGTCGAGCCCTTCGCGGGTGCGGCTTTCGTCTTCGTCGGTGGGCCGAATCGTGGCGGCTGAGGTGGGTTCCATCACTGCGATTGGCGAATGGGTAAACGCACGGTAGAGTTTAGCGGTAAACAAAAAATTCTTGTTCACGGCCGCGACCTTGCGGCACCAAAGCTTGGCCAGTTCCGGCTTCAGCGGTCCGTAGAACGATGTGTTGATCTCGGTGGTATCGAAGAAGCGCGCTAGATATTCCAAGGGATGCTGCTTGTGGCGCTGCATGCCCGAAGGATAGAAGACGCCGTCCCAGTCTTTATAAGACCAGCCAGCCGTGCCGACTCGCACGGCATTTAGAAGCTGGGGTAACCGCATTGAGGACAAGGGTTCCATGAGCAGAACTTCAGACGGTGGGCAGAGCAAGGTTAGCATAGAGGCGGCGACAGCAGTGTCGCCACAACACTCTCCGGAACACTCTCCGGAAGCCCTCGTATCATTGCTGTTGGCGGACATGAATCTGTCTCTCCGAACAGCGATGTTTCTTGTCCTGACTGCGGCGTTCGCTGCAATCCAGCCCCCCCTCCTTGCAACCATCTTCGCCGTCGCCCGCGAGTTCGCAATCTGCGCCGCAAACCGCCAAACCTGATCTGCCAGCCAACTATGTGGGTAACTCCGCTGCCAATCCTGTCGTCAGGACAAAGCTGAAAGCTGTCATCGTACTTCTCATTGCCTGACCTCGAGGCTGCCGGAGCCGGATTCCGTTTTTGGCAAGTTCACGCCAGCGTTTTGCGGGCACGTTACAAACTGGAGCGAGTTCCGCCATCCTTAATCCCGCGCGATTCCCACGCGAGCGCCAAATGGAACTTTGTGTCTGGCGCCATGCCGGAGCTGGGTCGCCGCTGCAGCCGTCGTTTTCCTACGTTCCGGGCGAGGCTCTCGACAAAGATCTGAGGATGCCGCAACCTGATCCATCGGCGCCGGTTGACGTTCATCGCAGCCAGGTGGGGATGCTGGAGCGCAGCCGCTGCTTCCGGCAATCGGCTATGACCTGCCTTACTTGTCATGACGCCCACACCGTGCAACACGATCTGTCCGCGTTTTCGCAGCGGTGCTTGAGCTGTCACAAGCCTGAATCCGACATGTTTCCCAAGCAGGGCCATCAGCCGGCAAGCAATTGCATCAGTTGCCACATGCCGCTGCAGGAAACAAATCTCGTTGTTTCTGAGTTTTTGATCAGAATGGAAAGAAGTCAAACCTAAGGTGCGGAATCATTGGATCAAGATCTACTCAGAGAGCGCCCCTCCGTCCGCTGTGAATCAGTGAATCGAGTCTCACAGTCCCATCTCTCAGTCCAGTGACAACACGAACCAATACACACCAGTGGGATAAGTCTCCGTACGCGCGTAGCAGGCTCCCACCGAGAAGCTACTCAGGTTATGGCTGGAAAGCACGTGACCGGCATTCGCGGGAAGGGTCTCGGGATGCAGGCCGGTATAGGTAAGAACGATATAGCGCTGGGCAAGTTGATGAATGGGGGAGGTGCTGAGCTTGTCCGCCTGCGCCATCGAGCAGGCTATATCGTCGGCATTACTGAGATCGCGGCGCGCGAGGTCGGGCTGGTTAGCTTGATGCCGCGCTTGCGCCACAGTTGCCGCAATTCGATTCTTCATTTCAACTGCGGAATAGGTGGGGAGGGCATGGCCGAAGTCCTGCACAATATACAAGCGATCTCCATCGCGGACCACGCCCAACCCGATTACGTTATAAGCCGGGTTAAGTAGGTTCGCGCGATGGGGCGGTGAAAGCATTAAATGTTGGTGCGCTCGGGCGGCATCGAAATCGAACGCAACGTTTTCGCCTTCCTGGTCGAGCTGCGTGCGGGTGGCGGCAGCCAGGCGTTGGGGGAGGGAGGGCTCGTTGCCCAATTGATGCGAAAGCTGCCGCGCGGCAAACATGGCTTCCGCGTGGGCTCGGGCAGCCCGGCTCAGGCCTGCATCGAGTGTCAGCCGGGGCGCACCGGCTTGGGTTCGCACTTGATTGGCCAGTTCCAGAAGCAGCTCTTCGGCTTGGGGGTCGTAGTCGTTGAAAGGAATGTCAGGAGAGCTTGCTGAGGCCGATTTAAGAGTTGCGCTTTGTCTGGGTTCGACGGAGACTTCGGCGTTTCCATCGGAAAACGCCATCACTCTGGTCGAGGGCTGAACCGAGGCGGCGCTCATCATCAGCAGAAGCGCCACCGTGAACCTTCTGCCGATTGCTTTAAAGGCCCTTTGCATTGGCTTATACCTAACTCAACTCAGTCCTTGGGGAAGGGCGTGAAATCAGGTTCAAACTTGGGGACTGGTGCTACGCTAGAGCCTGAAATCCAGCTGTGGAAGTTACCTTCGCTATGGAACTTGGTATCGGTGGGGTCATTGGCCTGTTGTTTGGCAGCGTGATTGCTTGGCTCGTGCTGCGCTCGCGCACCGCTGCGTTAAGCGCGCGTTTGTCCTTGACGGAAAAGGAATTAGCGGCCGGAAAGGCCGATCTGGCGCGGCTTCAGCAGGATCACACCGGCTTGGTTGCGGGCAAGGCCAGATTAGAATCCGCTCTGGAATCTGAACGAAAGAACAACAACGAAAAGATTGAATTAGTCACTCGCGCCAGCGAAGAATTGCGCAACGCCTTCAAAGCCATGGCTTCCGACGCGCTGAAAAGCAACAACTCGTCGTTCCTGGTCATCGCTGAGGAAACTCTAAAGCGCTTCCAAAGCCAGGCCCAGGGAGACCTCGAGGCCCGGCAGAAGGCGGTTGCCGACATGGTGTTGCCGGTGCGGGAATCGCTGAGTAAAGTGGACGCTCAGATTCAGCAGATGGAAGTGGCGCGCGGCGACGCTTACGGCGAGTTGCGCGCCCAGGTGCAATCCCTCATCTCAACCCAAAAAGAATTGCAATCGGAGACCGGCAATCTGGTGCGGGCGCTGCGCACTCCCAATGTGCGCGGACGCTGGGGAGAAATTCAGTTGCGCCGCGTGGTCGAGATTGCCGGCATGCTTTCCTACTGCGATTTCACCGAGCAGGAATCTGTCACTACTGAAACCGGAAGGCTGCGGCCTGATCTGGTGGTGAAGCTGCCCGGCGGAAAACATGTTGTCGTGGATGCGAAGACGCCGCTGCAAGCCTTCCTCGACGCCTTTGAAACCACCGACGAAGATGATCGCCGCGCCTGCCTCGCCAACCATGCGCGGCAGGTTCGCGATCACATGAAGACTCTAAGCGGCAAGAATTATTGGGAACAGTTTGAAGCCACCCCAGAGTTCGTGGTGATGTTCCTTCCCGGAGAAACATTTTTTAGCGCCGCCCTGGAGCAAGATCCTGGCCTGATCGAGCAGGGCGTGCTGCAGCGTGTGATTCCCGCATCGCCCACCACGCTGATCGCCCTGCTGAAGGCCATCAACTATGGATGGAATCAGGAAAAGTTGGCGCGCAACGCGAAGAAAATCAGCGATCTTGGCAAGGAATTACACGATCGTCTCCGCCTGCTCGCGGGACACATCACTTCGGTCGGCACGGGACTCGATCGTGCCGTCGAGTCCTACAACAAAGCCGTCGGTTCTCTCGAAAGCCGGGTGCTGGTTTCGGCGCGCAAGTTCGCCGAACTGGGCGCGTCCGTGGCCGACGACATTCCAGAACTTGAGCCCATTGAAACTACCGCACGCGCCCTCTCGTTCGACTGGGATGACCAGGACGATCTTCCTCCGGAATCGGCTGAGAAAAAACGCAAAGCCGGCTAAGGCGAACGCTACCCTTCCAATTTAAGGAAGGGCATCCGAAGAACCTTATCTCAAGAAATTCTCATGTTGCGTTGAGTGACCTTCGCTCTGACAGGGTACTCTTCAATCCCACTCGAAGGGTTATAGCCCTGCTGTATACTCTCGTCTCTTTGGCGATACCCGCGACCGTAAAGGTTACTGCGGAGCCGCCGATAACGTAACTGACGAAGCTGCCTCGCAACGCGGTATCGCAGCCACTCCTTCAATTCCCTTCTCAGGAAAACCGTGCTGGAGGAGTCATCGGGCTCGTGAGCAGTCTTACGGCATCTCGCTTGATCAAGGCAGGGATCGCCATCCCTACGTCAATGACAAGTTCTGCACCATCGGCAAATACTCGCGCGAGGAATTGCTGGGACAGAATCACCGCATTCTCAACTCCGGCGATCACTGTCATCGTCCGCAGCGCGCGCGATCCGCAGAGCCATGAGGAACGGGCCCTGAAAGCGGGCGGCGTCATTTTTTCAGAAGCCCGCGCACAACGACGAACGAATGAACGTAATCCGGGTGAGCCTGCCGCCGGGCCAGGCGCAAGCCCACACGTCACCCTGGCCGTCGTAGAATCTGCCTGATAAGCTATGGGAAGCGCAAGCGGGCATCCCGCGCGGCCGATAAAAGTCGGCGCGGGGCTGCGGAAAAAGTCCGATTGGGATGCTGAAGGGGCGCGGCCTCGAACTGCGCCGCGAAAAGCCCAAAATCATAGCTGGCGCTAGCCGCTGTGGGACATAATCGGCAACGATAGGACTTTTCCCGCAGCCTGGATTGTTGACCGTCACTCCAATCCGCCCGCCTTGGCAATCCCCGGCACCCGTAACTTACGGCCCCGCAGCCAGATACAGAATTTCACAGAAACATCCCGAAACGCGTAATCGCTGTTCGAAAATCCATTTATAATCGCGGAAGTGCTGTAAATGCCGCATTTTGCATTCCTTAAGCGGCACACAACATGGCAGCGAAGTTGCTCATTGATGATCGGCGGGAGGTGATTGCCACGCCGGTCCAGCCCTTAAGGGGTTCTGGACCGCCGCCGAAGTCCATGAACCGGGAAAGCCAAGTCCGATTCGTTGCTGTCCTTCTGTTCCTGCTGACAGTTGCCGCCGTTGTGTTCGCCGGCTTCAATTTCGATGCCGAGTTGAAGACCCTTGTTCCCGATGACGGAGTCTGGTGGATCGAACACGGCGGACGGCTCACAGCGGACCGCGTCGATCCCAATGGACCGGGGGCCAAGAGCGGTATCAAGCCGGGCGATCAACTGGTTACGATCAACGGGGAAGAAATCCAGAACATTTCCGGTCTGGAGCGCCAGCTTTACCGTAACGGCGTCTGGTCCAAAGCTGCCTACTCCTTGATCCGGCACTCCGTCCCGCTCGATTCCAGCGTTATCCTGGTCCCGGCTGAACGTTCGCTCAACAATTGGCTGCGGCTGATTGCGCTGATTTATCTTGGGATTGGCCTCTATGTCCTGCTGCGCCGCTGGACCGCTCCGGGATCCACCCACTTCTACATTTTCTGTCTCGTCTCGTTCATCTCCTACTCCTTCAAATACACCGGCAAGCTGAACGATTTCGATTGGACGATTTACTGGGGCAACATCGCAGCCGGAGTATTGCAGCCGGCCCTATTTCTCCACTTTGTTCTGACTTTCCCGGAAAAACGCCAGACTGTGCGCAAACATCCCTGGCTGCTGGCCCTGGTCTATGTGCCGAGTGCGATCCTGCTGGCAATTCAGGTCGGCGCCATGCGCTGGCTGCAGGCCAGTGAACGGCTGCGCTGGAACCTCGACCGCATGGAAATGTCCTACGGGTCGCTGTTCTTTTTAATCTCGGCAACCGTGTTGTGGTACAGCTACCGGCGCGCCAGTACCACGATTCTGCGGCAGCAGTTGAAGTGGGTGACCCGCGGCACGATTCTGGCCATCATTCCCTACACCCTGTTCTACGTCATCCCTTACCTGATGGGTACGCTGCCGGGCGCGTCCATGAAGGTTTCCGCGCTGTCGCTGGCGCTGCTGCCGCTCACCTTCGGCTATGCCATCTTCCGCTACCGCTTGATGGATGTGGATCTCATATTCAAGCGTGGGGTGGTTTATACGCTGGCGGCCGCGATTGTGGTGGGAATGTACTTTGGACTGGTAACCGGGGTCGCCGAACTGGTACTTAGGCGCCAACCCAGCAGCGGTCCCATGGGTTTGATTCTTGCCGTCGTGGTCACGGCGCTTTTGTTCGATCCCGTGCGCAAGTGGATTCAGGACCGCATCGACCAGTTCTTTTACCGCACACGCTATGACTATCGCCGCACGTTGCTTGAGTTCGGGCGCGAACTCAGCTCGGAAACCAACCTGAACGCCATGCTCTCGTCGCTGATGGATCGATTGTCGCGCACCCTCGCCGTCGAACGCATGGCAATTTTTCTGGCTGGCGAAGACGCGGAGCGATTTGTTCTGGCCAAATCCTTTGGCTTGTCCGCCACCGGAGCCCTGGATCTTTCGTTCCTCAATGCGCCGCGACCGGAACCGGCGGGTCATCTTTTCTTCGAGAACACACACCAGGTGCCTCGCGAAAGTCCAGGCGCGCAGCAGGCCATCGCCCGCCTGGACCTGAATTACTTCATCCCTTGCCACGCTCAGCAGAAGACCATCGCCGTTCTCGGTCTGGGCAAAACCACACAAGGCGACTTCCTTTCCAGCGAAGACATGGAATTGCTTGAGACTCTTGGCGGCTATCTCGGCATTGCCATCCAGAATGGCCAGCTCTATGCTTCGTTGCAGCAGAAGGCCGCGGAGTACGAGCGCCTGAAGGATTTCAACGAGAACATCGTCGAATCCATCAACGTGGGCGTGATGGCGCTCGATATGGAAGATCGCATCGACAGCTGGAACGCGCAGATGGAAGTGATGTACGCGCTGCCGCGCTGGCAGACCCTGACCCAGCCGTTGAAAGCCATTTTCCCGGTCGAGTTTGCTCAGGAGTTCGATCGGATGCGGCAGAGCGCCGGCATTCATAACCTGTACAAGTTCCGGCTGAAAACGCCAGCCGGTGAAGTTCGCACCGTGAATGTAGCCGTAGCCCCTCTCGTGACCCGTAAATTCCAGGTGATCGGCCGGCTGGTGATCATGGACGACATCACTGAGCGCACCGCACTTGAGGCCCAGCTTTCCCAATCCGATAAGCTTTCGTCCATCGGATTGCTGGCGGCCGGCGTGGCTCATGAAGTCAACACGCCCTTGGCCGTTATCTCCTCCTACACCCAGATGCTGTCAAAACAACTGCAAGGCGATCCGCAAAAATCCGGCTTGCTGGAGAAAATCACGCGCCAGACTTTCCGCGCATCTGAGATCGTAAACAATCTGCTGAATTTCTCCCGCACTAGTGGCAGTGAAATCGGCGACGTGGATGTAAACAAAGTCATCGCCGACACGCTCGCTCTGCTGGATCATCAGTTCAAGGTGGCAAAAGTCGAAGTCGAAAACGCTCTCGCTCCCAAGCTGCAACCCATTCAAGGCAATCCGGGAAGACTGCAACAGGTCTTCTTAAATCTGTTCCTCAACGCCAAAGATGCGATGCCCGGCGGCGGTACGCTGCGCGTGGCCACCACCAACGGCGATCTGGTCAGGGTTTCCGTTTCCGACACTGGTTCGGGCATCGCACCCGAGCACATTCAGCGGATTTACGATCCCTTCTTCACCACCAAAACATCGCCCCGCGAGGGCCAGGCGCGCGGTACCGGCCTTGGTCTTTCCGTCACCTACGGCATCATCCAGGAACATGCGGGCAAAATTAGCGTGGAAAGCCATCCCGGGGCCGGGACCACCTTCACCCTCGATTTCCCGCTCAGCAGGAAGGCCATCCATGCTTAAGCAGTTTTTCGATTGCTGTATGCCCCTACAACTTGTCATCCCGAGCGCAGCGAGGGATCTAGGTACTTGCCCACCGCGCCGACGCGGGTGGTGCAGGCAGGAACCTGGATCCCTCCCTGCGCTCGGGATGACAACCATGATTTGGTTTACACAATGTGCATCTGAGGCCCAATATGTCTGAAGCGGCAGTTATTCCGCGCGCGGGGTTAAACGGAAATCCGGGACTGGCAGGCGCGGTGCTCATCATCGACGATGAAGCGGAGATTCGTGAATCTCTGCAAACCTTGCTGGAGATGGAAGGCTTCGTCGTGGAAACGGCAGCAACTGGTGAAGCTGGTCTGCAGCGCATTGGCGAACATCCTTTTGACTTGATTCTGCTCGACCTCACCATGCCCGGACGCGACGGCATGGAGGTCCTCGCCGAGATTCGCTCTCACGAAACCGGCTTGCCGGTCATCATGATTACCGCCTTCGGCACCGTAGAAAATGCCGTACGCGCCATGCAGGGTGGCGCTGTAAATTTCGTCCAGAAACCCTGGGACAATGAAAAACTTCTGGCCGACGTGCGTGCCGCCGTGGGATGGCGCCGCGCCGAAGAAGAAAATGTCCAACTAAAACGTGCCCTCAAGCAGCGCTACAACTTCGAAAACATTGTCGGTAAAAGCGAGCCGATGCTCAAGATTTTCGACCTTGTCGCCCAGGTCGCGAACAGCCGCTCTACCGTCCTGCTGCAAGGCGAGAGCGGCACAGGTAAGGAGATCATCGCCAAGGCGCTGCATCTGAATTCCCCCCGTCACGACAGGCCTTTCGTTCCGGTCAACACCGGCTCCATGCCCACTGATCTGCTCGAGTCCACACTCTTCGGTCACGTAAAAGGCGCATTCACCAGCGCCATCGCTTCGAAGAAAGGTTTGTTTGAGATCGCCGACCGCGGCACGTTGTTTCTCGACGAGATCGCCACCATGAGCCTGGAAACTCAGGCCAAGATTTTGCGCGTGTTGCAAGATCGCAGGTTCATGCACCTCGGCGGAGTGCAGGAGATTCAAGTGGATGTGCGCATCATCGCCGCCACCAACATTGACCTGCGCCAGTTGGTGCGGGAGGGCCGTTTCCGCGAGGATTTGTTTTACCGCCTGAACGTGATCACCATCGAGTTGCCGCCCCTGCGCCAGCGCCGAGAGGACATTCCACTTCTGGTTCAATTCTTTCTGAAGAAATATGCCGAAGAAAACGATCGCCCCGTGCGCCGTATCACGCCCGAAGCCTTGCGTCCGCTGATGTCCTATTCTTGGCCAGGCAACGTCCGCGAACTGGAAAACGTGATCGAGCGCGCCGTCGTGCTCTCTTCGGGAACCGATATCACCATTGATCTGCTTCCCGATAATCTGCTGGGCCGCGGTTCGTCATTGACCCTCCACGATCCGCCCACGGACGCATCGTTGTTTGAAATCGTCGAGGATGTCGAGAAGCGGATCATCAACGACATGCTGGAGAAGTGCAACTGGAACCAGACCGAAGCGGCCGAACGGTTCAAGGTCCCGCTGTCGACTCTCAATCAAAAAATCCGCCGTCTAAACATTGAAATCAAGAGGAAGACTCGGGGATGACCTGCCTCCAAGACTACCTTTTCTTTTCTCGACTGCCCAATCGCCGATGGCGTTCTCTGCTATAGTTCCGAAAAGCGCGATACGGATTGTCGCGCTCTCCAAAGCCGCATGGAACTAATCTCGCCGACCGATCTCGCCAAGGAAAAAGTCCTAACGGTTCAGGATTACATTCTGTTTTGCATCCAGGCGGTCGCCAACCTATTCCGCAAGCCGCTGTACGTCATGGATATGGTGCAGCAGGCCGATACCATCGGAGTGGGATCGTTGCCCATCGTCGTGCTTACCGGTTTCTTCACCGGAGCCGTGCTCGCTCTGCAAGCCTCGAACACTCTGGAGCGTTTTGGTTCGATCACTTTGGTTGGGCAACTGGTTTCAACGTCCATGGTGCGCGAACTCGGACCGGTGCTCACCAGCCTCATGGTAGCGGGGCGCAATTCCTCCGGCATGGCCAGCGAACTGGGATCGATGGTCGTGACTGAACAAATCGACGCCATGCGCGCGTTGGGCACCGATCCAATGAAGAAATTGGTCACGCCGCGCGTAGTCGCCACGGTATTCATGTTGTTCTTCCTCGCCATCATTTCGGATCTAGTCGGACTGGTTGGGGGTCTGGCGATTGCCAAACTGCTGCTTCGGCTCGATGCTCGCCAGTACTGGGCCAATGCCTGGGAGACGCTGGTGTTTCAAGACGTTTTCATGGGACTGATCAAACCCGTGATTTTCGGCTTCATCATCGCCACTGTGGGATGCTTCTATGGAATGAACGCCCGCGGAGGAACCCAGGGCGTGGGCCGCGCTACCACCCAAGCCATGGTTGCCGCTTCGGTTCTAATCCTGGCGATGGATCTGGTCCTTACACGTTTCCTCATGGCCACGCTTTCCTATCATTGAATTCCATGTCTGCGCCGATCTTGCCGCTCGATTCCGCCGCTGCGCCAACCAGGGATAATTCCTCTCCGGTCATTCGCTTCGAAGATGTGGCGCTCTCTTTTGCGGACAACGAAGTGCTGCGCGGAGTTTCCTTTCAACTGCCTCGCGGCGAAACAAAGGCGATTTTCGGCGTTGCCGGCTCCGGCAAGAGCCTGATTCTGAAGTTGGCGCTCGGTCTCATTCGGCCCGACGCCGGACGCATCGTTGTCCTCGGGCAGGACATAACTCAGATGCAAGAACAGGAACTCTTCGAACTGCGCGGCAGGATCGGGATGGTCTTTCAGGAGAGCGCGTTGTTCGATTCTCTCACCGTGCGCGAGAATGTTGCCTATCGGTTGGCCGAAGAGCACGGCATCTACGATGAAGATATCGACCGTAGAGTGCGCGAGGCCTTGCGCTTCGTGGAACTGGAGCACACGCTCGACCTGTATCCCTCCGAACTCTCCGGCGGCATGCGGCGGCGCGTGGCCATTGCCCGTGCGGTGATTACGCAGCCCGAATTACTACTCTATGACTCACCCACTGGCGGCCTCGACCCAGTAACCTCAAACACCATCATCGAACTGATTGTGAAGCAGCGCGACGTCGCTAAGACAAGCGCTTTAATGGTAACGCACCGCCTGCAGGACGCCTTCACCATGGCGACTCATCAGTTCGACAAACAGGCCAACCGCATGGTTTCACTGCCGCCCGGTCAGCATTGCGAAGTGCCCATGAGTTTTCTGATCCTGCGCGAGGGCAAGATAATCTTCAATGGCGACGTTCACGACCTGTCAAACACGCAGGATGAATACATCCGCGAATACATCTCGTAGTCATTGAGCGATTGTGCGATCGGGTAATTGGGAAAATGAGATAGCGCTTGGGCATCGGCTTCGTCTTAAATTGCACAATCACCCGATTACCAAATTATTCAATGTTTCTTCACTTTCCTGCCATCTCTTTCTCCACATCTTCCGCTCTCGAGGGCAAAGCCGCGCTGAGTTTGATCAGCTCCCCGTCCTGATCCACGTAGTAATCATCTTCGATCCGTACTCCCAGATTTTCCTCCGGAATGTAAATCCCCGGTTCGATGGTAAAGACTTGCCCTGGCCCTAGTCGTGCATCGGGATCAGTAGCATCGTGGACGTTCAGCCCGACGGGATGGCCCAGCCCGTGAATAAAGTATTGCCCGAGAGGCTGCCCGTGTATATCTTTGCCGTGGGTATTGATGTAGTCGTAGGCGACTTTGTAAAGCGAGTCCGGATCGGCGCGTTTCATCGTGGATTTGCCAGACTTGAAAGCGCTCTCTGCCGCTCGTTGCGCGCCGAGAACGATGTCGTAGATTTCGCGTTGGCGGGCGGTGAAGTGCCCGTTGATGGGAAGCGTGCGTGTGATGTCGGAAGCGTACATCGAATATTCGCCGGCGGCATCGATCACAACTACATCGCCGGATCTCATCACGTTCGAATCGTCGGAGTAGTGCAGCACCGTCGAATAGTAGCCGGAACCCACGATGGGCGCATAAGCCGGACGCTCGCAGCCTCGCTTGCCCCACTCGTATTGCATGAGAGCGGAGACTTCGCGCTCATTCACGTTGGGCTTTACCGCCTTAAATGCGGCGAAATGTGCAGCCACCGACGCATCGACCGCTTTTCGGATCAGCGCAAGCTCTCCCGCATCTTTGCTGGTGCGCAGTGAATCGATCATCGGTTTCACGTCTACAAACCCGAGGAACGAATTCACCTCCTTCAGAAATTGCAGCGGGGCGGCGCTGGCCGAGGTCTCACCGTGCGAGGCGACGTCGGTGAAAACAACCGGGCGTGCGCCCGACGATACCTTCATAACCTCCTCGGGGAGTTTAGCCATATCCTCGACGCGATCGAAACCGGTGATCTTCGGTGCTTCGGGATTCTCCGGGCCGAGTTTGGGACCGGTCCACTTCTCCTGCGTCAGATTTCGCGGAGGAAGAAAAAGAATTTCAGTGTAGGTGTGAGCCGTCTTGTCGCCATTGGCTTCAGCCGGCGGAGCAATGAGCATCGCCGCCCCCGGTTCGGTTGAGCCGGAAAGATAATAAAAATTATCGTCCTGGCGAAAACCGTAAAGATCATTCGGCCCTTCGCTCTCCATGGGCGCAAACAGAACGACCACGCCTCCCACTTTTTTAGCCAACGCTTCGCGGCGAGCGTGATAATCGGAGTTAGGCTGGCGATCGAGCGCGAGACTCGACTCCGATACGGTAAGAAAGAAAAAGCAGGCAAAGAAAATCACCAGGGACAAAGAGAACCGCTGTTTTCGCATCGTGCAATTCATCCGAAACATTTCACCATCTTTCTATTTGTGCGTGCCAGTCGCGCTCTGACTTGCCTGCAGGAACAAATCAACATTGCTCTTGTCGATAAGGGCAGAACCAGTATCCACGAACGCCGGAATCGGCGCAAAGCTGTCCTTCGACCAATCCGTTTCCAGCGAAGAAGGTTTGTGGTGGTACAGAGTGTCCAGCATCTGCATGCCGACAAACGCCATGGTGTATGGCTTTTGGGCAATGGTGGCGGCAATCGCTCCACTCCGGATAAATTGCAGCGTTTCTGCGTCCGTGTCCATCGCCATCACAACCTTGCCCGTCACATGGTAGCTATTGAGGACGCCAGCCACTTCCTTCCCCGACTGCGCCTCAAGACAAACAAAAGCGTCCACCTGATCTTTTTCCTTGCCGATGATTTGTGTAGTGGTATCGAACGCAATGCGCGGATCGCCCTGGATATCCACCACGCGTACGATCTTGATTCCCGGCGTGCGTTCGACAGCATCGCGATAACCATGCAGGCGGTCCTGCATATTGTGCTGGTCGGGCATGGTGAAGACCACAACGTTGCCTTTCCCCTTCAACTCTTGCGCCAGGCGCAGGCCGCCAGTCATGCCCACCTGATAGTTATTGGTGCCAATAAAGAAAAGCCGCTTGCTGGCCGGAGCATCAGAATCCACCGTGATCACGGGAATTCCAGCAGCAATAGCTTTGTCGACGCTGTCTGTGAGCAACATCGGATCGGTGACGCCAAGCAGAATGCCGGTAGCTTTTTGCTGCACCGCCTGATCGAGAGCGTCACGCTCGGCTTTCGGGTCGTAGGTGTTGGGGCCGACGAATTCGGCTCGCACTTTGAATTGTGCCCCCGCCTTGGTGAAACCCGCGCCAGCCGCCTGCCAATAGGGCACTTGCAAATTGGCCGCCACAAAAACAAAGTATTCGTTGGTATCGTGCGGGCCGCAGCTAACGAGTGCACTGGCAAGAACCGCTAATCCGAGAAGCGAAAGTGGTTTGCGTGAGCGGAGCATCGGGGCCTCCTTGGAAGCGGCAAGGTCATCGGCGGAGTTCAACCCGCGTGCCCGTCCCAATGAGAAACTTTTGGCGAGTGGATTGTAAACGAGCGGTCCAGTGAAAGAAAGCGTCAGTGCGCGGAAGAACAACCAACTCTACACTCCCACGGGAAACGGCTTGGTGTGAGACTCGCCACTCACGGCCACACCGGAGAATCGTCCCTGTAGCAGAGACATCAACCCCGTATACCAGTAGCCCACCACGAATAGCAGGAGGAATGGAACCGTGACGTAGTTTTCGTTTTGCACGGCATAGTAAACCGTAAGCGCAAAATAACCGCCGATGATCAATTCTAGCCAGGGCACCCAGCCGAGCCGCTTGCGATACTTGGCGGTGCGAACTTTGTCTTTCTTCGACACGACTTGATATTTGGGCGTGCGCGCGAATGCGCTCTCCTTGCCGATGAGTGCTTCGATCACCGCTTTGGTGTTGGTGATGGTCAATCCGACACCCAACGCCATAAGGAATGGCAGATACAGCAGCGCTCGCGGCCAGGTTTTAGGAAAAAGTTCACGCTGAGAAACCAGGTAGAAACTGGAAATGGAGAAGGTCGACGCCATGAAGAGCGGCAGATCGATGAACAGCATCTGAAACCATCCCTGATAAAAACGGATAATCATGGCCGGCAATATCAGCACCGAAAGCACGATCATCAGTGGATAGCTGAGATTCGCGGTCAAGTGATACCAGGCTTCGATCTTGGTGTGCCATGACGCGTCGCTGCGCATCACCCGCGGCAGAATTTTTTTCCCCGTCTGAATCAATCCCTTGGCCCAGCGCGCTTGCTGCGTCTTGAACGCAGTCATCTCCACCGGCAACTCAGCCGGACACTCGACATCCTGCAAGTAGATAAACTTCCATCCCAGGAGTTGGGCGCGATAGGAAAGATCCGTGTCTTCGGTAAGCGTGTCATGCTGCCAGCCGCCGGCTTCGTCGATCGCCGCGCGCCGCCACACTCCGGCAGTTCCGTTGAAGTTGAAGAAAACGCCGCTGCGCGCTCGTCCGGAATGTTCCAGCACGAAGTGGCCGTCCAGCAAAATGGCCTCCACCTGCGTAAGAAAAGAATAGTCGCGGTTGATGTGCGTCCAGCGCGTTTGCACCATGCCGATCTTCGCATCGGTGAAATGATGGATGGTGCGCAGCAGAAAATCTTCCGGCGGCATGAAGTCTGCGTCGAAGATGGCGACGAATTCGCCCTTCGCCGTTTTCAGGCCCTCGGCCAGAGCGCCCGCCTTAAAGCCCTCGCGGTTGGTGCGGTGGTGATAGGTGATGGGATTTCCCAACGCCGCGTAACGCTCCACCAGATTTCGCGCCACTTCCACGGTTTCGTCGGTGGAATCGTCAAGCACCTGAATGTCGAGCTTCGCTCGTGGATACTTCAGCTTGCAGATGGACTCCAGCAAACGCTCGACCACATACTGCTCGTTGAAGATCGGCAATTGCACCGTGACTCGCGGCAATTCCGCAAAGAGCGCGGCCGGCTCCGTAGTTCGATTTTTCTTGTGCTTATAATACAGATAAACCAGAACGTAGCGGTGCATGCCATAGCCCGCCAACATGACGAGCACAATAAAATACGGAACCAGCAACGCGCGATCAAATGCATCGGTGTGATAGAGACCCTGGAAGGTCTTATCCAACAAGTGCTGCCGGAGATATGGCCCAATGCCCTTGGGAGCCGCCCACGCGGCCAACGACGACAAGGTGAGATCAGAATTCAGCAAGGCGTCCGGTGAAAACCTTTATTCTACCGGAATCGATGACTACGAACTTAATGCCGGAGCGCCCAAGCCATGCCATCAGGCTCCTGACCTACCTCGAAGCGGCCGACCACCTTCCTCGAGTGCATGTCGATAACGGCAACATACCCGTCCGGAGAACACGCTACAAAAGCGCGGGCGCCGTCCGGCTGCATCACGATGCCGGCCGCGCCGTGACCAACCGGAATTCGTTCTACCGTCTTCCTGGTTGCGGTATCGATGACGGTCACTTCCCCACCGCGCAAAGTGGAGATGAACGCAAGTTTTCCGTCAGGCGTGAACTTCAACCGATTCGCTCCAGCTACATCGGCTGCAAGCGTTTGACTCACCTGTTTACTCTCCAAGTCAATAATAGATACAGTTCCGTCCCCGGCATTGGCTACCCAGATTTCTTTGCCGTCGGGAGAAACATCGAACCCTTCAGAGCCGCCGCCGACGCGGACCACCGTTTCATTCCAATCTCCGCCGGGAGGTCCCGTCGGGCCGCCTTGACCGGGATGAACCGTGGCAGCTTTCTCGATAATGCTCACCGTACCGGAACTGACGTTAGTAGTGACAATCAACTTCAGATCCGGGGAGACATGAATCATGTGCGTTCGATTCTGGCCGGTGCCAAGAATCCAATCAACGCTTTTGGTCGCCGGATCGTAACTACCAATTGCCTTTGCGGACTCCGCGGTAAACCACACCTTTCCGCCCACGAACGCCAATCCATGCGGACCGCGCAGAGGCCCAAGGTCGATGGAAGACAATGCCTTTTGCGAGACCAAATCCACCACCGCCAACGTGTGGTATGCGCCGGATCCGTAGTTGGAAACGTATGCCATCCTTCCGTCCGTGGATGCGATGACCTCGTGCGGGTCATTACCCACCGGGATCTTTGCGATCACTTTCAAAGTGTTAGGATCAACGATTGCAATCGTGTTGTCGCGTTTTGCCAGCACCAGCAACGCGGCAGTGGGAGTGTCTTCCGCGTGAACAACGCAAGGACTGAGCATGCTCGCGAGCAGGAAGAAAGTCAGCGCTGCTTTCATAATCTCAGAGCATAACATTCGCAACCTCGAAACTCGCACTGAAGAAGCCGTCTTCAAGGTTCGTCTTCAACCGCAGGAGCTACTTTAATTTGCACCGTCGCACGCTCGCCCTCGTTCACGTGCAGCGCTTTCCCGAATCCTTCGTAGCCTTTAAGAAATTCTGCATTGTAGTAAGCTTCTCCATCCACGCTTTCCCACGCGAAGATCGTGTAGTCGCCGGGAGACAAGCCGCGCAGGGCGAACCGTCCGCTCTGATCGCTGAGCACTTTTCGATAGCGGTCGGGACGCTCTCGGAAACGCGCCTCAGGCACGGCGACAACCACCGCGTTGGCCACGGGTTCATTCTTCTGCTCGGTAGCCACGCCCTCGGCGGTTGCTCCATTCGCGCTCGCCACTAAGTCCAGCGTGACAGCGCCGCCGCTTAAGCCGAATGCAGAATCCGTCACATCGTGCCCGTCAGCAACCACGGACTTCACAAAACAATCGGGCATCGCGCTGCCTTCGTGAATCTGAACCGTGTAGCGGCCGGCCGGAACACTCTTCCACTCAAAGCTGCCATCCCCGTTCACGTGAGCCACGGTTGAATAATTCTCTCCCATGGTCAAGTTGGCCAGCCCTTCGTCGTCGCCATCGACCGGCCGTAAGAGAAGAAACATTTGGCTCGGATCTTGTTTGCCTTTACCGCCGGCTTCCATACGAAGCCGCCCGCGTATCGATCCGCCGGGTTGCGGCGCGAGCCGCAGCCCTTCCAGGCTTTCCGAAATCTGCAACGACTGGCGCGC
>JGI12635J15846_10001320_pt1 | contig 21663 bp, 22 predicted proteins | sample BlaSpr_A8_OM2_M2_FD_15846 | JGI IMG/M metagenome (IMG submission 15846) | reverse complement strand
AGCATCGCAAGAATAATGGCGCCGAATATGACGAGTATGAGGTCGAACAAGTACCAGATCAAAAGCGGAATGAGCGCGACCGCGACCACGAGCAGCGCCAGTTTCAACGTCTCAGCGTAGGTTCTCGGGGTCACAACACTCTCCGGCCGTTGGTCGCAAAAATGCGGTAGCCATCACCAGTATACGCACTAATGGACGCTCCCGTAGCAGGCAAGGCGGGGAGGAAAGCACTTCCGTTCTCGCGGCGCGGTTTTTCGCGTCCGAGGTTTGCCAACCTCGTCATTGCGAGGAGCGGAAGCGACGAAGCAATCCAGCATTCCCAGCTTTCACAACTGGATTGTTTCGCTATCGCTCGCAATGACGAGGACAACGATCACGACCACGACCACGACCACGACCACGAAAGAAAAGGAAGCGGAACGCCGGCAAACGCATTGTCTTATGCCCGCACGCAAGCGGCGTGCGGTGCGCACCACGGAGAAAGCGGCTTGCGCCGCCCTCCGCTTGCGGGCGCGCTCGCCTGCCGGCGTTCCACTTACGGTTCTCACCAGCGGGACTTTCGTCCCGAAGGCTCAGCATCGGGCCAGGCTTCCCGAGAGGCGGCGTAGAGAAGCGGACATAGCCGCACGCGCCACCTGTTCGGTCACAGCGATGCACCTCGCGCGCCGGTCGTAATGCCGGCAGGCATGATGCCCGAGCCGCCCGGGTGCGGACCGTATCCTTCCGCCCGCGGGCGCCGCACTCGCTCCGCCTTCAGGAAGTACCCTCCCAAAAGGCGTCCTTTAGTGAGCGAGATCTGGCGCCGTTATTGCCGTCGCGGCAACGAAGTCAAACAGCTCCGAGTTTTCTCCGATGAATGAGGCGCTTCGCGCCGCGCCTCTGTTCTGAAACGGCGCAGCACTCTGATGATTCGCATCGTCATTGCCGGACAAAGGTGCGCAAGCACCGTCTTGACGCAAAATGATCCGGCGATCCATGCGGCATCGACGAGTCACTATGGACCACCGGGTCAAGCCCGGTGGTGACGAATTGAGAAAGTCGCCTCTCCCCGCTTGCGGGGAGAGGCGGCGCGCGTCAGCGCGCCGGGTGAGGGGCGCCACCGTGAGTCTCAGGTAACGGCTAAGCCCCCTCATCCCAACCTTCTCCGCGCACGCGGGGAGAAGGGGATCGCCTTCGCTGACCTGTGATTATGGATTCCGGACTTGCCGCTATAGCGGAAATCCGGAATGACAAGCCCGTAGGGCGGGTTAGCCGCCAACGGGTCTGGGCCGAACTGGTCCGCCGCTGCGCGGCGTAACCCGCCGTTCTGCATCGTGGGGCGGATTACGCTCCGCTCATCCGCCCTACGCGCTGCGAATGTGTGGCCGGACTTCTCCCCGAGCCCAAGTCAGCATGGATTGCCGGATTATCTGACGTCAAGACGGCGCTTCGCGCCTGTTGTCCGGCAATGACGAGAAGGCGACCGCGCCTCGATATAATCCGCGATGGAAAGCGAGGTCCAGGCGGGCGCTGGGGTCAGAAAAGAACTGCATGCGTTCCTTGATCTGCACCATTGCCGCCAAGCTTTTCTCTGATTATTGGTGCAGCGATGAGCACCCGCATCACCATCCGCAGGCCCGATGATTGGCACTTGCACGTCCGCGACGGCGAGATGCTCAAAGCGGTATTGCCGTATTCAGCAAAAGATTTCGGACGCGCCATTCTGATGCCGAATCTCGTTCCGCCGGTATGCACCACACAAGACGGGGTGGGTTATCGCGCGCGCGTCGAAGCCGCGCTTCCCGCCGGCTCGCGCTTCAAACCGTTGATGACCTGCTACCTGACCGACCAAACCGACGCCGATGATGTGGAACGCGGCTTCCGCGAAGGTGTGTTCGCAGCGGTTAAGCTTTACCCGGCAAATGCCACGACCAATTCCTTGGCCGGCGTGACCGATTACCGCAACGTGGTTCGGGTGTTTGAGCGCATGCAGAAAATCGACATGCCGCTCCTGATGCATGGCGAAGAAGTCGCCGACGACGTCGATATTTTCGATCGCGAAGCGGCTTTCATCGATCGGCGCTTGTCGAAGTGGACGAAGGAATTCCCGGCGCTGCGCATGGTACTCGAACATTTGTCGTCGAAAACCGGCGCCGAATTCGTCGCCAGTGCGGCCCCGCAAGTCGGAGGCACTATTACGCCTTATCACCTTAATCTGACGCGCACCGATTGGCTTGGCGGCGGGCTGAAACCGATGATGTACGCCATGCCGGTCATCAAAGCCGCAGCCGATCGAGATGCGTTGCGCAAGGCGGCTACCTCGGGTGCGCCATGCTATTTTCTTGGTACAGATTCCGCGCCGCATCCGTTCGCCAGGAAGATTGCGGTCAGCTCTGTGCCAGGGATCTTCAACGCTCCGGTGGCGCTTGCGACCTACGCACAGGTGTTCGAAGAAGAAGGCGCGCTCGACAAGCTCGAGGCTTTTGCTTCGCTGAACGGACCGAGGCATTATCGCTTGCCGCCAAACGAGGACAGGATTGTGCTGGAAAAATCGCCGTGGACCGCGCCGGTGGAAATCAAGGTTTCCGGCGCGGATGAGCGGGCGCTCCTTTATCGCGGCGGTGAAACCATCGCGTGGCGAGTGACCGAGGACGTCTGATGAGTGGATTCGCCGACAAGAAGTCGATCGCCGAACTGACGGCAAAAATGCTCATCGAGGTGGAGGCGGTTCGGTTTATGGCCGACAAGCCCTTTATTTTCACCTCCGGCTGGGCGAGCCCGGTTTACACGGATTGCCGGCGGCTCATTTCATTTCCGCGGGTGCGGCGGACGCTGATCGACTTCGGGGCGGCGACAATCGAGCGCGACGCCGGCTTCGAGCAATTCGACGCCGTGGCCGGCGGCGAAACCGCGGGCATCCCTTTTGCCGCATGGATGGCCGACAAGCTGATGCTGCCGATGCAATATGTGCGCAAGAAGCCGAAGGGTTTCGGGCGCAACGCTCAGATCGAGGGGCACATCGAGCCCGGCGACCGTGTGCTCCTGGTCGAGGACATGACGACCGACGGCCGCAGCAAGGTGAATTTTTGCGAGGCCCTGCGCAGCGCCGGGGCAGTCGTTGAGCATTGTTTCGTCGTGTTCTTCTATGACATCTTTCCCGAGGGCAAAAAGATCTTGAGCGACCTCGGCGTCACACTTCACGCTCTCGCGACCTGGTGGGACGTACTGGAAGCGGCCAAGAGCAGCGGCAAGTTCGACAAAGCCAAGCTCAAGGAAGCGGAGAAGTTCATGAAGGATCCGTCCGGCTGGTCGAAAGCGCATGGCGGAGCCGCTCGAGCGGCAGAATAAGAACCAAGTCTGCTAATGTCTGCGAGCGCTTATGCGTGAGCAAGTAGCCGACGTAATTGTTGTGGGCGCGGGTAATGCCGCGTTCTGCGCGGCACTTGCTGCGCGCGAGCGCGGCGCGCAAGTACTTGTGCTGGAAGCAGCGCCCGAGGAGGAATCGGGCGGCAACAGCCGCTTCACCGCCGGGTCGATCCGCGTGGCGTATGACGGCATCGACGACATCAAAACACTTGTGCCCGATCTTACGCAGGCGGAAATCGAGACCACGGACTTTGGCGCTTATACCAAGGCGCAATTTTTCGACGACATGGCCCGCGTGACGCAACATCGCGCCGATCCTGATCTGGTCGAGGCGCTGGTCAACAATAGCTTCGCAACGCTTGACTGGATGCGCCAGAGCGGCGTGCGTTTGATCCCGATTTACGGCCGGCAGGCGTTCAAGGTGGATGGACGCTTCAAATTTTGGGGTGGGCTGACAGTCGAATCCGTGGGCGGCGGCCCTGGCCTGATAGCCATGCTGACGGCTGCGGCGAGCCGCCGCGGCATCGAGGTTCGCTACCGCTCGCGTGCGCTCGACCTGCTCTACGACGGCGCGACCGTCGGCGGAGTGCGAGTGCGCCGCGGCGGTGCGATCGAAGAATTACGCGCCGGCGCGGTGGTGCTCGCCTGTGGTGGTTTCGAAGCCAACCCGGAATGGCGGACACGTTATCTCGGGTCGGGATGGGACCTCGCCAAGGTGAGAGGGTCGCGTTTTAATACCGGCGATGGCATTCGTATGGCGCTTGATATCGGAGCCAGTCCCCGCGGCAACTGGTCGGGCTGTCACGCCGTGCAATGGGAGATGAACGCTCCCGAATTCGGCGACCTGGCGGTCGGCGATCAATTTCAGAAGCACTCGTATCCATTTGGGATTTTAGTCAATGCCGGCGGCAAACGCTTCGTCGACGAGGGCGCCGACTTTCGCAACTATACGTATGCCAAATATGGACGGGTGGTGCTGGAACAGCCGGGTCAGTTCGCGTGGCAGGTTTTCGATCAAAAGGTTAAGCACCTGCTTCGCGACGAATACAAAATACGGCAGATCACCAAGGTGACGGCTAACAGCATCGAAGAATTCGCGCAAAAGCTCGACGGAGTAAACCCGACGGAATTCGTCAAAACCGTCGCGGAATGGAACGCGGCGGTGCGCACCGACGTACCGTTTAATCCGAACGTCAAGGACGGGCGCTGCACCGCGGGCCTCGCCATCGACAAAAGCAATTGGGCGAATACGCTCGATGCACCCCCGTTTGAAGGCTATGCCGTCACTTGTGGCGTCACCTTCACGTTCGGCGGCTTGCGCGTTAATACTGACGCGGCGGTGCTGAGCACCGATTACCAGCCGATTAGCGGGCTTTACGCCGCGGGCGAGCTCGTTGGCGGGCTGTTCTATTTTAATTATCCCGGCGGTACTGGTCTCATGTCCGGCGCCGTGTTCGGCAGGATCGCCGGCTATTCCGTGGCGGATGCGGTCGCCGGGAATCGAAACGTCGGCTCCAACCGTCGGTGAACCTTTTGGCAAGCAACAGCGCCTGGCCGACGGAATTGCGCCTGCGCAAGGATCGCAAGATTCTTGTTGTTAGTTTCGATCACGGAGAAAGCTACGAGCTTCCAGCAGAATATCTGCGCATCCGCAGTCCGAGCGCCGAAGTGCAGGGTCATTCGCCGGCTGAACGGCGGGTCGTCGCCGGCAAGCGCGACGTGCAAATCATCGAAGTACATCCGGTCGGGAACTATGCCGTGCGGCTGGTGTTCGACGATCTGCACTCAACCGGCATTTTCACTTGGGACTACTTATTGGAACTCGCGCGCAACCATGAAAGCTATTGGAACGAATATCTCGGCGAATTGCAGGAAAAGCGACTTTCTCGCGCTCCGAGCTGACTGCGCTGCAGCCGAACCAACGTCGTAACGATCAGTCAACTTCGCTTTGGCATCATCGCGGAAGTGTCGGGGTGGGGCGTAAAATGGGGCGCCTGCCGACACGTGAACGGCCTTGGCCCCGCTCCCTCGGGGCCGAGGCCGTTCGTCTATCGCGCACTTTCCAACTTATCGGCGAATCGGGCATGAAAGGCCGGTCCCAAGTTTAACGATTCATCGTTCGTGGTTTATGGTTTGCAAAGAGGGCGCTGGGCGGGGTTTTGAAGGTGCAGCCGCGATCAACAAATTGCCGCAAGGCCGTGCTCTGCTTGCGGCCGGAGTGCGGGGCGGGGCCGGGATACTCGGCCGATCATGCCCAAGACTGGACATGAAGCGGCGACAATTCATCAAGTTTATGGGCGGTGTGGTGGCGATGTTTCCGCTGCCTTTGCCTGTGGCATGGCGCTTCGCCGCCAGCGCGCAAGAGCCTGCGGGCGCTGGGCAAAGTGGTGTTCGCCAAGTCACTCAGGCCGGTCAGGCCAGTGAGATAGGCCAAGTCGGCACGCTGCAGGGCGAAGCATCCGTCACGCGGGGCAACGCCGCGGCGGTCGCCCTGAAGATTAGGGATGTCATTTTCAAGAACGACGTTCTTTCGACTGGCGCCAATTCCGCGTTGGGCGTGACATTCGACGATCAAACGACCTTTAGCCTGTCCGCCAATACGCGCATTGTGATCAACGAATTCGTCTATGAGGAGAACGGCCCAAGCAATGCCGCGTCTATTGCGGTCGGGGTTGGAACGGCCGCTTTTGTGGCAAGTTTCGTCGCCAAGACCGGCACGATGAAAATCACGACGCCGGTCGCGACGCTTGGAATTCGCGGCACGACTGGTGTTGTCGATGTTCCGCAGGGGCCCGCGGCGGCCGGAGCCGAGGAACCGCGCATCAAACTTTATCCCGACACGGATGGCCATATCGGTCAGATCGACGTTTTCAACCTACAAGGCGGCCGCCTGGGTATCCTGAACCAGGGTGCAAGCGCATTTGCGTTGCGGGCAGGAGCCGGCGGCCGATTGGAGGCGGTACCGTTTCAGATCCCGCCAGAGGAAGCAGCACGCGACCGCGGCGTGCTGCAACGATTGTTTGCTGCGCACAATATCGGCCGAGGGATGGCGCGGCAGCGTCTGCGAGCGCGCGGATTTAATCACCAGCGGTTCAACCGCAATCCGCGTGGTGGCGGCGAACACCCGCAGGGCCGCGGAAATGGGCCTCGCCGCGGACGCCGCTAGCGGTCCGATCCTAACATTCGCATCCCTTCTCGATTGGCTATCATGCGAATGTTAGGATCAAAGGACCACTAGCAAATATAAATTCTAGTGGAGCTTTGGATTTGACATTCGCTTCGCGAGCTTGCGGCTGAGTAAGGAGCGAATGTCAAATCCGCTCCACTAGCATCGTCGAATGGAGTGAGTTCGAGTGCCCATTGCGCCCCGCCGCCTGATCTTCTTGCTTGCGGCCTTGCTGGTGCTTTCGCCGGCGGTGCTCCGCGCCGGATCTGCCGTTGTAGAGAATCAAATCGCCGGCACGTCCCCGGCCAGCCCTTCCGGCGATCTCGCGGCAGCGGCACAATATCGGCGTGCCTTGGCGGAATATACCGAGGCGCGCCAACGTTATACGGCGCTGTCTGAAGCCTATTGGAGTGGTATTAGCGAAAAGCGGCATCTGCGGATGAGCAAGCGCGCAAACCATCAAGCGCTATTGCTCGACGATTACGTGCTCGCCCAGCCCCCGATTTATTCCGGTCCGCCCCGGCCGCGCGATCCTCTCAAGCCGCAAGAGAATCCGCCGCCTTATGTACCGGTGGTATCCGATTTTCTTGCGGCGGCGCAGCGCGAATTTAAATTCGTTCCGCGCCTGCCGCGCACCGAAAGCGAGTTCAAGCGGGCTTATGCCCGGGCGGCGCTCGCGGCCGGGCTTACCAGGGATCAGATTGTGCGCATCTACGGCTTCGAAGCCGGTGGCAACGGCGGCTACGATGTGCAGGCCGGACTCGAATACAGCAAGAAAGCGCGCGCGATCACGACCGCGCTCGGCTACAATCAGCTGCTTGCGACCAACACGGTCGAGATCGTCGCCGAAAAGGGCAATCAGTTCGTGAAGAAACTCTCGCTGCGCGCCGGCGAAGTTTCGGATGGCGAGAGACAGGCGCTGGACGACAAAATCGCTATACTGCGCAAAATGGTGAGCTATTCGACCAGCGTTCCCGACGCTTGGAGCGAGCACGAAAGTCTGGCGAACACTTCGAAAGGGCTCGCGATCCACGCCATAAACCTAGACCTCGATCTCGGGCCCTTGCTGCAGGCGCAAAAGCTCCTCGATTCAGTCATCTTCGCCCGGCGCAAAGGTTACGAGGGACCACTGACTGCCGCGGACCTGGAAATGATGAATTTGACCGGCGACGGCAACGGCTTCGACATGGTCACCTTGCCGGTGGAATGGCGCGGCAAGGTGCCGACCGCCAACTTTTTCCAACGCAGCGGATATCTCGACAATCCCGTTGCACAGCGCAACAGCGTCGTCGGCAAGCTGCTTGCGGCGACGGACGCACGCATGGACGAGGAAAGCAGGAAACCCGGTGCCCGCGAACTCGCAGCGGCGATCCAGTGAGCGGAGAAGTTCCCGCCGCCTTGACTCTCTCTCCGGCGCGGCCGTAAACCGGGCAATTCCAGCCGCAGAGACGGGCGCTTAGCTCAGCGGGAGAGCGTTCCCTTCACACGGGAGAGGTCGTAGGTTCAATCCCTACAGCGCCCACCATTGAGTTACTCTATTGATTTTTCAAGCGTTTTTGCTATGAGATTTCTTTCGAGGGTACAGTATGATGGTACCGTCTGACGCCACTGCAGCAAGTCTCCGCCGGACCAGACCCGTTGATTTATGCTGGCGACTCTGAGTGGCTATCTCTCTCCACGGCGAAGGCCTGGCGAAGCTCGTTTTGCCCGGTCGCGAGAGTCGGGCGACAGTTTTCGGTTACTCGCGAGCGCATTCGGTGGATTCAAGCCAAGGCGATCCGAAGGCTCGAGTACCTAAGCCGATCAAGGGAGCTCAGAACCTTCCTTCAGAATTGATTTCCAAGCAGGCAACTCGAGCAGCCGCGATGTCCGCTCCTGGTTGGTGGCGCTCAGTGCTGATCAGTACTTAAAGCCTTCCACTGAGGCAGCATTTCATTATCAGGCGGCGACTAGCTGGATGAATGAACCCTCGTAGTATTCAATCGAGTAGGCGGCGGGAATCGGCCCATGTGTCACGCTGGTTTCTGTTCGTCGTGGAGTCGGTCAATCTCATGTGCCCTGTAGACCGGTCCGCCGATCACCTTAACGGTCGCTCGTATCTTTTGCTCAGGCGCCAACCGATGCCAGGCCGAAACGGCTTCCTGCAATGTGGCGCAATCAGTTTGGGCGCCAGCTCCGTTGTTGAGCGTCGCGGGTTGCCCGGCGTCAATATAGATTTTGTAGTCGTCGCTCGTCGGCAGCGCCAAAGGGCTGCCGTTCGCTTGCGGGGTCACCATTGGTTTATCGCTCGCCCGTCATCCGGCATAACCGCCATTAAACCGCCTTCGCGCGGCCGTTGTAAGTGTAGAGCGGTCCTGCGGTGCCCTCCACGACGTGCTGAGAGATCACGATTTCTTTGACGCCCTCGAGACTTGGCAGGTCGAACATCGAGTCAAGGAGTATGGCCTCCATGATGGACCGCAGCCCGCGAGCCCCGGTCTTGCGGTCGATCGCCTTCCTGGCGATAGCGCCGAGTGCTTCCGCCGCCACAGTGAGATCGACGCCCTCCATTTCAAACAGCCGCTGATATTGTTTCACCAGCGCGTTCTTGGGCTGGGTCAAAATAAGTTTTAGCGAGCCTTCATCGAGATCCTCAAGCGTCGCTATGACCGGAAGGCGGCCGACAAATTCCGGGATGAGGCCGTATTTGAGCAGGTCCTCCGGCTCGACCTCGCGGAAGATCTCGCCCTGCTTTCTATCCTCGGGCGCGATCACCTTTGCTTCGAACCCAATTGACCCGGGTCGGCTGCGCGCCGAAATGATCTTCTCAAGACCGGTGAACGCGCCGCCGCAGATGAACAGGATATTGGTGGTGTCGACTTGCAGGAATTCCTGCTGCGGATGCTTGCGCCCACCCTGCGGCGGCACACTTGCGATGGTGCCCTCTATGAGTTTGAGCAACGCCTGCTGCACGCCCTCGCCGGAGACGTCACGCGTGATCGAAGGGTTATCGGATTTGCGGGAAATCTTGTCGATCTCATCGATATAGACGATACCGCGCTGCGTACGCTCGACATTGTGGTCCGCAGACTGCAGCAACTTCAGAATAATGTTTTCGACGTCCTCGCCGACATAGCCGGCTTCGGTAAGCGTCGTCGCATCCGCAATGGTGAAAGGAACATCGAGAACGCGCGCCAGCGTCTGCGCCAGTAATGTCTTGCCCGAGCCGGTCGGGCCGATCAGGAGGATATTTGACTTTGCTAGCTCGACATCTTTGTGGTCGGCCTGGTGTTTTAACCGCTTGTAGTGATTGTGGACAGCTACCGAAAGCACCTTCTTGGCGTGGACCTGGCCGATGACGTAGTCGTCGAGGGTCTTGCGTATTTCCCTCGGGGTCGGAACATTGTTCCCCGATTTCGACAGCGAGGACTTATTTTCCTCGCCGATGATGTCCAGGCAAAGCTCCACACACTCGTCGCATATAAAGACGGTCGGCCCGGCAATGAGCTTGCGCACCTCGTGCTGGCTCTTGCCGCAGAACGAGCAGTAGAGTGAGTTCTTTGAATCGACGCCGCCGATCTTGCTCATTTCACAGCCGCCCTCCGAGACGCTGCGGTGCTCTGCCAGCGTCGGGCATTTCGCCCCACATGAATCATATATGTCTTAGAATGGGGTGAAGAAGGTCTTGGAAGTAATGCCTAACTAAAGCAAGCCGCATAAGGTATCGTTACGCGCTCTGGCCTCCCTGATGGGCTACTCGACAAGGCGCTTGAACAGACATTTCCTGCGAGTGATGCCGTAGCGATCAATATCGAGTGAATCACATGACGCTGCGGCACGAATTCCCGAATCACCCATGTTGCTCAGGCATCAGAAGGTCGGTAGTGGGACCCACGTAACGTTTATCCACCAGCGCTCGAACAGGTACTCGTCGCGGAGACGCGAAGCAAAGACGATGGCCCGTCATTGATCGAATTGACAGCCATGTGGCAAATCCCGACGCATCATGGCCCAGCGCTCGGGTCGAACGGCACATAAGCCGGAATTATTGAAGGCTGCCGAGGCGAGGGGAGTGCCACCAAAAAAAGAAACCGATCAGCAAAGTACAGTTTCTTAATAAGTGGCAAGATGGCGAAACGATCAAGCTCGGAAAGAGCATCATCTAACTGAAGCTACGGGCAGGCACAAAAATGTGCGTACTTGTACGTTAGGATAGGCCTGACCATGTCGTCGAGGTAGCCGATTACAGCAGGAGAATGTGATGAACGCGGAGACCTCTAAAACGGCAGTTGAGGACTTGATTGCCAAGGTCCTCGGCGGAAAAGCGCTGGACGCCTTCGACCGCTACTATTCCGACGACGTCACCATGCAAGAAAATGACAACCCGCCCCGAGTTGGCAAAGCAGCCTGTCGCGCTTTTGAGGTGGATTTTCTTTCTAAGATCAAGACAGTGCGAACCTACGTTTGCGATGGCTACGTGATTTCCGGTAACAAGGCATTCATTGTTTGGCGCATCGATGCCGACCACGCCGACTGGGGCTCGCTTAACATGAGCGAAGTAGCCATTCAGGAGTGGTCGAACGGAAAAGTAGTGCGCGAGAAGTTCGTCTACTGATCCCCTCTCCTTGAACTTTCAGGCCAAGCGGTAATGCCTAGACGTGAAACTTAGCCCCGCCACTCACGTGCGCGGGGCTTTCCTTTGGGAAGGTCGCCAGTTATAAGCACAGCCTTTTTAGATTTGGAGATCGTTCATGGCCTAGAAGCGCAAACGAGTTGCCTANTCCACCGAGCATGTTCGCACCTTGAAGNCCATGGCGAAGAAGAAGACGTCCGCCGGCAAAATCGCAAAGGCGCTCAAACGTACAGAAGGCGCCACCCGCCAAAAGGCGTTCAGCATGGGATCGTCGCTCGACTCGCGCGCCTAACGACCCGAAAAACCGATTAGCTACGTTTCCGGCAGGCCCCCGCCACTCACCTGCGCGGGGTTTTTCGCTATTTGTCCGCGTCGTGCCATCCCCGCCCACAGGTCCGCCTTTTCTGATCAACAGATTTTTCTTCTCATCCGCGATGATTTCGCTTTTCGCCAAGCCAATTGCGAATTCCGATTTAAGCGCAATTTGGTAACAACTCCCATCATAAGGTCTTTTGTCTTTCGCCCCGTTCCTTGCACGTGAACGGCACTCGAACCTGCCCTTGAGCCGCCGCGACGCGGGTGGGCGCACCACACTTTCCGTATTTGCTCTCGATACGAGTCTCGCCACGCTTAACGGTGACGGTGTTACGCTCGAGTGCCTCTTTAAAGGATGTCTTCGTCCACATCTCAGCTGTCGAGAAGCCGGGCCTTAGCAATCTAAATGAGGGCAGGTTGTCGAATACGAGAAGGTTGCGAATAAAGGAAAGACATCGGCTGAAAATCTCAAGGCGCGATGCTGATCTTTCTGAAAGCGCGCGTTAGGCGTTGAGCTTGCCCAATAGCTGCTTGAGCGCCGCTTTCCCTGCTTTGTTAGCAGCTGCCATGGTGTGAAAAAAGATCGGCGATTCCCCCACTGGGTTCGAGCGACCGGCGCGATAGATCTCCCACCTCCAGGAGTTCGGACGGCGCCGCCGATTCTTTACAACAACCGAATAATCGCTATCGTCGAAACGCAATTTAAGCATCGGTGAACTCGTCCGTTACGCTCATCCACGAGTCGTCACCGTTTCGACCGCGACTTGCGGGCGGCATAGCGAGCGTCCCTGGCTGCCTTTCGTTCGGCTTCACGATTTGCACTTTCAGCCGCGGCGTGCTCAGCCTGGATAGCGGCGTCACGCTCCGCTTGCTGAGCCCGTTCGGCTTCACGCAGTTTGTTTTCGACCTTTTCCATCTCGCGGACATTCCTGGCCGCGCTACGCTTGGCGGCGCCTGCTATTCTAGCTCCGAGCCGTTCTTCGAACGCTGGATCAGCAGCACTTGCGCGAAACTTCTCCAACGCCGCTTTTTTAGCGTTGGCGGCGGTGTTTTGACGGTCGACGAAATCCGGTTTCTTGAACCCACTCATGCGCCTCGACCTAGCGGTTGCTGTGGGTGAACAAGTTTATGCCTGGTTCTCATCAAGACACGCGCCAGCCAACCACTGTCGCTTCGATACGTCTACCGGGAGCTACGCTTTGCCAGGACCCGTTATTCCACTGACATAGGAGTGGAATGATCCTCGCAAAGGAGTTCAAGGCCCCGGCCTGCCGGCGGAATGCCTTCATGAGTGAAATCATCGATGTGCTCTTGCCATGTTACCCATCGTGCTCTTGATTATCCGTCCATGTCACCCGCACAATGTGGCATCCGGAAACCCGGAGCCTAACGCCTTCCGCATCGCCACAACAGTTGCAACTGATCCAAATCCGCGGCTCAACCGAGCACCGGAGCCCGCAGAACCTCCAAAATCCGGGCGCGGACCCTTGCGCCCTGTCCGGGCGCGACCGGTCCCTTTCCACCCCACAACCAAGCCGCGGCGGCGCTCTATTGCGCCACATGAAATTTGAAGAGATCGCCGAAGCTATTGCCAGGCTGCCGCCGGATCAACTTGCCCGCTTCCGCCGCTGGTTCACCGCATTCGAGGCGCGCCGCGCCGACCACGCCGAGGAGCTTGAGGAGCGCGACTTCCGCAACGGTCAGGCGCGACAGTTCGAGCGTGTGCCATCGACTTCCGAACGACCTCAACTTCGGACGTATCACTGCCCTGCGCTAACTGAAGCGGTGGGCCGAAGGCCGCTCGAGGATCTCACCGCACATCGATTCAAGCTCCGTGCCAAGCGCCAAATACATTCGTTACCGTTTCCTTAATTTTCCACCTTGTGAGCAATTTGGGACAGTCCTGCTTTCGGATGTCGGTACGGTTTGCACAGGGAGAAGACGTTTGTTCGAAGCCGGTTACGCGTAACTCTGCCAAGGAGCCTTTCTTCAACCCCATCAACGCGTGGAGGGAGAACGATGAGCGACTCCGTATCGACCGAAAAAACCGTGTTTCAGTTTCCGTGGGGGCGCGCGGTCGAGCGCGATTCGCGCCGGCAGACGCGGCACGATGCGTTGACCGCCGAATTGGAGGCGGCGCGCGCGCGAGAAAAGGCATGGCTGCGTGAGAAGTCAGACCTCTTGCAGCGCCAGGAAATGCTGGCCCAGGAATTCGAGCATCGGCTCGTGAATAGTCTGCAAATCATCAGTAGTCTACTGTCTTTGCAAAGTCGGACTGCGAGCCCTGAAGCCGCTGCGCAATTGATCGTTGCGGCCCGTCGAGTTGGCTCTTTTGGACGCGTGCATCGCCGGCTACATCTCCTCGATCATCAAGAGAGCGTGGAGTTTAAACAGTATCTCCAGGAATTGTGCGAGGACCTTTCTGCGCTCCTTTTCCGGGGGGCAACCGATTGCACCATCGTGGTCGACGCCGTGAAGGTCGATATACCCACAATGTTCGCTATCCCGCTCGGCTTTATCGTCAACGAGCTAATCACCAATTCGGCGAAGTACGCTAAGGGCAACATTACTGTTCGATTGGAAACGACGCCGACGGTCGGTCATTCGTTATCGGTATTGGATGATGGCCCTGGAGTGCCGGAGGGCTACGATCCGGCTCAGAGCAAAGGTCTTGGAATGAAAATCATAGCTAAGTTGGTGAAACAGATTGGCGGAGAGCTGAAAATTGCGTCCCGCGGAGACGGCCATGGGGCATGCTTTACGGTGACATTCGGCCGCCCGTTCTCGGTCGAAAGATCGTGTCATGGCGTCTAAACGCCAGCCGTCATCGATCAAAATTCGTTTCTCGCGCGGGTCGACGACGGCGACGGGTTGGTGGAGTGCGTGAGCGGCGTGCCAGTCTATGACGTCAGCCGGTGATCTTCGGCTTGGGGGACGCGCCATGGCCACCCGGCAAGGGCGAATCCGTGCTTTCGTTGATGAGGTCTGCCGCAGACCGACCGCTCGAATTCTTTGCGAAGATCGCGCTGGCACGCGTGTCATTCCGTCTCTATGCAAGTGGAGCGATGGCACGTGGCAGAACCACAAACTGGCCCGACGTCTCGAAGTCGAGGTAATCGGCAGCGTGAACCCAAAGGCAATCAGCGTTGAACCTTCAGGTTTCCTCGACGTTTACCCTTGNTCGAGATTACTTCGAATTCGAGGGCTTGCCTCTCATTGAGGCCGCTCAGCCCGGCTCGCACCGGGTCCGAAGCTCGCCGCAGCCATGAGGCCAACTTGTTCCGAAGGAACACATTCTTCCATGAATCTGTGACATCGCACCAAAAGACGAAGGCACCAATCGCCACAAGCGTGCCAAGAGTCTCGAGCATATTCATCACACGCAACGTCGAGCTAATTTGCCGCTATAACTTGCAGCCGCGGGGAGTGCGCCACCTCAGACATGGATATTGGCCTCTGAGTCAGTCATTTGCTGAGCAAAATTGCTCACGAGTGTTCTTCAGAGGCACGATAGGGATTGGCGTCGCCCTCGGACTTTGCCGTCGATGCTTCATTGATCAGCATCCGTGTCGCACGCAAGGCTCGATCGCATCGCGAAGGTGCCTGATCAGACTAGCCTCCGGGTTGGCGGCAACGCCGATGGCCAAGAAGTCCGGCGGGCTCAACCTCGACGCTGCTTCAGTGGTCAAATGAGAACAGACTCAATCTCGCGAAAACCGACAAAAGTGGGTCTTGATCCAGCGTCAGTCTCTGATCCCGCGTCGCGAAAGGGAGACGCTCTTGTTAACACTAGTCTTCTAGCACTGCAGCTGAACTGCGCTGCCGAGTTTGTATCGTCCGGAGATTTAAGGCCATCATGAAGATCGCACAGATCGCCCCACTTATTGAGAGTGTTCCTCCTCGGCTCTATGGCGGCACTGAACGGATCGTTTCCTACCTGACCGAAGAACTTGTCCGGCTTGGCCACGATGTGACGCTCTTTGCGAGTGGAGACTCTATCACCAGCTCCGAGTTAGTCCCCTGTTGCGCTCGCGCCCTGCGCCTTGATCCTGCCGTGCGCGATGTCATACCGCACTTCATGCTGATGATTGATAAGGTGCGCGAGCGCGCGGAGGAGTTTGACGTTCTTCATTTTCACATCGATTTGTTCCATTTCCCGCTCTTCCGCTCGCTGGCGGCGCAGACCCTGACTACGCTTCACGGCCGGCAGGATTTGGGGGATCTCAAACCCTTTTATTCCCGGTTCAGCGAAATGCCATTGATTTCCATTTCGGACGACCAACGCAAACCATTGCCGCACGCCAATTTTGTTGCGACCATCCATCATGGCATCCCGACTGGTCTGCATCGGCCGTCGTTCGAGCAGGGCAGCTACCTTGCATTCCTAGGGCGGATTTCGCCGGAAAAACGCCCGGACCGGGCGATCAGAATTGCGCGCGCCGCCGGCATCCCGCTGAAGATCGCGGCCAAGGTCGACAAGGTCGATGAGGATTATTTCCGTAACGATATAGCTCCGCTCGTCGCTGGCGGGGGCGTAGAATTCGTCGGAGAGATCAACGAACGTGAGAAAACAAAATTCCTAGGCGAGGCGTCCGCTCTGCTGTTCCCGGTAGATTGGCCGGAACCGTTTGGGCTCGTGATGATCGAATCTATGGCTTGCGGCACACCGGTGCTGGCGTTCCGTCATGGTTCGGTCACCGAGGTCATTGAGGATGGTTTCACCGGCAAGTTGGTCGACAGCGAGGAAGAAGCTATCGCGGCCTTACCGGCACTGTTGTCTTACGACCGCCGCACGGTGCGGCAGCGATTTGAAGAGAGATTTACCGCCGCAAGAATGGCCAAAGATTATGTCGACAGCTACCGCCAGTTGTTGAAGACACGCACGTCTGACACCAAGCCCCGCCGCGTCAAGCTCAATGGCGGCAACGACTTAACTCCCGTGCGGAGTGAAAAGCAGCTTCCGGCCCTATTTGAGGCCGGTGCGGATCCCGAAATTCAAATCTGAGGAACGGTGAATTATATTAGCCAAAGTCAAGACGATCGCAGTGTGAGGTGTGCGGCCCGGAGCGGCAGTGTCCCCGTCTTTACGCCGGGATTGTCTGGATCGTCGGCAATGTGAAAGCCAAGTTCGGCGCACATCGCTAGCATGGTGGTATTCTCCGACAGCACTTGGCCTAGCAAGACCTTGAGGTCCTTACGCCTTGAAAATTCGATCATATGTTTCATCAACAGCCAACCGACGCCGTGGTCCTTAAGCCGTGAACGCACCAGAATGGCAAACTCGGCGGTCTCTCCGCTTGTGTTATCGCGCAGACGCGCCACGCCCGACATCTTTTGGGTTTGCTCGTCGAGGGCATGAATGCCATGGCACACGCCGGATCGTAGTGGATGAGCTTGTCGATCAGTTCGTGGCTTACTTCGCGCATTGGTCCGAAGACGCACAGCCGAAGATCTTCCGCGGTCGCGTCGCTGAGAAAATCGGAGTAGAGGGCAGCATCCTCCGCCTACTCGTGCAATCTTGCGGGGGGAGGTCGCTTCCGACGTTTGTGTCGCATCGAATGAGCAGCACTTAACTCTGCGCGACGGAACGCCCAGGAATTTATTATGCGCGGCTACCGGCAGCTGCTTGACCACGCCGTCCAAGCCAGGGAGACCCCGCGCTGCGTGGCGGTAACGATAGGCACGATAGTGGTGCGCCTGGTGAGCAAAATTGCACAGAAATGCACTGAGCCGAGGATCAAAAATGAGTGTTCAAAGAGCGTCCCGATCGAGTACCGATTGAATGTATGAACGATATCCGAGTATTCATGCCACACGCGATCCGAGGGCGTGGGCACCGATCCTCGCCCGTTACCGGGAGCCGAACTGCGCCCGCAGCACGGTCGAACTCGCGATCACGGTCGTGCCTTTCGTGCTCTTATGGATTCTGATGTGGGCCGCTCTCGGCAGCGGTTACTTGGTGGGCCTTTTGCTCGCCGTGCCGGCTGCCGGNTTCCTCGTGCGCCTCTTCATGATCCAACACGACTGCGGCCACGGGGCATTCTTCCGCCGACGTCGCGNGAATGACTGGGTCGGACGTATCATTGGCGTATTGACCCTGACGCCCTACGATTTTTGGCGACACAGTCACGCGCTCCACCATGCGAACTCGGGCAATCTCGATCACCGCGGATTCGGCGATGTCGACACGCTGACCGTGCGCGAGTTTCTAGCGTTATCCCGATGGCGTCGGCTCCTGTATCGGCTGTATAGGAATCCGATCGTAATGTTTGGCGTGGGTCCGATGTATCTGTTCGTCTTGCGTCACCGACTGCCAGGGGGATTGATGCGCAGCGGTTGGTACTTCTGGCTGAGCACGATGGCAACGAACCTCGCAATCGCGGTTCTCGCCGCTACGATGATCTGGCTGGTCGGCCTGCGTCCATTCTTGCTTGTACAAGTGCCGATCACGCTTCTCGCAGGTTCGGTTGGTGTTTGGCTGTTCTACATCCAGCACCAATTCGAGGACACTTTCTGGGCCCATGACGAGAGCTGGAATTTTCACCTCGCGGCGCTGCAGGGCAGCTCGCATTACGACCTACCAAATGTCTTGCGGTGGTTCACCGCCAATATTGGGGTGCACCATGTCCACCATCTCTGCAGCCGTATCCCGTATTACCGGTTGCCGCGAGTGTTACGGGATCACCCCGAGCTTACTCCCGTCGGGCGCCTTACGCTGCGCCAAAGCCTTCATTGCGTGCGCATGGTTCTTTGGGATGAAGGGGGGCGGAGGCTCATTTCTTTTCGCGAGATGCATATCCTCGCGTCGGCGATGAACGGAACAACGGCCGCCGCACCAAATGGGCGTAGTGCAGACTTGGCAGCAACGCAACTAAGCAAGAAAAAAATCGAGTCGATAGATCGTCGTGTTGAGCATGCCGCATTGTTTGCAGTGCGACGACCTCGGCCGCTTCCGCTTGCTGATTGACCGCGATTTCCGCAATCTTCGTCAGCACCGCGTCGGCCACTTTTCTTCCGATCGCGAGCGAGTTGGCCGGAGTTGTGTAATCTGTGTGTGATCTGATAGCCTAGTGACCTTAAAGTTTTGATCTCACGCAACATCAGGATTTTAAAAATCATGTCGAGCCGCAATCCGCCTGTTCCTCCAGCCAGCCGCAGCAACAAAGGCCCGAAGAATAATGCGGAAGTGTCGAAAGACAAGAAGTTGGTGAAGCATGAGCATCACGCCAACGCGGCGGAAGAGGGGGACACCGCCAATATCAAACAGAACACCACAAACAAAGGTTACTTCCGCGGCCGTCGGCTCGGTTGATGGGAAGACGGGCCGGCGGAAGATCCGCTGTGGGAAGCGGAGGAAATAAAAAGGGCCGGCCGGGGCCGGCCTGTCTAATTTTGTTCTCGCGATCATAACACTGGGCTAACGAGTTAGTGGCCGACATTCACGACCGTATGTCCCTCATACTCGCCCCGAAAGAGTTCGCCGGATGGCTGACTACGATCCCAATCCCCGCGACTTGATGAAGATGTTCCGGGCCGAGCCATTGCGGATGTGGCCGATCTCGACACGGCCAACAAGCCGGAGAACGATGATCCGGCGTTCGTGGAGCCGATCGACGGGCGGCCGCTTTGTAGCCACGTCTGTAAATTAGCTCAAGAACGGATATCCGCCCGGTTTTCGACGTCGGCGATGGGGCCACGAACAGACGTCGCCCAGCATACCGAAGACCCCCCGCAAGGGGGGACTTGCTGGGATCTTCAGACGCAGTGCAGCGCCGGCGCGCGAGGGACTCGGGGGCGAGGGGGAGCGCCTGCGTCCGCTTACAACTTTGCGCCCAGCGCTCCCCAAATCTGTACCGAATTGCTTACTTCGATGGTTCGGCGGCGGCCGTGGATATCCTACCGGCGATCGTTATGGTGATCGCGATGTCGCGTGGACATGTAGAGGTCACCATGGTCGCGATGTCGGTGTCGCTCGCCGACGCCAACGCCGACGACGTTGCCGACTTCAACTCCGACGTCTTCCGCGACGATCATTGGTTTGTCGCCAGCGCTCAAAGAGCTGGCAAATGCCGGCACCGTTAGGAGCGGAGCAACAAAAAGGGCGAGTAAAACATTCTTCATTACATCCTCCCGAGCTGGGACGCTCGCGGTCCCGCTGCTCATCAGAATGCGCGTTTGACGCGCCTGTAGTCTGTTTAGAATTGACCAGTGCGTTATCAGAAACAATACCTCGATGAGGCCGTTACCTTAGGTACCAGACAAAGAAAATACCAGGATACGGCAATGGACAAGGACCGAATCAAAGGCTCTGCCGAGCAGGCCAAGGGAGCAATGAAAGCGACTGCCGGGAAGATTTTTGGCGATAAGAAGCTGGAAACCGAGGGCAGGACCGAAAAGGCTGCCGGCAAAGTGCAAAACGCGATCGGTGGATTGAAGGATGCGGTGCGCGGTAAGTAACGCCAGCACCGTCAAAGGAGATTTTCGATGGAATTGATCCTGATTATCGTTGTCCTACTGCTCCTGTTTGGTGGCGGCGGCGGATACTTTGGTCGCAGGCGAGGGTATTGGTGATCGGACACGGTCCCGCAGAAAGCAGGGACGGTCTGCCGCCTAATTCCGCTGAATCGCCCAGACTGCGGCGTGATGTCGGTCGCCGCTCTTAAGTCGTTAACCGTCTCCGCCCCTGATCTGTGGCTGGTCGCGCAGAACGACGTTCAGCAATGAGCTGTGGATTTGACAAGGACGCGGTTGAGCGTGAACCGCCGCGCCAACAGCGCGTAATGATCTCGCGCGACGATAGTGCCAAACAACAGCGCGATCAGAAGAAGGGCGCCGAGCATTCGCGGTAGGTGAAGGCGTTCTAGCAACCGCAAGGCTGGCTGCAGTAGAAGATCGAGGATGATGGCAAGCACGATCGGTAGCACAATCTCACGCGCGGCATAGAGCGCGGCGAGGAGCGCCAGCATGAACAATCCACCTTGGAAGACGCCGCGAACGTCGGCACCGCGGGGCATCCCCTGCTCGCTCACGGCGGGCTCATCCAGCGGATGTGCGCCCGGTTCGTCGGCAGGAGTGGTTTCACCGGCTCACCGCGACTTTGCACATTACCGCCATGCGTGGAGTTCCGTCCGCGCCTAACTAGCCGCATTTGGTGCTCAGCCAGGACTTAGGCTTCCGTACACTTCAGCCGCTATTTGGCTGGCGGATATAGTATGTTGGAGTTGATCCGCTCGGAAGACCCCACTGGATTGGCACCGCCACTCCGCCTCTGAGTGAGCACTTTTGCTCAGACTCCGGCTCCGGCTTATCCATATTCTTGAGCTCGCACGCCAGGCTAACCAATAGCCATGTCGGTGGACCCATCCGACGATGTCCTCCGTGAAGCTATTCGGGAGGATTTATGCAAAAGACTAATTTCAGAGAACAGTTTACGAATGTCGCAGACGCCTGCGCACTCGCTCAAAGTATCGTCGATACAGTCCGGGAACCGATCGTCCTACTCGACAAAGGATTGCGCGTTATAGCCGCGAGCCGCTCCTTCTATACGGCATTCGAGGTGAGCCCCGAGGAGACACAGGGGAAGCTTCTTTACGCGTTAGGCGACGGGCAATGGGATATTCCCAAACTTCGCTTGCTGCTGGAGAAAATTATCCCAGAACATGGCGTGATGGAAGATTATGAAGTCGAGCACGAATTTCCGAATCTTGGCACCCGCACCATGCGCTTGAACGCCCGCCAGGTTTTCTACAAGGAAGGCGCCGAGACGACCATTCTGCTTGGAATTGAAGATGTCACCGTGCGGCGCACCTTGGAGCACGAGAAGGACAATCTGTTGCGACAGAAGGATATATTGCTGGAAGAGATTCAGCACCGGATTGCCAACAGTCTGCAAATCATTGCAGGCATTATTTTGATGAAAGCAAACACGGTTAGTTCTGAGGAGACACGCACGTTTTTGCAGGACACTCATGCTCGGGTCATTTCGATCGCGACCGTTCAAGAACAACTCAACGCATCGGGGATAGTGGGGCCTATTGAAATGCTTCCATATCTCGAAAAACTGGGGGCAGCCCTCGCAGCATCGATGATTGGGGATGTTCGACCGATCACATTGAAAGTGGAGGGAGTGGCAGGCAGCTTAAGCGCCCGTCAGGCTGAGAGTGTTGGCTTGATCGCGACGGAACTTGTCGTGAACGCCCTCAAGCACGCATTCCCTGACCAAAAT
>JGI12635J15846_10001318_pt1 | contig 21681 bp, 25 predicted proteins | sample BlaSpr_A8_OM2_M2_FD_15846 | JGI IMG/M metagenome (IMG submission 15846) | reverse complement strand
GGCCCGCCAATACTCGCCGAAGCCAACAGCCCCAACGACCCCACCACCCCGCCCGCCTGATCCGAAAGAATGTCCCCAAACATATTTTCCGTGAGCACCACGTCGAAGTCCTGGGGCCGCTGTGCCAGCGACATGGCTGCGGAATCCACGTACAGGTGAGAAAGTTTCACGCCGGGATATTCTTTCGCGCAGCGGATGACCACTTCCCGCCACAGCCGCGAGCACTCGAGCACGTTCGCTTTATCCACGGACGATACTTTCCCCCGCCGCTTGGCCGCGAGCTCAAAGGCAACGCGCGCGATGCGCTCAACGGCCTCTTCGCCGTAGGTCATGGTATTCGTTGCTACTCGCGATCCCGCCGCGCCCGCAATCGACCGCGGCTCTCCAAAATAAAGTCCGCCCAGCAACTCGCGGACAATCATGATGTCCGTACCGCGAACGATTTCCTCGCGCAGTGGCGAGCAATCCTCCAGCGCGGGAAAACAAATCGCCGGACGCAAGTTGGCGTACGCGCCTAGTTCGCGCCGCAACCGCAACAGCCCCGCCTCCGGGCGAAGATGGTTGGGATAGTGATCGAAGGCCGGATTTCCCACCGCGCCCATCAGCACCGCGGAAGACGAAAGGCACGCCTGCACCGTATCTGCGGGCAGCGGATCGTTGACCTTGGCCAGCGCCGCGCCGCCAATATTTTTGTGCCGCAGTTGAAGTTGATGCCCGAACCCCTTGGCTACCGCCTGCAAAACCAGCACAGCCTGCTCGGTTACTTCAGGCCCGATCCCGTCTCCCGGGAGAATAGTAAGGTTCAAAAGCATGCGGGAATTAGTCTAACGGAAGTTTCGCTTGGAGTGCTGTTTCGAAGGGGCGCGGCTTCAGCCGCGCCGTAACTAGCTCAAAATCACACCGGACTTTAGCCCCTGAGGAGGCCTACACGCCCCACAAATAATCTTCCTGATCGTGATGCTGCTCCCCCGCAATACTCAACGGCAGCCCAAACTCCGTTGCTTGCGGCACCAGAGGAAATGGCCGCTGCGCCTCCCCAACCGGCGCACCCGCTGCGGTTGGAGCGTGTTCAAACAGCGGCGTGGCCGAGGCCGCCGGCTTGTGAGTTTCACGAATCAATTCCAGCAAGTGATGATCTTCCACGTGCTTGATCTTGTCTGCCAACCGCACAAAGCGCCGGTAGATGTCATCCAGCGCGTGCCGGTCGAACCGGTAGCCCAGTTGTTCACAGCGAATATTGAGCGCATGCCGGCCGGAGTGCTTCCCCAGCACCAGCTTCGAATCGGGCACCCCCACCGACTGCGGCGTCATAATTTCATAAGTCAACGGATTCTTGAGCACGCCGTCCTGATGGATCCCCGCCTCGTGCGCGAACGCATTCCGTCCGGTCACAGCCTTATTCGGCTGCACCGGCACGCCGGTAATCTCGCTCAACATCTGGCTGGCGGGAAAAAGTTGTTCGCCTTGGATCCCCGTTTCGTAAGGATAGCGATCTCGACGCACGCTCATCGCCATCACGATCTCTTCGAGCGCCGCATTGCCCGCCCGCTCTCCAATACCGTTGATGGTGCACTCCACTTGCCGAGCGCCCGCGGCAATGGCCGCCATGGTATTGGCTACCGCCATGCCAAGATCGTTATGGCAATGCGCGGAAATCGTGACGTTCTCGATTCTTTTCACCCGTCTGCGAATCGTCGAGATCAGCTCCCCAAACTCCGCCGGCACGCTGTAACCAACCGTGTCCGGAATATTCAGAGTCGTCGCCCCGGCGTCCACCACCGCATCGAGCACCTTGCACAGAAAATCCGGATCGGTACGCGTAGCATCTTCCGGAGAAAATTCCACGTCATCGCACAGCGATTTCGCAAATCGCACCGCATCGCGCGCCTGTGCCAGGCACTCATCGCGAGTAATGCGCAACTTGTACTGCAAGTGAATGTCGGAAGTGGCAAGGAAGACGTGAATGCGGGGGCGCGCCGCATCCTTCAAAGCTTCCCACGCGCGTTCGATGTCAGGCCGGCAGGCGCGAGCCAGCCCCGCAATGATGGGCCGGCGGATGACCGCGGCAATCGCCCTCACCGCCTCGAAATCGCCCTCGGAGGCAATCGGAAACCCCGCCTCAATCACATCGACGCCAAGGCGGTCGAGCTGCTGCGCCAGGCGAAGCTTCTCCGGATGATTCATGCTGCAACCGGGCGACTGTTCTCCGTCGCGCAGCGTGGTGTCGAAAATAGTAATGCGAACTGGATCAGCGGCCATGAGCCTTCCTCAAAACAGAAGCAAACTTGTTCCATGATACGGTCCCCCGCGGCTGAAGCAATACTTATAATTGTTTACTCTCCATTAGTAAATCTAATATAATAAGCATTACTAATGGAGAGTATTAATCCCATTACGGAGTGATTGGGTAAGGTAATCCCATACGGAGTGACCATGGAGCTTTCCCAACTCGAAGTCTTTCTGAGCGTCGCTCGCGAGCGCCGCTTCTCCCGCGCCGCGGAAAAGCTTTACCGCACCCAATCCGCGGTAAGCCAGACCATCCGCAAACTCGAGGATGAACTCGGCGAGAGCCTCTTCGACCGCTCCTCCCGCGAAGGCGTTCTCACCGACGCCGGTCAGGTACTCTACGAATACGCCGAGAAACTTCTCAACCTGCGCCATGACGCCCACGAGTCCCTGGCCGAGCTGCGGGAATTGCAAAAAGGCAAGCTGGTCATCGCGGCCAATGAACTCACCGCCCTCTACCTGCTCGCCGTGCTGGCGGAATTCCGCCGCCTTCATCCCATGATCAAAATCACTGTCCAACGGGCGCTGGGCAGCCGCATCCCCGATGACGTCCTTCAGCACAGCGCCGAACTCGGCGTGCTCTCCTACAAGCCTGAGGAATCCCGCCTGCACTCCGTCGTCATCTATCTCGACGAGTTGGTGCTGGTGGTTCCTCCGAAACATGCGCTCGCTTCGGCGCGAGAGGTCAGCATCCGCCAGCTGGGCGCGGAGTCGTTTGTCGCCCACATCGTCCCGTCCCCCTACCGCGAGAAGGTTCTGCAAACATTTCAAAAATACAAAACCCCTCTGCACATGGGTCTCGAACTCCCCACGCTGCAAGCCATCAAACAATTCGTCGCTCTTGGCAGCGGCGTCGCTCTCATGCCCGAGATCAGCGTGGAGACCGAAATAGCGCGCGGCGAGCTCGTCAGAATTCCGGTCAAAGAACTGCAGGTGCAGCGCAAGCTCCGCTTGATTTACCGCAAAGAAGCAGGACTATCCCACGCTGCGCGCGCCTTCCTGAAAGTCGCCGAGGCCGTAGCATCGGAAAAAGCCGGCCGCTACCGCTTTCAGCGCGAAAGCTGAGAGAGTAACTTTAACAATGCTGGTGCCGCCGGCGATCGGACGCGAAATTTCGGCGAAAAGACATCGCCTATCGAAAGAAGGCACAACCTATGCGGACATCACCTTCATTCTATTTTTGGTCTCTTCGTGTCTTGCCGCCCAAACCGATTTGAAACCGAGGTTACACCGCTTCCCAACGAGGACATTGCCTCTGCTTGTCACTACGCGCTTACGATTCCTGACCCCGATCGTCCGATCCGCGGAGTCTGGATTATTTTTGATCGTAGCCATGACGTCCATGATCTCTACAACGAATGCGGACGTACTAGCCTTTGCTCGTCGTTTCCAGCTTGCCCTTTTATTGCACGCCCATTGCCCGGGGAAGGCCCCGGAAGATCGCGGGGATATGAACCTGGATCCTTCCCAGGGTCTCGGCTGATCCTTATTCACTGCCCTTGATCAGTTCGCAGCCAGCACGGGTCATCGCGAGCTTTCTACGGCTAAACTCATTTTCTTGGGATTCTCTGGTGCCGGGCCCCTTTGCGCGCGGCTGGTTGGCTCCGCTCCTGATCGGGCGATTGCCGCGATCCTCTCCGCTCCAGGCCATTTTGGTTCGCTCGGAATCGATACTGTGGATCTGAACCCTCAGGCCCTCGCCGTTCATGGCGGGTGGCGCCGATAACATATGCGGAACGGCTCGTCCCTCCTTAATACTTTCAAAAACATCGTGATCTGGACGCCTCTCGGTTTCTTCGCTGTCCAGAACAAATCTCCGCACTGCTGGACCGCGAACGCGAAAGACTGAATGCTCCGCTGGCTGCAAGCCCTCATCGAACAAAGGCGTCCATCTTCCTCGGGCAAGCCGCCCCGCAGGATCGATCAGCGTGAGGGCTGGCTCACATTCCTCAAAACTCAGGAAACTGAGACGCGCGACAGCTTCGGACTGAAAACGTTTGAGGTTGTGGACGCGAGAATCCAGAAGTCTGATCGCAGTATTCCGCAAGGTTGGATATCGGCGGGCGGGCTGCCGAACCACGCCCTGGCCGAGGAGTGGCTGTCGTTTGTGCGACAGCCTCAACATCCCATTCTGCCGCTTCACTAGTTCAGCAGGCCTTAAAAAACGAGCTGATTGGGTTCAGCTCGTTTTTGGTCTCTCAGCAGTCCATCCGCACTTCTTCCAGCTGAAATTCCGCCAACGCCTCGCTCAAGCTCGGATAGATATCGAGCACCGTATCCAAATGGGTCAGATCCAAGAGCTCCCGCACCAGCGGACTCGGATTGGCCCACTTCAAATCCGCATTTCTGGACTGCGCCCAGGTGTGTAGCAGAACGAGCTCGCCGATCCCCGCGCTGTCGATCGAGCTTACCCCGCTCAGATCGAGAACAATTTTCCCCCCGCTCTCCAGCGTTGCACCCACCAGGTTCGAGAGCGCCACGGCTTCGTTGCGGTAGACCAGGCGCCCCTGGCAATAGATGATCATCACATCGCCGCGATGTCGAGTTTCAAGGCTTAACTTCAATTTCAAGTCCTTTGGTTGAACTGCCGGACCTGCCAACTTCTCCCTTGGCGGGCATATTTGCCAAGTCGTGTCCATGAATTGCATCCTAGTAGATAGACGCTGCAGCATGGGTTTCGGAATCATAAAAAGAACATAAATTATTGGTCAGAGGTTCCATATTTGTATCCCCTGATTTGTATCCCCTGCAATTTTGGGACGCGGGCATCTTGGCCGTCGGGTACACTGCATCTAACGAATTTCACGCGTTAAGGTAGAATTTGCTACTGGCAATAATTTGCCAGGGAGGAAATATTTTCGTGTCGAAAATCGCAGCCGCGGTGCTGGCATTCCTGTGTCTCATGTTGTTCGCACCCTCCTCGAGAGCCCAACTGCTCCCGAGCGGGAACGTGTATGTGGGAGCTGCCTACGGCGATTCCGTCGATGTCATCAACCGTTATACCTTCCGGGGCTGGAATGCCTCTTTGGAAGATTTCGCCTTCCCCAAGCACCCCCATGTCGGACTGGTATTGGATGGCAGTGGCTTCTACCGCAGCGGAATCAACCAGTACAACATCATGGTAGGCCCGCGCCTTTCTTTCAATTACGGCAAATGGCGCCCCTTCGTCCACATCATGGCCGGAGGGCAACGCATGGCCTCCGACGGCGTCTCGCATTACCCCCTCGTCGAGGATGCCGGCGGCGGCGTGGACCGCAAATTCCAGTTCCTCTTCATGAAGCATTTTGCCTGGCGTCTTCAGTTCGACTACATGCACACTCATCTCCTGAGCGCCACGCAAAACGATATTCGTGGTTCCACCGGCCTGGTCTGGCGCTTCTAAGCTATTTCGCCATTTTCGTCGCGCAGAAACCGGGAGCTGATTTTTCGCCTGCCCCAGTTTTTGTAATTTTTTGTCAATTCGCATGGCACGGAGACCCACAATTGCCGACGGGTTTCGAGTGACCAATTCTTGCCTCAGGGCATCTAATTTTTGCACACTATTTCAATCAAATCAGAAGTTCAATTACGTTAGAAAGGTACGAAAAATCTTTATGCGTAAAATCGGCTTCGTCGTTCCTGTTCTGCTTCTGTTCGCTGGTTTGGCAAATGCGCAGATTCCCACCAAGGGCAACATTTTCGTCGGCTACTCCTACGAGAACGTGAGTTCATCAACCTTCGATTTCGCCAATACCACGCGGGCGAACCTTAACGGATGGGAAGTCACGGCCGAAGGCAAGGTGTTTCCCTGGGTTAGCTTGGTCGGCGACGTTGCTGGGCACTATGGAACGCAGGGCTATCAGTTCGACCTCGGTGGCGTGCTCACGCCCGTAAACGTCGATGCCCACGAAATCACCGGCATGTTCGGCCCCCGAGTCTCCACCAGCGTCGGAAAGCTCCGTCCCTTTGCCGAGGCCTTGTTCGGGGTCGCCCATATCACCACGAATCAAACTGCCTCTGTCGCCAGCAGCTTTGTGCAGCCCAGCGACACCTCATTCGCCTGGGCCCTGGGCGGCGGCGTCGACTACAAACTCTTCCGTCCGCTCGCCTGGCGACTTCAGTTCGACTACGTCCAGACCCGCTTCTTCCAAAACGCGCAGAATAATATTCGCCTGTCGACTGGACTCGTTTTCCGCTTCTAATAACGCCCCACAGATTTTTTCGCTCCTTAAAAACAGGATCCCCCTGGTTGGTGGGATCCTGTTTTTGTGGCCACGAAGAAAACTTCTCAAACCGGATTGCGCGAACTCCCGCGCCCGCGAACCCCACTTAAGTCTGCCAATATTTATGATCGCGCAGGAAGTAATTCTGGTTCCAGTAATTCATCGCCGTCTTCAGGAACAGCCATCCCGCGCGCCGGTGTCCCATTTTTTTGAACCGGCGGTTTGTCGTATAAACTCCGCCGCGGACGATCCCAAAGCGTTTGCGTTCTACCTGCTGTGTCAGCAGATAATCTTCGGCGAAGGCCACCTGCTCGTGAAATCCGCGCAGCTTCCGGAATTGTTTCAGCTCGAACAGCATGAACATTCCGGTGGCAAAGGGATGGTGCAATCGCGATGCATACTGGAAGAAATCGTTGCCCATGTAGAACAGCTTGTCGATCCAGTTGCCGTCGCGGCACAGGATGTTCGTGGTCACGCAGTGCAGTTGCTTCCGCTGCGCCCGTTCCACCGCGCGCCGCACCACCGAGGGATGCGCCAGTTCGATGTCTGCATCGAGAAACAGAACGTAGGGGCTCTCCGCCTGCGCCGCTCCCAGGTTGCGCCCAACCGAAGGCATCCCGCCCCGGATCACACTCACATTCAGCCGGTCGCGAAAACTCAGAACAATTTCGCCCGTGCCGTCGGTCGAGTTGGCGTCAGCGACCAACACTCTCGTACTCGACATCTTCGAGTAATCCTGATTCATCAGCGAAGTCAGCAAACGCGGAATCAGATTGGCCTCGTTCTTGGCCGGAATCACGATGGTCAGTTCGCTGATTGTGTTCGTGCTCGTCGCAGCCCTGCTCGGCGTGGTCACGCTCGTTGTATTCATGGATGCGCACTCCTTGTTCGTCCACCGTCAAATAAGTCAGGCGTGAATCCACCCAGCCGCCTGAGTTGTAGTAATGAGTCCCGTCCTGCTCTACATGGATGGCTTCATGCGTGTGCCCGCAGAAAATCCGCGCCGCATCGCGCTGCCTCGCATATTGCAGCGCGCCCGCGGAAACTTTCGGCGACATCCTCAGCCACCGCGTATTTAGCCGGTCGATCATCCGCACAATCGGCTTGCTCTTGAAATCCAGCTTTTGCAGCCTGAGATACAACGATGTCCCCAGGCGGCTAAGCCGCACATTGTTCACCTGAAACCCGTCAAACTGATGTCCGTGAATCGCGATGTGCCGCAGCCCCGCAAACTGCCACGCGTAACGCTGGTAAACTCGCACTCCCACCAGATGCGACATGATGTTGGTGAGCCCGTGATCATGATTGCCCTCCACCCACACCACTTCAATGTTGCGCTTGGGATTCGAGAGCTTGCGGATGTAACCGAGAAACTTCCAGTGCTCTTTGGTGAGCCGCGCGAAATTAAGGTCGGCGAAAATATCCCCTAGCAGAATCAGCCGCTGGAAAATATTTTCCTTCAGCACGCGAGTCGCTTCCCGCGCATGGCTCGTCTCCGCACCCAGGTGCAGATCGGAAAGGATCAGCGTGTTGTACCCCGGCAGATCCATAGTCGAGTTGTAGCGGACGAATGTTAAGGAGTGATGAACGTTGCATCAATATCAGTGCAACGGTACCCGCGAAAGTAACCGCCAACAGCGACCCTCTCAAAAACCTCTGTCATTCCGAGCGGATTGGAGCGAAAGCGAGCGAAGTGGAGAGCCTGCCCCGAGCGCAGCCGAAGAGAAACTGCTTTTTGCTGCGGAACCGCCGCATCGTGAAAAACGAACCGGGCAAGACACGACTTCGGCCGAGAGATACCCCAAGTCTTGTCAACATGGAGGAATTACACGAGCGACCTTATGCCATAGCAAGGAAACCCAAAACTCAAAGAATCATGAAAAGGCTGGAAAGGATTGGGTCATTAAGCCCGTCAAAAACTCTTGTCATCCTGACCGAAGCGGAACGAAAGCGAGCGAAGCGGAGGGACCTGCTGTTCGCTGGAATTAAATCTGAAATCTCACTATTTCGTCGGCGGCACATACTGCCTGACGACATCGGCCACGACGACGTTAACCAGGACGATCTCAACTACGAAAGTCAGCAATGATCGACTCCGGCGCGACCCCGCGCACAACCGTGGGGAGCGGCCCTTCAGAGCCTACCCTGAGCCTGTCGAAGGGGCCGCGTAACCTTCAAAATTTATCAGGCTTCAGCCCCTGGAGGGACCAGTCCACCTACTTCGGCGGCGGCACATACTCCTTGGGCAAGTTCGAACCCTCCCCAAAGAAAAATTGCTCCAACTGTTTCACGATCACTTCCTGATCTTCACGTCGGGCCGGATTCAATCGATATTCGTTGAGCAACATCTTGCAATGCTCCGTCCACATCCTCCACGCTTCCTGGGAGACATTGTCGTAAACCTTGCGGCCCAGATCGTTATCGAAAGGAGGCTCGTCCAACCCGGGCAGCTCCCTATTCAGCTTCACGCAGAACACCGTGTGCGCCATACACTTCCTTCGGTCAAGAATTTGGAAAATCAGAATCAGTGAACGTTAGTGGGGTAGCTTTTGTCGTCCTGAGCAAGCGTTCTTTGCGCAGCGAAGAGCCTGTCCGAGCTTGTTCGAGGGAATCTGGGCGAGCCGCGCGTTGCGGCCCGCTCCTGAGCCTGCCGAAGGGTCGCGTTCTTCGCGACGCAATAATCGCGCGTCTGGCTCGCTTCCTTATCAAGCTGACTACCGCAATCTACTGTTTCTTTTCCGACTCTTTGCTCTTGTCCTCAATCGACATCAATTCCACTTCAAAAATGAGCGTAGAGCCCGGGCCAATATCCGCGCCCGCGCCGCGCTCGCCATAAGCGAGATCGGAAGGAATAAACAGTTGCCACTTCGACCCCACAGGCATGAGTTGAAGCGCCTCGGTCCATCCCTTGATCACTCCACTCACGGGAAATGTCGCGGGCTGTCCTCGCTTGTAAGAACTATCGAACTCCGTGCCGTTGATCAGCGTCCCGCGATAATTGCATACCACCGTGTCGTTCGCCGTGGGCTTTGGTCCCGTGCCTGCCTTCAAAATCTTATACTGCAGGCCGCTCGGCAACGCGACCACGCCCTCTTTACTTTTGTTCGACGCGAGAAAAGTGTCGCCCTCTTTCTTATTCGCCGCTCCGGCCACTTGCATCTTCTCCTGTTGTTGCTTCCCGATTTCTTCCTGCACCGCCTTGATCGCTGCCTGTGCTTCATCGTCGGTGAGCAGAGTCTTGCCGCCCGCGAGTCCATCTTTCAGTCCGCGCGCCAGAAGGGCGGAATCGAATGGAACCGATTGCTTTTTAAAACTCTCCGCCATTCTTTGCCCCGTCTTCATCCCAAGCCCGTAACTGAATTTTTCTTTTTGTGTTTTCAAGGTCAACGGCGCCGCGCTCTTCGTCGCCGCAGTCGACGGATGCTTTGCGGCCGGAGTCTGTGCCTTTGCTGGTGTGGTCGATTGACTGTTCGCCGCCGGAGTCTGCTGCGCCAGGGCGTGCCCCAGCAGCAACGTCCCGGCCGCCAATATATTTACTGCCGTGGTAAAGGATTTATGCATTCGAGTATTGTCACATCGTAAGGAAGCTCTCTGCAAACGCGAGACTGGATTTTGAGTGGTGGGCCCGCAAGGATTTGAACCTTGGACCAATGGATTATGAGTCCACTGCTCTAACCGCTGAGCTACGGGCCCTTTAATAACTTGAAGCTTGTTGAGATGTACCGGTGTCGTTGATTCTTGCTCCTGGCTTTTTTTAGCGGGTCTCCATGCATACTAACAAATACCGGACCGCCAGCGATTGCCTCGCCGCAATATCTCAAGACGCACCTGGTATGAGGGATTAACTATCTTTATGACGGTGACCAACTGACGGTGACCAACGCGTGTGGGGTAGAGACTGAGCCTCGAACCCGCGCTAGATCCAGGCGTTCGGCTGTGAGATGGAGAAGCAGTAAGATCGCGGTCGTTCCGCGATTGTCGATGGGGGTCCAGCCATAACACTTCTCTCGTTGAGAGCAGGCCAGTGGTGGAAGGGGTGCGGCGTAAGCGAGAGAGACTTGGTTCCTTTCCCGGATTCGGTTGCGCCGTGAATGTCCGATGGGTTCACGATTCGGATAATTTTAGCCATGGGGGAGCCTGTTATGGACGATAGTTCCAGTCGGAAAGACGGGTTCGGTCAGTCTTTTCATGGCAAACAGAAGTCGCGGACAGGCGCTGAAGAGCTGATACGGTGACCTCTGAGCCGATCCGGATCACGTAGCACGCCTCGTGAACAGCTTGCCCGTGCTCATCGGCTTTTGCGGTTTCGATGCGCACGGATTCCCCGCAGATAGCACAGAGTGGACAGATTGTGGATTCAGGCATGAGCGGGTTGCCCTCCGAAGTTAGATGGATAGCACGATGCTTGCCATTCGATGGGCAACCTGCATTTTGTGGAAGATGCGGCGCATAATCCTGCAGGCGCGCGCGAGTTTAGCGGCCAGATTCGAGAAAAATATGCGCTAGAGTAAACACTGTAGGCGCGGTTGAGAGAGCAAAACTCTCGTAACGTCCGGCTTGATGGTTGCAGCGAAAAATGGCGGAGCTCGCGCTAGCATTAGTGCGTGCGCATTTTTAAATGGATCGCTTCGGTCTGGCCTTACGCCCTCGTTTTTTTCTCCTTGATGAGCTTTGTCTATCTGGTATGGGCCGGGCACTTCTGATTTTCGCTGCGATTTCCTTCTCGTCGAACATTTCGGTTTCAAGGTCTGGCGCCGCGGCATTCTCTCGTGCAGAACGATTGGGTTTCTGAGGTTGTGAGTGAGCGTGAGTAGGAATTCTTCGACTGTAAAATCGGCGTTAGTGCGACAGGTCAGCCTTTTTTCAGCAGGCGTGTGATCCAAACTAAAATCACCGCGCCGACAAATGCCACGATGATGGAGCCGATGATTCCTCCGCTGGGCCAGATTCCTAGCATGCCGAAGACCCAGCCACCCACAACGCCTCCCAAAATACCGAGGATGATGTCTACGAGTACGCCGTAGCCGCCGCCTTTCATGACCTGGCCTGCGAGCCAACCAGCGATCAGTCCAACCACAATCCATGCGATCAATCCCATATACCAAGCCTCCTGGGGGACGTTAACGGACCGCCGCCAATCTACTCCCGAACTTGTTAATACACAACCGCCGCTGATTAGACTTCCTTTCACACAATTTAATTCATCGGGCTTAATATGATGGGAAAGTCGCGCACGATGGTCTGACCGGCGGAGGATGGGTTGGCATGTATACACGACGCAGGATGCTTGCGGGTTTGGGAGTGGCGGGACTCGGAGCGCTGGCGCCGGCGCTGATGAAGAGAGCGGCAGCAGCTTCGGGAATGGAATTGTCGGAGTTGGAAGCGGAGGCTGGTAAATGTCCGTTCCGGCTGGCGGTGATCAATGACGAGATTACGCAGGATTTCGAGAAGGCGTGCCAGATTGTGGCTGGTGCTTTTGGGCTGCGTTGGATTGAGTTGCGGTCTATGTGGAACAAGAATGTGAGCGAACTTAATGACAAGGAAGTTAAAGATGCGCGCAGGATTCTGGCGGCACACAAATTGCGAGTGACGGATATTGCGAGCCCGCTGTTCAAGACAGATTGGCCGGGGGCTCCGCGGTCGCCGCAGAGCGAGCGTCGCGATCAATTCCACGCCGACTTCGATGCCAGCGCACAGGAGAAGTTGCTGGAGCGGTGTATCTCGCTGGCCAAATCTTTCGATACGGACAGGATTCGCTGTTTCGATTTCTGGCGATTGGACGATCAGAAGCCGTATCGGGCAGGGATCGATGCCAAGTTGCGGCAGGCTGCGGAGCGCTGCGCTCGGGACAAGATGATCCTGCTGCTCGAAAACGAGATGGCCTGCAACACGGCGACGGCGGAAGAATCGGCGGCGGTGCTGAATTCGATTCCGAATAAGAATTTCATGCTGAACTGGGATCCGGGAAATGCCGCAGCAATTGGAAGCACGCCGTATCCGGCTGGATACGACTTGCTTCCGAAAATGCGCATCGGACACTGCCACTGCAAGGATGTGGTGAACAAGGCCAATCACAAATACGATTGGGCTCCGGTGGGCGCTGGTATTGTGGACTGGGTCGGCCAGTTGCACGCTTTGCAGCGAGATAGTTTTCACTTGGGATTGAGCCTGGAGACTCACTGGCGCGGTGCCGGGTCACCCGAAGCCTCTACACGCATCAGCATGGACGGGCTCAAGAAGACGCTGATGAAAGCTGGGATTTCATGTTGAGGCCAGGGTAGTGGGTCAGCGTTAGTAAGGAAGGGAGCCAAATGCGCGATTATCGCGTCGCAAAAGAGCGTGACCCTTCGGCAGGCTCAGGGCGGGAAGCAACGCGCGGCTCGCTCGGATTCCCCGACAAGCTCGGGACAGGCTCTTGGCTGCACAAAGAATGCTTGCTCAGGATGACAATCAAGCTGACACACTACCGAAGCCGGAGATAGCGGCGCGGCATTAAAGGAGAGGTCATGGTTACACGACGAGAGTTTCTCGATGCGGTTGCCGTGAGCGCGGCGGGGCTTGCCGTGGAAACTACGGCCAGGAGTTATGGCCAGATACTCGGTGCGAATGACCGGCTCAACTTTGCCGTGATCGGGCTTAACGGGCGTGGGTACGCTCATCTCTCGTCGCTGAAGGCGAACAAGAGTGCGGCGCGCATCTCGCATGTGTGCGATGTGGACAACGATATTTTGAAAAAGTTTGCCTACAGCGCGCGGCAGGAGATGGGCGAGGCTCCGGCGGCGGAGAAAGACTTTCGAAACATTCTCGAAGATAAAAGTGTGGACGCGATCACGATTGCAACCCCCGACCATTGGCACGCTCCGATGGCCCTCGCCGGGCTAGAGGCAGGAAAGCATGTGTATGTGGAAAAGCCATGCAGCCACAATCCGGCGGAGGGCGAGATGCTGGTGCGGGCGCAGCAGAAATATCAAAAGCTGGTGCAGATGGGCACGCAGCAGCGATCTTCACCACACACCATTGAGATCGTCGATAAAATTCATGGCGGGATTATTGGCCGGCCCTACTTTGCGAAATCCTGGTATGTGAATACGCGGAAGTCGATTGGCACGGGCAAAGAAGCGCCGGTGCCGGCGCAGTTGGATTGGGAACTGTGGCAGGGGCCGGCGCCGCGGCACGCTTACAAGGATAATGTGCATCCTTATAACTGGCACTGGTTCAGAATTTATGGCACCGGTGAAACGCTTAACAATGGAACCCACGAGGTCGATGTGTGCCGCTGGGCGCTAGGCGTGGATTATCCGAAGCGAGTTACATCATCGGGAGGAAGATACCAGTTTAAGGATGACTGGCAATTTTATGACACCATGGTGACCAGCTTTGAATACGACGACGCCACGATTTCGTGGGAAGGCAAGAGCTGCCAGGGGATGAAATATTATGGGCGCGATCGTGGGTCAACGATCATGGGAACTACAGGCACGGTGCTGATCGATCGCGAGGGCTACGAGATATTTGATCTCAAGGGAAACAAGACAGGCGAATTCAAGACCGGTGGCACGACCCAATCCTCCGACTTGATCGGGCGCGATTCCATGACCGACGCTCATTTTGCGAACTTCATCGCTGGAATTCGTAAAGGGGAGAAGCTTAACGCTCCGATTTCTGTCGGCAATGTTGCGGTGACCCTGCTGCAACTTTCAAACTTCGCATGGGAGGTGAAGCGGGAGCTGCATCTGGATACGAAGGATGGACGAATCCAGGGCGATGCGGAAGCCATGAAGATGTGGGGGCGCGAGTACGAGAAAGGCTGGGCGCCGCATGTCTAACGATTTGTCGAATAGGTTGGCGGGCATCTCGCGGAGAGAGTTTGTTCGCTCTGGTGGGCTGGTTGCCGCGGCGCTGGCCACTCCGGGCGATGCGTTTTCACTTGCTCAAGGACCGCCGTCATCCGGCGAAGGAGCGCCGATCCGATTGGGCTTGGCCAGTTATACGTTCCGCAACTTTGATCGCACGCAGCTGATCGACTTCATGAAGCAGCTTAATGTGTTCGCGTTGAATGCGAAGGACGCGAAGAACCATTTGCCGATGGATCCGCAGGGAGAAGCGGCGGCGGTTGCCGACTATGCTGCGGCAGTCGTCAAGCTGCATGCGGCCGGGGCCATTTATTTTACGAAAGACGAGGATGCGGATATCCGGAGTAAGTTCGAGTATTGCAAGCGCGCGGGGATCGGCGTGATTGTGGCGGGCGATCCTTCGCCGGAAACTTTGCCGCGAATTGAAAAGTTCGTGAAGGAATATGACATTCGCATCGCGATCCACAATCACGGGCCGGAAGATAAGGTGTGGCCTTCGCCGCTGGATGTGTTGAAGGCGGTGAAGGGAATGGATGCGCGGATGGGGTGCTGCATTGATGTGGGGCACACGGTTCGCGCCGGCACGGATGTGGTTCAAGCGATCCGTGAAGCGGGGCCGAGGCTGTTCAATGTGCACATGAAAGACCTCACGAACTTCGAGATCAAAGAAAGTCAGGTTGCGGTGGGAGACGGCATCATGCCGGTGCGAAAAATGTTTGAAGCGCTGATTGCGATAAAGTACAAGGGCTTTGTCGATCTGGAGTATGAAGTCCATCCCGACGATCCCAAGCCAGGCGTGATCGCCAGCTTTGCTTATATGCGTGGGGTTCTGGCGGGCATGGGGCTCACGCACCCGAGTTGAAGGATTCTTCTGCTTGTGGATTCTCGGGCCTCTGCCGCTCCGGGGCCAAATGCCAGCCACTGACTGCCAGTTACCGCTGTTCACTGATTCTTGCGTCAGCGGAATCAGTTCGCTTGTTACACTCAAGGTTGACGATGCCCTCGCGCTATGCACAGTGGATGTATGACTGGGAGCACCGGCTCACCTCGGTGGACAACAATCGCGTGGTGCGTCCATTGGAGTGGGGCGTGGAGTGGGCGCGGGATTGGCCGTGCCGCAATGGCACGCGTCCGGGACAGGCGGTGGACGATCCCGAGAAATTCATGATCGATTTCAACCGGCGGATTGTTGCCGGGAGCGACGAATTTTATTCCCACGCGCGGCCTAGAGATTTCCTACTGGAGAAGCGCGAGGTGCAGGTTTTTTCGACGCGCGAAGTTTCCGACCCGGAACTTGAAGCGAAGGTGAAGGGAACATTTGCGGAGTTTCTTCGTTTTACTTCGCCGGTGCGCACTCCCTACGCGGAAAATAATCTGGTGAATGCGCGGTGGTTTCCGGCGCGGGGAAGACGAGCCATCGTTTTGCTGCCGCACTGGAATGCGGATGCGATCGCTTACAACGGTTTTTGCCGCGTGCTCAATATGATGGGCATCGCGGTGTTGCGGCTGAGCATGCCGTATCACGACATTCGAATGCCGGCGGAAACGCGGCGCGCCGACTATGCGGTCTCGGCCAACATTGGGCGCACGCTCGATGCTTTACGCCAGGGAGTCGCGGACATTCGAAGTTGCTTTGATTGGCTGGAGGAGCAGGGGTACAGCCAGCTTGGTATTCTGGGTACGAGCCTGGGGTCGTGTTATGCGTTCATCGCGGCGGCGCACGATCCGCGGGTGCGGGTTGCGCTTTTCAATCATGCGTCGACTTATGTTGCCGATGTGGTGTGGCATGGGCAGTCGACGCGGCATATTCGGCAGGGAATCGAACAGAAGATTGGTCTGGAAGAGTTGCGGCAGGTGTGGCTGGGCGTCAGTCCCATGTCCTACTTCGATAAGTTTGCGCGGTGGCAGCGGAAGTCGCTGATTATCTATGCGAAGTATGATTTGACGTTTCTGCCGGAGTTGTCACGCGATGCGGTGGAAGAATTTGCGCGGCACGAACTGGATTACAAAGTGGTGGTTCTGCCATGCGGGCACTACACCATGGGAGAAACGCCGTTCAAGTATATGGATGGATGGCAGATGGCTTCTTTTTTGCGGACGGCGTTTTGATGGGGAGAGCAGTTGGCAATTAGCAGTGGGCACTCGCCACTCGGCCTTCAGACCAGACAGAGTGGGGACGGTTTAGAATGAATGCATGGAAGCGCGTCTCGGATCCCGAAGCGATTGTCGAGTACCGGCGCGGTGAGTTTTTGGTTAGCACCGACCGGGAGCGGCTGAGGGTGGATGTGGTTTACGAGTTTCTTACTAATTGTTATTGGGCCAAGGGGATTCCGCGGGAGGTTGTGCAGAGGTCGATTGAGCACGCGCTGTGCTTTGGCGTTTATGAGAACGTGAGCCCAGGTCTTGCAAGAGATGCGAAACATGGGGCAGCCGCAGATCTTAAGCAGGTTGGGTTTGCACGGGTGATTACGGATTTCGCGACGATCGCTTATCTGGGCGATGTGTTTGTGCTCGAGACACATCGCGGGCGCGGGCTGGGAAAGTGGCTGATGCAGTGTATCGTGGAGCATCCTGCACTGCAAAACTTGCGGCGCTGGATCCTGACGACGCGCGATGCGCATGGACTTTATTCGCAGGTTGGATTCACGCCGCTGAAAATGCCGGAGAGATTTATGGAGCTGCACCGGCCGGATGTGTACAAGGCGCTTTAGGAATCTTGGGGCAACTCGGTCGGCACGAGTATGAAGAAGCGAGCGGCATTGAAATTCCTCGCCGAGCCCGTGGCCGAACGGCGGGTAGGGGTCCTTCGCTTCGGTCAGGATGACAGACCTCGAGAAGATGACAGACCTGGAGATCAAGAAACGACATGAAGAATTCAGCAGTGTCTAGCAACATGTACCGGCCGCTGTACGAGGCTGACCCGCAGATTGCGGCCGCTATCGATAATGAGACTCGCCGCCAGCATGAGGGGCTGGAGTTGATTGCATCGGAAAATTTTGTCAGCGAAGCTGTGCTGGAAGCCTCAGGATCGGTGTTCACGAATAAGTATGCGGAGGGGTATCCGGGCAAGCGTTATTACGGGGGTTGCGAATTCGCGGACGTGGTGGAAAATTTAGCGCGCGACCGCGCAAAACAATTATTTGGGGCTGAGCACGCCAATGTGCAGCCTCATGCCGGCTCGCAGGCGAACATGGAAGCGTATGCAGCGGTGTTGCAGCCGGGCGATACCATTCTCGGATTGAACCTGGCCCATGGCGGCCATCTTACCCATGGACATCACCTGAATTTTTCCGGGAGGACTTACAAGATCGTTCCGTACGGTGTAAGCAAAGAGACAGAGACGATCGATTATGACGGCTTGGAAAAGCTGGCCGAGCAGGAGCTTCCCAAGCTGATTATCGGCGGCGGGAGCGCTTATCCGCGCATCATCGACTTCGCGCGCATGCGGCAGATTGCCGACAAAGTTGGCGCGCTCTTTCTCGTTGACATGGCGCATTTTGCTGGACTGGTTGCGGGCGGGGCGCATCCCTCGCCGGTTCCGCACGCGCACATTGTGACTTCCACCACGCACAAGACTCTGCGCGGGCCGCGGTCGGGAATGATTCTTTCCAAGGCGGCGTTCGCTGCGGCGATCGACAAAGTGGTTTTTCCCGGGATGCAGGGCGGGCCGCTAGTGCACATCATTGCGGCCAAGGCGATCTGCTTTCAGGAAGCGATGCAGCCGGAGTTCCGCGATTATGCGAAGCAGGTTGTGGCCAACGCGAAGGTGCTGGCGGAGACTCTGGCTGCGGAGGGCTTTCGCATAATTTCCGGCGGGACGGACACGCACCTGATGCTGGTGGATGTTTTCTCGAAAGGCATGCTGGGCAATGAAGCGGAAAAAGCTTTGGGCGAGGCGGGAATTACGGTCAACAAGAATGCAATTCCGTTCGACGCCAATCCGCCGATGAAGCCGAGCGGTATTCGCATTGGCTCACCGGCCTTGACTACGCGCGGCATGAAAGAAACGGAGATGCGGCAGGTGGGACGTTGGATTGCCGACGCGCTGCTGCAGAGGAATGAGGGGGCGGTGCTGGCGAGGATTCGGAAAGAAGTGCTTGGGCTTTGTGAAGAATTTCCGCTGTACGCTGAGCGCAGAGCGAGGGCGCAGGCTGAAGTGCGCGCCTAACTCGGCGGTAATTCGCAGTGAGCCATAGCAAATATCAGGTTACCGTTTTCCCTCTCTGGAATGGCCAACTGCCAACCGCTCTTAATTTTCCTGTGAGCTCACATGCTGTATATGGTTAAATGCCTGCGGTGAAGATTGCCATCGATGTTCGGCGGATGACTGAGTTTGGTGTCGGCACTTACATCCGTAATGTGGTTCGCACGCTGGGAAGGTTGGACCGCGAGGCCACGTATTTTCTGATTGGATCGCCCACTCGAATCGCCGAAGTCGGTCCCTTACAACCCAACTTTCACGCAGTTCCGCTGGCCGAGCCGGAGCTCTCCCTGATGGGCTACCGGGAGTTCCGCCTGGTAGTGAAGCGGCTGGAATGCGATCTGGTACATATTCCGAATCTGTTTTCCATTCCGCGCGCGCTGCCTTGTCCTTATGTAATGACGGTGCATGACATTCTGGAGCATCTTTCGCTCGCGCGCGAACAGACCGGAATTCGGCGATCGCTGCACTTCCAGTTGACCAAGCGGATTCTGAGGGGAGCGTCGCGCATTTTAGCAGTTTCAAACTTCACCAAACTGGAAATCGAAAAGCTGTTCCAGATTCCATCCAGCCGCATTGAAGTGGTCTACAACGCGATTGATGAAAGGCTGCTGCAAGGGCACGCGCGTCCGGCGGATCGCCAGTTGATCGTCGAGCGCTATCAGGTGACTTATCCCTTTCTGCTTTATGCCGGGAGAATTAGTCCGCACAAGAACGTGGTGCGGATAATTGAAGCTTTCTCCGCACTGAAGACGGAGCTGGAAAAGGATCATCTGTTCCCCGACCTGAAGCTCATCATTATTGGAGACGATGTCTCCGGCAATCCGGACCTGCGGCGGACGGTGATTCGAAGCGGCGTGCAGAACGATGTGCGCTTTCTGGGGTTTGTGCCCATCGAAGTGCTGCGCACGTTTTACGACCAGGCCAAGATCTTTGTTTTCCCGTCGTTATACGAAGGCTTCGGGCTGCCGCCTTTGGAGGCGATGGCGCACGGAACACCGGTCGTGACCTCCAATGTGTCATCGCTGCCGGAGGTCGTGGGAAACGCAGCGGTGCTCGTGCATCCGGAGAATGTTTTCGAGATCATGAGGGCGCTGCACCGGGTTCTGGTCGATCAGCCGCTGCGCGAGAAGATGAAAGAGCGCAGCTGCCGGCAGGCGACCAAGTTTTCCTGGGAGAAATCGGTGCTCCGTATCATGGAGGTTTATCGGGAGGTCCTGGATGCGAAAGGCAGCGGAGAATCTCCACACCAGCCAGCGAACGCGGGCAGCAAGACCACGGCTGGCGTAGCGTGATTTGCGCGCGAGCTATTTCAGCAAAGGCTGGCCGGGCGAAGCAATCGCGAGCTTGTGCAACTTTGCGGTGACCCGGTTGCGGTCGGCATCGGTTTGGGCGGAAGCGAGACGCTTGCGGAGTGTGGTGATCTTGTGCTGACGGGCGCGGCGCCGGCGAATCTCCGGGCGGCGGCTGGGTGCGGACATGGTGTGTGCTCCTGAGTGAATTGCGGAAGATTGACTGAAGTGCTTGTCCAGTATCGCTCACCAGGCCGTCACGCGTCTACCGCGACGGCTATGCACCGCCTGGATGAACGAGGCAGCAGAAACTCCCCGGTGTCGTCAACCGGCTATGCTTTCATTGTGAACTTCATTACCACACCTGCGGACGAGCGGGCTGCCACTGCCGGGGCGATGGACCCAGACATGGTCCTCACCTGAATGCAAAATTACTGGTTCAACGACCCAATTTGAAGAATCGGGGTTCTGCAACAGCCTTTAACTAGGCAAGGACCTGCTGGTCAACATTCTGGTCAACATTCTTGACTCTCTCGGTCGTTCGGGCCTATGATTCGCCCGTTCTCGACAGGGGTTGGGAAGCGAAACCTTTGGGGGAGGGCCGCTTCCCGTTTAACCCTGGTCAGACGCTCGATTGAAAGCCCATCGATCAAGGGGCGTGCGATTGGTGGGCTTTCAAATTTCACCACAATTCGCATAAGGAAGTCGTAAAGACCTGGTTAATCTTAAGTCTGTACGGTGGCGCACAAACAGTTGCTAGTTAGCAACATCAAAATAGAATGGGGCAAAATTACGGTGATTTTGTGGCGAGACTCAGGAGTCCAGAGGCCATTCTACTTTGACTCTCTGTTCATCTTGGAGCCTACCAAGTTCCAAGAGGACGTACTGATAGATCAGTGCGCGAGTACACTCACCCATTAGTTTCTTTTTTTCCAGCTCTTCGACAAGTTCGTCAACTGTCTTGCCGCGTTTCGTCTTCTCCAGACAGGTCAGTATGGGGAAGGCAAGCTGTCGCGCCTCTGCGATGGGTGGTGTTTCAGAGTACATCTGTTCCGTGATTGAGGAATCAACCTCTGCCGTTGGTTTTGCGGAGGGTTTTTCTTCCTGAGGCATGATTCGACTCTGCCATGATTCCTGTTGTGCTGATGGAAATTTTGCGGGACTTTACGAAATCCGAACAATCGTTTAGTGCGCCCTTTCCCAAAATCGGCTTAATTCTTTTGGAAATGCGCAAAATTGAACATCCCTTGAAGTCCGGAAGAAGATACTGTTTTCCTAATCAAACCTACAGAACTCCGGTTGCGGTTGTGGGTCCGGAATCCCTCCGACCACAACCGTTTTTTATTTTCCGAGAGCTTCGCTCTAATGGAAGAAAAGGACAGCGGCTTGTTGGCCCACTCGCTAACACCGAAAAAGCCTGCCCGTGGCGAGGTTTTGGCACGAAAAGTAGGTGGAGACTCGCAAGTTATTGAAAAATCAGCAGCCGGACCTGTAAGCCGAATCCTGTCCGCCGAATTGCTCCGGTGGGACGGCCATTCCTCTGGGCCCCGCATTGCTGCGGGGCTCTAGCGACCTACCCGGAGGTTCGACGCACCGAGCCGGCACGTGTCCGGAACCTGATTTGCATCAAGCTGCGGACTTCCTCCCTATTTGGTCTTGCTCCGTGTGTGGTTTGCCCTGCCCGCTGCATTACTGCGGCGGCGGTGCGCTCTTACCGCACCTTTTCACCCTTACCTGCATCCGTGAGGATGCGGGCGGTATGTTTTCTGTGGCACTTTCCGTCGGACGGGCTTGAACCCGGCCTCCCGGACGTTATCCGGCACACTGCTCTGTGGAGTTCGGACTTT
>JGI12635J15846_10001317_pt1 | contig 21682 bp, 28 predicted proteins | sample BlaSpr_A8_OM2_M2_FD_15846 | JGI IMG/M metagenome (IMG submission 15846) | reverse complement strand
CTGCCCACTGATTCCGGCGCGAGGTAGACGCTGGTCTCGACCGACGTCTCGTAGGCCGGCTTGGGGCGGAAGCCGCTACTGCTCGCAAATCCGATGACCACTCCTTCGGAGACTGCGACCATGACTCGATAGCGCCCGGAGCCGGCGTAGTGAGTGAACCATTCGCCACGAGCGTCGGCGCTCATGGGCTCGACATCGAACGTGTAGTGGGCCTCGATGACGTACTGGTTGTAGATGTCATTGATGGCCGAGAGGTCAGCGACCTGTGCCGGCCGGATCTCAACTTTCGTGTTGATCACGATCCCAGTCTATTGCCGCGCGCTAATCGCCTTCTGCCATCAGCCCACAATTGCGTCATGGATCGCATCCTTCTCGAAGGCATGTTGTTCCAGGGCCGGCACGGTGTGCGGCCCGCGGAGCGCGAGCGCCCCCAAGAGTTCAACGTGGACATTGAGGTTGACTGCGACCTGAGCGAACCAGGGAAGAGCGACCGCATCGAGGACTCCGTCGACTACAGGCAAATTCGATCGATCGCCAAAGAGGTCATCGAAGGTGAATCGCAAAAGCTCCTTGAGAGATTGGCCGCCCTGATCGCCGACCGTGTGCTGCAACTGCAGCGGGTTGGCGGAGTCACGGTCCGAATCTCAAAACGGCCCGAAAGTATGCAGCCTATCGCCGCGGCCGCCGTTCGCATTAATAGGACGCGCGCATGACCATTGCTTACTTCGATTGCTTCGCAGGCATCTCCGGCGACATGACCCTCGGCGCCCTGATCGACTCCGGCGCCGATCGCGCATTGCTCGACGCGGTAGTCGAGGCTCTACGGCTTGGCGACGAGGTCGCGATCGACGTGCGACACGAGACTCGCGGCCACGTTGGTGGTACGCGCGTCCTGGTCAAGACGGTTGACCGCGTCGAGCGGACCGTTCCGGCCCTGCGGGCCGTGGTTGAAGATGCCGAAGCGCCCGATGGCGTCAAGAAGCCCGTGATCGATGCGCTCAACCTGCTCGCGCGTACCGAGTCCCGTCTGCATGGTCTTCCCGAAAACGAGCTGCACCTTCATGAGCTTGGAGGCGCCGACACCCTCGTAGATCTGATGGGCGCTTTCTGGCTGCTCCACAGCCTGGGCGTTGAGCAGGTGTACTCGTCACCGCTGCCGGCACCTCGCGGACGCACAGACCGCATGCCGCTACCGGCGCCCGCCAGCATCCGCGTACTGGAAGGCACCAGTGCAATCTTTGAGCCGACCGATGAAACGCGCGAGCTGGTGACACCTACCGGTGCGGTGATACTGGCCGTCGGCGCGAAGTTTGAGCGTCCGGCGATGGCGCTTCACTCGGTCGGATATGGGATCGGAACCCGCGAGACGCCCGGCAACGCCCTGGCCGTCTGGGTCGGCGAGTTGGTCGGGACCCAAACCGGCGTGACGCTGATTGAAACCAACATCGATGACATGGCGCCCAACCTCATTGCGCCACTGAGCGAGGACCTCATGGAGGCCGGAGCTTTGGATGTCAGCGTGACCCCGACCCTGATGAAAAAGGGTCGGCCCGGCCATCTCATCACAGTCATATCGCCGCCAGAGCTCGCCGCGCGACTGGCGGATCACCTCCTCCGGCACTCCACGACCCTGGGTGTGCGGATGACCAGCGCTCAGCGGGTGATTGCCCACCGCAGGACGATCGAGATTCGAACCGATCTCGGCGTAGCCCATGTGAAGGTCAAGGAAATCGGTGGCAAGGCGGTGGATGCGTCGCCCGAGTACGAGGATTGCCGCCGGATCTCGCGCGAGACCGGGCTGGACCTTCGCGAGGTCATCCGCGTGATCGCTGACGCGGCGCGCGAGGAGCTTGGGCTCGCCTGAACCGCGTTTGAGGCCAGTTCTACCCACCCGCGACAATTAGCCCGTGACCGCTCGCGTGCTCGACGGCAGGGCCGTCGCCAGGCAGATCTTCGACGAGGTTTCTCAGGCTGTCTCCGCACGCATCGCTGCCGGCGGCTCGCGACCGAAGCTCGCAACGGTCCTGGTGGGTGGCGACCCGGCGTCCGTGCAATACATCGAGCTGAAGCAAAACAATGCGAGGCGGGTGGGCATCGAATCTGAGGATCACCGCCTGCCCGCAACCACGACGACCGAGGACCTCTTACATCTGGTTACGGGGCTGAACGCGGATCAGAGCGTGAGCGCGATCCTCGTCCAGCAGCCTGCACCCCGACAGATCGACATGAGACGCATCGTCATGGCCCTCGACCCTGTCAAAGATGTAGACGGATTCCACCCGATCAACGCTGGGCTTGTCGCCCAGGGGTTCTCCGGAGGGGTCGAGCCGTGCACCCCCGCCGGCATCATCGAGCTGCTCGACCGCGCAGGCATTCAAATCGAAGGCGTCGAGGCGGTCGTCGTCGGCAGGAGCAATCTCGTCGGAAAACCAACCGCGCTGCTGCTTCTGAGGCGAAATGCAACAGTCACCGTCTGCCACAGCCGCACGAAGGACCTGGCGACTCACACACGTCATGCCGACATCCTGGTCGCCGCCGCGGGCCGCGCAAACCTGATCACCAAGGACATGATCAAGTCGGGAGCATCCGTCGTGGACGTCAGCACGAATTGGGTGGGCGGGCGCCAGGTGGGCGACCTCGGCCCCGGGGTCGATGAGGTAGCCGGTTGGCTGACTCCGAACCCAGGCGGAGTTGGGCCGATGACCCGCGCGATGCTCATCAAGAACACGTTCGAAGCCGAGGTGCGCCGGCGCCCGGCTAAGCCCTGACCCTTGACTTACGACGACGCGCTCGCCTACATCTCGCAGCAGGGCCGCTTCGGGATGAAGCTCGGCACCGAAAGGACACGCGCGATCCTCGATCGCATGGGCGCCCCGGATCGCGGCCTCAAGGGCGCGCTGATTGCCGGCACCAACGGGAAAGGTTCGACCGGAGTTTGCCTGGCCGCGATCCTTCGCGCAGCGGGTCGCAACGTCGGGTTCATGCCCAAGCCTCACCTCATTGCCTACACGGAGCGCATCGAGCTCAACGGCCGGCCAATCTCTGAAACCGAATTCGTCGAAACACTGGAAGCGCTCGTGCCGACGTTGGATGTCATAGCGGCGGACATGGGCCAGGCAACCGAGTTCGAGATGCTGACTGCGATGGCACTCGCCTACCTGGCGCCTCGGATCGACCGGCTGGTCTGCGAGGTCGGGCTCGGAGGTAGGCTGGATGCGACCAATGCGCTCGATCTCGGCTTGGCCGTGATCACCAACGTCGATCTCGACCACCAGAAATATCTCGGCGACACCATCGAGCAGATTGCCCATGAAAAGGCGGCGATCATCAAGCCGCACAACCACGTGATCACGGCCTGTGAAGGCTCAGCGCTCTCGATCGTCGAAGAGCACGCGCGTGTCGCCGAAGCGCCCGCGTGGGTTCTGGGGCGCGATATCCACGTCGAGTCCAGGTCGCTTGGCTGGGAGGGCCACAGCATCAACGTGACCGGACCAGGCTTCGAACACAAAGACATGTCTCTTCCGTTGGTCGGCGACTATCAACCGGTCAACGCCGCGCTCGCGGTCGCGTCGGCACACCTGCTCGACGAGGTCTCTGACGAAGAGGTCCGTAACGGGCTGGCTTCGACGCGCTGGCCAGGCCGCCTCCAGGTCATCGCCGACGGACCGCGGGTCATCCTCGATGGAGGCCACAATCCCGCCGCGATGATGAAGGCAGGCGCAGCGCTTCGGCGGTTGATCGGCGCGGAGCGACTTGTGGCGGTGTTTGCAATGCTCAGCGAGCGTGACCCGGCTCAGCTTCTGGCCGCATTGCGAACCCTGAAACCTGACGCTGCGGTGTTCACCGAGCCGGAAAGCGCGGCGGGCCATGCCGTCTCCGCCGACCAGCTGGCTCGGATGTACGGAGCCGGGGGCCACCCCGTGGTACCCGCCGCGGCCGCATTGGAGCGAGCGCGCGAGTTGGCTGGGCCACAGGGCAACGTTCTGGTCTGTGGCTCGCTTTACCTGGTCGGGGAGATACTCGCCCTCAGCGGCTGAACTGGCGGGCGCGCAGGAACCGGCCGCACAGAAACGCGCTTCCGGCGATCATCGGCAGCAGCATCACTGACCCCAGGGCGGCCCACTGCCAGCCCGCGCTGACCGCCAACCCGCCGATGAGGATTGCCGCCAACCCGAGGCCAGCAATGCCAATCGTGAACTCTCTTGAGGAGGGTGATCGCGCCGCCGCGGGCGCGAGCGAGACCGGGGCCCTCGGCGCGGGACGTGCGCCCGCCAGCAGACCATAGAGAAGAAGGCTCACGCCGAGGAGACCGGCCATCAGGGTGACCACTTCCGCGATGAGCCCCTCGCGAGTGTCTGCCACGAACGTGGCAGCTGCGAACGCAATGACGATCAGGCTGGCGCCCGCGACCAGTGAGAGCCGGCGCACTCAGTGTGAGGTCGGAGTGATACTGACCCGCATGCGGCGCATTCCTCTCAACCAGCGGTCATAGTCTTCGGCCTTGCGACGAAAGTAATCGGCCACCTCGGGGTGGGGGAGGATCAGGAACTTCTCATCGTGGATGCCTTGTAGGACGATTTCGGCGACGGCGTCGGGCTCGAGCGCGCTCTCGGTAAGGAAGTTGAGGCCCAGCTTGCGTTCTGCTGCCAGCATGTCGGTCTTCACTCCTTGAGGGCACAGGCATGAAACCCGGATGCCCTGCGCTCCGTGGGCGATCGACAGCCACTCGAACAGCGAAAGAGCGGCCGCCTTGGTAACGCCATAAGGGGCGGCGAAGACGTGGTTGAGCAGCCCGGCGGCGGAGACGGTGCCCAGGAGATATCCCTCGCCTCGCTTCAGCATTGCCGGCAACGCGTGACGCGCCACGAAGACGTGGCTCATCAGGTTGACGTCCCAGATGCGCTGCCACTCATCGTTTGGCGCTTCAGGTCCGCCGCCGACGGCGATCCCCGCGTTGGAGCAGAAAATGTCGATCCGGCCGCGCTCCGCCTCGACTCCGTCGATGAGCTCCTTTACATCCGACTCGCGGGACACGTCACATCGCACCGCCGTGCCATGGATCTCTTGAGCAACAGCCGAAGCCCCGTCGAGGTCGACGTCAGCGACGACCACAGCCTCGGCTCCGGCGCTCGCAAACCGCTTTGCCATGGCGCGCCCGATGCCTTTGGCTCCTCCGGTGACGACAATGACTCGGCCGGTTACGTCCATTGGGCTCCACTATCCCAGACCGAAAATTTCTGCATCAAAAAATTTCTTGTGGAAAACCGGTCGCGCGCGCTTTCGAAGACGTCCGATAGCGCATAGAATCTCTCCCCATGGTCGGAGGGGGTCTCGACTACAGCGCAGCCTTTCAACGGGCTATCGAGCTGATAGGCAAGCGCTGGACGGGAGCAGTCGTCAAAGCGCTGCTCCCAGGACCCGCCCGTTTCAATCAACTGCTCGCCGGCATCCCGGGAATCAGCGACCGCGTTCTTACCGAGAGACTGCGAGAGCTGGAGACAGAGGGCATCGTCGAGAGGCTTGTGGATCCGGGCCCGCCCGTGCGAGTGAGCTATCGGTTGACATCACGCGGTCGAGCCCTCGAGCCGGTGTTGGCGGCGGTGTCTGATTGGGCGGAGGGTTGGCTGACAACCGCCGCCGCCGCCGCGGTGGGCTGACCAAAACTCGCATACCTTCTGCGGGCCCTGCGCGCAGAGCGGCGATAAGGATGGGACCTATTGATTGCCCTTCGTTTCCGGTCCCTCCCCCACCGGCACTCCTGCAGCAAAGCTACGTTCCAATCAAAACGAGGTCAACCCAGCCTGTTAAGAAACTCGACCTCCTCGATCCGTCCCGCGGGCGGCTCGCGGGGCGCCGATTCACGTGGCTGATAGGCTTTACCGAATGCCGATTGGCGACTTCCTCCGCCGCCGTCCGGAGGGGCAGACCTGCCAGGCGTGCGGATCGCCCCTGCCCCACGGGGCAGTGTTCTGCCCGTCCTGCGGCGTCAAGACCGACGATCCACAGGCCGAGCCTCTGCATATCGTCGATCGCACCACGGGACTTTTCAACGATCGCTTCGTTCGCCCGGTCCTCGAGGACGAGCTCGCGCGCGCGCATCGCTATCAGCGCAATCTCGGCGTGCTGCTGATCGAAGCGAACGGCACCGGCTCCGCCGACGAGGCTCTCAAGCTGATGGCGGCCGCCCTCGCCGGGACCGTGCGCGATGTCGACACGCCAGGCGTCCTGGGTCGGACACCTCCGCAGCTGCTCGCCATCCTTCCCGATACCGACGTCGCCGGGACCGCCCACGCGGCCAACCGAGTGCTCTCAGCCGTCAACGAAGCGCTGAAGCAGCAAGGTGCGCAGGCGGCGGTGGGCCTGGTCTGCGTCCGTCCAGGCCAGCGGGTCCGGGCCGGTGCAGTGATCGAGAGCGCCAGCCGGTCGCTTCGCTCGGGCCGGCCCGAGATGATGGGCAAACCCGCCTGAGCCTCGAGCTCTACCTCGCGCGCCACGGCGAGACCGAGTGGAGCAAAGCCGGCCGTCACACCGGCAACACCGACCTGCCGCTCACTGCCGACGGAGAGGCCAAGGCCGCCGCGCTGCGCCCGCGACTCGCATCGATCCACTTCGATGTCGTGTACTCGAGCCCCATGCAGCGCGCCAGGCGCACCGCCGAGCTGGCTGGGTTCCCGAGCCCACAGCTCACCGATCTCCTGAGAGAGGTCGACTACGGGGACTACGAAGGCTTGACGTCCAGGCAGATCCACGAAGCGAACCCGAGCTGGGAGGTCTATTCGGATGGCTCACCCGGAGGCGAGACACCGGCGCAGATCTACGCGCGCGCCCAGCGGTTCATCGCCCTCTCGGGTCAGACCGGGGGCCGCGCGATCGCCTTCGCGCACGGGCACATTCTCCGCGCCGTCGGAGCCGCGTGGATCCGCTCGGACCTGAAGGTGGCCGCTGGTCTCACGCTCGATGTGGCGACGGTATGTGTGTTGCGGGATGACGGCCACCGGCTGATCAACCTCTGGAACTCGCAGCCCTAGACCAACCTCAGGTCTTGCGGCGCAAGCTCCACGTCCGGCTGCGCACGCCCGGGAGCCCCGCGAACACAAGGTAGGCGGAGGTATCCACGTCGGCGCGATACGTGTGCCGCTCGCCCGGATTGATCAGCAGCATCTCACCCGCTCCCACCTCGCCCGACTTCACCCCGTCATCGAAGTGAAGCCTGCCCTCGGTCACGATTAGCGCGACGGGGATCGCATTGCGATGCTCCGGAACATTCTGTCCCGGTTCGAGCCGCAAACCCACGACGCGCATCGATCCGCAGTCCGCGATCTGCTCAAAGCCAAATGGACGATGCTCCTGTCGAGGCGGCTCCGACACAGAGCAATCATGCGTCACGATCTTCCCGATGGAGATCGTCCACGCGACCGGAGTCGAAGGTGCGCGCCAGGCGCGCGGGCTCGCGGTCGTGATCGATGTGCTCCGCTCCTTCACCGTCAGCGCCTATGCCCTGGCCGGCGGCGCGCGCGAGTGCCGCCTGGTCACGACGACGGACGAGGCGCGCGCCCTGGTCGCGGCCACTCCGCGTGCCGTCATCTGCGCCGAAGAGGAAGGGCTGCCTGTGGACGGCATCGCGATCAGCAACTCGCCGACGCAGATTCGAGCGGTGGATCTGAAAGGACGGATCCTGGTCCAGCGTTCGAGTGCCGGCACGCCTGTCGCGGCGGCAGTCCGAGAAGGAACCGGCATCTTTGCGGCGAGTCTCGTCGTGGCCCGCGCGACTGTACAAGCCTGCCTGTTAAGGCGCCCACACATCCTGACCCTGGTCGCGTCCGCGGATCATCCCGAGGACCATGCCTGCGCGGTTTACATGGAGGCGGTGATCAAAGGCGAATCGCCCGACATCGATCAACTGCTGCGCCCGCTGAGAGAGAGCGCTCGCTACGCCCGCCTGATGAGCGGCGCGTGGCCCGGCTTCCCGCCGACCGACCTCGAGCTTGCTTTGGAACCGGACCGCTTCGACTTCGCAATGCCCCTCACCCGCGAGGCCGGCTATCTCAGGCTGAGCCGGGCCGATCAGCCCACCGCAAAAGGCTAAGATTTCGCGCAGGGCACCAAGGGAATCCGGTGCGAGTCCGGAGCTGTCGCGCAACTGTGAGCGGGGAGCCTCCGCCGAAACAAACGCCACTGGGTCGAACGACTCGGGAAGGCGGGCTGAGGCGGCGATCCGCGAGCCAGGAGACCTGAACGCCCTCGACGCAAACCCGTCCGCGCGCAACGGCACGGAAGCTCCTGGCGGTCAGCTTTCAGCGGCGCGTTCGGAAAGGCAGACCGCCTGGAGGAAACGACGTGCGAAAGCACCTCATGGGGGCCAGCGCGACACTGGCCCTTGTAACAATCGGCGCGCTCACGGCATGCGGAGGGTCCCCGTCCGCGGCGACCACATCACCTGCCAGCACCTGCGTCAATGCATCGGCGCCACATCACGCGTACGTGGTCGTCGAGCACATGTCTGGAACCACATTTCAGAAGTGCGTGGGCTTCAGCACGGACACGGTCGACGGGCAGACCCTGATGGATCAATCGGGAATCGAATACCAGACTCAGACCACCAGCTTCGGCAAGGCCGTCTGCGAGATCGACAAGGAGCCGGCTCAGTACAGCAAGTGCTTGCCGGCCAACGCGCCCTACTGGAACCTCTTCGTTGAGACGGGTGGTGCATGGACGTCTGCACAGACCGGCTACACCGCCGTCCCGCTTCACGACAAAGAAGCACTCGGGTGGACTTACGCCCAGTACTCAGCGTCACCGGCTCTGCCGCCGCTGGCCAAGGTGTAGCGACCGAGATGAACGCGAGGGCGGTGGCGGCATGGTCTGCCGCGTGCCTGTTCATCGTCCTGTTCACGACCAATCCCGCTTACAAAGCCCTGGTGCTGGCGGCAGCGATCGCTTCGCTGGCCGCCGGCGCCGGCCTGCACCGACTCCGCGGCCTGCTCTTAGGAGTCGTCCTGATCGCCGCGTTCGCGACGCTCTTGAACTTCGTATCGGCGCACCTCGGAGCAACAGTGCTCTTCGAGCTGCCTGCGTCCATCCCAGGGGTCGGCGGCCCTTACACGCTCGAGGCGCTTGCTGCGGGCGTGTCAGGCGGCCTCACTGTCGCAGCGGCCATCGTGGCGGCGGCTCCCTTCTCGTTGATGCTGGCATCGCACGACGTCATGGACGCGCTCCCGGCGGCGCTCTCGCGAACCGGCGCCGCGATTGCCGCCTCTCTGAACCTGGTGCCTTCTGTCAGCGCTTCATTCGTGCAGGTCAGCGAGGCGCAGCGTCTTCGCGGCTGGCGTCCGCGAGGCCCGCGCTCGTGGGCAGAGGTCATCGTGCCGGTCGTCCTCACGAGCGTGGAAGGATCGATCCAGCTCGCTGAATCTATGGAGGCGAGAGGTTTCGGCTCCGGACCGCGGACGGCGCTGAAGTCATCTCCTTTGCGAAAGTCCGACTGGGTCCTGGTGGCTGCATCGGCGGCGGCGGTGATCACCTTCCTGGCCGCCCGCGCGACCGGGGGAGCGGATGACTGGTACGCCTACCCGGCGCTCGCTCCTCCGACAATCGATATCGCGTCCGTCGCCGCGTGCCTCCTCCTTTTCATTCCGGTCGTGACATGGCGATCGCGCGCTTAAGCAATCTCTCGTACTGGTACCCGGGCGCCGAGGAGCCCGCGCTGCGCGACGTGAGCCTGCTCCTCGAAGCCGGCCTCACCCTCGTCACAGGAACGTCTGGCGGCGGCAAGTCGACCCTGCTGCGCGTCCTCAACGGCCTCGTTCCACATTTCCACGGAGGCCGCATCGCAGGGGCCGTCGAGGTCGGGGGCCACGACGTGATCACGACTCCGACGCGCACCCTTGCCCGAACCGTGGGATTCGTCTTCCAGGACCCCGAGCTGCAGACGGTCTATGACGCGGTCGACCGCGAGGTGGCCTTCGGTCTCGAAAATATCGCCCTTCCGCCGCGAGAGATGGCCGCGCGTGTCGACGAGGCGCTCCACGACGCCGGCGCAGCTCACCTGGCTGGTCGCAGCGTGCGGACGTTGAGCGGCGGCGAGCGCCAGCGGGTCGCCCTTGCTTCGGCTCTCGCGATGCGGCCGCGACTGGTCGTGCTCGACGAGCCGACCTCGCAGCTGGACCCGGAGGGCGCGTCGATGATGCTGGACGCGGTGAGGGACCTCGTCCAACAGGGTCGCGCGGCTGTCATCGCAGAGCATCGGCTGGAGCGGTTGCTCTCGCGGGCGAGCGCGTCGCTCATCGTCGAGCATGGCTCGGTAACGGTGGCGTGGCCCGCTGCACCCGTCCCTTCCGCAATGCACTCGATGTCTTCGCGCGGCGGTCCCGTCGCGTGGTCATTGGCGGGCGTCACCGCCGGTTTCGGCGGGCGAGTCGTGCTGGACTCGATTGACGCTATCGGCCATCAGGGCGAGGTGGTCGCCCTCTCCGGTCCGAACGGAGGCGGCAAGACGACCTTGCTGCGGCTCATTGCCGGCGCGATGTCGCCGATGTCAGGAAAGGTGGAACGCAGGCCGGGCCGTATCGCGTACCTGCCGCAGAATCCCACGGCCTTGCTGCACCGCCCGACACTGCGATCCGAGGTGAGCCTCACACTCGAACGAGCGGGCGAATCCGAGCCTCCCGAGGCGATCCTCACGGAGCTCGGCCTGCTGGCCGTGGCCGGCCGCTATCCGCGCGACCTGTCGTGCGGCGAAAGGCAGCGTGCGGCGCTCGCCGCGGTGCTTCCCGGCCGGCCAGATCTCGTGCTGCTGGACGAGCCGACGCGAGGCATCGATGCAGCCGCCCGGGTCGCGCTCGTGAGACTGGTGTCCCGCCTCCGGGATGGCGGCTCTGCGGTCGTCCTAGCCACCCACGACCCAGAGCTCAGGGCGGCGCTGGCAGACCGCGAGCTGAGCGTGTCCGATGGCAAGGTCCTGGAGGCGACTCGCGGGGCGGTGCCCGCATGAGGCGTGCGCTCCCGGTCGGGCTGGTCTCGCTCGCGGGACTCCTCCTGTTTTGCTGGCCGTTCATCGGCAGTGGTTTGCCGGCGAACACGCCTGCATGGGCTCTCTCCATTGGATGCGTCGTGGGCCTGCTCCTGGTTGAGGCCGGCACGCGTGACCTCGATTCCCGCGCGGTTGCGCTCCTGGCCGCGATCGCCGCCATCGATACCGCCGTGCGCCTGGCTGTGATCGAAGGCATCGGCGGCTTCAACCCCATCTATTTCCTCGTNCTCTGCGCGGGCTACGTTTTCGGCACTTCCTTCGGGTTCCTGGCCGGCGCCCTTTCCATCCTCGTCTCCGCGATCGCNGGCGGNGGNGTGGGTCCGTGGGTGCCGTACCAGGCATTCGCGCTCGGCTGGGTGGGCGTGGCGGCGGGATTGGCCGGACACTGGCGCGGACGGCCCCCAGGTTGGCGAGACCTGCTCGTCCTGGCCGGCGTCGGCGCGGTCATGGGCTGGGTGTTCGGCGCCCTGCTGGACGTCACCGACTGGGTGCCCGTCTATCGCGGCAACCCAACTCTGGGTTGGGCGCCCGGCATGTCACCGGTCACCGCGCTGGTGCATTTCGGTCGCTACTACCTGTTGACGTCGCTTGCCTACGACACCTTCAGAGCAGTCGGTAACGTCGTGATGGTGCTTGCCCTCGGCGCTCCGGTCCTCGCCGCGCTCTCGAGGTTCAAGGCACGCCTGACATTCGAGGTCGTTCCGATTTGAGGTTCAAAGAATTTCGGCTGCTCTGCCTTTCACTGCCCGAAGCCGAGGAACGCGAGACGTGGGGCGAGCAAACATTCCGCGTCAGGGATCGCATCTTTGCGATGGGATCGCTCGACGGCGAGCATGTCTCGCTCAAGGCTTCGCTCGACGATCAGTCCGGGCTTGTCGAGATGGACCCCAAGACGTTTGCTCCCTCGGCCTATACCGGTCGTTACGGTTGGGTCAGGGTGAGGCTCGCTGGCGTTGGGCGCGAGCTGGCCACGCAGCTGGTGACGAACGCCTGGAAGCGGACTGCTCCCAGGCGTTTGGTCGCCGGCTACGAATTGCGCGGAAAGGCCTAGTGTCCGGCTAGAAAGCCCTCCGCCGGTAAGAGCTTGTGCGGCTGCCGCCCAGCAAGCGGACGATCATCAGCAGGATGGCCGCTCCTATGAACGCCATCAACATCTGGGTGATCAGCGGATGTCCCGCCACACCGATGCTGACGTGCAGCACGCCGAGCAACACGAACCCGCCGATGAATGCTCCGATGATGCCAACGACGATGTCACCCAGCAGCCCGAGCCCGTGCCCAAGCGCGATGTGACTCGCGAGAAAACCCGCCACCAACCCGACCAGGGCCCAGATCAGGATCGTGTCGAGGTCGAGGGTGAACGTCGAACCGTTGATGGTGATGACCATGTTGGAATACACCCCAAATAAAAGTTCGGAAGGCGTCACCCATAAAACGCGCAGAGGCGCCGATCTCCCGAGTTCAGAGCTTTGAAGCGAGGTCCCCGAGTACAGCTCCCAGCACCCGGTTGAACGCCGGGAAGGGGTGGATGACGTCGGCCAGCTGGCGGACCGGCGTGCCGACCTTCACCGCCAGCACCAGCTCACCCAGGATCTCGCCGGCTCGCGGCGTGACCATGGCCGCTCCCAGGAGCACGCCGGACTTCCGATCGGCGACCAGCTTGAGCGTGCCCCCGTGGAAGTCGTGGATGTAGCCGCGCGCAGCCTCGGCCGGATCGGCGCTGGCGACGGCGACGTCGAAGCCGCGCTCGCGAGCGGCCGCCTCTGACAGACCGACCGATGCCACCTCCGGGTCCGTGAACGTAACTCGAGGCACGGCGCTGTGGTCGGCGCGCGCGTCCTCGCCGCGCAAACGCCTGGCCACGATCTGGCCGTGGTAGTAGGCGAGGTGGGTGAAGCCGCCGAGTCCGGTGATGTCGCCCGCGCCGTAAACGCCGGCGTGAGCCTCGAGCGTCGCGGGGTCTACCTTCAGCCACCCGCGATCGGTTTGCGCGATGCCCGAGGCGCGCCACGCTTCGAAGTTCGGGCGCCGGCCAGTTGCGACGAGCAGGCGGTCCGCGTCGACGATCGCCCCGGACTTGAGGCTCAGCATCACGCCGGTTCCATGCGGCTCCACGGCCACGCATGGATCGCCAACCATCACGGTGATGCCGTCTGCTTCCAGGTGCGGTCGAAGGGCCGCGCCGGCCTCGGGTTCCTCGAGGCCTAGAAAACGCTGACCCGCCTCGATCACCGTGACCTTCGAGCCGAGGCGCGCGAACGCCTGTCCGAGCTCGACGCCCACCGCCCCGCCACCAAGCACGGCCAGGGTGGCCGGCAGCTCCCGCGGCACGGTGGCCTGGCGATTGGTCCAGTAGTGGACCTTGTCCAGTCCGGGGATCGGAGGGATCGCCGCGGTGCTGCCGTTTGCGATCACCACCGCCTTGCGCGCGACCAGCTGCTCCCCGCCCACCTCGACCGTGCGCAGGTCCACCAGGGTTCCAGCGCCGCGGATGAGCTTCGCGCCGGTCGCCTCCAGCGCCGCCGCCGGGCGCGTGTCGTCCAGGTCGCGTGCCATCCACAGCACGCGCTTGGATACCTTCGGAAAGTCGACGTCCCACTCCACACGCGACGCGGCCAGGGTGCGAGCCCGGTCGGCCTCCTCGAGAGTCTCGCCGGAACGAAGCAGGGTCTTCGATGGAATGCATCCCCAGTAGGGACACTCGCCGCCCACAAGCTCGCGTTCGACCACCACCAGCGAAAGGCCGCTTCCTTGAAGACCGCCCGCGATCGCCTCGCCGGCGACTCCACCGCCCAGGCACACGACGTCAAATTCCTGTGGCAACCCGTTCACCTCCATCAGTACCTGCGCGTCGAAGCGATTCCAACAGCGAAGTCGCGGTGAAGTCTCCGAGGTAGCGCTCGCCTTCGTACACCGCGGCCCGCTCGGTCGGGCTCGCGAGCGCGGCGGCAAACGCCTCGCTCAGCGTGCCCGACACCGGCACCCGCGGCTCGCCCGGGCTCGGTTCCGACCCGCGACGTTCTAGAGTCTGCGGGTCTATCTGCACCACAGACATCCTGCGGACCAGCCGCTCGCGACCGAGGAACTCCGCGACGTACTCGCTCGCCGGTCGGGTCAGGATCTTGTCGGGCGTGTCGTACTGCGCGATCTGCGCTTGCATCCGCAGCAGGCAGATCCGATCTCCGACCAGCACGGCCTCGTCGATGTCGTGCGTGACGAAGACGACCGTCTTGCGCACGGATCGCTGGATGTTGATGAACTCGTGCTGGAGGCGCTCGCGGGTGATGCGGTCCACCGCACCGAAGGGTTCGTCCATCAACAGGATGGGCGGGTCCGCGCCGAGGGCGCGCGCGAAACCGACTCGCTGGCGCTGGCCGCCCGACAGCTGGTGCGGGTAGCGATCTCGGTACTCGGTGGGGTCGAGACCGACGAGCAGCATCAATTCCTCGACACGTGCGTTGATCCGAGCTTTGTCCCATTTCCACAAGCGCGGGACGGTGGCGACGTTGTCGCCAACCGTCATGTGCGGAAACAGACCGGTCTGCTGGATCACATAACCCATCTGCAAGCGGAGCGCCGCCGGGTCGACGCCGTGCGTGTCCTCGCCGTCGATGAGCACCCGCCCGTGGTCGGGCTCGGTCAGGCGGTTGATCATGCGCAGCGTGGTCGTCTTGCCACAACCTGACGGGCCGATCAGGACGCACGTCTGTCCGGTCGGGATGTCGAGCGTCAGGTCCAGCACGGCGTTGGAGCCGCCGGGGAACTGCTTGGTCACGTTCTCCAGGCGGATCACGGCTCGTTTACCGTAATCGAATGCCGGACCGCCTATTCCTGGACATCGTCCAGCCGTGGATCGACTGGACGTGGCTGTCCCACCACATCCCCTACGTGCTGGCCGCTGTTCAGGAGCACGTCACCCTCACCTTGGTGGCGCTCGGCGGCGGGCTGGTCATCGCGCTGCCGCTCGCCGTCCTGGCACACGGTCGAGCCCGCTTGCGAGTCCTGGCCCTGACGGCATTCGGGGCGTTTTACACCATCCCCTCGATCGCGCTCTTTGCACTGCTGATTCCCTACACCGGCTTGACCGGCACGACCGCCGAGATCCCGCTCATCGGCTACAACGTGCTCATCCTTGTCCGCAACGTCCTGGTAGGCCTTGACGCTGTACCGCCCGACGTCCTCGATGCAGCAGACGGCATGGGCTACCGAACGCTCGCCCGGCTGGTGCGCATCGAGCTACCGCTCGCGCTGCCCGCGATCTTCGCCGGGCTTCGGGTGGCCACCGTATCCACCATCGGCATCGTCACGATCACGGCTGTGATCGGACTCGGGGGACTCGGGCAGCTGATCCTCAGGGGCCTCATCGAGACCTTCTACTCACCCCTGGTCGTCGCGACTGTGCTTTGCATCGTGCTCGCCCTGGTGGCTGACCTGCTTCTCGCCGGCGTCCAGCGGCTCGCGGTGCCCTGGGCGAGGCCCTCGTGAGCCTCTTCCAGGCCACGCTGCAGTGGCTGACCGATCCCGCCCACTGGCAGGGGAATGACGGCATCCCAACGCGACTGGGGGAGCACGTCCACCTGTCGATCGAGTCCGTGGCGATCGGAGCCTTGATCGCTTTGCCGGTAGGGATCGTCCTCGGCCACTACGGTCGGTTTGGCACCCTGGCGATCAACATCTCCAACATCGGGCGGGCGGTGCCATCGTTCGGCATCCTGGTCATCGCCTTCGAGGTGTTCGGCCTGGGCGACCTGCCCATCGTCATCGCGCTCACCGCGCTGGCCGTGCCGCCGATGGTGACGAACAGCTACGTGGCCATGCGCGAAGTCGATCCGGACATCAAGGATGCGGCCCGCGGCATGGGCTACCGCGAGCTCGCGCAGGTGCTTCGGGTCGAGTTACCGCTCGCGGTACCCCTGATCATGGCCGGAGTTCGCACGTCGGCGGTCCAGGTCGTGGCCACCGCGACCCTTGCCGCGCTGGTCGCCGGAGGCGGGCTCGGCCGCTACATCGTCGACGGGTTGGCCCGCTCTGACAACCCCCGGACGCTCGCCGGCGCCCTGCTCGTCGCCGCGCTCGCCCTGTCGACAGAGCTGCTCCTGGCCGGTCTGCAGCGGGTGCTCGTGCCGCGAGGCATCCAGGTGCTCAATGCGCCGGTTGTCCAGCGTGCCACCACTTTCAAGACGGCCTAGATGAATAATGTTCGGACCCAGGGGGTTTGATCGGGGACGGCCCGCAAGGGCCAGGGAGGATCGGATGAACCGTATTAGAGGCTCTTATTTGCTGGTCGCCGCATTCGCCGCGTTGGCGACTGTCGCCGCGGCCTGTGGCAGTACCAACACGCCCGCCCCCGCCAGCAAGGGCACCATCACCGTCGCCGGCTTCAACTTCCCGGAGAGCAGCATCCTGGCGCAGCTCTACGGCCAGGCCCTCGCGCACGACGGTTACACGGTCAACTACAAGCTCAACCTCGGGACCAGGAAGGTCATCGCCCCCGCTCTCCAGAGCGGCCAGATCGACCTCTATCCCGGGTACGCGGCCAGCGAGCTCGAGTACTACAACAACAGCGCGGGTGAGGCGACGGCCGACCCGGCCGCGACGACCGTCAAGCTGAACACCTACCTTGCGAAGATCAACGCTATCGCGCTGACCCCATCCCCTGCTTTTGATGGCAACGCGTACGCGGTGACCAAGGCCACCGCTACGAAGTACAGCCTGACGAAACTTTCCGACCTGACCCCCATCGCCGGCCAGCTGGTGTTCGGCGCGGGACCTGAATGCCCGACTTACAAGTTCTGCCTGCCCGGGCTGACGAGCGTTTACGGCCTTCACTTCAAGCAAACGCTGACCCTGGACACCGACGGGCCCGCGACGCGTGCCGCCTTTAAGAACGGCTCCATCCAGGTTGGTCTCGTCTTCAGCAGCGACGCCGACCTCAACTCGCTGGGGTTGGTGGTGCTGCAGGACGACAAGCAGATGATCGCAGCCGACAACGTGGTGCCCGTGATTCGCACCGCGGTCGACACAGATGAGGTGAAGAACGTCCTCAACAAGGTTGACGCGGGTCTGACCACAACCGACCTCGTGACGATGAACGGGCAGGTCGAGCTGCTCCACCAGGACGCGGACGCGGTAGCCACCGCCTACCTGCAGCAGCACAACTACTTCAGCTAGGCTCCGCGCCGAATGGATCGAGACGCCGCGCTGGCGGACTTCGACTCTGCCCGCACTGAGTGGGAGTCCGCCTTTGCGCAGGTGCCGGACGGCGCCCTGGCCTACCTGAAGCCCGGCGACGACTACGCGCTCGGAGGCCTCCAGGTCCACGTCAACTGGGTGCTGACGCACTACCGCAGAGTCCTGGATGGCATCGTCGCCGGGGGTTTCAAGCCGCTGGGTCCACAGGATTCCGCGGGCGAGGGCGATGCCGCCGGTCAGAAGGCAAAAGAGGGTTTGGCAAAAGGAGACCGCGCGAAGACGCTCAGCGACATGGGGCGCCTCCACGCCGCGGTTACGGCTGCCGCCACAAAGCTCTCAACGGCCGACTGGTCGCGCAAGTGCGAGGTTGTCTACGGCGAAGGACAGGATCCTTACCCGACCAGCCCCGAAGACATCGTCGAGTGGTTGCGCGACCACTATCGCGAGCACGTCACGCAGAGCGCTGATCTGATCGATGCCTGGGAGGCGAGAGGGTAGGACCTGCGGCAGGGCCTACCCCTGCTACCCGATCTGGGTCAGGCCGAGGAGGTTTCCATCCGGGTCGCGGAAGTAGGCCGTCCACACCGCGGGGCCGCTCTGGGAGATGCCGTCGACGGTTTTGACGCCTGGCACGTCGAACACCACGAACTCGATCCCCTTGCCTCTTAGCGCCGCCACCTCGGCCTTGATGTCGCCGACCACCCAGCTCATCTGGGTGTGCCCTGACGCCTTGTAGCGGCTGGGATAGACGAAGAACTGTGTACCGCCGGACCGGTACATCACGCCGCCCTCGGTGACCATTGCGGGCGTCAGGCCCAGCGTCTCGGTGTAGAACCGCTGGGCCCGCTCCAGGTCGGAGACGGGGATGGTTGCGTAGATGTTGCTCTCGCTCAGCATGGGTCCCTCCAGGTCACGGTAGACGGTTGATCCAGGCCGGCGTCGCGTACTTCGTCGAAACCAGCTGATTGGCGGCGAGCAGCTCTTGGTGAGTGATCTCGCTCGGGTAGCTGCGGAACTCTCTCGAGAAATACCGCTCCAGGTTTCGTGCGACGTCTTCGCATGAAAGCGATGTGAACCAGGAGAGCGGTGACACCGGCTTCTCGGCGCTCCGCACTCCGATCCCGGCGATCGCTGGACGCCCGATCCGGATCAGGCGGGGCAGCAGCCCGGCCTCCATCGCATGGGCGATGGTGGTGTGATGCAGCACGAATCCTCGGCGGCGAGCCTGCGCGGCGCCGCCGATCTTCCCGCGCGGCGAGATGATGTCGTTGATCTCAAGATAGCTCGCCGGTATGCCGAGCTCCACGAACGCTCGAACCGCCCAGTCATCGAGCACCGCATAGGACTTGCGGAAGCTGATGCCGGCGACCACCGATTCCGGTAGGTAGAGCGAATACGTGATGGTGCGAGCCGGCTCGCACAGCATCGTTCCACCGCCGCTCATGCGCCTTGTCACGACAAATCCAAGCTCGCGCGCCGCGACCACATCGACCTCGTTGACCACCGACTGGTGTGAGCCGATGACCAGCGCGGGCTCGATCCACTCCCACAGCCGCAGCGTCGGGCGGCGCCGGCCGGCTCTCACGCTCTCGAGCAAAACCTCGTCGAGCGCCATGTGCATGTGAGCCGAGTGGGGTTGCGACTGGATCACATCCCACTCCTGCTCCCGCATCCGATCAATCGTCACCGCTGCTGCCAAAGTATTCCGGATACGCATGCACAGGCGGACGCTGTGGACGCTCTACGCCGTGAACTTCCTGAACGCGATCGGGGGGTGGTTCTTCCTGCCGCTGCTGCCCATCTTTCTCGGCCGCAGAGGAGGTTCCGCGGCGTTGGTCGGCGCAGTGGTGGCCGCTGGACTCCTCTCGAATGCTGCGATCCGGTATCCGGCGGGCTGGGCGGCCGACCGGTTCGGCACGCGTCCCGTGATGCTCACGTCGATGGCGGGCACCGCGGCTCTCTTCCTGGCCTACCTACTTCCGCTGCCGGCGCCGGCCTTCATCGTCGTCCGCTTCATCCAGGGCGGCGCCCAGGGCGCGTACTGGCCGGCCGCCAACGGTCTGCTGGCCCAGATCACCCCGGCGCAGGAGCGTGGGCGTGTGTTCGGCTTCATGCAGTCCACGAACCTGGCCGGCATGCTGATCGGTCCCGGGATCGGCGGGTTCATCGCGCTGTTCAACCTCGGCATCGTCTTTGCGGTCGCCGCCGCAATGTCTCTCGCAGCCATGGCTGCGCTCGTGACGCTTCAGAACGTCCGCGTCGAACCGTCGCTCGAAGCCCCGGTGCGCGCTCTGCACATCGCGCGGAGGCTCTTGCCGCTGATCCTGCTCGGCGCCGGCACCTCGTACATGATCGGGACCTTCGACACCATCTGGCCCCTGTACCTGACCTACCGCGGAGCCAGCACGTTCGCCGTCGGACTTTCCTTCATGGCGTTCGCGCTGCCGGCCATGCTGCTGAGCAGTCCGGCCGGCATGCTCGGCGACCGGTTCGGTCCGCGGCGGTTCATCGTCGTCGCGCTGCTCTTCACCGCCTTCTTCGCCGGCCTGTATCCCTTCGTGGCTTCGGTACCGTGGCTTATCGGCCTGGGGCTGGTGGAGGGGGCGTTCACGATCTCGGGTGCGCCCAGCATCATGGCGGAGGTCAGCCGTAGTGCTGACCACGGGCACCAGGCGCGCACGCAGGGCGTGTTCCAGACCGTTCAAACCCTGGTCCAGATCCTCGGCGCGCTGATCGGCGGCGCGCTGTACTCGGTGAGCCCGACAGCGGCGTTCCTGGCGATTGCCGCAGTATGTTTATTGGCGGCGAGCACAGCGTTGGTACCGCGCGCGACTCGTACGACTCCGGCGACGGAGGTGATCTGAAGTGGCAACAGTCAACCCGATCCGCATCGTTCCACTGCACGTTGAAGCGCTCGCTGCGCCGGTCTCAACGCCTCAGCTGACTTACCGAGGCGGGCCGCTGCTGCCGGCGGCCCAGGTCTTCATCTTCTTCTGGGGGACGGCCTGGGAGGGCGCCCAGGCGGCGCTCGTGCAGCAGATCAACCAGTTCTTCGACTTCGTGCTCACCAGCCCGCTGCTGGACCAGCTTGGCGAGTACAGCGTGGCCGGCATGACGATCGGCCAGGGCTCGCGGACAGGCTCGGTCATCCTGAGCACCGATCCGCCGAGCGCCATCGCCGACGCCGACGTGCAGCAGCTCATCCAGCAGGAGATCGCCAACGACTCCGCCGTGCCCCAGCCCACCCCGAACTCGCTCTATTTCGTGTATCTGCCGCCCGGCGTCACGATCGCACTCGACGGCGCAGCATCTTGCTCAAACTTCTGCGGCTACCACAGCGACGTCAACGGCAGCATCTTCTACGCGGTCATGCCTTACCCGGACTGCGCCGGGTGCGCCGGCGCTCTGACCGTCACGGACGCGCTGACCTCGACGAGCTCGCATGAGCTGTGTGAGGCGATCACGGACCCTGTCCCTGGGCAGGGTTGGTACGACGATCAGAACGGAGAGATCGGCGACATCTGTGCGTGGAAGACCAAAGTGCTCGGCGCCTACACCGTGCAGCTGGAGTGGTCCAACAACGCGGGTCAGTGCATCTGATACCGATTCAGTAGCGGATGTCGTCGAGACTCCGCCAGCCGTAGGACACCTCCTCGAGCGTCGCGGTCCCAATCGTGATGGGCTGCGCGCGCACGTAGACGCCGCCGAGGCGCTCGTAGAAATGGCGGGCGGCCGTGTTGTCGCGCAGGACCCACACGATCATGTCCGGCAGCTTCATCTCCCGCAGCGCGCCGGCGACCGCGCGCACCAGCTCGCGGCCGTGGCCCTGCCGCTGGGCGCGATCGAGGATGTAGATCGCATAGAGCTCGCCGGCAAATCCCGTCTCCCCGGCGCGCTCGCGCCCGCACGACGCAAAGCCGACAATCGCTTCATCCTGGTCGACCACGAACACCCGGCTCAGGCCGTCGCCGATGACGCGTCTCCAGCGGTCGGTGTACGACTCCTCGCTCAGCGAGGATAGGAAGTCATCCGGCAGCAGGCCGCGATAGGTCGTCCCCCAGCTCGCGACGTGCACGCGCGCGATCGCGGCCGCATCGTCGAGCACCGCCGGTCGGACCATCTGTGCTCACAATCTATCCGTGTCCGACGAAATGGACGCGCCCGAAGCGCTGAGTCCACGCGCCAGGCGCGCGATGCCCCTCATCGCCGGGGCTCTGGCGACGATTGTCGTGGCGAGCCTGGTCTACCTTCATCCGACACTTTCACATGTACTTCGGACGCCGGTGCCAACGCCGTCGCGGGGCCCATCCGTGATCTCGCCTCGCTACCTGAGCGTCTACGATTTCGTGACTCCCTCGATCGTGTGGGCGGTGGTCGAGGACTCAGCAACCGGTACGCCGTCGTTCTGGGTGCTCAAGACCACGGACGCGGCGAAGCACTGGCGCCGACAGTACACAGGTA
>JGI12635J15846_10001316_pt1 | contig 21691 bp, 20 predicted proteins | sample BlaSpr_A8_OM2_M2_FD_15846 | JGI IMG/M metagenome (IMG submission 15846) | reverse complement strand
AGCAAAATCTGCATCGCCTCCGGCGCAATGCTTTTCACCTGCTTGCTCGAATCTCCGCAAAAGCGCGAAACGAACAGATTCACCAGATCAGGGATGTCTTCCTTGCGCTGGCGCAGGGGCGCAATATCGATGGGAACCACATTCAGGCGATAGTAAAGATCCTCTCGAAACGTTCCCTGCTCGAGCGCCTCGCGCAAATCTCGATTAGTGGCCGCGATCAGGCGCACATCGACCTTGATAACGCGAGTCCCGCCCAGCCGCTCAAACTCGCGCTCCTGCAGCACGCGCAACAACTTCACCTGCGTGACTGGCGGCACGTCGCCAATCTCATCGAGGAAGAGCGTCCCTTTGTCCGCCATCTCGAATTTGCCCGGCTTGGTCGCGTTGGCGCCGGTAAACGCGCCCTTCTCGAAGCCGAACAGTTCGCTCTCCAGCAGATTCTCGGGAATCGCCGTGCTGTTGATCTTGACGAAGGGACCTGAAGCGCGCCGCGACTTCTCATGAATGGCGCGCGCGATCAGGTCTTTACCCACTCCGCTTTCTCCGCCCAGCAGCACCGTTGAATTGGTCGGCGCGACGCGGTCGACGGTCGCCAGCACTTCCTGCATCTTGGCGCTGCGCGCCACCACGTTGGGATGCTGGTAGCGCTTGCCCAGCGCTTCGCGCAGTGATCGGTTCTCTTCGCGCAAGTTGCGGACGTCCAGCTCCTTGCGGATCACCATGCGCATTTCGCTCAACGAAAACGGCTTCAAAACATAATCGCTGGCTCCGGCCTTCATGGCTTCAACCGCCGTTTCGACGCTGCCAAACGCGGTCATGACCACTACCGGCAGCGCGGCGTTCTGCCGCTTTGCCGCCTGCAGAAATTCCAGACCATTCATCCCCGGCAATTTCAAATCCGTTACCACCAAATCGACATTGTTCTCGCGCAGAAGCTTCACGCCCGTCTCGGCGTCCCCGGCGGAAAGCGTGGTGAAGCCGTCCTCCCCGAGATTTAATTCGAGCAGCCGCCTCATCTTGGCTTCGTCTTCAACAATTAAAATCGTCGGCATGATTCTTCTTTATTACCCAGTTCTCCGATCGAACATGAGCTCAATCTAAGATGCGAGATTCGCATCAACCTCTTCACCAGCCGGAAAAAAGACCACGAAGCGGGCTCCCCGCGGGCCGTCATTACCACTCTCCACCCGAATCGTCCCGTGATGACCATCAATAATTCTTGACACAATTGAGAGTCCCAACCCCACTCCCGTTTTTTTTGTGGTCACAAACGGATTAAAAATCTGCTCCCGCCGTTGCGGCGGAACTCCCGGTCCCGAATCTTCAACCCGAACCTCGATTCCATCGCGACTTCCCGAGTTCGTCCTCGATGCACTGACCTGCAAGGTCCCGCCTGCGCTTCCCATGGCATCATAAGCATTCTGAATCAGATTCACGAACGCTTGCTCACAGAGCCCCTCGTCCAGCGGAACCGGCGGCAAATTCAACTGGTAATTCCGCTCGACTCGCACTACGGGCTCGTCCTCTTTACGAGCTAAGGCCACAGCCTGCAGTGCGCGATCCAGCACCGGAGTAATTTCCTGTGTAACCAGTTCTGCCTGTAACGGACGCGCGAAGTCGAGGAAGCGAGTCACCAGCGCGCTTAGTCGATTGGTCTCGGTGGAAATGTAACCGGCCAATTCCGTGGCTAGTGGATTCGACTCTCCCAGCTTTTGATGAAGCATCTCCGCCGAGCCCTTGATGACGCCCAGCGGATTGCGAATTTCATGCGCCAGTCCAGCAGACATTTGCCCCAACGCCGCCAGCCGCTCCGACCGCCGCGCCTCTTCTTGCGCCTGCTGTAGCTTGCGATTAGTCTCGGCCAGTGTCTCGGCCAGTTCCTGATAGCGCACGATCTGCCGCCGGTTCTCGACCACGAACCGGTTCACCACCATCGCCGCCAGAAAAAAGAACAGAATGCGAATGGCCAGTAGGCTGTAGCCTTCTTGCCCAATTTCATATTCCTGCAAAGCCGGATAAAGATATGAGCAGTAAGCAGCCGAGGCCAACGCAGTCCAAAGCAGAGTGAGCCACGGCCCAAAATATTCCGCCGCAGTCACGATCGGCAAATAAAAAATTGGATAGTAGCTGCTGTTGATTCCGACCTCGCCCGTATGATCGATCAGCAAAGTCGCCAGCGCGATCTTGAGCAGGACGATATAAGCGGGACCGCGGCGCGGAGATCGACCCAGGATCCAACTCTCGCTCAACTGCACCGCTCCAAAGGCCAGCAGAGTGAGCTGCTTATGAATCTCGAGAACCGGTGGAAGCGCGGCCAGTCCCGCCAGGAATAGCAGCCAGAGAATATCCATCCAATTGATCGCGGGATGCTTCTGTTCGCTCATGGCAGGGCCGCGACCAATAGCGCCGGGAAAGCGTTCGTGACTTCGCTTCGGCTCACTGGAGAGTTATGCAACATGCGATCCCTATCAGACCGCACGCAGCCAACCCGCGTCAAATCTGAGAAACAAGAAGGCTGGACTTCAGCGAGGGGATGGCTTCGGGGAGATCTCGTCCAGGGTAAGATTCAATTCCAACACATTGACGCGCGGCTCCCCAAGGAATCCAAACTGCCGGGACTCGGTATGCTGGCGAATCGCTTCGCGAATTACGTCCTCGTTCAGGCCACGCTCTTTGGCGATGCGATGCACCTGAAATTCCGCCGCCTCGGGTGAAATATGAGGATCGAGTCCCGACCCCGACGTCGTGAGCAAATCCATCGGAATGGGAGAAGATGGATTCTCGGCTTGCAGACGATCCGCGTCTTGCTGGACTCGCGCGATCAAAGCCTGATTGGTTGGTCCCAAGTTCGATCCGCTGGAATTGCCGGCGTCGTAGCCCGTTCCCGCAACTGAGGGACGCGAGTGGAAATATCCCGCAGATGCAAATGATTGCCCAATCAGCCTGGAGCCAACGACATGACCATTACGAGTTAGCAGTTCTCCGTTCGCCTGCCGGGGAAAAAGAGACTGCGCGAGTCCCGTAATTACAAGAGGAAAGAGTAGGCCGAACAGTAGTGTCGTCACTAGAGTCATCAAGACCGCGGTTGCCAGATTTTTTTTCATAATCGCCTCTATGCCAGCCCCGCCCTCACGATCAGCAAGTCGATCAGCTTGATTCCAATGAAGGGCACAATCACTCCGCCCAGGCCGTAGACCAGCAAATTGCGGCGCAGCAGAACTGCCGCCCCCTGTGGAACATACTTCACGCCCCGCAGCGCCAGCGGAATCAGCGCGACGATAATCAGCGCGTTAAATATGACCGCCGACAATATTGCCGACTGCGGCGTTGCCAAATGCATTACGTTCAGCGCTTGCAGCACCGGAAACGTACCGGCAAACATGGCGGGGATAATCGCGAAATATTTCGCCACGTCGTTTGCAATCGAGAACGTCGTGAGCGCGCCCCGCGTCATCAGCAACTGTTTGCCGATTTCCACGATCTCAATCAACTTGGTCGGATTGGAATCGAGGTCTACCATGTTTCCGGCTTCCTTCGCCGCCTGTGTGCCGGTATTCATGGCGACACCGACATCAGCCTGCGCCAGCGCCGGTGCGTCGTTCGTGCCATCGCCCGTCATGGCGACCAGCTTTCCCTGCCCTTGTTCGCGGCGAATCAAATCCAGTTTGTCTTTCGGCGTAGCTTGCGCAAGAAAATCGTCGACGCCCGCTTCGGTAGCTATTGCCGCAGCAGTCAGAGGATTATCGCCGGTGATCATCACCGTCTTGATTCCCATCGCGCGCAATTGATCGAAGCGCTGCCGCATTCCACCTTTCACAATATCCTTCAAATGAATCACGCCTAAAGCCCGCCCGTTCTCGGCCACCACCAGCGGCGTTCCTCCCGAACGCGAAATCGCTTCCACGGCCTCGCGCACTTCTTTGGGCAACGACTTGCCCTGGTCCTCCAGGTACTTGGCAATCGCATCGGTCGCACCTTTGCGAACCGCACGCCCGTCCAGATTGACGCCGGACATGCGAGTCATGGCGCTGAAAGGAATGAATTCGGCATCATGCGTGCTCATTTCGCGGCCGCGCAATCCGTATTTTTCTTTGGCCAACACTACGATCGATCGGCCTTCGGGCGTTTCATCCGCCAGCGAAGAAAGTTGTGCGGAATCCGCCAGCATCGCCTCGGTCACGCCCGGGGCAGTCACAAACTCCGTGGCCTGGCGGTTGCCCAGCGTGATGGTTCCAGTCTTATCGAGCAGCAGCGTATTCACATCGCCGGCAGCTTCGACTGCTCGTCCTGACATCGCCAGCACGTTGTGTTGCACCAGTCGATCCATGCCCGCGATGCCGATCGCGGAAAGCAATCCGCCAATGGTCGTGGGAATCAGACACACCAGCAACGAAACCAGCACGAAAACGGTTTGCGGCGCTCCCGCATAGATCGCGAACGGCTGCAACGTGACCACCGCCAGTAAAAAAACAATGGTCAGTCCGGCCAGCAAAATGTTCAGCGCAATTTCATTCGGAGTCTTCTGCCGCTCCGCGCCTTCCACCAGTGCGATCATGCGGTCCAAAAATGTTTCGCCCGGATTGGACGTAATCTTTACTTTCACCCAGTCGGAGAGCACTCGCGTTCCGCCAGTCACTGCCGAGCGGTCACCGCCCGCCTCGCGAATCACGGGCGCGGACTCGCCGGTAATGGCCGACTCGTCCACCGATGCGACGCCTTCCACGATCTCGCCATCGCCGGGAACAAATTCGCCTGCCTCCACGAAGCACATATCTCCAGAACGCAATTTCGAACCCGGGACAGTCTCCATCTTGCCGTCGGGAAGAAGACGGTTTGCCATGGTCTCTGCTTTCGCGCGCCGCAGCGCGTCGGCTTGGGCCTTGCCGCGGCCTTCCGCCATGGCCTCGGCAAAGTTCGCAAACAACACCGTGAACCACAGCCAAAGCGTGATCTGCAAATTGAATCCGAAGCCGGGCCGCTGGTGCACTCGATCCAGAATCAGCAGCACCGTGGTCACCACGCTTCCCACTTCCACCACGAACATCACAGGGTTGCGCATCATGGTCACGGGATGCAGCTTGACTATGGAATCCCATGCCGCGCGGCGGACAATCTTTGCGTCCCACAAACTGCGTTTTGATTTCTTGTTCGCCATATTTGCCTAAAAAGTTTTCCCCGCCTGCATCAGCAGGTGCTCCAGAATTGGTCCCAGACTAAGCGCCGGGAAAAAAGTCAGCGCTCCCACAATCACCACTACGCCAATCAGCAGGACCGTAAACAACGGGCCGGTTACCGGAAAAGTTCCCAACGTTGCTGGAGCCTGTTTTTTCCCCGCCAGATTTCCGGCAATCGCCAGCATGGGCAAAATCATCATGAAACGGCCCAGCAGCATCGCTATCCCCAGCGAAGTGTTGTACCAGGGGGTATTCCCGCTCAGTCCGCCGAAAGCCGAGCCGTTATTCGCAACTGCGGAGGTGAAGGCGTAAAGCACTTCGCTGAATCCATGCGGCCCCGCATTCGCCATGGCCGAAGTGCCAAAGTTGTATAAGACCGAAATCGCCGTGAACACCAGAATCGTAAGCGGAAAGACCAGAATCACCAGCATCGCCATCTTCACGTCGTAGGCTTCAATTTTCTTCCCCAGATATTCCGGCGTGCGCCCCACCATCAACCCCGCGATAAATACCGACAGGATGACGAAGACCAGCATTCCGTACATGCCCGCACCCACTCCGCCGAAGATCACTTCGCTTAGCATCAGGTTGACCAGCGGAACCATTCCACCCAGCGGAGTGAAAGAGTCGTGCATGGAGTTGACCGCGCCGCAACTCGTGTCGGTGGTGACCGTGGCAAAAAGCGCCGAGTTCGCCACCCCGAAGCGAACCTCCTTACCTTCCATGTTGCCCGTCGATTGCGGCGGCGACACGCGAGACGAAGCATGGTACGCCGCAGAAGTTACCTCAGGATTTCCGCGGGCCTCGGCCCAGTACGCCGTGCTGACTCCTGCCAGAAACAACAAAGCCATCGCCGCCCAGACCGCCCATCCGTGCCGCGGGGAGCCCGTCATTTTTCCCAGCGTGAAGGTGAAGGCGGAAGGAATCGCTAAAATGCAGAACATCTCCAGAAAATTTGTGAACGGCGTGGGATTCTCGAAGGGATGCGCGCTGTTCACGTTGAAAAAGCCGCCACCATTCGTGCCCAGCTCCTTAATAATTTCCTGCGATGCGGTTGGTCCCTGTGCAATCACTTGCTGCGTAACAGTCTGCATCAAAGGTTTACCGTCGGGTCCGTTTACCGGCTTGCCATCGGAACCAAGTTGCGGCGTCTGGTACGGATCCACCAGCTGCGCCGTGTCATACGGCTTCAGGTTCTGCACCACACCCTGCGAAACCAACAAGAGTGCGCCGATCAGGCACAACGGGGCCAGAATCCACAACGTGCCGCGGACCATGTCCACCCAGAAATTGCCGATAGTCTTTTGCTCGCGCCGCGCGATGCCGCGAATGAACGCAATCGCCAGCGCCATCCCGGCCGCCGCCGAAACCCAGTTGTGATAAGCCAGACCGGCCATCTGCGTCAGGTAGCTCATGGTGGTCTCAGGAACATAATTCTGCCAGTTCGTGTTGGTCGTAAACGAAGCAGCCGTATTAAAAGCCAACACCGGAGCAACTCCCGGCAGCTTCTGTGGATTCCACGGCAGCCACGCCCACTGCTGCACCCGCTGCAGCACATACAGCAGGATCATCGAAACCGCGCTGAACAAGAGCAGCGCCAGCGCGTACTCCTTCCAGTCCATCTCGTGATCTTCATCCACACCGGTAAGCCGGTAAAGAACTCGTTCCACGGGCCGCATCACCGAGTCGAGCCAGGTGCGCTCACGCGCGAACACGCGCGCCATGAACCCACCCAGCGGCTTGGTGATCAGCAACACCACCGCCAGCAAAAACAAAATCTGCAGCCATCCATTTGCCGTCATCAAAATTTCTCCGGCCGCAACATGGCATACACCAGGTACACCAGCAGACCCGCGCAAATAATCAACATGATGATTGGTTCAACCGTCATAGGGCCTCAACGCACCAGCTCGCAAAAACGCACATAAGCGAGCGAAATCAGAAAAAATAAAATCGTCACACCAAGAAAAATCGCGTCTTGCATAGTTTCAACTCCCGTATCCGCCGGGCTAAATGGCTACCAGACGCCTTCCTTGCGCCCCCACCACCAGATCAGCCCCAGCGTCGCCGCATTCTGGTCCTTGCGCAGGACGCCCTGCACGTCCGAGAGAAACGACGGCTGATTCGAATAGTCGCGCCGCCACTCGTAACGCATTAGAAATCCATCCGCAACTTTGTAGTCGAAGGTAACCGTATTTTCTTTCAGCGCCTGATCCAGTCCGCTGAACAGGCCTTCGCGATCGGACATGTACTCGGCCCGCGTGGCCACGGCCAGCTTCGAGCTCAGTTGATATTGCAGATAAGCAGCACCGCCATCCACGTGCGCGGGGGCAGACGACATGCCTGGCGCGGCATCCTTCCACAGTCGCTGGATAAAATAATCTCCCTCCAGAGCGACGATTAGTTTCGGGGTCGCTTGCCAGGTTACATAACTGTCGAAAATGTGGGTCTTCCCGTTTGGCGCTGGATTGATAGCCGCAAAGCTGAGGCCCGGTTGCACCGGAATCGGGCTGGTAGGAGCGACTAAAACACGGTCCGGATGCTCTTGTCCCAGGTAGTAATTGAATGTCCATGTCACAGTTTTGTTCGGCTTCGCCGTGAAACCAAACAGCTCGTCCTTGAAGCCGTTGGTCGCTTCCACCTGATTGGTTCCATTCACCAACCAGTAGTTCAGCGCGAAACGATCGTTCGCCGGATAAGTGACGCGCGCGCCCATGTGATAAAAGGGCAGAAAATCGAACCAGAACGCGCGCGAATAGTTCATTTGATCTTTCGTGTAATTTCCTTCGATTCCGATCGAGCTTCCCCACTTGCCAAAGTCGACCGTCAGCCCTTTGCCTACGGGAGCAACATATGTGCCATAGACCTGGAAAATATTTCGATAAATATCCGGCCGGGGTTCGTTCGTAGGATTGCCCTGCAAAGTGTCGGTGGCCTGCCCGAATTGCAAATCCAGACGGCCGCCCCAGCGCCGCCCCGCCTCCACATCGGGCGCGTGTTCGAGCACGATGCTGGCCTGATTCAAACTGAATTCGTTGCTCAGCACATCATAGGCTCGCAACAGATTCACACGCCCCACCGGATCGTTGAAGTTATATTCGTAATAGGTATCGAGGCCGACGTTGATCGTGGTCTGGCGCAAGAAATCTAAAGACTTGCGGTCATCGGCGGTGACAATCTGCGCTGAACCTTCCTGCGGCGCCAAAGCGGAGTTTGCAACGGCGGGGTCGGCAGAGGAGGAGGTCGCAAGCGCGGCAACTTTCGGCGTAACTGTCCCGCCCCGGCCTGCCTCGTCGGAACGCGCCCGCAGCTCGCTCACGATTTGTTTCAATTCCGTCACTTCCACCTCGAGTTGCTGTACTCTGTGACTCAAATCTTGCGGCGGCAGTTCAGCCGCTACCTGAGCCACAGAGCTGGTCGAACAAATCAAACTTCCAGTTAGTAGTGCAATCTGCCATTTCATGATCGGTGCCTTTCCCAAGGTGCTCACAATATCGAGCACCCGCATTGGGTAAACGAGCAGCACCGATCATATTTGTTTGCGACGTTAGAATTTCACCAAAATCGCCATCGTGGCCCGATCCTCGGTGTGACGAAGATCCGGCTGAAAGCCCGCAACAAATGAACCGGGAGGCCCGCTATTGCCGCCTGGCGGCGTAACTCCGCCAGGACCGCTAAAGTACGGCACATTCGCGTGCCGGTGGTTGAACTCCCACCGGAAGGTAATGTACTGGCTGGGCATGTAGTCATAGGTCGCGGACGCATCCCATGCTTTGAACGGATCTCCGGGATTCTCAGTAAAGTAGGGCGTTCCGGAAGCGGCCGTCGCTCCGTTGATAGGCGGCAGCAACACCAGATAGCGTCCTGGGTTGTTGATCTCTCCCCCGCCTAGCGTGAAGCCGTAACGGTCATGGTGGAACCACCACCGGTTGTAGAGCATGTAACCGAGAAAGCTCTGTTTAAACGAAACAATCTTGCCCGTTGAATCCTTCTGATTGGTGGTGCAGTTCACTCCTCCGCCGCTCTCGCAACCGGCATCGCCAGTGAGAGAGAAGGCCATCTTGTCCAAGAAGCGTTCCGGATGGTCGTAATACTTCACTTCAATGCTGTTGTCCGTGTGATAGCGAGTGCGAGTGGGAATGCCCAGCGCGTCCGCCCCTGCCCCGTAATTGTTCGAAAGAATCTCAAGCCAACCAGTCGGGCGATACAAGACCTGCCCACCTAATCCGAGCCGGCCATTGAATCGAGCGTAGGACTGCCACCCGTTAATGATCCAAGGCTCAATCTTTAGCTTCTTGGTGGGGAACACTTGTATACGCAGGCCGGTGAAAAACCACGGAGTGTTCGACGAGACATAAGACGGCTGGTAGGCCCAGTTATCGAAGTTGTAAAAGCTGAAGAGGCCTATGTACGAGAGGAAGATACCAGCATCGACGTTAATTCCATGTAGCGCATCAAAGTGATATCCACCATAGGCCTCGTTGACATAACGGTAAGCATCGGCCAGATCCCACTGCCCGCGGGCAGTGCTGGCGTCATTGCGCGGCGTTGCGGTGGCGTACAAACCTATCTGGCTGAGCACGCGTGCGCGAACGTGGTCGTAGTGGAAGTCTCCGCCTATCCCCAGATGCGTAAGGCCAACTTCATTCGAACGAAATACTTCGCTGGAACCGACAATCGTATCGTCCATAGGGTGGTTGAAGTCGTAGTGGTAAGCAACATCGGCGCGGATTTCAGGCGTAAAGAATTTCGAGTCGAAAGGTAGCTCTTTCGTGCGGGGATTGCCGTTCAGCCAGGTCCAGTCGGCGAAAGCGAAAGGTTCCTCTTTCGCCGGCTTGGTTGGAGCGGAGTCGGCCGGCGCGGTGACCGCAGCGACAGGCTGGCCGGAGGCCGCCATAACCGGAGTGATGGAAACGCCGGGGGCGGCAGTGCCGGAATTCGCAGCGCCAGAGAAATTTGAGGCCGTCGCCGGGAGGGTGGATCCTGCAGAACGCGGTGCAACATCTTCGTTAACATCCGCATGCTCACTGGCATGCGCGGTGCTTTTTTGTTGCTCAACCTCTGAGCGCAACCGTTCCACTTCAGCTTGAAGTGCCCTCAATGCCTCCCGCATTTCGCGCTTTTCTGCTTGATCCGCCGAGGCGAAATTTGTATTTGTGGGTGACGTCGACGCATCCGGGTTGGATTGAGCGCGAGCCCAAGCCCCTGGAAGCGTTATCGATAGAGAAAACAATAAGACCTGGAACAGACCTTTTCGCATGACTTGGTTCTCCGAGGAACTGTACGTTGCAATCGTTGTGTTCGCCGTTCGCGGCGCGACAGTCCTGCTCGCAATAGATGCGACCCAGAACTACCTGGTGTCTGTCTCTTTTCGACCGCCCGGGGACGGGACCCATCCTGTTGTAGACCGACAACGCTCGCTCGCGAAGCAAACCAAGCAGGAACCAGACCATGAACTCAATCCCTGTCAGCGCAATCGCCGAGAATGTAAGAGCAATCCACATACTTCACCCCGTTGCCCCTCGCGACCGAACCTCTTAGTTAATCGCCTCGGGCATAAGCATGGGTTAAAAAATTCATAAAGATTTCGTAAAGAAGCGAATCACCATAGACGCTGGCATCCAATGCTCGGACGCGTTGTTGCCACTAGCAGCCCCACTCTGCTTCCCCCGGCTCTGCAAAATACTGCCGCGACGATGCGCGCTCGCTTGTCATCGAATCTAGTTCGAGCAGTGCCAGACGCGCCGCCGCCACCAGACGGCTTTTATCCTTTTGTGAAACTTCCTTCCACGAGCCCTGCCCTTCGCTGCCCTTACCAGTGTTCTCCGGCAGCAGCGCCTGCTGATAGTGATGGAAAAGCTCAGCTAGCCGTTCCGGTGCTACTTCGTTAACCCACATACTCGCGATCCCCCTTGGACCCTCATTGGTCGGAAGCTTGTTCCGGCTCCACGATCATTGGACTAGGCATGGCGGAAAGTTCGAATAAAGGATCCATAAAATGTTCGTAAAGACAAAACTTCAGAGGAGAGACGCAAAGCGGGCTACGAGCGGATTACGAACCTGGCTCGAACCGGTAACCAACCCAGGGTTCGGTAAGCAGGTACTTCGGAGAAGAAGGATCACTCTCGATTTTCTTGCGCAGCTGCCCCACAAAGACGCGCAGGTACTCTGGCTGTTCCGTGCTGTTGGGTCCCCAGACAGCGGCCAGCAGCGCTCGGTGCGTGACCACCTTGCCCGGACGCCGCGCCAGAAAGACGAGCAAGTCGAATTCCTTCGGCGTGAGATGGACTTCACGCCCCGTGACTTTTACCGAGCGCGCATCCAGATCAATAGAAAAATCTCCGGCAATGATTACGCTGGAAGGCTCTTCCGCCGCCGGTGTCCGCCGCAAGTGCGCTCGAATTCGCGCCAGCAGTTCGTTCATGCTGAACGGCTTGGTGACGTAGTCATCGGCCCCGGCGTCGAGTGCTTCCACCTTCGACCGGTCCTGGCCGCGCACCGAGAGCACGATAATCGGCACTTGCGAAATCTGCCGAACCTGCCGGCACAGCCCAACCCCATCCAGGTGCGGCATCGCCAGATCCGTGATCACCACATGCGGCGTCCAGTTCTTCATCAACTCCAGCGCCATCTCTCCATCATTCGCCACACGAATGTCGTATCCCTGTGACGATAGCGTGGTGCGCAGTACGCGCGTGATCTGCGGCTCGTCGTCGACCACCAGGATTCGCCGGTGCTCATCGTTCATGACTCCCTCACCGCATTTCCTGGGTCACGATATGCACATCCACCGCGGGAGTATCGCGCAGAAACTTGTGAATCGCAGAAAGATAAAAATATCGTTTCCACCCCCTGGTCGCCGACCGCCCAAAGACTACCTGGGTGACGTGATTTTCACGTACGAACTCAGCCACTTTTTCCGCAACAATTTTGCCTTCGGTCTTCACTACTTTCGCGCCCACGCTTTCTGCGAAGCGAATGTTATCTGCCAGCGTGCGCTGGTTCTCGTCGCTCTCGTCAGCTCCGGTATCCACGTAGAGCACATACAAATCGCCATCCAGCGCCTGCGCCATGCGCGCTCCGCGCGCAATCAAATATTGCGCCGCTGGATTCGAACTGATGCACACTGCAATCCGCTCACGCACCTGCAGCAACTGCCCGTCTTCCGTCTTCAATTCGGAAAGGGTTCGATCCACCGCCTGCGTAACTTGCCGCAAAGCCAGTTCCCGCAGGGCAACAAGATTCTGGTTGCGGAAGAAATTAGCCAGCGCCCGCTCCACTCGTTCCAGCGGATAAATATCTCCGCGCCTCATGCGGGTCTGCAGCGCCTGCGGCGTCAGGTCGGCCATTACGATCTCACCCGCGCGCCGGATTACCCAATCCGGCACCGTCTCCCGCACTTGCACGCCGGTAAGCCCGCGGATCGTCGGCGACAAACTTTCGATGTGCTGTACGTTCAGCGTAGAGACAACATCGATGCCCGCATCCAGCAACTCGAACACGTCTTCATAGCGTTTGGCGTGCTTGCTGCCCTCGATGTTCGTGTGCGCCAGCTCATCCACCAGCACGACGTGAGGCTTGCGAGCCAGAATCGCATCGACATCCATCTCTTCAAAAATCGTTGCCTTGTACTCCAACTTCTTGCGCAGAACCGTTTCCAGGCGCGAAGAAAGCTCCACAATCGGTTTGCGTCCATGGGTTTCCACCACGCCGATCACAACTTCTTCGCCGCGGCTGGCTCGCCGCACGCCCTCGCTCAGCATGGCATAGGTCTTCCCCACGCCCGGCGCATAGCCCAGGAACAGCTTGAATACCGCTGGCCGCTTGGCCGTGTCCACTTCCGCCAGCCATTGCTCGGGCGTCTTTGTCATCGCCGCTATTTTCCACTCCGAAGGAAGAATTGTCGAATTTGACTCTTCCGTCCAAAGGCTTTCACCACAGAGTCACAGAGACACAGAGGAAATCCAAACGCTTCTTATTCTTCAATTTGTTTCTTTAATTTGTTTCTCTGTGTCTCTGTGACTCTGCGGTAAAAGCCCTTTCTGGCCTGCTTCCGTTACAATCGTGCCCGTGAACACACGCTGGTTCCAACAAAGCCTGCGATATGCGGCCTGCCTGGCGGCCACCCAACTTGTGGTCCAAATTTACCAACACATCGTTCACGTCAATCCCACCACCGTCGCCCTCACATTTCTGTTGATGGTGCTTTGGGTCGCGGCTTATTGGGGATTCCGTTTTTCCGTTTTCCTGGCCGTCATCGCCACACTCGCTTTCAATTATTATTTTCTACCTCCCATTGGAACCTTTACCGTCGCCGATCCGCAGAACTGGGTGGCTCTCTTTGCTTTTCTCGTTACCGCCGCAATCGCCAGTCAACTCGCCGATCGTGCCCGGCGGCAGACTGCCGACGCCAACCAGCGCCGCCGCGACGTTGAGCGCCTGTATGCCTTCAGCCAGCGCTTGCTCGCCACTGACAATGTCGCGGAGTTATTGAATGCGATTCCCGCCTACGTGTGTGACGGATTCGGCGCCAAAGCCGCTGCCATCTACTTGCTCAATTCGCAGCAGGTCTATCGCACCGATCCCAAAGCCACTTGGTTTCCGTTACAGGATCTGCAGATGGTGAGTTCGCGCGGCGAGCCGGTAATCGATTCGCAGCGTGGAATCTCTCTCACTCCGCTGCATCTTGGAACTCGCACCACCGGCGCGGTGGGCATCGCCGGCCCGGCGCTCTCCCGCGCCACGCTGGAGGCTCTGGGCAGCATGATCGGCATCGCCATCGAGCGCGCCGGTGCAATGGAAAAACTCTCGCAGACCGAAGCCGCCCACCAGAGCGAAAACCTGCGCGCGGTTCTGCTCGACTCCGTCACTCACGAATTGCGCACGCCGCTCACCGGCATTAAGGCCGCGGTCACGGGCCTGCTCGCGGACTATAACCTCGACGATTCGCAGCGAAAAGAACTACTCAGCGTGATCAACGAGGAAACCGATCGGCTTGATCGGCTGGTTGGCGAAGCCACAGAAATGGCTCAACTCGACGCTCACAAAGTTGAGCTGCACATGGCTCCCGTGGAAATTGCCGGCGTTATAGAATCCGCCGTGGAAGAATCCCGAGGCTTTCTCGGCCAGCATCCTCTCGAAGTGCGCGTGGCCGATTCTCTTCCCAAGGTGCGGGTCGATCCTGACCGCATTGCCGAAGCGCTTAAGCAGTTGCTAGAGAATGCCGCCAAATATTCTCCGCCTGCTTCTCCCATTACGATCACCGCCGAACGCAAGGGCGATCGTGTCATCACCAGCGTCACCGACCACGGCCCCGGCATCGACGACTTCGAACAATCGCTGGTCTTCGACAAGTTCTACCGCGGACGCGATCAGCGCTATAGCGTCCAAGGCACAGGCATGGGCTTGGCCATCGCCAAAGCCATTGTTGAGGCCCACGACGGTTCTGTCAGCGTCACCAGCCAACTCGGCCACGGATCAGTCTTTTCCTTCGAACTCCCCATCGCCTGAGCTCACTGCCCACCCCGTTGTCATCGACTTTGCGCAGCCGTTCAGTCGCGTTTTTGGGTGGCGCAGCGCTTCAGCGCTGCGATCAGCGCCCCAAACTAACTAGGGGCTTTAGCCCCCGATGTCCTCAGTTCTTCAGCTTCGGCCTCTCGCAAGTGTCGACAATCTTTGTCGGATCAATCGCATCGTTATCCACCTGCTCTTCCAGAATCTTTCCATCTTTCCCAATCAAAAGATTGATCCGGCGCGCCGCCTTATATTTATTCACATAAATTCCATACTTGCGCGTCACATCCCCGCCCCAGTCGCTCAGCAGGGGAAACGTGACTCCAATCTGATCGGCAAAAGCTTTATTAGAAAAGGCGCTGTCCATGCTCACACCCAGAACCTGGGTGTCGGTCGCGTCCAGCCGTTTCAAATCCTGCTGGAGCGCTTTCATTTGCGCCGTTCAACCACCCGTGAAAGCGAAGATGAAAAATGCCAGCACCACATTTTTCTTACCTCGATATTGACTCAAGGAAACTTCCTTGAGATCGTTGCCGTCGAAATAGCTCAGCTTGAAATCCGGCGCTTCGCTCCCGACCTTCGGGATGCTACTCACGTCAGCCGGCTTGCCCTGCCCCCACGCCGGAGCCGCCACTGTAACCGCCAGCACACTCGCTAGCAAAGATGCCTGCAACCTCTTCGGCAATTTCTGCATTACGATCCTCCTCGCGAAATCATAGCCGACTCGCTTCGGAGACATTGTAACTTCCTCGCCAAATTCCCACAGGACGCCTATCAGTACACTGGCCAAACACCTTTCGCATTGCCCTGAGTCCCCGTAAACCAGTAAATTCAGTTCCAGGTGACAATCTCGAGCCCATGAGCCTGGCCACGCTGAACGACGTCTTCTTTGCCGCCACCGAACGCAATCTTGACCGCGCCATGCTCTATCGCGAGGTGGGAAAGTGGCTGCCCATATCGTCTTCTGATCTTCGCCGTAACGTGGCCGGAACCGCTCGCGCTCTCACGGACTGGGGCATTCGCAAAGGAGATCGCGTCGCCATTCTCAGCGAGAATCGCCCCGAGTGGTCAACCGCTGACTTTGCCATTCTCCTACTTGGGGCCGTTACCGTCCCCGTCTATGCGACGCTGACTCCCGAACAAACCGCATATACTCTCCGCGATTCCGGCGCCAGCGTCATTTTCCTTTCCACCGAACATCAATTGCGCAAGCTGCAATCGATTCTCTCCCAGACGCAAGTTCAGAAAATCATCATCATGGATCACGTCCAAATTCCCGCCGAACTTTCCGTCACTTGCCGGAACATGGATGAATTCATGACCCAGGGCCCCGCCACTCTCGACCCGCAAACCGAATCTGCCGCCCGTGCGATTCAACCTGACGATCTGGCCACGATTATCTACACTTCCGGCACCACTGGAACTTCCAAAGGGGCCATGCTCAGCCATGGCAACATGGCATCGAACATCTCATATTCTCTGCTCGGCTTCGACATGCGTCCTGGGCAGACCAGCGTTTCATTTTTGCCGCTTTCGCACGTCACTGCACGTCACGTCGACCTTGGCCTGCTGTACCACGGTGTCACGCTCGCCTATTGTCCGCTCATGGAAAATCTCCCGGCGACCTTGCTCGAAATACGTCCAACACTCTGCGTTTCCGTACCCCGTGTTTACGAAAAAATCTACGCCAAGACCGAAATGACCGCCCGCGGATTTCCCAAACGCGCAGTTTATCGCTGGGCGCTTTCCGTTGGAGGCGCAAACAAAGAAGCAATTCTCGCGGGAAGAACTCCCGCTTCGCCAAGCTGGAAGCTCGCCAACAAACTTGTCTTCTCAAAAATCCGTGCCGGCATGGGAGGCAACGTCGAAACCTTCATCTCCGGCGGCGCGCCTCTGGGCCGCGAACTCGCCGAGTGGTACGCCACAGTCGGCATTCGCATCCACGAAGGCTACGGCCTCACCGAAACTTCTCCCGTGATCGCCGTAAACACGCCCGTCAATCACCGCATCGGCACCGTCGGCAAGATTCTTCCCAACCTCGAAGTCCGTATCGCCGAGGACGGCGAAATTCTGGTGCGCGGTCCCTCCGTATTCAAGGGTTATTGGAATCGTCCCGAGGAAACGCAGAACGCATTTCGTGATGGCTGGTTCCAGACCGGTGACATCGGCCAGATCGACGCCGATGGATTTCTCTCCGTTACCGACCGCAAGAAAGAATTGATCAAGACTTCAGGGGGCAAATTCATCGCGCCGCAACCCATCGAGAATTCGCTCAAACTGAACCCGCTCATCGGCACCGTCGCCATCCTCGGCGATAAGCGCAAGTTCGCCTTTGTGATCGTCTCTCCCAATTTCGCTCTGCTGGAAGACTGGGCGCGCGCCAACAACATCGCATTTTCGTCACGGGCCGAACTCATCGCCAACGGAAGAGTTCAAGCTCTCTACGAAGAAGTTGTGGAACAGGTGAATCAAAATTTGGCGCGATTCGAAAAATTGAAACGTGTCTTGCTGGTCGCCGACGAATTCACCGCCGAAAACGGCGCCCTCACTCCCACCATGAAATTGCGCCGCCGGATCATCGAAGAGCGCTACCGCGCCCAAATCGACGACCTTTACGCCCAGGCGGAATCCACGGCGACGCCGTAAGCTTTCCGGATACCAAGTGGGGACAGCCGCCCCCAGCCTGCCCTGAGCGAAGCCGAAGGGGCTGTCCGTCGAGCGCAGCTCGGCACAATGCCTCACTCGGTTACAATGAAGAGTCATGACCGACCCACTCATAATCGCCGGCCGCTCTTTCCGCTCCCGCCTGATCGTCGGCACGGGGAAATACAAATCCTTCCAGGAAACTGCCCGCGCGCTCGAAACCAGCGGAGCCGACATGGTCACCGTCGCCGTCCGCCGCGTCAATCTCGATCGCAGCAAAGAGTCGCTGCTCGATTACCTCGACACCAAGAAATATTTTCTGCTGCCGAACACCGCCGGATGCTACACCGCCGATGAAGCCATTCGCGCCGCGCGACTGGGCCGCGAGGTTGGCCTCTCCGACTGGGTGAAGCTTGAAGTGATCGGCGATCAAGCCACGCTCTACCCGGACGTCCAAGCCACGCTCGAAGCCACACGCTTGCTCGTCAGCGAAGGTTTCACCGTCCTGCCCTACACTTCCGACGATATTGTTTTCGCCAAGCGTCTGATCGATGCCGGCGCCGCCGCTGTCATGCCCCTGGGAGCGCCCATCGGGAGCGGCATGGGCCTTCAGAATCAGGCTCACATCCGCATCCTGCGCGAGATGATCACTGGCGTTCCGCTGATTGTAGACGCGGGCGTAGGCACCGCATCCGACGCCGCCATAGCGATGGAACTCGGTGCCGACGCCGTTCTGATGAACACCGGCATCGCCGCCGCGCAGGATCCCGTTCTCATGGCCGAGGCCATGCGCCACGGCGTTCTCGCCGGCCGCCAAGCCTACCTCGCGGGCCGCATGCCAAGAAAGCTGTACGCCACCGCCAGTTCGCCACTTGAAGGCGTAGTCCGATAGCCGCGAAGCGGCGTCAGAATGCAGCCCGCAGCTTGCCCTGAGCCTGTCGAAGGGGCGCAAGCCGTGGGTATTGCAGTTGGGAAGGAAGAAGCCCCGGAGGAGCGAAAGACTAATTCTTCAACCTGCACCCGACAGCGAAAATTCGATGGCACAACAAAAAAAGGCGGCCGCGCGCGGCCGCCCTTTTATGCACCCCAAACTTTCACAACATCTTCGTGCTGTCCACGTGAATCGTATCCTTGCTCACGTGACCGGTCACCGCCACATGGTGCCCGACATGTGCCTGCAGGGCATCCGGATTGTCCACCATCAAAACTTTCTGATCCTTATCGGTTACGATCACCATCTTCGCGCCCGCGGCCAGACACTTCTTGGTGCATGCCTCAGCCTTTTCGTTGGCGCCCTTCGCGCCGCACTTGTCATCACTCACCCAACCGTTGACGGTCGTGCTCTTGCCCATATCGTCGAACGCCAACGCCGTCAGAGCGAAAACGAAACAAATTGCCAGACATAGCACTAAAACTTTTCTCATGGCCGGTCTTCTCCTTTTGATCGCGGCTTCACGCCGCGAGTGTGGCAGGAATTCTAATCGCTGATTCGGCAGCCATGCACGCCCCGCCGCTCATCGATTAACGCCCGAACTATACCATAACGGAAACGTGACGATGTCACGCACTTGTGGCCGCTACTGCCAATAAGTGAGGTAAGAACGGCCTAATTCCTTTTCGCGGAATGCACGGCTGGCGCTCGATTCACCGGCGCTGGCGGGATGTAGACATACTCTCCGGGACGCGCGTAACGCAGCTGTTCTCGCGCTTCTCTCTCAATGGCTTTCTCGTCAGTTTTCAGGCCATTGATCTGCTGCGTGTAAATCTCGTTTTCTTTTTGTTCCTGGGCGATTCGTTTTTGCAGCGATTCATATTCCGCCCGCTTCTGCTTGTAAACGATCATGCCATTCGCGCCAAACATCACATGCACAAACAGCAAGACCGTCACCACCGCAACCGTAATGGTCGCAATACGCCGGCGCAACACATAGAATTGCTCCGCCACGGGTCGAACTTTCTCAATCCACAACGCAGCCAGCGCTTCCGCCTGGGGAGCTCTTTCGGCCATCGCGCGCAGCCCGTTCTGCGGGCTGGGAAATTTCCGAATCCGCGAAATTTTTCTCAGTCGAAAATCCATTGCTTGGCCGCCGCGCTCAACTTCTCCAGCTCTCGTTCCGTTCTCGCCTCGGAATAAACTCGCACCACCGGCTCGGTTCCACAAAGCCGGTAGCAAACCCACGATCCATCCTCGAAGATCAGCCTCAATCCGTCGGTGCGGACAAGTTGGTTCACCTTGTGCCCACAGAACTCTCGCGGATCAGACCTCAACTTCTCAGTGAACTTCTCTTTGACCTCAGGCGTCAAGCGGAAGTTCTCCCGTTGCGGATAATACGAACCAACTTGGTTACATAGCTCCTTCAGTTGCTAGCCCCAGCGACTTCCCGCGCCGCGCCACCATTTCGCAACAAAGCAATCCAGCCGGCACTCCATCTTTCTCCGGCGCGTGATGACGAATCGAGAGTCCAGCGCTCTCTTCTCCGCCAATCATCTTTTCGTTCTTCAGCCGAACTGCTAGGCTTCTCAGATGACGATTGCTCACAGAGGGCTGCCGGGCATCGCCGATTGTTGACTGTTGACTGCTGACTGCTGATTGTTGAAGGCCGACCTTATATGACCGACAAACGAATCGTCCTCACCACCACTGGCTCGCAAGAAGAAGCCGCCAAAATCGCGCGCCATTTAGTCGAGCGCGGTCTCGCGGCCTGCGTCAACATCGTGCCGCAAGTCACATCAGTCTACCGCTGGAAAGATAAAGTCGAAGAATCTGCCGAATGGCTTTTGATCATTAAAACGACGGCCGGGATGTTCGGCCAGGTGCGCCACGCGATTGTCGACTTGCACTCCTACGAGCTCCCGGAATGCATTTGCCTGACCATCGAAGATGGATCGCCCGACTATCTGCAATGGATCGCCGAGTCAGTCTCCGCCGAAGAGTAAGAATGAAGAATGGCGATCCGCAAAATTCCAGACTTGATCGATCGTGTTAATCCGTGAATATCCGTGTAAATCCGTGGCAAAAGTTTTTAGATCGCACCCAGCCCCGAATCCAAATCCTCAAGAATGTCCTGCACGTCCTCAATCCCCACCGAAATCCGCACCATGCCGTCCGTAAGCCCAATCGCCTTGCGACCCTTCTCGCCCAGCGCCGCATGCGTCATGGTTGCCGGATGCGAAATCAGCGTCTCCACTCCTCCCAGAGACTCCGCCAGTGAGCACACGCGCAGCTTCTTCAGCAATTTGTTGGCGTTCTTCAGCGACCCGGTCTCGAATGTGATCATCGATCCGAATCCGCTCATCTGCCGCTTCGCCAACTCGTGCTGCGGATGATCCGTAAGCCCCGGATAAAAAACTTTCCGCACCTTCTTATGATTCGCCAGGTACTCAGCCACCACTCGACCATTGCTGTCGTGCACTTCCATGCGCGCCGCCAGCGTCTTCACCCCTCGCAACAACAGCCAGCATTCAAACGGAGAAAGTATCGCTCCCGCGCACTTCTGCAGAAACGCCAACTTCTCCGCCTGATCCCGCCTGCTGCACACCACCACGCCCCCGAGCCCATCGCTGTGCCCGTTCAAAAATTTCGTGGTCGAGTGCAATACCATGTCCGCACCCAAAGCCAATGGTCGCTGAAAGTAGGGCGACATGAATGTGTTATCCACAACCAGCTCGATTTTCCTGCGCCGGCAAATCCGGCTGATGGCCGCCAGATCGCTCAAGTGCATCAGCGGATTCGTCGGCGTCTCCACATAAACCATCCGAGTATTCCTGCGGATCGCGCGCTCCACATTCTCCGCATCGGAGGTATCCACATAAGAAAATTCCAGACCAAAATTAGTCAGCACCTGGTTGAACAGCCTCGGTGTTCCTCCATATAAGTCGTTCCCGCAGACCACGTGATCGCCCGCCTTCAGCATGCTGGCCACCGCGTTGATTGCCGCCATCCCGCTGGCAAACACCGGCGCCGCTACCCCGCCTTCGAGAGACGCAAGATTTTCTTCCAGCCGCGCCCGCGTCGGATTCGACACCCGCGAATACTCGTATCCCTTATTTTCCCCAATCCCCTGCTGCACATAAGTTGACGTCAGATAAATGGGCACATTCACCGCGCCCGTCAACGGATCCGGCTCCTGCCCATCGTGAATCGCCCGCGTCGCAAATCCTGGCCGTTTATTTTTTTTCATCCCCATATAGATTTCTTAATTCTCATCTCAAATAACTCTCGTCATTCTGAAAAGCTTTGTCATTCTGTCTCTAACGACGCTGCACCCTGTCAAGCGTTTTGTGGCGACACTTCGGCGTCAACGCTGGAAGCAGCGCCATTTCGCTCTCGTAGAAAAGTCTTTGATGACCAGACCAAGCTC
>JGI12635J15846_10001313_pt1 | contig 21695 bp, 15 predicted proteins | sample BlaSpr_A8_OM2_M2_FD_15846 | JGI IMG/M metagenome (IMG submission 15846) | reverse complement strand
CCGTCCGTACGGCTCGTGGGCATCGGAAGGATTACGCTGCGGCACCGGCACGGCGCTGTCGCGGGCGTTTTCCCACGGCTGACGTGCATCGGGCAAATCCAGATTCGATACCGTAAAACCCGCCAACCCTGCTTTCGGACGCGCGCCGCGGCCGGTTGCGCCTTCGTCGCGGATCTCGCCGCCCGAGCCTGTCGCCGCGCCCGCAAATGGCGAAATGGCGGTCGGATGGTTATGCGTCTCGACCTTCATCAACGTGTGCGTGAGCTCGGTGTGACGACCGTAATGCTCGTTCGAACCACGCGGGAACCAGCGCTCGGCCGTGCCGCCTTCCATAATCGCCGAGTTATCCGAATACGCGACGATCGTGCCGGCGTGATTCAGCTTTTCGGTGTTCCGAATCATGTTGAACAGCGAAATGTCCTGCGGCTCGCCGTCGATGGTCCACTGCCCGTTGAAAATCTTGTGGCGGCAATGTTCGCTGTTGGCCTGCGCGAACATCATCAACTCGACGTCGGTTGGGTTGCGTTGCAACTGCTTGAACGAATCAACGAGATAGTCGATTTCGTCTTCCGCGAGCGCCAGGCCCAGTTCGGCGTTCGCCGTTTCAAGCGCGCCGCGGCCGTGGCCGAGGATATCGACGGCTTGCAACGGCTGGGCTGGCAGTTCGTCGAAGAGATGCAGCGCGTGGTCCCGCGATGGCGCTACGCTTTCGGTCATCCGGTCATGCAGCGCGGCAGCGACCGCCGTGCGTTCGTCCGAGCTCAGCGCCTTCTTGCCGCCAATGCCGGTTCCGAGCAATCCGCCCTTCAGCAAAACCGTGAATTCAATCCCGCGCTCGATCCGGCGGACCTGCGTGAGGCCGCAGTGATGCGCGATATCGGTGGCTTTACTCGCCCACGGCGACACGGTGCCAAAGCGCGGCACGACCATAAAGGTTTCGTGCGCGCCGCGCTCGGTTATTGCCTCAAACGGCGTGCCGTAGTGCATCAGCGCATGGATGCGGTTGCTGTCTTCATCGGAGAGCGGTTCGGCGGAGTTGACGAAATGCAGATACTGGCCGCGCACGCCGACAATATTCGGGTCGATGCGCGTCAATGTTTCGAGCAGGCGGGTTTGACGGAAATCGGAGAGGGCCGAAGCGCCGGGGAAACACGAGAAGTGGGCCATTGTCACGGTGCTTAAATGACGTCTGAGACGCCGAGGCGACGTCGAGACGAGAGACGTCGGAGCCGCTTGCGGCAGTGCCGCATTTGGCGGTGGGAAGCCCCGGATTATAACCCGGAAGTGTCTTGAAAACGGACCCGCGGCCAAGCCGTGAAACGCCCCGAAGGGGGTGCCCCGATCTCTCAAATACCACGGTAATGTTTTTGCGAAGGTCCGGGAGTGCGCTTCAAAAGCCTTGCCACGCCTGGGTTTTCGGCCACCGGACGCCGCTGCGACGACGCTCGGGCGGGCCTCTCGCCGTCCCGGCGGCGCGCGTTTGGCGCTATCATGGCGCGCTTTCCTCGACCGGCGTAGTCGTCGTCAAACGCCGGTTCGCTTCTCTCACGAGAATCCCGGCGAATCCCGGGCGCCCGGTCATGTTCGGGCGCCAGCTCGTGAACCAGTCTGGTCTTGCGCCTTCGGGCGAGAACGAATCATGGATGTCATCGTCATCGGCGGCGGAATCGCCGGCATCGCTACCGCTTATCAATTGCGCGCAAACGGGCACCGCGTCTGCGTGGTCGAGCGCCATGCCACCGTTGCGCAGGGTGCGACCTACGGTCATGGCGGCTCCGTGCTGCCCTCGCCGCTCGATGTGTGGTTCGGACCAACCTTCATGCAAACGCGCCGCGCAGCAAAAACCGGCGTCGTGTTCAAACCCGGCTTCAATTCCGACACCCGCGAGTTCGCGAAGCAACTTGCGCTGCTCAAGGATCCCGAGCGTTTCACGGGGCAATACGCGGCGTTGCGGCCGCTGGTGGAGATATCACGCGATGTAATCGCAGATATCGACACGAGATACGCGCTCGATTACGAACAACGCACCGGCGTGCTGCACGTATTCCGCCATGAACGCGATCTCGAACTGGCCCAGTCGGCCATTGCATTGCTGCAACGATTCGAGACGCCGCACAAGATGCTGACGCCCGCCGAATGCGTGGCCGCCGAGCCGTCCATTCCCGACGATCCACCGCTCGCCGGCGGGGTGTTGCTCGGCGACGCCCGCACCGCCAATTGCCCGTTGTTCACCAAGTTGCTGAAACAGGTGCTGGAAGACAGCGGCGTGCAGTTTCAGCTTGGCCGCGAAGTAACGGCCATCCGCGCCGATGCCCAGCGCGCCGCAGTGGAACTCGGCCCGCGCGCGGGTGAAGTCGACGGCAAGGGCCGCAAGTCCCGCGATGTGGAACTGATCGGCGCCGATGCCATCGTCGTGGCGGCCGGAACGGGGACGCCTGCGTTGCTGGCCACGCTCGGAATCGCGTTGCCCTTGCATCCGCTGCGCCTGCACACGCTGACCGCGCCGATTGCTTACGAGGAGCGCGCGCCGCACATTACGGTCGTCGACTCGGTGAAACGCATTACGATGACGCGGATCAACCAGCGCATGCGCGTGACGGGCGGCGCGGTGCTGGAGAGCGCAGCCAAGGCGCACAAGCCGATGACCGAAAGCATGACGCGCCGCGCCCTTGCGCTGCTCGGCCAGGCGACGCACGACTGGATTCCGGGGGCGGCGAAGGTATCGGCGGCGCGGGCGTGGGACGGCATCCGGCTGGTCTCGCCAGATGGTTTGCCCGTGGTGAGTCCGACCGCGCACGCCCGTCTGTTCGTCAATGCGGCGCATGGTCCGGCGGGCTGGGGCATCGCTTGCGGGGCCGCTAAAGTGATCGCGGCGATGGTCTCCGGGACCAAGCCCGATGTGCCCATGGAAACGCTGAGCGCGTTGCGGATGGACCGGTTCTAGGATGGTTTGAGAAACATCCGGCATGATGTTGGGGTCGTGAGCGTCTTTAGCGGAAACAAGGCGCTTTACAAATCCCCGGCGTTCGACGTTTGCGGGCATTTGGGCGTGATAATTGCAATGAGTTCACGCACTTCTCCTCCGCTGCCGCCATGACCGACTCCGCCTCAAATATTCCCTCGCTGTATATCGAGCCGCGCGATCACGCGCTGGCACTCCTCACACTCGATGAACTCCGCTCGCTCGAACGCCGCGCGGCGGCTGCCTTGCCCGCGAATACGCTGATGGCGCGCGCCGGGGCTGCTGCCGCGCAATTTGTCATCGATACGGACAGGCACGCTCCGCATCTCGCCGGGCTTCCCGTCTGGATTGTGGCCGGCCCGGGCAACAATGGCGGCGATGCGCTCGTGATGGCGGCCCGCCTGGAGCAAACGGGTATCGATGTGGAAGTCTGCATGCCGGTGGAAGTCAAACCCGATGACGCCCGCTGGGCGCTGGCCGAAGCCAAAAAAGCCGGCGTGAAGATCACGACGGAAGCGCCCCCTTCCTTCGATAACTTCGGCTGGCTCGTCGACGGCATGTTCGGCATTGGTCTCGGCCGGCCGCTGGAAGGTGTATTCGCGGATCTCGCCGCGCGCCTGTCGCGGCGCTCGAAAGCGAGCGGCGGCGTGCTTGCGCTGGATATCGCGAGTGGACTGTCGAGCGACACGGGCGAACCGGTCAGCCGCAGCGCCGACGGCCGTCCGCAAGCCGTGCGCGCCACGCACACCATGACGTTTATTGGCGCGAAGCCGGGCCATTTCACTGGCGATGGCCGCGACCTGACGGGCAAGCTTTATATCGCCGATCTGGGCGTCAAGCAGCCGGTCGAACCGTCCATCGTACTTAACGCGCCGTCGTTGTTCGGCACGCATTTGCCGCCCCGCGATTACGCGACCAACAAGGGCACGTTCGGCACACTGGCCGTGCTTGGCGGCGACACCGGCATGTGCGGCGCACCGATTCTGGCGGCACGCATGGCGTTGTACGGTGGCGCGGGCAAGGTGAACGTGGCGTTCATCGGCACCGATTCGCCGCCTTACGATCCGCCGCATCCGGAACTGATGCTGCACCACGTAGACCAATTTTCCCTCGACAAGATGGACGCGCTCGCGGTCGGCTGCGGCATGGGTCAGAGCGAGCGCGCGAAGAAGGTACTCGCCGATGTCCTCGCGCTCGATCTCCCCAAACTCTTCGATGCCGACGCGCTGAACCTGATTTCATCGGATGAAAAGCTGGCAGCCGGGGTCGCTGAACGGGGGGCTCGCGGCGATCCGTGCGTGTTGACGCCGCACCCGCTGGAGGCTGCGCGGCTGCTTGGCTCCGATGTTAAAAAGGTGCAGTCGGATCGCATTTCGGCGGCGCGGCAGTTGGCGGCGCGTTACAGCGCGGTGACTGTGTTGAAAGGCACGGGGACGATCGTGGCGTCGCCGGATGGCCGTGTTTCCGTGAACCCCACCGGCAATGCGGCGCTCGCCACGGGCGGGACTGGTGACGTGCTCGGCGGCTTGATCGGCGCGTTTCTCGCGCAGCGACTGCCCCCTTATGAAGCCGCGCTTGCAGGGGTTTATCTGCATGGGCTGGCTGCGGAGGTGTTGACTCAAGAGGGCCAGGGACCGGCAGGACTGACCGCGGGTGAGTTGGCGCCGAAGGTGCGCAGTTTGCTAAACCGGCTGTTCTACACGGCGTGACCATGTCCCGCGAGACACTCTTTCGTCGCACATGAAACCCCGGGCAGCATGCCTTTGCCGCCATGCATGCATTCTTTCATCCATCGTGGCTATACTTGTTGACTCGCGCGTAAGCAGGTCGAGATGGAACATAATCAGACCCCGCGTGATGTTGTGCGATTTGCATTTTCCCGCCACCCTCTGACAAACGGACCGTTATGATGCTCAATTCGCTCCCTGCCTGGCCGGCGCTCCAGACGCATTACGATGCCATCCGTGACGAGCGCCTGCGCGACTGGTTCGCGCCGCAAAACGACACAACGCCGTCCCGCGCCGAGCGCCTGACTTTCGACGGCGGCGGCATTTCCATCGATTTCTCCAAGAACCGCATCACCGAAGCCACGCTCAAGCTGCTCGTCGAACTCGCGCAGCAAGCAAAGGTCGCGGAAAAGCGCGACGCCGTGTTTGCCGGCAATATCGTCAACGTGACGGAACATCGCGCGGTGCTGCATACCGCCCTGCGCTCCACCGACGACAACTCCCCGTTCCAGAAAGAAATCCGCGCCGAAAAAGCCAAGATGGCCGCGTTCGCGAACAAGGTCCGCGACGGCTCGTGGACCGGTTATACGGGCAAGCGGATCCGGCATGTGGTGAACATTGGTATCGGCGGCTCGGATCTCGGGCCGAAGATGGTCGTGCATGCATTGCAGCACCTGGCATTGCCGGGTCTGGATACGCATTTCGTCTCGAACGTCGATGGCGCCGATATCTACAACGTGCTCAAAGGCCTGAATGCCGAAGAGACGCTGGCTATCGTGGTATCGAAGACGTTCACCACGCTTGAAACCATGACGAACGCGCGCTCCATGCGCGAGTGGTTCTTGAAGAGCGGTTGCCCTGAAGACACGCTGTCGAAGCACTTCGTGGGGGTATCGGCGAATCCTGAGGAAGTGGTCAAGTTCGGTATCGCGAAAGAAAACGTCTTCGAGATGTGGGACTGGGTCGGCGGCCGTTATTCGCTATGGTCCACCGTTGGCCTGTCGATCGTGATCTCGGTCGGCCCGGAGAATTTCGAAAAGCTGCTGGCCGGCGCGCATGCAATGGACGAGCATTTCCGCACCGCGCCGTTCGAACGCAACCTGCCCGTGCTGATGGGCATGATCGGTATCTGGTATCGCGACTTCTTCGAGTCGCAAAGCGTGATGGTCGCGCCGTACTCGCAAGCCATGCGTTACCTGTCTTCGTATCTTCAGCAGTTGGAGATGGAGAGCAACGGCAAGTCGGCGCGGCTCGATGGCAAGATGGTCGATTACCCGACCGCCGCCGTGATCTGGGGCGAGCCCGGCACGAACGGCCAGCACGCGTTTTATCAGATGCTGCATCAAGGTCCGACGCTGATTCCCATCGACTTCATCGCGGTGTTGAAGCCGGAACATCCCCTCATTGATCATCACGCCAAGCTGCTCGCCAATTGCTTCGCGCAAAGCGAAGCGCTGATGTTGGGGCGTACGCTGGAAGAAGCGAAGAAGGTCGCGGGACCGGGCAAGGAAGAACTCGCGACGCACCTGAGCTTCCCGGGCAATCGCCCGACGACCACGATCATTCTCGATGCCCTCACGCCGGAGACACTCGGCGCAGTCATCGCGCTTTACGAGCACAAGGTGCTGGTGCAAGGCGCGGTGTGGGACATTAACTCGTTCGATCAGTGGGGCGTGGAACTGGGCAAGATTCTCGGCAAAGTAGTGGAAGCCGATATCACCAGCGAGAAGGCCGATCCTGCCAAGCACGATTCGTCGACGTCGGCATTGATCGCGCGTGCGCAGGCTGCATTGAAGAGTCTGTAAGCGCTGCTGTTGAGTTGGGGGCGTCTTCGCATGAGAAGACGCCCCCAACCAACTACACGTTCAAGCCATTCACGAGACGCCCTGCTTCTATGGTCACCGTTGCGTCGCATCGTTCGGCCAGTTCGGCATCGTGCGTAACGAGGATGAGCGTTGCTCCATTGCGCCGGTTCATCTCGAACATCAGGTCGATGATCGCGTAACCCGTTGCTGCGTCCAGACTGCCTGTGGGTTCATCGGCGAAAAGCACCGCCGGATGCGTGACAAATGCACGTGCGAGGGCCACACGTTGTTGCTCGCCACCGGACAACAGCTTGGGATAGTGCGCCGTGCGTTGACCGAGACCGACTTGTTCGAGCAGGTCCCGTGCACGCGTCGCGATCTCTTTATGCGGCACGTCGCCACGCAATTCGAGCGGCAACATCACATTCTCCAGCGCGGTCAGATGCGGCATCAACTGGAACGACTGGAATACGAATCCCACCGATCCGCTGCGCAATGCCGCGCGCTCGTCTTCGTTCAGCGTGCCCAGGTCGCGCCCGAGCAGGCGAACCGAGCCGCCGGTGGCGCTGTCCAAACCGGCGAGCAGCCCAAGCAGCGTCGACTTGCCCGAGCCCGATGCGCCGACTATGGCGACACTGCTGCCCTTTTCGATCGACAGGTCGATCTGATCGAGGATGATCAGTTCGCCCGTCGCGTCCTTCACCCGCTTGCTTAAACCCCGTACTTCAATGACTGGTTCGATATTGTTTTGCATGGAGAGACTTAAGGTGAACTGGACAACGCGCGCCACGCTGGCCTTGCTTGTATGCACGTGCGCTACGCGTGTCCTTGCTGCGGACACAACCACTAACGCGGCCGAAGTGGCGGCCACGGCCGGCAAACCGTCGATCGTGGTCCTCGGCGACAGCATTTCCGCGGAATACGGCCTGCCGCGCGATACAGGCTGGGTAGCGTTGCTGCGCACGAAGCTGACGCAAGAGCACTTCGATTATAGCGTCGCCAACTCAAGCATCAGCGGCGACACCACCAGCGGCGGCCTCGCCCGCCTGCCCGCCGCGCTCAACCGGCTCAAGCCGACGATTGTCATTGTGGAACTCGGCGCCAACGACGCGCTGCGCGGCGTGCCGCTTACAACGACCGAAGCGAACCTGCGGACCATCATCGAGCAATCCCAGGCGATCAACGCGAAAATTTTACTCGTCGGCATGTACGTTCCGCCTAATTATGGCCTCGACTACTCGCAAAAGTTTCACGGCGTCTATGAACAATTAGCGAAAGAAAAACACGTGCCGCTGGTCCCGTTCTTACTGGCTGGTATTGAAAACAAGCCGGAAATGTTCCAGGTCGACCAGATTCATCCGACTCCTCAGGCCCAGCCTTTGCTGTTGAACAACGTCTGGCCAGTTTTAAGACCTTTGCTGGGCGCGCCATCGAAATGACCGGGGGACATCACTGATTGAAGCAATTCACGGATAGACCCCCGCTTGAATCCTGTCAGCGCGCCGCCCGGTTGGCTTTCAGCCATGCGCGGAATAGGGCCACGATTCAGTATCAAGACTTTCGCGTAACCCTGAAAAACCCCGGCTCCGCTGTGAGCGCATTGAAAGGAGGTAACGTGAAATATTTACCAATTCTCGCTTTGACCGTCGCGATGTCGGCTTGTGCCGCGCCCATGTCACCTGGCGTCAGCCAGGTTGGCACGAGCCAGAAACCGCCGAAAGCCGTCGCACAATGTATCGCGCAGAAATGGGCCGATAAATCACAGCAACAAGTCATTTCGCAGGACACGCTCGCGAACGACATGGCAACCGATGTCTACGTTCCGGGTCAGCAACCGCCGAACGGCGCAGCCGCAGTCGTACGCCCCAACTATTCGGGCCCGGGCACATGGGTCGGTTTCCGCGCCGCGGGCGCGGCCGGCAGCGATACCACCGGCGACATCCAGGCTTGCCTCTGACCTTTCAGGTCTTCTTTCAACCCTCTCTCCATCGAGCGCCTTCGAATAGAAAAAGCCCAATATGAAAAAACCCCGCTGGTTTGCGCCAGCGGGGTTTTTTATGGGTGTCGCGCGGGTTAGATCGTGCGGATCATTGAGTCTGATCGGCCGTGGTCGGCACATTCGTAATCTTCACCTTCGAGCGCGCCTTCAATGCGTCGAGGTACGACTCCATCTCGGCCTGCGCGTAGACCTGCGCTACTTGCTGTTGCGCCCCGGTCAGACGATCCGCGGTCACCGGCTCAGGCTTCTCGACGCCATTCACGCGATAGATAGCGTATCCGTCAGCACCCAGATCGACGCCCACATAGGTCGGCAACTTCGATGAATCTGCCTTGAAGATTGCCGCGAGCGCTGCGGGCGGCATACCCTGCGCGTCGTTACGCGATACCTTCGATACTGACGAAAAACCCGTAGTCGCCTTCGACTTCTGCAATTCGGCCAGCTTGGCTTCGCCGTCCTTGCGAGCAGCCTGTGCCCCTTGTTCTGCCACAACCTTGGTACGTACCGCGTCCTTGATTGCGTCGAGTGCGGGAATTGCTGCCGGCTTGTAGTCCGTCACACGGCCTGCAATCAGCGTGCTGCTGCCGACGTCGATAGCCTGCGTGTTGTTATGCTGCTTCACCGCGTCCGGTGCGAATACGGCTGCCAGGAACTTCGGATTGTTCAACGGGCCGTCGGGCGGCAACTTCGGATCGGGCTTCGATCCAACGGTCGCGGTCTGGATCTGCAGCTTGTATTTATCGGCGGCGGGTTGGAGCGACTTCGATTGTTCGTACACCGTCGAGGTGAACCCTTCCGCGTCGTCAGCCAGATTTTTCGCCGCTTGCTGCGCGATGACGTCCCTCGTGATCGTGTCCTTCACTTCGTCGAACGACTGCGTGACGGACGGCTTCACGTCAGTTGCTTCGATGATGTGATAGCCGAAATCCGTCTGCACAACCCCGCTGATTTCACCCTTCTTGAGGCCGAACGCAGCGTCGTCGAATGCCTGGCCGCCTGCGATCATGCCGCGGCTGAAGTAACCGAGGTCACCGCCCTTCGACGCCGATCCCGGGTCCTGCGAATCTTTCTGCGCGATCTGCGCGAACTGGTCCGGGTGCGCCTTGACCTGTGCGAGCAGTGTTTCAGCTTGTTGTTTGGCCTTGGCCTTGTCGGCGGCGCTTGCATCTTTCGGCGCCGTGATCAGGATGTGGCTCACGCGGACTTGCGCCTGCGTCTTGAAACGCGCGATGTTCTCGTCGTAATACTTCTTCAGGTCGGCGTCGGACGGCTTGACCGCTGCCGACAACGTAGCCGGCGACATCACCAGGTATTGAATCGTCGCGGACTCAGGCGTCGCGAACTCGGCACGATGTGCGTCGTAATACGACTTCAATTGCGCGTCGGTGGGCTGGATCTTCGCGGTGTAATCGACGGTGTGGAACGCGAGACCTTGTACATCGCGGCGTTGCTCGGCGATCTCGGTCAGGCTTTGCGCCAGGGTCTTCGACGTGAATGCAGTGGACTGAATGCTGGCGGGAATCTGATCGGAAGCGAGGCCGTAACGCACGCGCTCGTCGTATTGCTCAGGCGTCATGCCCTGCATGGCGAGCAATTGCTTGTACTGTTCCACGTCGATGGAACCATCGGGCTTGCGCAGCGAAGCAATGGTCGGATCGGCCAGCAATGCGCGGCGCACGGCTTGGTCGGAGGCGGTCAGATGGAGCCGCTGGGTTTCGTCGGCGAGCGTGCGCTGCTGCACGAGGCTGTCGATCAGCGAGGCGCGCATTTCCGGCGTTTCGAACATCTTCGGGTCGAACTGGGCGCCGAGCATCTGCCGCGCGCGAGCGACTTGCTGACGCATCGCGCCGTCGTATTCGACACGCGTGATCTTGTGGCCGTTGACGCTGGCGACATTGGCGTTTTCGTCGAAGAAACTGCTGAAGCCCTGGATACCCACAATTCCCAATCCCGGCACGACGATCAGGATCAACAGGGCCATCATCAGGCGTTGGTGATTACGGAAAAAGTCGAGCATGCGTGACGATTCTGCCTAATACGAAACGCCCGATGTTACAGCAGCGGGCAATAAAAAAGGCGAACCGGAGTTCGCCTTTCTCGTGAATGCTGGCGGAGTGGACGGGACTCGAACCCGCGACCCCCGGCGTGACAGGCCGGTATTCTAACCAACTGAACTACCACTCCTTTTTTACATCTTTTGCAACGATCCAAGACGAGATCAGCACGGCCGGTTAGTACAGCGAGTACAGCAACTATTCGGCCGACTGAACCGGAAAGCGGTGCGCCGGGAGGTTTGCCAATGACTCTGCCAACACCCTGCCAGCCTTGCTCCACAACCGTTTGCTCAATCGGGGACGCAGTATACAACGAAACATCGGACGATGCGAAATTTTCTCATGCGACGCAGCAAAGGCTGCTGTGCGGTATCGCTCCGGCTAGCTTTTTCGCGAGGTCGCAAAGCAAACCGCCGTCGCCACCCTGCAATGGGTAACGACGGCGGAATACGAACCTTCCAGTTGGCTCAAAACTTACAACCCGACAGCGCTAAGCGCCCTCCGCACCCTGCGATGCAGTGATGTCGCGCGCCTCGGCATCGCGGATCCGAAGCGGCTCGATCTTGCCCACGATCACGAGATAGCTGAACGCGCCGAGGAAACAGAATCCGCCCGCGACAACCAACGGAATGGTGAACGACCCTTTGGTCAACTGGACCATGAAGCCGGTGAACGTCGTGATGACGATACCCGCAAGGTTAGACGCAAAGTTCTGGATGCCGCCTATGGATGCAACGTAATCCGGCGTCGGCGCTACGTCGCCGGGAAGCGACCAGATGCTTGCAGCGGCGAACGCGAGGCTGCCATAAGCGATTCCGAACGACGCGAGCATCACATACGTGCTCGTGGTGAACGCGGACAGCGTGATGATCGACGAGAGCAGCATGCCGCCGACCATGCAGGTCTTGCGCGACTTCGTCAGGCTCCAGCCGCGTTTATAAAGCGCATCCGAAACGATACCGCCCAGCCAGCCGCCGGGAATCGAAATAAGCGCGGGAATCATGCCGAGCGTGCCGAGCGACTTGAGCGAAAAGCCGCGCGTCTGCACGAGATAACTCGGGAACCAAGTGATGAAAAAGTAGATCACGAAGTTCAGGCAGAAGAAGCCGAGCATCATGCCCCACAGCGTGCGATGCCTGAACAGCGATGCCCACGTGACGTTCTGGCCCGATGTTTTTTCACGCGCTGCGGGCGCTTCGTTTTCTGCGCCGGTCAGGTCGCCACGCGACGGATTGCGATAGATCAGGAACCAGCCGAGCACCCACACCAGACCGACCGCGCCCGTCGCGATGAACGACGCTTCCCAGCCGAACCCGCTGATGATCAGTGCGACGACGGGGATGGAGAGTGCGGAGCCGACCCGCGAGCCGCTATCGAAGATACTGGTGGCGAATGCACGCTGCGCCGGTTTGAACCACTGCGCGACAAGCTTCGCACACGCGGGATACGCGCCCGCTTCGCCAACGCCGAGCATCAGGCGGCAGCCGAACATGCCCGCGACGCTCGTGGTCGCCGCCGTCAGCGCGGTGAACACCGACCACCAACCCACGGCGAGCGGCAATGCAATGCGGGCGCCGACTTTATCGACGAACCAGCCGAACGGCATCTGCATCAACGCGTAGGTCCAGAAGAAGCCGCTCATCACGAGGCCCATTTGCGCGGGGCCGATATTGAGCGCCTTCTCTATCTGAGGTGCAGCGACAGCGAGGTTTGCACGATCGACATAGTTGATCGCGATTGCCAGGAAGCATAGAAATACGACCATCCAACGCATCTTGCGCATACTTTGTCTCCTCCGGTACGGCACGTTTTTTGTCTACGATGCTCGTTTGCGATGCCGCGAGCGAACGCAGGATCGGCTCGGCCAAGCAGGGTCCTTGTGCTTGCCGAGGCGTTACATGCTACCCGTTTAATGCGGGTGTCTGCACGGCCGGATCTGTCAGTCAGGGTGTTCCCGGAGCCACGCGGCCTAAGCCTTACAGACCGAAAGTTTCCGCGGCATGGCGATGGCTTTGACGCGGCTTGACCGATGGCTATGCGTTGTGCAAACACCGGGCTTCACGTCAGCAAGACTCGTGCACGGGGATGCGTGACGGTTTTAACGCGACCTGCGTACCGCGACGGCCGGATCTCCTGACCTCATCGGCGATCAGGAACCCTTGCATATCTCGTGAAGCGCGTTGAGCCTGCGCACCGGATCGGCCACATAGGGATTCGATTCATCCCACGCGTATCCCGCCAGCACCGCGCTGATAAAACGCTGGATATGAGGCGCTTTATGCGGATAAAAGATGATGTCCTGCAACTCGCCCGTGTACCACCGTTCGACGAACGCACGGAACGTATCTATACCCTTTCGCAGCGGCACATCGTAAGCCGCTTGCCAGTCGAGCGTCTCGCCATTGAACTGCCGCTCGAGTGTCTGCACCGCCAGATGCGCGGAGCGCAGCGCGATCGTCACGCCCGATGAAAACACCGGATCGAGGAACTCGCCGGCGTTACCAAGCAGCGCGTAACCCGGACCATGCAGCCGCTCGACGTTCGCGGAATAACCGCCGATATGCCGCACCGGCATCAGGAACGGCGCCTGCCCGATGAGCCCATTGAGCGTCGGCTCCTGCTGGATCAGTGCACGCAGTTTTGCGTCGCGTTCGTTCTCCGGACACTCGAGGAAACTCGCTTCGGCTACGCACCCGACTGACGAGCGTCCGCCCGCCAGCGGAATCATCCAGAACCAGACATTGCGATGTTCAGGATGGGTCGCGACGCAGATCTTGTTGCGGTCCGTGGCGCCGGCCGGAATGCCGTCGCGTACATGCGTGAAGATGGCCGCGCGCGTGGGCATGCGCGTAGGTGCTTCGAGATTCAGAAGGCGCGGCAAGACACGGCCGAAGCCGCTTGCATCGAGTACAAAACGGGCTTGTACGCGATACGCAACGCCGGCTTCATCGATCACGTCAAGCGAGGGTTCGGCGCCCGTTTGCATCGCCTGCACGGTGTGGCCGAACCGCACTTCGGCGCCCTGCTCTGCCGCGCAGCGGATCAGCAAATCGTCAAATACGGCGCGTTCGACCTGATACGTTGTGCCCCAGCCCGGCGAATGTTTATCGCGGAAATCAAAGGACGACGACTGGTCCCGATAGACAAAATGCGCGCCGTTCTTGTACTGGAACCCGGCCTCGACAACCGCACGCAGCATGCCGGCCTCTTCCAGGTACGCCATGCTTTGCGGCAGCAGGCTCTCGCCGACCGAAAAGCGCGGGAAATGCTGCCGCTCCAGCACGAGGACCGAGCGGCCCGCCTTTCTCAGCAGAGCAGCCGCGACCGCGCCCGAGGGACCCGCGCCGATGATGGCCACATCGACGGTTATGTTTTGCTTCGATGAGTCGGTATTCAATGGGACCTCGTTTGCCTGGCTGTCTGTGAGGGTTTCGTGCGGTGCACGTTGTCGACCTCATGCTTCTGTACGGGCCATGCTTGCCATTACAATGACGTGCGCCCTGTTCGCGTCATTTCCTGCCGGAGAGCAACTCGTGTCGTCATCCGAAACATCCCGCGTTGCCTTTGTGCCGGAGACGGCCTTCGGTCTCTGGTTTCTGCGCACCGCTACCTGGGAACATCACGTACTGCGCGTGGCGATCAACGACCTCAAGCGGCTGGTCGACACAACGCTGCCCGACGCCCCCGTGATCGTCGACGTGGGTTGCGGGCAAGGCCAATCGTTCCGGCTGCTCGGAAAGGCGTTCAGGCCCGGCCGGATCGTCGGAGTCGATTTCCATGAGCCTTCGCTCGTGGAAGCCCAGGGGGCCGCGCAGGCCTGCTTGCTGGACGACGGCTGGACCGGCGAGATCGAGTTGCTGCACGGCGACTGCGCGCGACTGCCCTTGCCCGATGCGAGCGCCGACATCGTGTTCTGCCACCAGACCTTTCATCATCTCGTCGAGCAAGGCCGTTCCCTTGGTGAATTTCGCCGGGTATTAAAACCCGGCGGGGTTCTGCTATTCGCTGAATCTACCGATGCCTACATCAAGTCCTGGGTGATCCGCTTGCTGTTTCGCCATCCAATGCATGTGCAGAAAAGTGCGGACGGTTACCTCGACATGATCCGCAGCGCCGGGTTCGCATTCGGTTCACAGAACGTTTCCATGCCCTACCTGTGGTGGAGCCGTGCGTCGGACTTCGGGCTCCTTGAGCGGCTCGGGTTGCATCGGCCGCTGCCTGGCAAGCGTCGTGAAACGCTCGTCAATGTTGCTGCGACCAACGCCTGTTGATCGCAGCTTTGCATCACTTGCTCTTCATCGTGTTTCCCCGGTTAGTTATTGTTACGGTCGTTGGAAACTTTAGACACCCTTCCATGCATCGAAGATCAGGCTGGCGCAACTGCCGCCGAACCCGAATGAAACTGACATCGCGGTGTCGATCTTCAGCGTCCGCGATGTGCATACAAGCGGCATGCTGTTCAAGCATGGATCGGGCGTTTCGACCGGCCCCGTCCCGGCGATAAAACCATCGCGCATCATCAGCAACGTATAGATCGCCTCGTGCACGCCGCATGCTCCAAGCGGATGGCCCGACAGTCTCTTCGTCGATGAAAACAACGGGATGTCATCGCCGAATACAGCGGACAACGCACGCAGTTCTTCGATGTCGCCAAGCGGCGTCGACGGTGCGTGCGTGTTGATATAGGCCGGACGCGTGCCTGCTTCATCGAGTGCGCCGCGCATGGCCCGCGCGATCCCCGATGCGTGCGGCGTCACCATGCCCGCGCCATCCGTGCAATGGCCAAAGCCCGTCAATTCCGCATGGATGCGCGCACCGCGCGACAACGCATGGTCCAGCGATTCGAGCACCAGCACGCCACCGCCCGACGCAATCACGAAACCATCCCGCGTGCTGTCGTAGGGACGCGATGCGCGCTCCGGCGTGTCGTTGAAACGCCTCGACAATGCACCCATGGCGTCGAACATCAGCGTCGTGTTGTCGTGCAAACCTTCGCTGCCGCCAGCCAGCACAATCTGCTGGCGGCCGGTCTGGATCAGTTGCATCGCCTGACCAATCGCCAGCGCCGATGTCGTGCAGGCCGAGGATGGCGAGTACGTCACGCCTTCCAGCCCGAACACCTGCGCAACATTCGCCGATGCCGTGCTGCCCATCACCTGCGGGACCGCATACGGCAACACTCTTTCGATACCACGCTCGTGGGCAATCGCCATTGCTGCGTCATAAGCGGAGATCGTGCCGGTGCCCGAACCGATCACCGCGCCGGCGAACGGCGAACGTAACGTGGCGGGATCGAGCCCCGCATCGTCTATCGCTTTGCGTGCTGCGTGGCATGCAAACCGCGCCGTATCGCCCATAAAACGTTCTAGCTTGCGATCGAACGCGGGTTCATTCGCGACTGACGCCACGCCCGCTACCTGACTCGCCAAACCACGTTCACGCCACGCATCGACACGCGTAATGCCACTGCGGCCTTCGCGCAAACCTGCGGAAACTTCGTCGAGCGTATTGCCCAGGCACGACACAATGCCCATGCCCGTCACGACCACACGTGACAAACCTCGCTGCGCAGGCGTAGGTGTAGGCATAACCGCGCTCATGGCACACGCCTGAAAATCAGCGACGTGTTGATGCCGCCGAACGCGAAGTTGTTGCTCATGACATAGTCGGCATCGATCGTGCGGCCGCTATCCACGATGTAGTCGAGCTGTGCGCAAGTCGGATCGACCTGCGTCAGGTTCAGCGTCGGCGCATACCAGTTGCGTTTCATCATCTCGATGGTCCACCACGCCTCCAGTGCACCGCAAGCGCCCAGCGTGTGGCCAACGTAACTCTTCAGCGAACTGATTGGCATGCGTGCACCGAAGGTCTGCGCCGTCGCGTGGCTTTCGGCTACATCGCCGCGATCCGTCGATGTGCCATGCGCGTTGACATAGGCAATCGCTTCGGCAGGAAGCTGCGCGTCGCGCAGCGCGAGCTGCATGGCGAAGGCCATGGTCTCGGCCGATGGCTGCGTCATGTGCGCGCCGTCCGAGTTGCAACCAAAGCCTACGATCTCCGCATGAATGCGCGCCCCGCGTGCAAGCGCGTGTTCATACTCTTCAAGGACTAAAGTGGCTGCGCCTTCACCGACCACGAGGCCGTCGCGGGCGACATCGAAGGGACGCGGCGTCAGATGCGGCTCGTCGTTGCGCGTGCTGGTGGCATAGAGCGTGTCGAACACAGCGACGGCCGGCCCGGACAGTTCTTCCGCGCCACCCGCGAGCATCAGCGTCTGCTTGCCGGCCGCGATCATCTCGTAGGCATAACCGATCGCCTGACTGCCCGATGCACACGCGCACGATGTCGGCACAATGCGGCCTTTCAGATCCCAGAACAGGCTGACGTTGACGGCCGTTGTGTGCGGCATCATCTGCACGTAGCTATTCGATGTCACCTCGCTCATCGAACCGGTTTCGAGCATGGTGCCGAAGGCGCGAATCGGCTGAACCGATCCCGACGAGGATCCGTAAGCCACGCCCATGCGACCGTCCTTGATCGTCGTGTCATCGGCAAGACCCGCATCGGCCAGCGCCAGTTCGCTCGCGCGCACGGAATACAGGGAGACGGGTCCCATCGAACGGGTTTTCTTGCGCGGATAATGTGCCGGCGTGGTGAAGCCGGGCAATGGGCACGCAAGCCGCGTATGCAGCAGCTCGAAGTAGTCCCACTCGGGCATCCGGCGCACAGCGTTGCGACCGCTTTTCAGCTTCGCTTCAATCTCGTCCCAGGCATTGCCGAACGCCGTCACGCCGCCCATGCCGGTAATGACCACGCGCTTCATCAGATCATCCCGCCATTGACGCCGATCACCTGCCGCGTGACATAGGAGGCAGCATCCGACATCAGGAAGCTCACCACGGACGCCACTTCGGCCGGTTGCCCGACGCGATTCATCGGCACCGTCCTCAATGCCTGTTCGAGCGGCACGCCGTCAAGCATGCCGGTGTCGATCAGTCCAGGCGCCACGCAGTTGACGGTGATGTTGCGCGTTGCCAGTTCGACGGCGAGCGCCTTCGTGGCGCCAATCAGTCCAGCCTTCGCTGCGCTGTAGTTCACCTGACCGCGATTGCCCATCACGCCCGAGACGGAGGCGATCGTCACGATGCGCCCGCCCTGCCGCGCACGCACGAGCGGCATGGTCAGCGGATGTACGACGTTATAAAAAGAGTCGAGGCCGGTCTCGATCACGATGTCCCAGTCCTCTTCGGTAAGCGCCGGAAACGCCGCGTCGCGCGTCACGCCCGCGCAGCAGACGATGCCGTAATACGCACCGTGCGTCGCCACGTCCGCTTCCAGGACCTCGCGGCACGCGGCACGGTCGCGGACGTCGAATTGCAGCACCCGCGCCGTGCCGCCCTGCGCGGCAATGCCGGTCGTGACAGCTTCGGCTTCAGTGCGGCCGCTGCGGCAATGTACGGAGACCGTGAAGCCGTCGGCCGCGAGTTGATACGCGATCGCGCGGCCGATGCCGCGGCTTGCGCCCGTTACAAGAACACGCCGGCTCATGATCCGAAACTCCCTTCGATGAACGACTGAAAATCAGCCGGTTGATACACCTTGATGACCGCCTCGGCGCAGCACACGCTGTCGTGATGGATCGCACATTCGTAGGCGCCGTGGCCTTGGCCGTCGTGGCCACGCAGCAGTTCTTTCGCTTCGATGCGTAGTTGGGCGTCGCGTGCAAACGCCGGGATATGCGCTTCGTACCGGCGCGAGCCGAGCAGCACACCGGGACGTGCCTTACCGCCCGCGCGCAACGCGAGCAAACCGACGTGCGCGGCAATCGCCTGCGCCATCAGTTCGATGCCGATCCACGCCGGCATGGCGCCATCGGCGTCGGTGTACCACGCATCGGCACGCACGCTTGCAAAGGCTGTCAGCGTCTCGTCCGTGCAGGCGCTGACCCGGTCGAGCAGCAGCATCGTGCCCCGGTGCGCCAAGATCGTTTCGATGGGGCCAAAGCCGTGGTCGGTCGTAGGGGTCATCATGGTCATCACCGGCCGAGAATCAGGCTGACGTTGCTGCCGCCGAACGCAAACGAATTGCTCATTACGTACTGCGTGCCCGTCGTACCCGTCGCGCGCGGCAGATAACGCTCGCTTTCCACGAGATCGAGCCGCGGCAAAGCCGGGTCGGCCTCGCCGTCCCACAGATGACGCGGCAACGCGACGCCGTCGCGCGCAAGCGTAAGCCACGCGAACCCCAACTCAGTCGCGCCTGCTGCGCCGAGTTGATGCCCGGTCAGTGGCTTGGTGCCGCTCGCCGCGACGCCGTCCTCGAATACCCGCGCCATCAGATGCGCTTCCATGTCGTCGTTCTTGCGGGTCGCGGTTGCATGGAGGTTCACATAGGCGATATCAGCCGGCGCGAGACCCGCGTCCGCCAGTGCAGCACGCAATGCGATTTCACCGCCTGCACCGTGCGGATCGGGCGCGGAGATATGATGCGCATCGCTCGATTCGCCTACGCCGGCGAGCACCACCGGGCCTTCGTCGCGGCTCATCAGGAACACGGCCGCGCCCTCGCCGACGTTGATCCCGCAGCGATTGCGGCTCATCGGATTGGAGCGCACCACGCTGGTCGATTCGAGCGACGCAAAACCCTGCACGGTCAACTCGCACAATGAATCGACACCGCCGACTACAACTGCATCGCATAAGTGCAATTGCAGCAACCGGCGTGCTGAGACGAACGCCTTCGCGCTCGATGTACACGCAGTCGAGATCGTGAATGCGGGGCCGTGGATGTCGAGTGCAGCGGCAGCAAACGGCGCCACCGTGCCGATCTCCACCTGCCGGTAGTCGAAGCTCACTGGCAACTTTCCCGCTTGTGCCTGGTAGACGAACGCAGCCTCGGCCGCTTCTATGCCCGACGTACTCGTGCCAAGCACCACGCCGATCCGATGCGCGCCGTAACGCTCGCGGGCGGCCTCCACAGCCGGCGCGATCTGCGCGAGCGCAGCGAGCAGCAGCCGGTTGTTGCGGCAGTCGTAACGCGCGAGCGATTCCGGAGGCGCGAGATCGAGCGGCACGGTCACGCTGCCGACAAACGCATCGCCGATACCGGTATGGATTGTCGCCATGCCGGGCGCAACACCGGCAGCAAGCGCCGGCACGATCGAGTCGACATCACCGCCCAGCGCATTGATCAACCCAAGCGCATGCAGATAAACACGTGGCCCGTTCATGCGGCCCTCCTTCGTTCCGATGGCATGCCGACCGGCGCAAGCAGCACCGACACCGCGATACCGAGCGCAAGCGTCGCGCCGAAACTTTTCAGCGCGGGCATCGCGCTCATGGCGAGCAGACCGAAGGAAAGCAAGGTCGTTGCCGCCGATAACAGCACGCCCGTCCACACCGCGCCGAGATCCGCGTCCGCGCGCGCGGCGCCTTCGCGCAGGAACACGGCATAGTTTGCGCCCACGCCGAGCACCAGCATCAATGCGAGCCAGTTGAACAGGTTCAGCGGCACGCCTGCATAACCAAAAACCGCGAGCGTCACGCCGACCGCCAGCAGAACTGGCAGCGTGACGACGATGCCGCCGAGCGGCCGGTAACGCGCCATCATCAGCAAGAGCACGAGCAGCAGCGCGCCCGCGAGCCAGATGCCGCTGTCGACACGATACGCGCCGAACAGCGTCGACACGCTCGCGGCTTTATCGACGAAGCTTACGCCCGGCAGCGCGTGCGCGGTGGCGATCAGCGCAGGTTCGTTCGCCGATGTAACGCCCTGCGGGATCACGACGGCGGCATAGCCCGCAATGTCAACTTTACCGAGCCACAAGTGACGGAACGGCTGCGACCACGGCGCCGCAAGCCAGCTATCCACCGTCAGCACCGCGTGGTCCGGCTTCGCGTAGGCAGCGAGCCACCCGTCGGCCACTTCATCGCGGAAACCGGCTTGAACGAGCATCGCGCGCAACGCGGCTGGATCGTTGAATACGCGTTGGCTCAGCAGCGTATGGTCATCACCCTGCCGCTTCGCCGACGGTACGAACGACGTCACCGATTGCCAGCTACTCAGCCTCGCCGCGCCCGTCAAACCGTCGAGCTTCGCGCCCAGCGCTTCAGCACGCTCCAACACGACCTCGGGCGTCTCACCGCGCACGACGAAGAACTGCGTGCTGTTATCGACACCGACCGCGTCGCGCATCTTCTGCTCTTGCGCCATAAGCACAGGATCGCGCTCGATCAGCAGATGGATGTCGTCGTCGCTCGTGAGTCGCAGCCAGCCCGGCACGGCAACGATCAGCAGAAGAGCCGCTACGGCCCACGCTCGCCGCCCGCCGATTAGCGCACGCCATGCGCCAAGCAGACGCGCCGCGCCAGCAAATACGCGCTGCGGACTGCGCTTGGGCGCATGGACCAGCAGCGCCGGCAACAGCCACAGCACCGACGCGAACGCGGTACAGATCCCCACGATTGCAAAACACGCGATCTGCTTGAGCGCGGGAAACGGCACCCACGTGAGGATGGTGTAACCCAGCAAGCTTGTCGTCAGCGCGACCATCAGCGCCGGCCGCACGGCTCGCACGCCGCGCTGCGCATCCCAGTCACGCCCTGCGCCGAGATAGACCACGAAATACTGGATCGAATAGTCGACCGCCTCGCCGATCAGACTCGCGCCGAACACGAGCGTCAGCAGATGCAGCTTGCCGAATACCAACATGGTGGCGGCGAGCGCGCAGACGATACCAAGCGCCGTGGAGACGAAGCCGAGCAAAATCAGCCGGGGCGAACGGAACACCCATATCATCAGCAACGCAATCCCGCAGACCGACGCGACGCCGATCAGATGCACCTCACGCTCCGATGCGGCACGCGCCGCCTCGGCGTAGAAAACAGCGCCGGTGCGGGCCAGGGTTACATCGGGGAAATTTTGTTTGAGCGCGCCTTCGCTGTGCGCCACGGCTTCATGGACCGCATGCTGGACCTTCGATTCATACGCCGAACCCGGCAACGTCGCCATCACCAGAACGCTGGTCGCATTCCCTCGATGCGCCACCAGCAAACTGTCTTCAATCTCCAGGTTCGACGTCGCAAGCGGCAAGTCCGCAAGCCAGTGTTCGAGCCAGCCGAACGGGTCGTCGGCGAGCTGGGTCGCGAG
>JGI12635J15846_10001310_pt1 | contig 21714 bp, 21 predicted proteins | sample BlaSpr_A8_OM2_M2_FD_15846 | JGI IMG/M metagenome (IMG submission 15846) | reverse complement strand
CTACGGTGCGAGAGGGGCACGATGCGACACGCGACGAAACCATAGCTTGCGGAGCCCCGCCACGGCCTGAGGGAGCCGGCGGCGGCGGCATAAACACAAAATGGATCGAGGTTGGCGCCGGAGTGGGCGGAGGAGGTTTGTTGCTCTGCCTTCTTCTATGCAAAGGCAGCACTTCACCTCCCGCAAGCCCTTCGCAACCTTAGCTGGCCTAACTCCTCTGCCGATTCGAACTACCGCCTCGCCATCATACGGCCTCTCCTTGGAAACTTCAGCAGAATCCGAGAATGGGGCGTATACTGAAGGTCTTGACCTCGAAGACACCCTAGACAGCACGTTGCGCCTTCGCGATTGAGAAGACTCCCTGAAAGGCGACTAACGTGTTCAACCTGAGGACCCCCAGCAGTCAATTCTCCCCATCGCAGTACTGCGGCCTCACAGTATGGCTTTGCCTCCCGGACTTGAGCATACGTTCGTAATTCAGCTTCGTGCCGGGCGTGTTTTATCCAATTAGAACTGAGGAAATAGAATGTCTGGAATTAATGGCGATAAGGCGAGATTTAACCGGCGACGCAGGCAAAAGATCAGTCGTCGCTTGAGCAATCAAAAAATGTTGAGAGACTTGGCGGAGAAGCACTTGACGCCTCCTGCAGCGCCGGCCAACCTCAAAGAGAAAGTAGCATGACGACTCCCGCCGTGGCACTGCCACTTTCGTCTGCGGAAAGCAGTCTCGCGAGGAAGAAGCGCGTGCTGCTATTGGACACGTCGCAGGTCAAACGTGATTTGCGGGCCGACGTTATGAGAAGGCTTGGCATTGAAGTTGACTGTGCGGCCGACGTGCTGGAGGCACGATGCTGGTGGCGCGCGGACTTATACAACCTCGTGCTGATCAACTCAACGGGGGAAGCCGAGAACCGCGACAAGTTTTGCACCGATATGCGGAGTGCGAATCCGCCGCAGAGAATTGCCTTTTTCGTGGGCGGACCGGAATACCTTTCCGTTGCGCCGCATTCTGATGCCGCAGCCACGGATGCCGACACGGACCGCCTTAATAAAGAGATGGTCGCCGCTTTGCTAGCCCAGACATCACAGCAGGCCTCACAGCGCTGGGGGATTCTGGAAGCGTGCAAACGAATCTCTTCCGTGCGCTCGGTAAGTGAGGCTCGTTCGCGGGCGACACGCGAAGCGCCTCGGCCATCGCGCTGGGCAGAAGCCATCGAACAACACTCCTCTGGCGGCGAAATGCGTTCTCAACCTACATTTGCAACCGCGATCGCGGTGGAAAAAGAAGGACTCCTATGAAGAACCTGTATGTTGGCAATTTACCTCACAGCACAACCGAAGCTGAGCTTCGCGGAGTGTTTGAGGCGCATGGCGCAGTCGAGAAGGTGAGCATTGTTACCGATCGGGAAACCGGCCGCGCTCGAGGATTCGCTTTTGTTGAAATGACGAATCCGGCGGAAGCGGATAAGGCGGTGGCAGCCCTGAATGGCAAGGAGCTTGGCGGCCGGGCATTGAAGATTAATGAAGCCAAGCCTAAGACCGATGGGCCGCGCGGCGGCGGTGGCGGAGGAAAGCGATTTGGCGGCGGAGGGGGCGGCGGCAGTCGCGATGATTATCAGGGTCACGCACGCCAGCCTCGCGAACCGCGATGGTAATGCGCACGCGATAAGTTGGAAGGGCTCAGGATTGTGCGCGGCTGGGTAGTCGGTTGCCTGCCTTGAGCTTTGCGCCCGAACGAAATGCAATGGGGCGGCAGACGCGACCGCAATCATTGTGATATTGCAATCATTGATAATGGGGGACGGTTATGCCAGGACGAGGTCGATCGAGTTTTACCAAACGCCAAAAAGAACATACGCGCCAGCAAAAACAACGTGACAAAGCTGAGCGCAGGATTCAACGAAAAACCGAGGAACCCTTGGGGACGTCGAGCGATTCAAGCGAACTGGATATGAGCGAACTGCAAAAGCACGCCGCCGAGCAGGCAGCTCTCTTCCAAATGGGAGCCGATGACAGCGATATTTCCAGTATTCCCCGCGAACGCGTTCCCGAAAAAACAGAGCCTTAAAAGCTGAGCTGGCAATACTTCAAAACAAAAAGGGCGCGTCTTGACGACGCGCCCTTTTTACGTTCTGGCGAATTCTCTGCTTATTAGGCAACTTCTTAGGCGAAAACCTCGCCGGGCATCTTCGTGAGCGTCCTGCTGGCCAGCGTATTCTGAACGGCGCTTTCCCGCCGCTCGGCATTTGACCAATCCACCTGCTTGCGCTCGATGCGCAGCTTCAAGGCTCTCTCGATGTGACGGAGCTCGATCACCTCTGCGCCGGAGACCAAACTGGACGCCAGTCCGTCCGATCCGGCACGACCCGTCCGTCCAACCCGATGGATAAAATCCTCGGCCATCTTGGGCAGGTCATAGTTGATCACGTGTGCAACATCGTCGATGTGCAAGCCACGCGCGGCAACGTCAGTCGCCACCAGAACTTGATACCGCCCCTGCTGAAAACCGCTGAGCGCGCCGTTGCGCTGCGATTGCGAGCGATCACCGTGAATCATCGCCGCGGAAAAACCTTCGCGCACAAGTTCTTTGGCCAACCGCTCAGTGCCGCGTTTGGTGCGGGCGAAGACCAGCGTCTGACCCTTCTCGGCATAAAGCAACTGCCGTAGAACATCTGGTTTTTCTGCTGGGCGTACCTCATATGCCTGGAGGCGAACACTTTCGACCGGCTTCAACACCGAGCCGATCGCCACGCGCACGGGATCAATCATGGCGTCATTCACCAGACCAGCCACCGATTGCTCCATGGTGGCGGAGAAACATAAGGTCTGCCGGCGTTGCGGCAGAACCGCGAGGATGCGGCGAATCGCGGGCAAAAATCCCATGTCGAGCATGCGATCAGCTTCATCGAGCACAAGAATTTTGATCTCGCGCAAGTCGATCAGCCTGCGGCTGATGAAGTCCTGCAAACGGCCCGGAGTTGCAATCACCAGCGAGGAACCGCCGCGGACTGCCTGAATCTGCGACTTCTCGGAGACTCCTCCGATTACCAGCGCAGCCTTGGAAAGTCCCTTGCCGCGTAGTTTTTCGAACTCCTCGTTGACTTGAATCGCCAGTTCGCGGGTGGGCAGCAAAACCAGTACGCGCGCTTTTTGTGATGGCTCGCGCTGCAACATTTCGATCACCGGGATCAGAAAAGCCAGCGTTTTGCCGGTGCCGGTCTGTGCTGTCGCTAGCACGTCTTTGCCTTCAAGGGCGCACGGAATAGCCTGCGCCTGAATTGGCGTAGGAGTAATAAATTGAGCTGTGGCCAGCCTCTGCTGCAAAGCAGAAGATAGCGGTAGTTCTGTAAAGCTTGTCATTCGTTATTTTTTCTTTCTGGAGGGGCTTCGTCTAACTCTGAAATACACTTGTAGCGAGTTCCTGAGCCGCTCTATCTTTTTGATTTGGCGCTGAACAAACGGCGGGCAGGAAAAGCGGAGATGAATCTTGATCCAACAGGATCACCGCGTCACGAGCAAACCGTGGCAGTAGCGTTGAAGTCATTATAGCACGGCTTAACTATTTCGATAACAGTTACGAAAGATTAACCCACAACCGCAGTTCAGATCAGCAACGGAAGTATCTCGAGCGCTTCACGCTGTATTGTTTCCGCAATTGACGGATAGTGAAGGGGTAATCAATCTGCCATCAACCGACCTCGGATTTCCGCCACAATCCGCGCGGGTGGCTGGTTCACATTGACCACGATTGCGCCCTCCGGCTCCTCCAGTGTGTTCAATTGACTGTCGAGCATCTTCTCCGTCATAAAATGTCCGTGCCGCGCGCGCAACCGCTGCTGAAGCACTTCGCGCGCGGCATGCAAATAAACCAGATGCACTTCAGGCGAGATCAGCAACTTCTCGCGATACGCGCCCTTCAATGCCGAACAAGCCAGTACTGCATTCTCCCCGGCCGCAATCCACCCGGCAATCAGATCATGCAGGGTCTCCAGCCACGGCGCACGATCGGCATCGGTAAGAGCAATTCCATTCCGCATTTTCTCGATGTTCGCCGCCGAATGGTAATCATCCCCATCTGCGAAGTCGTAGCCTAATTCCGATGCCAGTAACTGTCCGATCGTGGTCTTCCCTGCCCCCGATACTCCCATCAGCAGAACGATCAACTTACCTCCATCCTTCCGGCCTCACGGAGATTTTAGCGTTTGTAAAAAACCACCGCGATACGCGGGTGCCATTGTCGCTACGGGGTTACTAGCTTTCATGGTTGAGAACACTTCTTTATTTTTGTTTTGGCGGGAGTATCTGGAAGCTTGCGTCGTCGATCGGAATATTTTGCCGGATATCTTCCAGTCGTATTTGGACCCTCGCTTCGTTTCCGGAGTTCGTCATCGTCCAGGAGAATGATGTTTGCACGCCATCCACTGCTCGATAATCGCTGTAGTCGATTTGCGTGAATGCCCGTGACTGCGTAAAGCTTCGTGGTCATTGATCATTTCCGGATATTGCAGCCGCATGTCGGGAAAAAGTTGTTGGATGTACAAAGCGAATTGCAGATCAGCATCCATGCGGGCTGCGTCAAGATCGGAACGGCTGAGATCGTTCGTGGGACGGCCCGGAACCCTCGCCCATCCAGTAGTTCCATCCACCGCGGTAATGCTGTCGTCGGCGGGCGTGTGCTGGATAAACAATCTCTTGTCTGGCCTTTATCGAAAAGTTCGACGCGAATTGATTTCCCACCTACTTGTGAACTGCCGCTTTCGACTCGCGTCGAACTTTTCTCAAATGCCGCGGCCCCGCCGAGCGGCTGAATAAAATTATCGATCAGCTGGTCGGCGGCGGGAAGATCGCTCGCTAGTTGTCCTTCCTTCAGGATGCCGGTATCGGCTTGACTCGACACCGGCGCCTCACCTGCAATTCATGGGACTGCAGGCGGTTTGGGCTCTCCTCGGTGGCAGGAATAGCAAATCACTTCACGGGACCCTTCGAAATCATTTCGATTGATGGCCGCCATCATCTGCATCATGCTGCGCGCTACTTGCCTCGGTTTCTTGGCATCATCCTCAAAGTGACCTTGGACGTGGCAATCGTTGCACCCACCCCGAGCGCGGAAATGACGAAGCGCATTGGCGGAATGCTTCGCTCAACATTGGTCTTGCGCCGCTTCGCCCAGAAACCCTCTTCAATGGTCACCGCGCGCACCGGAACGCTGTGCAGCTTGGCGTAAGGAGAGTTTGTCAGATGCAACGCTGCCTGATCTTGTCAGGGTAGTAAGGGCGCCGAGGCTTCGCCGATTTCAAACGGCAAATGGGTGAGACGAATATGCGAGCGGATGCCCAACGCGAAGCAAAGAGCAGGACGAGCCAATCCGGAAGCTGCCGGGCAAACGTTTACTATCTTACCGCAGAAAGAACGATTTGTAGCTTGCGCTGTTAACAACTTCGCGCCCAGCCTGCACCGGGGACCATACCGGAGCCCTCTTTGATCACAATAAGCTGGTCGGCGCCAACGGCCTTGAATTTTTCCCGGAGGGCGCTGGGCCAGCGGACTTCGACATCTGCAATTTTTTCCGGCCCCAGACCGAAATGAAGCCGGGAGTCATTCGTCGAATAAAAACTGGATTGACTTAATACTTCTTGCAGCTGCATCTTACGTCCGTAGCGAATCAGAACCCGGGCACCGATGGCGCTGCGATTTGATTTCGTGCCGACCAGCTTAACCTTGAGCCAGTGGTTGCCGCCGCGAAGATCATTGCGTAGCAAGGATGGAGGCTCGTTCAGGTTGACAATCAGGATATCCAGGTCGCCATCGTTGTCGAAATCGCCGAAGGCACATCCCCGGCTTGAGTGTTTTGCGGCGACGCCCGCTCCAGCTTGCTCGATCAGCTCTTCAAATGCTCCGTTGCCCAGATTGCGAAACACGACGCGGGGAGTCATGCTGGGAAAATTCGGCAGTTTTCTTTCGAGTTGCGGATAGACAGTTCCCGTCACCATGAACAAGTCTGGCCAGCCGTCGTTGTCGAGGTCCACAATACCGGCTCCCAGCAGGTGTATTGCGTTTCCACGCCGATGTGCGCGGACAAAGTCACGTCCTCAAAGTTTCCCTTGCCATCGTTGCGATAGAGACCGTTGGTGTCGTCGGAAAAATGCGTCTTGAAAAGATCAAGCGAACCATCGAGGTTATAGTCGCCGACAGCAACTCCCATGCCGGCTTGTTCCATCCCGTCTTCGCTGAGGGCGACACCGCGCAGCACACCTTCCTCGCGAAACGTGCCGTCATGATTGTTCATGAGAAGCAAGCTGGGAGTGGAATCGCAGGCGACAAAGAGGTCGGGCCAACCATCATTATCCAGATCGGCGGCAACCACGGTCATGCCATAGCTCTCGCGCAGTTTCGAGATGCCGGCCTTTTCGCTCACGTCGGTGAAGGTCCCATCGCCATTATTGTGGTAGAGCGAATGGTAGCCGGGCGGCAGGCCACGCGGTCCGCACTCGACTGGAGCGCCTTTCCAGGTGCAGTTGCTATTGGATCCAGGTTTCGGAATGCGCGCCTGATCGAACTGAAGGTAGTTTGAAACGAAGAGATCGAGGTGGCCGTCCCGGTCGTAATCGAAGAAGGTGCACCCCGCGCCCCAGCGATGCGGGCCGCTCGACAAGCCTGCCTGTTTAGTGACATCAGTGAATGTGCCATCACCATTATTCCGATAAAGCTTGTTTTGCCCGAAATAAGTGCAGAACAAATCTTCAAAACCATCATTGTTGTAATCACCGACGCAAACGGCAGAGGCCCAGCCCACATCATGCAGGCCGGCCTTTTCCGTTACGTCGGTAAAGGTGCCGTCGCGGTTATTTTTGTACAGACGATTGCTGGCGCCCGGCGGAGGGCCTGCCATTCTCGTGCCGCTGAGCAGAAAAATATCGATCCATCCGTCGTTGTCATAGTCGATAAAGGCGCAACCACACCCGTCCGCCTCCAGGATGTAGTCTTTGTTGTCCGCGTCGCCATAAATCACCGGCAGGGTGAGTCCGGCTTCGCGGGCGATGTCGACGAAGTGCGCGTCGAAGGGACGTCCGGAGGGCTTAGGCTTGGCCTGCGGCTTCACGGTGCGCGTGGCCACGCCCTGGCCAAGCAACCTTGCTGACGAAGCAAAGAGCGATGTGAAAAGAAATGAGCGACGAGTAATTCTCATGAGAAAGAAAATCAAGTCCCGGTACGGCTTATATTCTTTTATATCCTTCGGCTAAATCGGCAGTTTAACATCGCGATTTTGAGAAAGCAGCAAACGATTGCTTCTGCCGTGGATTCACAACACCGATGATGCCACTGCTCGAGTGCTGTCTGTGGCAGTTGGACAGTGCCGGGAACGGCATCGCTGGGTGGTGCTAATGGATCGCCTGGAACGCAAACACTTGTAGCTCGAGGCGCCGATCGGGGCTCGGTCGTCGCGGACGCGATGGTGTGTCAGGCGCCTCTGGGACTGCTGGGCATCCACGTCAACATGCGTGCGACCGTACCAGCCGACATCGCAAAAGCCCCCACCTGCAGCGATCCGGCGCGATAATGGTGACCCGTCCGCAGCCGCGGGTTACGGGTTGTCGGATTCGCCCGCCGACCAAAGCTGCCTGGATGTATGATAAATTCGCCGCTTGGACGTATACGGGCGGCGAGCCCCAGAGCCAATTCACGCGAGATGAGATGCTCGATGACATTACGCTCTACTGGCTCACGAAGATCGCCACCTCGTCCGCGCAGCTTTACTGGGAGAATAATGCCAACAACTTCAACTCCGTGGACATCTCGATTCCCACTGCTGTGACGGTTTTTCCGCCGAGATCTACCGTGCGCCACGAAGGTAGACTAAGCGTAGTTATCACTAGCGGATTTATTTTTCGCGAGTTCGACAAGGGCGATGCGAACAACGTGCGCGCCATCTTCACACGCCATCTTCACACGCCGTACCCGGGAACATCGATTTAAATCCAAGGAAACGAGATAGATGTATACAAATTCAAAAGAGCAAATTGTTACCCGCGAAAGCCCTCGGCCGACCGGCGCCGAGCAGCGGTTGAAGCAACTTGGTATCAAGCTTCCGGCGCCTCCAGAGCCGTTCGGTACCTATGCGGAAGCGGTGCAGACGGGCAATCTGCTTTTTCTGAGCGGGATGCTTCCCACGGAAGGCCGCGCGGCGAAATTCATTGGGCGGGTCGGCGCGGAGCTCGATGTGGAAGCGGGGCGCAAGGCGGCTCGCCTTGCCACGCTCAACGTCCTCGCGGTCGCGCGGCAGCATTTGGGATCGCTCGACAATGTGACGCGGATTGTCCGGCTCGGCGTGTCGGTGGCCACTTCGGGAGATGTCCGTGAACAACCGAAGGTCGCTGACGCCGCTTCGGAGTTGTTGCAAGAGGTTTTCGGAAAAGATAAGAGCCCATGCCGCATCGTGTACGGGGTCGCCAGCCTCCCGCTCGGCACCCCGGTCGAGCTGGAAGTGATTTTCGAGGTGGGGTAAAGGCGTAGCGAGCAATATTCGGTCGGGCAACGCCGATCGGTCGCTGGTAATAGGAAGTGTTTTTCACCTAAAGCTGAAACTTCATAGGAGGATCTATGGCAACGAGAAAAGTCATACCAATGGCAGTAGCGCAAATGAAGGCGGCACAAATTTGCAAACCAGGAGCGGGTTTCCAGATCGTCGAGCGCGAGATTCCGGAGCCGGATGCAGGACATGTGCGCATCAAGATACAGGCCTGTGGTGTCTGCCACAGTGACGTGCTCACGGTCGAAGGCGGTTGGCCTGGAATTCAGTACCCCCGCGTTCCGGGACATGAAGTCGCGGGCATCATCGATGAAGTGGGTGACGGTGTCTCCGTTTGGAAGAAGGGGCAGCGCGTCGGCGTCGGCTGGCACGGCGGCCAGGACAACACGTGTCGAGAGTGCCGGCGCGGAGATTTTCGCAATTGCCAGAATTTGAAAATTGCGGGCATCAGTTATGACGGTGGATATCAGCAATATATGGTGGCTCCCGTCGAGGCATTGGTCGCGATACCGGAGAGTCTGAGCGATACCGACGCAGCACCGCTGCTCTGCGCAGGACTTACCACCTACAACGCACTGCGGCACAGCGGTGCGCTCCCTGGGGACCTGGTTGCGGTACAAGGAATCGGCGGTTTGGGTCACCTCGGTGTTCAATTCGCGAACAAGTTTGGCTATAAGGTCGCGGCGATCGGGCGCGGGGCCGAAAACGGCGCTCTTGCAAAGAAACTTGGAGCGAACGTGTACATCGACAGCCAATCGACGAACGCGGCAGAGGCTTTGAAAAAACTGGGAGGAGCACAGGTAATTCTGGCGACAGCTCCAAGCTCGAAAGCGATGACCGAACTGATCGACGGTTTGGGGCCGAACGGCAAGTTCATCGTGGTGGGTGCGAGTTTTGATCCCATTGAGGTCACTCCGATACAGCTCATTAGCGGAAGTCGATCGATTCACGGCTGGTCCACGGGGACACCAGCCGATTCCGAGGACACACTGCGCTTCGCCGAACTGAGCGGCGTGCGTCCCATGATTGAAACCTATCCGCTCGAAAAAGCGGCCGAGGCTTACGCGCGCATGATGAGCGGCAACGCTCAATTCCGCGTTGTTCTGACGATGTGAGGTGGCCAACAACGCAATGCGAAACAAGGCGAGCACTGGTGCACGAGTTCGCATAAGCGGAGATAAACCATGCGCCTTTTCAGCTCCTCCCTTTGGATTCCAGGCTTGCAGGTCTCCCGCTTGCGTTGTTGGTTTCTGTGACGCTCGCATCATTCCTGTTGCTGGGCCAAGAACAACGAAAGGAACGTCTCGTGGACCACCCAACTTCTTACCGCACTTTCTATCGGACCACACAGATCGACGGGCTCTCCATCTTTTACCGAGAGGCCGGCCCCAAAGACGCGCCGACGCTTCTGCTGCTGCACGGACTTCCCTCTTCCTCGCGAATGTTCGAGCCGCTCTTCGCCCGGCTCTGCGATCGCTACCATCTGGTCGCGCCCGATTACCCCGGCTTCGGACACAGCGACTGGCCGGACCCGAAAACGTTCGCGTATACGTTCGACCATTACGCCGAGATCATGAATCACTTCACCGAAGCGCTCGGCCTCTCGCGCTACACGCTTTACATGCAGGACTACGGCGGCCCCGTTGGTTTTCGTATGGCGCTGGCCCATCCTGACCGAATTGAAGCGCTCATCGTTCAGGACGCGGTCTCCCACAACGAAGGTCTCGGCGCGAACTGGGCAACGCGGCGGGCATTCTGGGCCGATCGGCCTGCGTATGAAGAAGCGTTGCGCAAAAACCTGCTCTCGCTTGCAACCACGAAGACGCGACACATCGGAGACGATCCGAAGGTTGAGCTCTATGACCCGGATCTTTGGACCGACGAGTATGCATTTCTCAACGCACCGGGGCAGGCGCAGATTCAGAGCGACCTGTTCTACGACTATCGAACCAACCTGGACGCCTATCCGAAGTGGCAAGCATGGATGCGCGACCAGCAGCCGCGCCTGCTGGTGATCTGGGGCAAGCACGATCTCTCCTTCGATCCCGGCGAGCCGGAACGCTACCGCAAGGACGTGCCGAACGCTCAAGTCCACGTACTGGACGCCGGCCATTTCGCACTGGACACGGCTGCGGATGAGCTCGCCGCATTGCTCCGAGGCTTTGTCGGTTCTTCACGCTGAGGATTCCCGGCGCGGATTCCGTAGCGCCGGCACAGTTCACTGATCGTGCGTTCATCCTGTTCATACTCAAAGACAAATCGCAGCTTCTCTCCCATGACACTGCTCCCTCTCCAAGGCATGCCCTCGTTCTACATGCTTTCGTAAAATCAACGAATGTCTCAGGAATGTCCCCGGTCTGTTTTGTCAGGTATGTGCTCGGTCGGCGTTCCCCCCTCCCCCTGCTGGGGGTCTACTGGAATCATCGGGTTGGCGCGAAACTCCCCGCAAAATCCGGCTTTCAAAGAACTTAGATATCAAAATCCGTGAAACACGGACTTCGGGGTGCGACGTTTTGGGTTAGCCCGACCCTCACGGCCTCGACTGCGATTACGCGGTTTTATTTTGCGAGCAAGGTTAGATGTCAGACCGGCTTGTGGATTCTTATGGTCGATGCGTGGGTGGCCGGTGGGGTCCCGATGGAAGCCGTTCCACTGCTCGCCAAGATTGCCGGGAAATGAGCGGTAGGACCCGCGATGGCTTCGGTTTTGCCGTACACATCGTCCGGTGCTAGACTGCGCCAATGGCTACAAAAAAGAAAACCAAAAAGAAGTCGACGGGGCCGAAGAGAATCGCTGGCGGTAAGGCAACACTGGCGAAGAAAAAGTTGCAGAAGAAACCGGCGAACAAGAAGGCCGCTGCGAAGAAAGCCACTTCGAAAAAGAAGGGCCAGAGTCAGAAAACAATCAGCGGGACGACCGCGAGTAATCAGGCAACTCGGAGGAGAACCCGGGGGGGGCGGGCTAGGTCGGCATTCTCAGGTGAAACACCGGGGCCGGATTCGGGAGGGCAATCGGGAGATCTGCAGGGCCTGTCCGATGTGGAGAGCGCGGCTTCGGAGAGTGTGGATGAATTGCTAGAGGAAGGAAACGCGTTCGAGGCTGGAGTTGTATCGGGCATCGAGGATGCCGACGAAGGCGATGAGCGGGAAATACACACGCGTGAGGTGCCCGAAGATGACGTGCCGGGCGAATATCTTGACGAAGAGTAAAGGGAGACATCCCTCCTGCATTGAGAACTGTGTGTCCATCTGGGTAAGGCCCAATACTTTTCCATTTCCGTAACCGGTCTACTGCTCCGTGACCTCGCGAATTCAAGCCGCATTCGGCATATCCGCGTTTCGGCAGCACCGCGATCAGCGACGCGGCTTTGAAATGTCGTCGAACGAAACGTCCTTTAACTAACCCGGAGGCGCCTCATGGCGAAAAACGTAGCGGACGCAATGTGGGAAATGCTGGAGAAGGCTGGCGTGAGGCGTTGTTATGGGATCGTGGGAGATGCACTGAATCCCGTGATCGACGCGCTTCGACGCAATGGGAAGATCGAGTTCATCCACGTGCGCCATGAGGAATACGGCGTCTTCGCCGCAGTCGCCGATGCATATTTCACCGGCAACCCGGTGGTGGTCTGCGGCACAGCCGGCCCGGGAGTAACGCATTTATTCAACGGGCTGATGGATGCAAGGAAGGAGGGCGCGCCCATCATTGCGATTGCGGGCGATGTGGAGACGAAGCTGATCGATACCGCCGCGCTTGAAGAGCTGAACCCTTACAAGTTTTTTGATACCGCATGCCTCTATGTTGGGCGCGTGGTGAATCCGGAGCAGGCACGAGCGGTGATCAACACAGCGATTCTGACGGCCGTGATCGACCGTGGGCCGACGGTGATTTCCTTGCCGGGCGATGTGGCGGCGTCCGATGCGCCTTCTGGAGCTTATGAAGTTTCGATCCCCGCCACGCCGGTTATTCGCCCGGCCGATGCCGATCTCGAGAAGCTTGCTGCGATGATCGCAGAAGCGAAGAATGTGGCAATCTTCGCAGGCGAGGGCTGCCGGGATGCCCGCGCCGAGGTGATTGCGCTTGCGAACAAGTTGAAAGCGCCAGTCGGCTATTCGTTTCGCGGCAAGCAGTGGTTGGAACACGACAATCCGAATGCGGTGGGCATGACCGGGCTTCTGGGCTACGGCGGAGCTTACAAGGCAATCAATGACGCCGATCTTTTACTGCTGCTGGGGACGGATTTTCCCTTCTCGGAATTTCTGCCGGGCAATAACGTCAAGAAAGTGCAGATCGACCGGAACCCGAAGCACATCGGCCGGCGCACTGCGGTGGATCTCGCGCTCGTGGGCAATGTGAAACCGACGCTGGCGTCATTGTTACCGAAGGTGAGCGAACGGAGCGAGACGAAGTTTCTTGAAAAACATCTCGGCGAAACCCGGGAGTTCCAGGAGCTATTGAGTCACTATGTCGAGAAGGGACCGGACATCAAGCCGATCCGGCCGGAGTTTCTGGCGGCTACGGTGAGCGAACTGGCTTCCGACGACGCCATGTTTTTTGCCGACACCGGCACGGCGTGCATCTGGATGGCGAGGCACATCAAGGGCGGAATGAATCGCCGGCTCTTCGGGTCGTTGTCATGGGCGTCGATGGCCAGTGCCGCGCCCAACGCCTTTGGAGCACAATTAGCGTATCCAGGCCGGCAGACGATCGCGCTCTGCGGCGACGGCGGCTTCACCATGCTGGCGCTCGGCGACCTGGCTACCCAGGTCCAGCGCAAGGCGCCGGTGGTTCAGATCATCCTCAACAATGAGTCGCTTGACTTCGTCAACATCGAGCAGCAGGAGGCGGGATTGGTGCCGTTCGGCGTCGAATTCAAGAATCCGAATTTTGCCCGGGTCGCCGAAGCAATGGGTGCGAAGGGCATACGCCTGGAAGATCCCGGCGATGTAAGAGACGCACTCGCCGAAGCTCTTGCCTACAAGGACGGCCCCGTTGTAGTGGACGCAGTGGTTGATCCATTTGCGCTTTCGCTGCCGTCGCATGTGCCTTTTCACACGGCAAAGGGGTACACCCTGAGTCTGGCCAAGCAGGTGTTATCCGGCCGCATGGACTCGGTAATTAAGACCATCGAACGCAACTTTCGCCTGATGTGAGGATGGTCAGCTCTATATCGGGCAGCGGAGAGCAATGAGCAGTATCCAGGGGGGAGACAGGTAGTTGGTTCAGTTCGGCTTATGCGCCAAGCGGGTTAATTAAGCGGGAGATCCCTTCGACTTCGCTCAGGGCAGGCTCGTCGCTACGCCTGAAAAACAGTTACGCTCCGGATGACGCCTTAGTCGATCCTCGTTCGGTGCGGGTCTTCTCGGTAACAGAGCCGGTGCATAACGGCCAGATCAATGCCGTGGTTCCAGCGCATGGGTTTTTGGTGTTCAAGAAATTCGGCCAGAAAGCATCGGTCGACTCAAGCAAATGGACCGAGCGATTAACTTCCACTTGGCGGACACTTCCGCGGAAATGCCACCGATCGATGAACGCAAGGCCCTTCCCGTCCGCGTGGGCAACGAGGTCAATCTGCTGAAAAGCGTAGGCCAGACCGGAACTCGCAAGCTGCTCCGGTCTGCAGTTCGCTGATATGTTCTGACCCAACTACTATTTGTTGTCTTCTCTCGCTTCCGCGACGCGGGCCTGGTGACCAGCTTCGGAAACGGCCCTCACGAACGCTTGCGCGCTTGCCGGAGTTGTCGCATGGCCCGAAAGGATGTTGCGGAACATCATGTGGTGGCCGTAAATGGCACGAGTCGAGTCGTTATCCTGCTCGATGACCGCACCTTCCAACGTCAGGCCGGCGAATATGCCTTTCGAGCGCGAATAAGTTAGTACTTCGGTGTTCAGTAATACGTCAGTTCCGGCGGAAGTGTGACGGCCGACTGGGCCTGCTGCAACCGATCCTTCCCCGGTGAGTTCGAACTTGGTGGAAAGCAAATGCTGTAAACCACGGTCATTCATAACCAGCATGACCAGGTCCACGCCTTCTACGCCGATCTGCAATCCCCAGCTTCCACCGCCAACTGATACGAATGCGGGAGCGCTCCAGCCTTGGGGAGTGCGGCATGAAGCTACGCCACGTCCGTGCTTGGCACCAAAGATGAAGCCGCCTTTAAGCAAATTTGGGACGACAACGATGCACTTTGCACCGCTCAGAACTTCTTCGGGGATGCCCTTGTCGGGGGTCGACATAATCGATTGCAGAACTTCTACGGATCTTTGCAAGCGGTCGACCGTGTCTTCGCGGTCCGAGCCGGCAAATGCGAAAGTTCCGACCAGGCCGAGCAAACTCATCAACAGTAGTGAAATTGTCTTTTTCATGAATGATTCCTTTCGGAGCTGCGGGACTAAGGGGAGGCAACTTCAGATGGCTGACTTAGTTCAGGGGTCTGAAAGAGAGAGAATAAGAGCTCATCTCTGCCAATATGATTGCTCAGGCGGGAAACAATAGCTGCTCTGAATTGCTCACTTCCACCGTGGCCGCTCAGCGCAGGGTTCGCCGATTCGTAGACTGACCATCTGAAGGGTTGGGTGGATTGTGAGCAATCCTGCACAGCATCAACACCCCATAACCTGTCATGGTTGACTTTGCAGAAGATGCGAAATGGGAACGTCCTCGATTGCCCGCGCAGCGTGGGCGTCTAACGGAGGGAGTCTTCCGATGGCTAGAAAGAGTGGAGGATCGGTGACGATGAGCCGGCTTCGAGATCGTCTTCGCAAAAGGCTTACAGGTATCGCTGATTCCTGCTCGCGACTGATCACGACCATTAAGCCGACAACCCAAAACTTCGCATCGCAAAGGATGTGTCCCTTCTGCAGGCTAATTACACCGCGATCCGGCCGATTTTGTTTGGAGTGCGGAAAGTCGTTGGGAAACGCCTAGTTGTGAGGATGAGCGAAAACTTCAAGAGCAAGGGAGAATAAATATGCTTTGGACGATTTTTGTTGTGCTTCTGGTTCTTTGGCTTCTCGGTTTTAGTCTTCACGTTGCCGGCGGCCTGATCCACCTGTTGCTGGTTGTGGCGTTGGTGGTCCTGGTGATTAATCTGCTGGGAGGCCGTCGAAGTTCGATCTGAAGGCTTGGCTGTTTGAGAATCTATAACGAAGGTTAGGCTTTCGATCTCCTGGGCATGCATCCTTAATTATTGAACATCGCCAGCGTGAGAACTGGGCAATTCTGCTCTTTTGATTGTTCTCTGCTGGTTGTTCTCTGCGCTGCGGGATCTGCCGCGTGCGAGGTCGCGGCGTGATCCAGTGTCATGTTTACCCTCAGACATGAACGCCGCAGCATGCTCATCTCAGAACTGGTTGGTCGCGGTGAACAGCTCGTAACTCTTTCCCTGCAATGAACGCAATTGCTCAGGGTCGCGGGGTATGCACAGGAGAGTTGAGGTGGTTGCCATGCCAGCCAGGTATAAGGAAAGGCTGTCCACGATTCTGCCCGTAATTGCTCACGAAGACGCCGGTCAGTCATGGTATTGATTACTGTTTTTGGGGAAGGTAAAGCGAGCGAAACTGACCAGAAACTCGCATTATGAAAGGCTTACGATTTGTCAAACGCCTTACGGCGGGAAGGAAATCCATGCGAAAACAATATCTTCACTTGTCCGCGTACGCTTGTGACCTGTGTGCGGGCCCAGTTGTTACCGGAGCAGTTGCGGTTCGCGAAAATGAAATCTCGAAAGAAACTGACCTGCGGCAAGTGGGCGCAATCTGCCTGACGTGTGGCCATCGGCAAAGCAATGCAATCGAGCCAGCACATGTCCGTCATTTTTTCCCAATCGAATGGGAGCCAGCGAGCGCAAGCGACGCCGAACATCTGACGACTATAAACGTGGAGGCGCTTAATCGTGCAGAACTACATTAAGGAGAGAGCTGTGGACCTGCAAAGCCCCTTCCACGCCGCCGGCATAGTGAATGAAGCCCAGCTTTCTGAAACGGTTCATGAAGAAACTGACTCGTGAGCGAGTGGTGCCCACCATTTCGGCCAAGGTTTCCTGACTGATCTTAGGCACCACGGTTTCCGGAATACCTTCTTTGCCGAAATGCGCAAGGAGCAAAAGGATGCGGGCCAGTCTTTTCTCGCTGGAGTTGAACAGTTGATCGACCAGATCTTCTTCGTAACGGATATTGCGCGCCAGCAAATACGCCACGAACATCTCAGAAAATGAGGGTTCGCGGTGCAGCGCATCCATCATGGTTTTCTTGTCCACTCGCAGGATCTCGCAATCCGTCATCGCTGCGGCCGAACCCATGCGTAGAAGTTGACCAGCCAGAGCACCCTCGCCAAAAAAGTTCCCCGCGCTTACGATCGCGATGGTTGCTTCCTTGCCTGCCTGGGACACGACCGTGAGCCTTACTTTGCCCTTCTGAACATAAAAGATAGCGTCGGCCACGTCACCTTGTGCAAATATCACTTCCTTCCGAGTAACCGACAGGATTTTCCTGCCCTCGCCAATGGTCGCGAGGAAGGTACCGGAGTCGAACTTGCCGTTCTTTTTGGCTGCTACCGTAGGACTCATCGTCAGTCAAGTATAGTCTGCAAAATAACGCGCAAACCGCATAAATGATGGCAATCTAATAATCGGGAAAGTGAGCTTTTTTGCACAGTATGTGAAAGCCAAATGAGTGAAGCTGGAAGATTGCTCAGGGCAGCGCTCCATCGATTGCAGCGGATTTTTCCCGGAGGATTTATGTCAGCAACCGTTCAAGTCGGTACCATCCTATTGCAAGAGTGGCCCGGCATGGCACAACATTTTCAATTGGAGAGTGAGCCTTGCTCGGGAACCTGGAGCCTGGTCAAGACTTTGGATGGCGTCTCCCTTGACCGCAAGATCCATGCGGCGGGATGGAACTTCTTTTTTATGGCGGCTGAAGTCAAGGTTATGTTCTTGGGGGTTATTGGAGCAAGAAAGATCCAAAACGCGCTGCAGCGGATTTTAGCGAAGGTAAAGCAGGATAACTTTAATGGCCTGGAGATAACGGGAATCGTTGCCAGCCATTTTCTGGGCGCGCCGTACGTAACCGTTTCCGCGCACTCGCGCCACATGCAACAGGGCTGTTACCTGGATAGCACCGAAGCGCGAAAGGCGTCCCAGGCGGAACGGGCCAGGGGCTGAGCAGTTTCCCGACGCCGTGCGGCCTGGCACTCAGGCCTTCGTCGCCACGTCTGATCAATCTACGTCAGATCAATCGCCTGAACCGCTACTTGTCCGAAGCCACTAAGCGCCGGTCGCGATGCGGATTTGTGCGGGGCAGACCAGAGCTTAGCGCACACTTTTCGCCCGGTTTCGCGCCACAGGTGGGGCACCGAACTGCCAAGGCTTCTTTCTGTTTGGCCTGCACCGCTCCATAATACGGCGTGGCTACCAAGGAAGATGGTCAATAGTGACCAGTTTGCCGGTCCCCTTTCGTTGAATACTAGTTAGGAGACAAGATTCTAACCATTTTTCAGTGCTTGCGCCTCTCCTCGGAGGGTCTCTTGCCGTAGCTATCCCAAGCAGAAGCGAGGAAATTGGCGATACCAGTCAGAGTGTTTCAAAATCGGGATCTGGAAGTCGTCAGTCGCCAGCTGATGCAAGCGACACCTTCAGCGATCCGGCCGCGATCGCAATTAAAACCATCGCTGCCCACTCGAATCGCGGTGATCGGGAACTATCTTCCGCGGCAATGTGGAATCGCTACGTTCACTACCGACCTCTGCAACGCGATATCCGCGGAATACGGAACCGCTCGATTGTTGGCGCTGCCGGTCAACGACACGCTGGAAGGATATGACTATCCTGCGCAGGTGCGATGGTCACTGGCTCAGGAGGACCTGACCTCGTATCAGGAAGCGGCTGAATTTCTGAACTTCAACAACATCGACATGGTGTGCCTGCAGCACGAGTATGGAATCTTTGGCGGCGAGGCCGGAAGCCACATTTTGCACTTCCTGCGCCGCTTGAAGATGCCCGTGGTGACCACGCTCCACACGGTTCTGCGCGAGCCCGACCCTAACCAATGGCGGGTGATGGAAGAGATCGCAGAGCTATCCGATCGCCTCATCGTCATGAGCCAGCTCTCATCCCAGTTCTTGCAAGAAATCTTTAAGGTTCCCGGCAGCAAAATCGACATGGTTCCACACGGGGTTCCGGATCTGCCATTTCTGGACCCCAATTTCTATAAGGACCGGTTCGGAGTGGAAGGAAAAGCGGTTTTGCTTACGTTCGGCCTGCTCTCGCCAAATAAGGGAATCGAAAACGTCATTCAGGCGCTGCCGCAGATTTTGTCGCGGCACAAGAATGTCGCTTACATCGTTGCCGGAGCGACCCATCCCCACGTCCTGCGCCACGAAGGGGAAAAGTATCGAGAAAGCTTGGAAGCCCTGGCGAAGGAAGTGGGAGTGGAATCGCAGGTAGTGTTCCATAACCGCTTTGTCAGCCCGGAAGAGATGATCGAGTTCATTGGCGCGGCAGACATTTACATCACTCCTTACCGGCATGAGGCGCAGGTGGTTTCCGGAACGCTCGCCTACGCCTTGGGAGCGGGCAAGGCGATCATCTCGACTCCGTATTGGCACGCGATCGAGTTGCTGGACGATCGCCGGGGCGCGCTGGTTCCGTTCCAAAATCCCGACGCGATTGCGCAAAAGACAATCGAACTCCTGGACACGCCCGCGACGCGTCATGCCATGCGGAAGCGCGCCTATCTGTTCGCGCGGGAGATGATCTGGAAAAGAGTGGCACAAGGCTATATGGAAAGCTTCTCCCGGGTGCGTAGCGACCGCATGGAAAGCCCGCGAGTTCAGTTCTCTGCCAGCGCTATTCATAAATCTCTGAATCGACTGCCGGCATTAAACCTGGGTCATCTGAATCGCCTGACCGATGACACAGGGATGTTGCAGCACGCAATCTTCACAGTGGCAAACCGCGGGGAAGGATATGCCAGCGACGATAATGCTCGCGCTCTTATTTTGGCGGTGTCGCTGGAGCAAATGGATAAGGCGGAGCTTGATACAACTGGTGCGGCTACTTCGGGTGCAATCACCCCGGGTTTGTCGTCTCTGTATCTGTCGTTTATGGAGCATGCATTCAATCCGGCCAGGAACAGATTCAGAAATTTTCTTGGCTATGACCGCCGATGGCACGAAGACGCTGGGTCTGAAGATTGTCACGGGCGCGCAGTGTGGGCGCTGGGCACGGTTCTAGGGCGATCGAGCGATCCTGGATTGCGCTGCGCTGCCGGCCGCCTATTTGAGTCTTCGCTGCTTGCGGTTACGGAGTTTCGCAGTCCGCGGGCCTGCGCCTATACCCTACTTGGAATTCAGAAATATCTCGCTTCGTATGCCGACGATCGCGACGCGCAAAAAGTTAGTTTGACGTTGGCTCGGCGATTGCTCGACATGTATGAATCGATTCGCCGTCCGGACTGGAAGTGGTTCGAGAACGTTCTGGCGTATGGCAACGCGAGATTACCCCAGGCCCTACTGATGGTGGGTGCGGCTTGCTCCGATGATCGCATGATCTCCGCTGGACTCGAAGCGCTGCACTGGCTTACCGAAACACAACGCTGCGAAACTAACGGCCACTTTGTACCGATCGGCTCGCAAGGCTTTTATCGCCAAGGTGGGACAAAGGCTCGCTTCGATCAACAGCCGCTGGAGGCTGCGGGCGCGGTATCTGCATGTATGGAAGCCTACGGAGTGACTGGCGATGACCGCTGGCGCAAGGAAGCATGGTCGGCTTTCAACTGGTTCCTTGGCGACAACGATCTCCAGGTCCCTCTTTATGATTCCGAAACCGGCGGCTGCCGCGACGGGCTCCATCCCGAACGTGCCAATGAGAACCAGGGCGCGGAATCGACGCTGTCATTCCTGATGGCGCTTCTGGAAATGCGTTCGTTACAAAAGTCTGAACTAATGGAAATCCCTTCATGACTATTTCTACACAAGAACCTATGAGCGTGAACACCGGTTTCGAGCCGCTACTCCTTCGTCATCCTTCCAACCCGATCCTGACCAGCAAGGATTGGCCTTATTCGATTAACAGCGTCTTCAATGCGGGCGCAACTTTGCTACCGGATGGAACGACTCTGCTGTTGTGCCGTGTCGAGGATCGCCGCGGTTTATCGCATCTTTGCGCCGCACGTTCTCGAAATGGCGTCGACGGATGGGAAATAGATAGCGAGCCGACATTGATGCCTAGCCCTAGGCAGTATCCCGAGGAAATCTGGGGCATCGAGGATCCTCGCATTACGTTCGTGCCCGAACTTCAGCAATACGTGATCACGTACACCTCCTATTCGCGAGGTGGCCCCGGAGTTTCTCTGGCTCTGACCGCAGACTTTCGAAGCTTCGAGCGCTATGGCGTGATTATGCCGCCGGACGACAAGGACTCGGCGATTCTACCGCGAAGAATCAATGGATACTGGGCGCTGATTCATCGACCCGCGACCAACCTCGGAGCGCACATGTGGATTTCGTATTCGCCTGATCTGCACCATTGGGGCAGACACAGGCTCATGCTGGAAGCACGTCGCGGCGCGTGGTGGGATGCCAACAAAATTGGGCTGTCGCCACCGCCCATCGAGACTTCCCGGGGATGGCTGGTGCTCTATCACGGAGTGCGGCACACGCCGTCAGGCTGTCTGTATCGATTGGGCCTGGCGCTTTTCGACTTGGAAAGTCCAGAAAAGTGCCTGCTGCGGGGAGATCCGTGGGTCTTTGGGCCGGAAGCGGAATACGAGCGACACGGCGATGTTGACGACGTGGTTTTCCCCTGCGGGTACACGATGGGCGCCGACGGTGACACAGTGAACATCTATTACGGAGCTGCGGACTGCGCGATTGCTCTGGCTCGTGCGAGCGTACGCTCTCTTCTGGGTTGGCTGGATGCCAATGGGAGCAATGAGCGCAGGCAGGGAGCGCAGGATCGGTAAGACAAATCCCCGGCTTTCAGTTTGCCTCAGATGCGGCAAATCCGCATGTGAGCTATCTTGCTCAGACAGCAGAATCTGCACCTGTCATTCTTTATTCTCCTGAATGTGTAGACGGAGCTGCGGACGCTGATTCGTCGCTCTCAACCCTAAGGTCGCTTCGGGCCGGGACCAATTCCGGCGAAGCGATCACATCCAGCCAATCGGCATTCGTCGGCGTGCACGCCGAG